>Ga0181527_1001681_pt1 | contig 22299 bp, 19 predicted proteins | sample PEATcosm2014_Bin_30_FD_119762 | JGI IMG/M metagenome (GOLD analysis project Ga0181527, IMG submission 119762) | Peatland microbial communities from MTU Mesocosm Facility, Houghton, MI, USA - PEATcosm2014_Bin06_60_metaG | ecosystem: Environmental > Terrestrial > Soil > Wetlands > Peat | place...
CCGCACTGCAGAACCTCTTCCGGCGGCATCAACTGGAGATTCAAGACGTGGAGAGGCTGCCCATCCACGGCGGCTCAATTCGATTGTTTCTTAGACACCGCGATGCCGTTGATCCAACGCCCGGCGTGTCGCAACTGCTCGATCAGGAAGCTTCCTGGGGCGTCAACAAGTTTGGCTTTTACAGCGGTTTCGCGGATCGTGTCGAGCAGGTCAAGGGCTCGCTTTGCCGTCTTATCACGGATTTGAAGGGCAAGGGGGCCCGAGTGGCCGCATACGGCGCAGCCGCCAAGGGCAGCACGCTCCTGAATTACTGCGGCATTGGTCAGGAATGGTTGGATTTCGTGGTCGATCGAAGTCCGTACAAACAGGGGCGATACATGCCCGGCGTCCATCTCCCCATCTATCCGCCACAGAAGCTCCTGGAGGCAATGCCGGATTACACGCTTCTGTTGACCTGGAACTTCGCTGACGAAATTCTGGCGCAACAGGCGGAATACCGGCAGCGAGGTGGCCATTTCATCATCCCGATTCCGGAAGTCCGCATCGTCTAGCGTGGACAGCGGAGCCGTAGCTGCCGGCCAGCCAGAAGCTTTCAGTAAGGGGACTACCATGATTGAGGGAGTACGGATTGTGCTGTTAAAGCGTATCCCCGATGAGCGCGGGACCATTTTTCATATGTTGAAGTGCACGGTCTTGACCCCTCCAGTGACACCATTCCCTGCAAGTGGGAAGTCAAAAACTTTTCGCCGGATGGTCCGATGAGGATTCTCATTACCGGAGCAGGTGGATTCATAGGATCCCAAGTGGTCCGAAAAGTCCTCCACGACGGGCATGCCATTGTAGCTGTGCTCAGGCCGGGAGAATCTCCTGCGCGCCTAATCGACTGCCTGGATTCCGTTTCTGTGGTTCATTGCGATTTGAGTGATGGCGACGCGGTGCGAAGGTTGGTCGGTGAGACTCGACCTGAGAACGCCATACACCTCGCTTGGTATGTAGAGCCGGGCAAGTACTGGCAGGCAAGTGAGAATCTGGATTGTGTGAGGATGAGTCTTTCCTTAGCGCGAGCGCTTAGCGAGGCAGGCTGTTCCCGATTCGTGGGCGCCGGAACTTGTGCAGAATATGACTGGGATTATGGATTCCTTTCGGAGAAGGTGACGCCCTTGAAGCCCCGTTCCTTGTATGGCATATGCAAGAATGCGACGCGGGAGATCCTGCAAGCTTTTTGCGCCCAGGCGGGAATGGGTTTTGCCTGGACGCGCTTCTTTTACCTCTACGGGCCCGCGGAGGCTAAGGAGCGATTGATTCCCTACGTGGTTCTGACCTTGCTAAAAGGGGAGGTGGCCAAATGCACCAGTGGGGAACAGATCCGAGATTTCCTCCATGTGGAGGACGCGGCATCTGCGGTGTGGGCGGTAGCGAAAAGTGACCTTTCCGGTCCGGTGAATATTGGCTCGGGGCAACCGATAAAGGTGCGGACGATTGTTCAAACCATTGCGCAACATCTGCAAAGGGAAGAGAATCTTGTGCTTGGAGCTTTGCCCACCGATCCTCAGGAGCCGTTGGTGTTGTTGGCGGACGTTCGAAGGCTGGCAAGTATGGTCGGGTGGAAGCCTTCCCTAACCCTCAAGGAGGGCTTGGCAAAGACATGTGAATGGTGGAGATCAACGATACACGGGACATGATAAGGCGCCTTTGCCCACTTTGTGCGAGCCCTTCCCCACAGGTCTTCTTCCAACGCAGGAAGGTACCCGTCCACCAGAACGTGGTATGTGCAAGCGCTGAGGAGGCACGCCAGTTTGCTCAGGGAGATCTGCTGCTGGCGTTCTGCACGCGGTGCGGTTTTGTTTTTAACACAGCATTCGACCCGGGCAACCTCCGGTACTCTGCCGCCTATGACAACGTCCAGAGCTGCTCTCCCTACTTCAAGCATTACCTCACAGAGTTGGCGGAGTCCCTCCTTACCAAATACTGTCTTAACGGTAAGGTGGTCATCGAGGTGGGCTGCGGGAAGGGGGAATTCCTCCGACTGCTTTGCAAAGAGGGAAGAAACCGAGGCATTGGATTCGATCCCAGCTACGTCGGCCCTGACACCGCTGAGCAAGGGGCAGTGCGCTTTATCCGTGCATTTTATGATTCACAGCAGAACCAATTTGCCCCTGATTTTGTCTGTTGCCGTCATGTCATCGAGCATGTGCAATCCCCTTTGGATATGCTGCGTGCCGTCCGACAGGCAATCGGGAACCGGATGAACTCATATGTATTCTTCGAAACTCCGGCACTACCTTGGATTCTCGATACGGTAACATTCTGGGATTTCTTCTACGAACACTGCTCATATTTCACGGCAGAGAGTCTCACCTGGGCATTCGAACAGGCAGGATTTCAGGTCCTGGAAGCACCCTCGGCGTTCGACGTGCAATACATTTGCGTTGAAGCAAAGCCTGCTTTCGCCAATAGAACCGTCGAACCAGCAGTACCACGAGGTGTTCCTGATCTGTGGTCAAAGATCCAATCCTTCCTAGCGCGACTGAAGGGACGAATGGAAGCGTGCGAAGAAAAAATCGACGCTTTCGACAGAGCAGGGGGCTGCGCGATATGGGGGGCGGCAGCTAAAGGAACAACCTTAGTGAACACGATGGACCCCGAGAATCGCCGCATTCGCTTCCTCATCGACATTAATCCTGCCAAACAAGGAAAATATGTTCCCGGGACTGGGCATCAGATCGTGTCACCCACCTCCCTCCGGGAGCAAAGGAGTCGCATTGCGGGGATCGTAAATATGAACCCCAATTACTTGGAAGAGAACCGATCGATGCTATCGCAACTGTCGCTTGAAATCCCCATCATCTCGCTCTAAAGGAGGGCCGTTGAAGAGAATTCGTAACCTGACCGTTGATATGATGAGCCAGACTCTATCCGTCACGTACGCTGACAATGAATCATCCACTTTCTCTCTTTATACCCCCGAAGCATTCCAAGCTATCTCCCGATTGTGGATAAAGACGGGCTGGGCCGCGAAATACTCTTATAACTTCTCCTGGATGGGGCGACCCGTCATTCAATTGCCTGAGGACTTGCTCATGGTGCAGGAGCTAATCTATAAGGTTCAGCCGCAGGTCATCATTGAAACTGGTATTGCGCACGGTGGATCCAGCGTGTTCTATGCGAGTCTATTTGAAATCTTGGGACGCGGTCGGGTGATATCCATTGACATTGAAATCAGGCCGCATAACCGTAAGGCAATCGAAGCGCACCCGCTCAAGAAGCGGATAACCTTGATCGAGCGAAGCTCCATTGCACCCGAAACACTCGAGGAGGTCCGGAACCTGATCTCCCCGAATGAAAAGGTGATGGTCATTCTGGATTCAAATCACACCAAGGAGCATGTCCGGAAAGAACTTGAACTTTACGGCCCGCTCGTGACCCCCGGAAGCTATATCGTAGCCGCCGACGGCATCATGGAGGACCTCATTGATGTGCCGGGTGGGGAGCCAGAATGGACGCGAGATAACCCCAGGGCCGCGGTCCACGAATTCTTGGCCTCACACCCTGAGTTTGAAATTGACCCGGAGCCTACCCGTTCAGGGATCACCTATTGGCCGGATGCATATTTACGCCGCAAATGACCGCTTCGGCTTTTCTCTCTGTCAGCTCGCATTATTTATGAAAGCGGCCACGCTACATAGAAAGGGGTACGGGTTTAAGAACCTTTAACACAGAGTCCGCAGAGGCACTTATCCATGAGACCGTTGGGGGCTTCACCACGGAGAACACGGAGGTGAAGAGCGGGGGCAGTTCGCGGGCACTCCTTTTTCTCCGTGAGTTCTTCTTTGTGCTCTCCGTGTTAAAATTTCTTTCCTCAATGACCGAGCAGGCGCAGTTGAACAAGATCACGGAGTCCGATGTCACGGCTTTCAAAGAACATTCTGTATAACCTGTTGGGCCAGGGACTGCTTGTCATCCTAGGCTTCGTAGCCGGGAAGTTCATTTTCAAGCAGTTGGGCCAGGATGCCCTCGGGATTATCTATTTCACCTTCACGCTGAACGCCCTGCTCACTGCGATCCTGAGCTTGGGGATCAATGAAACGACCGTCCGCGAAGTCGCGGCCTTTCACGAAGAAGATCCAACTTACATAACGAAGCTGCTCCAAACGGCATCGTTTTTTTACTGGGGCCTTTATTTCCTGACCGCAGTTGGCCTGTATGCGAGCGCTCCTTGGCTCGTCACCAAGTGGATCAACCTGGATACTCTCAATGCTTTCGCCGCGACGCGGATTCTGCGTGTGCTCGGAATCGCTTCGCTCCTTGCCCTGCCTCGCTCCTTTTACATGAGCACTCTCCGGGGTATTCAGCGCATGGAATTCACCAACGTCATTGATGTGGGGACCAGTGCCTTACAGCAGTTCGGCACCATCGGTATTCTCCTCCTGGGTGGCGGCTTGATTCAGGTTACGCACTGGATGGCTGGCTGCTATTTATTAGGCGTTGTCGTTTACGTAACGGTGTGCGCTCATTTTTTCGGCTTTAAGGTGTTTGTCCCCAGGATTTCGACTTCAGTGATCGACCGGAATGCCGGATATACGTTCAGGTTGGCTGGGATCACAGTCCTTTCTATCATTCATACGCAATCAGACAAAGCCATAGTGAGTAAGCTTCTTCCTCTCGGCGTTTTTGGATACTACGGTATGGCCTACAACGCCGTGTCGCGGGGGATGCTGGTGTCAGCCTCGGTTTCTCAAGCAGTATTCCCTTCTTTTTCCGCTTTGTACAAGCAGGGCAACCGTGATGGGCTCATGTGCCAGTATAGGAAGTTGCAAGATCTTCTGTGCTATGCGGTCATACCCATGTTCGCTGCCATTCCCTTTGCAGCGCGTCCTCTTTTCACTTTCGTGCTGAATGCGGAAACTGCGCGAATGCTCCTTTGGCCGGTCACATTCTTGTCTATCGGTTTTTGTATGAACGGAACGATGAGTATCCCCTATGTCCTTTCCCTGGCGGTGGGTAAGCCTGAAATCGCGGCCCGTACAAACTTCTATGCGCTGTTCGCGGTTTTGCCCGTAACCGTTTTGCTCGTATACGAATTTGGGATCGCCGGTGCTGGATTCTCCTGGGTCTTCTACCACCTTTTCGCCTACGCGGTTATGATGCCGCGCACATGTTCTGAATGCCTGGATATGCCTGTTCGGAAATGGTACCTCCATGTGTTCAAGATCTTTGCACTGGCGGGCTTGACCTATGGTGGCGCCTGGGCTATCATCGCGTCCCTGGGGTCTTCTTCGATTCTGTCGTTAGCCTTGGGCTATGCCTTTGCTTCAATTGCGTTTGTCGCCGCAGCTTATCGACTGATTGGTGATGAGTTACGCGAAACGCTGCGCCGGGTAGCTTTCCTGAAGCCGGCACCAGCAAGTACCTCCCCGCTCGTTTAGGTGGAGGGAGGGATTGCTTCTTTGCCTTAGTATGGGAGGTCAGAGTAATGCCCAGGGTTTCCATTGTAATCCCAACGCGCACCTGCGACGGGCCTCGGGCAAGCCGCCACGGAAAGTCTGTCAATGATGGGGGGCCTAGCCAGAGATGAGCAGCCACAGTAATCCGTTGCTGTCAGTCATCATCCCCACGCGGGAACACGCCGAGACGCTGCCGTATACACTCAGGACGGCGCTCGACCAGACCAGCGAGAACTTTGAGCTCATCGTTAGCGATAATTTCAGCCAGGATAATACAGCGGAAGTTGTGAGGAGCCTTTCCGACCCGCGAATACGATTGATTAATCCCGGTCGACGCCTTTCCATGCGTGACAATTGGGATTTCGCTCTCCTGCACGCGGCAGGCGATTATGTCATGTTCATCGGTGACGACGACGCGATCGTCCCCGGTGCCCTCGACAAATTGGAAGCGTCCATCCGGACGACCCATTGCCTTGTTTATTGCTGGCCAAGACCCGTTTACAATTGGCCCATGGATGGCAAGCCGGCCCGTGTCATTGATCTACCCCCCACAACTCAAGCCTCGGAGGTTAATCTGGAGAATTTGGCCAGGGCCGTGGTCCCCAGGGGGGGAGGCTATAGACGGTCCCTCATCCCGTGTATGTATCACTCAGCCGTTGCTAAGCGCATTCCTGACTCCATTCGAGAAAGGACCGGAAGAGTGTTCCATTCCACTCAGCCCGACGTTTTCATGTCCATGGCAGTGCCTGTTTTCGCTAAGACGGCCATCGACTTGGGCTATTGCGTTTCGGTCGCGGGGCAGTCGGAGAAATCTAATGCCGGAATCATTGGGAGGCCGGATCGGCATGAGTATTTCGATAAATTTATTCAGGAATACGGCGACTACAGGATTCATCCGACCCTTTTTCCTGAGATCCCCATAGGCCTTAATCTGACTCCCGATACCATCTTGGTCGCAATGGATAAGTTCCCGGATTTCTACGGCGGGATGAAATTCAACTATGACGCTATGTGGGCCCAACTCTTCCGAGAGAATTCAGGCCTGTTCGAGTACAACCTGAGTAGATTGGATATCATCCGGAAAAGGCAGCAAATCCGGCGCTATCATCCTTTCGACGCAAGCCGTTTCTTGCTGTACTCGGCATTCGTCCAAGCACTGGCGTTGCGAAACCGGATACGTCCGAGGATTCGCACGTTCCATGGATTAGACAACCAGCCACCTGACAACATCCGTGATTTCGTCAAGGTTCTCTCTGGCACCCCAATTCGCCGATAAGAGACGGGGTCTGGTGGGGAAAGTAGTGTCGGAGGCGCTGAATGGGTTGGCGGAGGCGGAGTTAGAAGTCCGGAAGGATTTTGTAGGCAGCAAGGGAACTTCACCCCTCTGAAGGACGTCAACGTCAGCAACGACGGCCCGGGCTACGGCCAGTACGATTATGGGTACGGGTGCGGCCTCCCGAACGGAGCTTCAGGCGGCACGACTACTGAATAGTTGGGCCCGGGTTATTGAACTCCAGGAAAGGTCTCTTGATGAGTCGGTTGGAAAGGCTCAAGAGTTTCGTCGTACCCGAACAAAAGACAGTCAGCCAGAAGATTGTTCGCAACGTGCTCTTCTCCGGGCTGCGGGCAGCGTTGATCTGGCCTATCCCTTTGATTCTCATCCCGTACATTCTCAGCAAAATAGGTGTGACCGGCTATGGCATCTGGGCGCTGTTCCTTGCGATGATCAGCCTGAGCGCACTCAGTGATTTGGGCTTGGCGGGCACACTCACCAAGCATGTTGCCGAACACCACGCTCGCAAAGATAACATGGCCCTTAATCGCCTTGTCGATACAGGTCTGATGCTTTATATTCTGATTGCGGTGCTTCTGGCGGGTGCACTGTGCATCGCATCGGGTCCCCTGATCCCGGTCTTTTTTCGTCAGCCATTGCTCCCCCGCGCTCAGCTTCAATTGCTCTGGTATCTATTTGCATGCATTGCTGCAATCAACATCCTGACAATACCCTTCTATTCTATTGTCAACGGGCTGCAGCGCATGGATCTCAGCAACATCCTCTCTTCGTTAAGTGTTTTCTGCGGAGCCGCCCTCACGGTTGTTTTCCTGTCGCGGGGGTGGGGCCTGGAGGGGTTGGTCCTTGCGAACCTGATTACGCCCCTGATGGTCCTCGTCTGCTACATTTGGATCGTGCACAGACTTGTTCCGGAGTTGAAGCTTAATCCGTTAGGCTGTGAACGCGGGGAGGTTAAGCAGATGTTCAGCTTCGGCCTTCAGATGTACCTCACGCAGATTGCCGTCACCGTTCACACGCAAATTGACAAGCTCTACCTCGCTCTGTTCACGGGCGTTGCAGCAGCGGGTTTCTACAATATTGCCGCAGACACGGCTTGGAAGCTCCGGAGTGTTCCAGGAATGCTTTTGAATCCCATCATGGCTGCCGCTTCCGAATTGGATGCCCAACGGGCTCAGGAAAAGCTTCGCGAGCTATACTTCCGTTCCCACAAGTACGTGGCTCTGTTCGGGCTTCCCCTTGTCGTATTTATTGTGGTCTTTTCAAAGCCACTGGTTGATCTCTGGTTGGGACCTAAACTGGCGGTTGTTGCCTACCCCTTGGCGGTGCTTTTGGCCATTGACTTCTTTAACCTGACGACGGGCCCTGGCTATTTAATCTTTATCGGCAGGGGCGTGCTTCGCCCCGGCATCTATTCGGCCTTTGTCGGCGTGTTGGTAAACCTCGTGCTCAGCTTGGTTCTGGTTTACTTCTATGGGCTTATCGGCGCTGTCTGGGGCACGACAATCGCAGTCTTTGTCGGCACAGTCTACTTCATGTATCTTTTCCACGACCGAACAGGTTACCCGCTTCTGGAGACGGTCCGGAGAGCGTACTTGAAACCCCTCCTCTGCTCGGTTGCATCTGCGGGAGTTGTGCTGGCACTGGCCGGACATTCGACTCGGGGCTGGCCGGGCATGCTTCTGAAGGGGGCAATCTTTGCTATACTCTATTTCACGAGCGTCGCGCTCAGCAGGTTCTTTGATCAGTTCGACCTTGCAAAGGCGGAAAGTGTTATCCCGGCCCTGCGCTTTGCACGGAGGATAATCCCAGTTGCTTAGACGAGCCTCCCTGGGCGATCTTAATATGCGGACCCCCAACGACGAAGAAACGGATTACAGATCGGCAGTGTGCGCCGTAATTGTTACGTACAACATTGGGTTTGAGATTCATGCGTGCGTTAATGCTATTCGCAATCAAGTAAGTGAGGTCGTTATTGTCGACAACGGTTCTGACCCGGAAACGCGTCTCGAGCTGGAAAAGCTTTCGAATCAGTCGTTGGCAACTGTTTTGCTCAATGCGCACAACAAGGGGATCGCATGCGCTTTGAATCAGGGTTTTCAGTACGGGCTGGAAAGGGGCTACCGTTGGTTCCTTACTTTGGATCACGACAGCGAAGCAACTCCCGGAATGGTTGCCAAGCTGCTTGACGGTTGGCGGGCGGCGGAAGCTCGAGGCGCCAAAGTCGGAATCGTAGCAGCTAACCCCTTCGACAAAAAGTCACACACGTATTATGTTAATGGCTATCAGTCTACGGACACCGAGGTGGTTGTAGAAGTCCCAACGGTTATCTCGTCTGGAAGCCTTATTGGAAAGACAGCGTTTGAGATCGTTGGTTTCCAAAATGAAGAGTTGTTTCTCTACTACGTCGACGACGATTTTTGTCTCCGTTTGCGTCGCGCAGGTTTGGGAGTCTTCTTGTGTCCATCAGCTATACTGTTACACCAGGAGGGGAACAGAGTCTCGCGGAATTTCCTGGGTCGGAAAGTGCATTATAACAATTATGGGAAAGAGGCATGCTATTACATTTCGAGAAACGCCTGTTACATGCTGCGTAAGCTGTGGGAATATGAGGAGCGCCGATATTTCTACCGCGTTGCGACAAGACTTGCGAAAGATGCTATCAAAGTGGTGCTTTATGACGAACAACCGATTCAAAAATTGTCTTTCACGATAAGGGGAATTCGCGACGGAATTCGGGGAAGGTACGGTGAATTGGGGATGTGAACTTAGTTAGAGGTCTCCGGAAGGGTCGCACCGGGACGCAGCACGGCCGGTGAAGGAGAACGGGAGGTTTGACGAGGACTTCAAGGGGTACCAGATTCTTTGATCAGTTCGACCTTACAAAGGCTGAAAGTGTTATCCCGGCCACGCGCTTTGCACGGAGGATAATCCCCCTTGCTTAATTGGGCGGTTCGATATTTTCCCATTTTGCGTGTCCTAGAAACGCAAGTCGGCGACGGCGGGCCAGTGCTTGAAATTGGTTCCGGATCCTTCGGACTTGCGCGCTTCTATCACGGGCGCGTTGTCGGGTGCGATGTGAATTTTCCTTACGTGCCTGAAAAGAACATGCTCCCCGTCCGATGCTGTGGAACACGGTTGCCTTTTGCTGATTCAAGCTTTGAGGCCGTGGTGGCCTCTGATATGTTGGAGCATGTCCATCCTGATTTGAGGTTAGAGGTCATCAACGAAGCGCTGCGCGTCACGCGAAGGCTGGCGGTTTTTGCCTTCCCATGCGGTAACGACGCCCACGCCTTGGATGAGAGGTTCTTGGACTTCCTCCGAAGGCGTAACATGCCGCCGCCATGCTGGCTGGAAGAGCACATGCAGTATCTATTTCCCGAGCAGGACTTGTTCCGGGGGTTCGGGGACGACTGGAAGGTGGAGAGCTTTGGTAATGAGTGTCTCCGCTTTCACGACTGGGTTAACAGGCGTGAGATGTCGTACGCCTGGAATCTATTGTTCCGAGCCTGCTTGCGGCTTGCCCCTGGCTCGGTTGAGGCCGGGCTCCGTTGGATGGACCGAGCGCCGTTTTATCGGATGATTTTTGTGGTCAGTCGCCAGACCTCTCAGGGAGTTGGGAACAATGGCCGGACCTGAGCTGAGCGTGGTTATCCCCACTTACAACCGCAAAGACATCTTGCGGAAGACTCTCGCGGCTTATTGTTCTCAGTCGGCGTCACAGGAGATTCTGGAGATCCTCGTCGTTGATGACGGGTCAACCGATGGGACCGACTCCGTCGTAGCCCAAAGCGGTCTGGAGTCCCCAATTCCGATTCGGTACTTTCGCCAGGACAACCGAGGAATCGGGTCAGCGCGTAATCACGGAATTCGCGAAGCACGAGGCGAGATCATCCTTTTCGGAGACGACGATGTTATTCCCACAGCCAACCTTGTTTCTGAGCACCTTGCCTGGCATAGGAACTATCCCGAAGCTTCTGTAGGTGTCTTAGGTTATGTGTGTTGGTCGCCGGAAGTACATCCTACTCCTTTTATGAAGTGGCTGGGCCTTGATGGAGTGCTCTTCGGTTACCGCGATCTTTCCCGAGGAATGCAAGTGGAGTTTGCTCATTGTTATTTCAACAATACAAGTCTGAAAATAGAATTCCTGCGGGAAAACGGCACGTTTGATGAGGACTTTCGAAGTTACGGTTATGAAGATGTTGAGCTCGGCTATCGCTTGATAAAAAGGGGCTTGCGCTTACTCTACAATCCAGATGCACTCGGATACCATTACAAATACATTTCGTTCGCGGACGCCTGCCGTCGAGCGAAGGGAGTGGTTGCGGCACGCAAGTTCTTCGAAACCAAGGAAGCTGGGATGGTCTTTGCCCGGATGGGGGCTCAGAAAAAGGCCGGGCTGGCAAGTCGACTGAAGAGGCTTTCCGTTCGCACGCTGGTTCCTTTCTTGTCGCCGATAAAGCCCCTGCTCGACTCGCATCTCAGGTTGCCGAGGATCCTCTATCGTGCCTTCTATTCTTACTACGCGGCCCGCCCCGCAGCCCCGCAGGCGGGGGTCGAGGAAGACAGTGCCGGAGAATGACCGGCCTTTGGGTTTCGGGTTGCCAATGAAATGAGAATCGTCAATTGCGAGTGTTACCGTGACCAGAAACCCCGGTGGCAGGCTCTCAGAACATATGGAGGCACTGCTTCACCAAGGTGCAGAAATTGTTTTCGCCGTCTCCACGTCTTGCGATCGTCATTCTGAATTGCAACCGGTGCAAGGACACGATTGCTTGCCTCGAGAGCATTTGCTCTAGTGCGCCTGGGAGTTACGGGGTTATTATAGTTGACAACTTGTCACTGGATGACTCGGTGGCGGAACTCAAACGATGGATGCAGAATTACTTGCCGCCCCTGACCGAGAGTTCGTGGAGCGGGATGTTGAAGACGTCTACCATTAACGACGGGCAAGCATGCGCAAGGCCCGGGATAACATTATTGGAAGCACGGAATAACAGCGGCTTTTCAGGCGGAAACAATTTGGGTATTCGCTATGCTCTGGAACTGGGAGCAACCTGGATATTGCTACTGAACAACGATACTATTGTTGCATGCGATGCTTTGGAGCGCCTGGTCAAGGGAGCGGAGGGCGCAGGCGCGCATTTAGCAGGTGGCGCCGTTTACGAATATGCCGACGCCTCCAAAGCCTGGTATCTCGGCGGTAAGTTCAGTTGGTGGGGAGACAAGGATCTCAAATGCATGCGGAAGGGTGCTACGGAAGCTCAGGGAACAATCGAAACGGACTGGATCACAGGCTGTTGCATGCTGGTAAGAAGGGAAGTCTTCGAGCGAATAGGGTTGCTCGACGAGAACAGCTTTATATATTGCGAGGACGCCGATTTCTGCCGCCGGGCCGCAAGGGTTGGTTTTCGTCGTATACTGGTGCTTGGGTCAAAAATCTACCACAAGGTAGGGAGCACGAGTCTTCCATCGGCCCTCGCTCGTTACCATTTCACACGCAGTCGTGTCTATTTCCATGGGAAGCATTATTCGCTTCCTGCTCATGCAAGCTTCTTATTCATATTCTCCCTTAGCCGGTGGTTCAAGGCCTGTTGTTGCTTGCTTCAGGGACGACCCGACCTGGCCAGGGCTACGTTACGCGGGCTTTGGGATGGAATGCTAGGGGTCGAAAAATCTGATCCCAGAAGGTGAAAATGAGAATCATTGTCACGGGTGGTGCAGGGTTCATCGGTTCCCACGCCGCGCGTGCTTTGCTGGATGGAGGTCACCGCGTGCTGGTGCTCGATGACCTGTCTGGCGGCTTTGAAGATAACATCCCGACCGGAGCCGATTTTGAGTGCCGCTCAATTACAGACAATCTCGATTCATTGTTCGAGCAGTTCAAGCCCGATATCGTCTACCACCTCGCAGCATACGCGGCAGAGGGGCTCTCCCATCACATTCCGGTGTTCAATTACACGAACGTCCTACTGGGAACTGCTAACGTGCTTGCGGCTGGCTACCGGGCGGGCATTAGGCACTTCGTCTTCACGTCTTCGATTGCGGTGTACGGGCACGCTCAGGACTGCTCTCCGTTTCGCGAGAGCGACACCTGCACCCCTTGCGATCCGTATGGGGTTGCTAAACTGGCCTGCGAAAGCCACATCAGGGTCTTCCACGACTACTATCGAAGGCCATCCTACACAATCTTCCGGCCACATAACGTGTTCGGCCCACATCAAAATCCATCCGACCCATACCGGAATGTGGTCGGCATTTTCATGAAGAACGCACTGGCCGGTGAACCCTTGCCGATCTTCAGCGATGGTTCGCAAACCAGGAGTTTCACTTACATCTCAGGAGTCGCCAAGTGCCTCGCGGAGGCTCCCTTCGTCGATGGCGCCAGAAACCAGATCTTCAACATTGGCACTGATGAGCGAATGAGCGTGAAGGATCTTGCTGGGCACATATGCCGTATTCTTGGCGTGAGGGAAGACCTCGTGTTTCTGCCGGCGCGGCAGGAGGTCATCCACGCTCATGCGGATCACTCGCGCGTCCGGAACGTCTTCCCCAAAGTACTCGCTGAGTGCCCGGGGGTGGTCGACGGCCTCGCCGTAACGGCAGAGTACGTTAAGAGCCACCCTATACCCAAGATAACTGAATGTCCCTCCGGCATAGAGATATTCGATCGGTTGCCGCCAAGTTGGGCGGCCAGGTTCCAGGCGAGGCGTGCGTGAAGATCCCCAAGGTCAGCGTCGTCTTGACAACATACAACCGGGCGCGCGTGTTGGACCAAACAGTCCAAAGCATCCTTTCGCAGAGCTATGAGGACTTCGAGCTTGTCGTCCGCGATGACGCGTCGCAGGATGAGACCGAGGGGATATGCCGGGATTTTGAAAGACAGGACCATCGGGTGCGCTACCGGAGAGGGCTGAAGAATGTGGGGATGCCGGGAAACCTGAACGCCGGAATCGAGGCTTGCTCCGCCGAATACGTCGCGAATCTCCACGATGGTGATTTATACGAACCTACGCTTCTCGAGAAATGGACGGCGGCTTTGGACGCATCCCCGCGGGCTGCTTTTGTCTTCAACGCTTATCGGGCTATCGACGCCAATGGCCGGACAATCTGCGTTTTCAGGGAGCCGTTGCCGCCCTGTGTGCCGGGTTCGCTGCTGTTGGAAGAGATTTTTTTCGCCGCTGGCGCTTTGATTGTCCGGTTTGGGGCACGGTCATGGCTCGACGCTCGGCGTACTTGGCAGTCGGATTGTTCGACCCCCGTTTTGGCTTTGTGGCTGATGTTGATATGTGGCTGCGGCTAGCTGAGCGCTTTGATGTCGCGTACGTTCCCGAGCCCCTGATCACGTTGCCAAGCCGGGAGGCTGTACCGCGCATCTGGGGGGGCGCCGTCAGAGGTTGCAATCGCGGATGGTGTTCTAACGCTGCTTCCGGGTGACGTTCCGGGGCTTGCAAAATGGGAATCGAAGCTTACTCTGTGCGCTGCGGAGGATAGGGAGGGAACCTAAACGAGATGCTGACGCTCGACTTGATTATGCTGGTGGGTTGCACGGGGTGGACGCTGTGGCAATACAGGCGCACCAAGATACTGCTTACTCCCAGCAATGCCTTCATGGTCAGTGGCATCATCCTGCCCGTGTTCGTCGGCTATAACTTGGCCCTGAGTCCGGAGTCCCTCCTAGCCATCGGAATGGCCGGCCATGCGTTGCACATGCAATGGGCGGCAGACGAGCTCCTCCAAGTGATATGCGTGGGAACAATCTGTGTACTGCTGGGGCATTGGGCTGCCCCGCGCCTGTTCCCGCGCCTCGCCGGAAAGCGGCGCGAGCTGCCCCGCTCGCCGCGTGTTTCCCTGGACCAACTCACCCTGGGAGCTTTCGTCGTCTGCCTTGTCGGGGTCGCCAGCGTGTGGATTTTCTTAATCAAAGAAGGGGAGATTCCCCTCCTGAGCTCAGCACAGTCCGCCCGCGAACTTCTCGAACTGGGACATCCCCTGCGATACATTTACACCGGCGGTTTTATCCTAGCTAATATTGGGCTTGTATTTCTGACAGGCGGCTTGTTCCTCGGGAAGATAACACGGCAATATCGGCCGCTATGCTTCTTTGCAATTACGGCGGTCACAATTACGAATCTTGCTACGGCGTCTCGGGGCAATTTGCTCGCCCCGTTCCTTTCCGCTGGGCTGATCTACTTCTCCCTAAAGAATACTAAGCTGACCCCGTTTCGCGCCTCGATCTGGGCTTTTCTCCTGCTCCTCTGCGCCGCCGCTCTCCAGCTTATCCGCAGCCACATAGGCATCACATTGGCATACTTATGGTACGAGGTAATTCACGGGAACACCTTCTTCGCCAATTTCCGCGATTCTAGCTTTGTGCTGATGGCCTTCGAGGGGAATCGCTATCCCCTGTTCCACGGCAAGACAATTCTCGCCGGCCTGCTGGGGTTCGTACCCAGCAGCATTCTTCCCTTCCGTCAGCAATACGCCTGGGGCGTCGTGACCCTGAACATCGTACACATCACCAGCCCATTGCACTTCGGACTGGGCCAAGTGTTGTTTGCGGACTGGTATATCAACTTCGGGACTGCGGGTGTAGCGCTGGAAGGATTGGTGATCGGTGTCGCGCTGAAATGGCTTGACGTTCGATTGTTTGACGTAAGGCGCCCGCCAAAGGGAGCGGAGTCGGATCAGTATTTCCACCTGTTCGGGATCTGGTTCCGTTGGGGAATATTGGGAAGCCTCTGCTCCAGCGCAAGTGTGATGCTCGCGTACCCGCAGTTGCTGGGATACATGTTGATTCTGGCTGTCGCCTATGGTGCGCGCCAGATCTTCGGCATGCGCCCCGGGGTAGGAGGAGGCATGTCGCGGCAGCCGGGCATAAGCGCAACTCTAGAGCCTCCACGGCATTTAGCAGGGCCGTAAGTTTCGGCATGGAGACAGAATGGGATTGTACCCCTTGAAGATAGCTCTCTTTTTTTCCTTGTTGGCGACGACGCTCGGCAATACTCCTTGTCAATTATCGGGTTCTCCGGCGGAATCCGATCCGGCGAGCCAAGCAGCCCACGCCGCCCCGGAGGCTGCCTGCACGGGCGACCGCAAGGTGTATTGGGCAAGCGACTTTGAGGGAAGGGACATGGCGGAGAAGATTAACCACGCCATTGCCGCTGCCGCGCCAGGATCCACGGTCATGGCTCCTGGTGGATCATTCCTTCATTCCTCGCCCATAAGGATCGACAAGACGATTCGTCTCGAGGGAGCCGGAAGCGCGGAAACCACGTTCGTGTCTACCGGCTTGGCCAGCGACCAGATCGAAATTGTAAAGGGCGGCGACTACTCCACCGTTGCCAATTTAGGCTTGTACACTCAAGGCAACCTGGCCCCCACGGGCGGGGCGGGAATCACCGTAAGCGCCGGTTTCGTCCATGTCTCGAATGTGCGCATCTGGAACCAATATAACGGTATTGTGTTTAATGGGGCGCAAAACCTCTATATCGATGACTGCGACATCCGATGCCTTGCCAACGACCTCTGGCAGACGGGCGGGGTGGGCCTTACTGTCCGCGATACGAAACTATACGGAAGCAGCGGCCCAAGCACCGGCTTGCACCTTACGAATGGAGCTGGGATCTGGCTGACCGATGTGGAGATCTACGGGAACGCGCGGGGTATTGTCATCGATCCTGGACAGCATGAGGGTGTCGGCCAAGTGTTCGCGAAGGGTGTCGTAGTGGACACCACACATCAGCAGGATGGGATCCTGATCGGCGGCAGCGGAACAGTTTTTCATATTGACTTCGTCGATTCATGGACGGCCGGTTCAGAGAAAGGATACGGTATCAACCTTAATAACAGCCAAACCAACGGTTTTACATGGTCCGGCGGCTTTATCCGAGCGAACTACCTCAGTGGGGTCTTTATTCAAGCAGGAGAAAACATTCAAATTATGGGCACGCAAATATCTGCTAATGGCCACAACAATACGACGGGACGTGATACTTATGGTGTGAGTGTCGCCCCTGGCGTAGGTCATTTTATGATTGCCAATTGTCTTATTGGGACAACTGGTTTCGACGACGAGGAGGGGAGGGGGGGCACGATGCGGCAAACCGTTGGCATCTATATTGCACCCGGTGACAGCGACTTCTTTGAGGTGATAAACAACATGGACGCCGGAAACACGGAGGGACTTCTTGTCGACCATTCCCGGGGGAAGCGCAAGGTCATATCGGGAAACTTGGGAAAAGTGACGGGTGAATAAATACTTCCTTCGAGTGCTGCGCGTGGGCAGGCGAGCGCGCTCCGCAAGTGCGGCAAGATGACATTGTTGGAAGGAAGGGGCGGTCTGAGGGGGGGAAGGAATGGGGAGGCAGTCACGTACGGACCAAGGCCGGCAAGACCTCGAGCTCCTGATAAGGATGGCTGCGAGCGCCAAGAGCGCTGGCGCGACCGATATGGAGCATATGGACGGGCGAGCAGCGGCCATGAACTATGTCAGGGCCGCCGACCTCGTAGCGTCTTACCGCGGGAGGGGCCGCCTTCATGGGCCAGTCCTAGACTGGGGATGTGGCTACGGGCAGGTGTCGCTCCTGCTGCAACGCCGTGGCGTCAAGGTGCTTTCCTACGATGTGGGGCGGCGAGGATGGATTGACCGCATCCCTGAGCTAAGTGACCTGCGGATTGAGTATGGCGAGGACCCCGTCAAGCTGCCCTATGAATCGGGTTCCTTCGGTGCAGCCCTGTCGGTGGGCGTCCTTGAGCACGTTCCCGATATAGATGGCTCATTGCAGGAAATCAACAGGATCCTCGCGCCCTCCGGGCTCCTCTTTCTCCTTATGTTTCCGAACCGGTTCTCGTGGGCGGAAAAGCTGGCGGAATGGAGACAAAGGTCGGTGCATCCCGTCAGGTTCAGCGCCGCTTCCACATCGGAACTGCTCAAGCGGCACGGCTTCCTGACCGAGAAACTGTGGCGGCGGAATTTCCTCCCCCGAAACTTGACGGGCCTCAGCCCCAGGCTCAAGGCTTGGTACGGAAAGCTCTACCGGCAGGTTGAGTTTTGCGACCGGTTCCTCGCAAATCTGCCGCCCACGTCCTTCCTCAGCGGTGTGCTGGAGGCGGTGGCGCGAAAGGGGTAAGGCAAAGTTACGTCCAAGCGGCGGAGCCTGTCACCATAAGCCACAAGACCGCTATCGACGCCCGGATGTGGGGTGGCCATGGCATTGGCAGCTACAGGGAGCACAGCCACGGATTATCCCCCGATCTACGAATTGCGACGAAGATCCCTGAGAAGAGGAAACCTGATGGGGAGGGTTATCACGATTGACGCCAGGATGCTGGGATTTTCGGGGATCGGGACTTACTTGAAGAATCTGCTCGAGAACTGCGCGCGGATGGACTGCGAATTCTCGTTTCGACTGGCCTGCCCGCGGCAGGAATCCGTGCGCGAATTTGGCTCCGAGCGCTTTACTTGGGTGCGTGCAGATGCTCCCATTTATGGTCTGCGGGAGCAGTGGCAGATTCCTCGAGTGGCGAAGGGATCGGACCTGTTGCATTGCCCTCATTACAACGTCCCATGCTTCTATCGTGGAAGGCTGCTGGTGACGATCCACGATCTCACTCACATCATGGATCGGACCTTCCGCAGAACGCTTCCGTCGCTCGTCTATGCGCGGCCGATGTTGGCCGTGGCAAGCCGGAAAGCCGATCACATTGTTGCCGTTTCCGAATTCACTAAGCGCCAGATTGTGGAGAGGCTCAGGATCGCTCCCGAAAAAGTCACAGTGATCTACCACGGGGTCAGTTCTCACTTCCGCGTAAGCAATCATGAGCAGGCATCCCAAGCGGCTTCCTCAGCGCTTCAGTTGCGGCGTCCCTACCTCCTGTACATCGGCACGCTTAAGCCCCACAAGAACATTCCCACACTAATCCGGGCGTTTGCGCTACTGCGTGGACGAAGAAAAGTCGAGCACCAGTTGCTGATCGTCGGCGATGATCCCAAGTGGAAGGAAGAACTGGTCAGCCTTTGTTCCCGGCTTGGAATCGCCGGCCATGTCTCCTTTTTTCCCCATGTGGCCCATGCGATCTTGCCGCAGGTGTACGCGGGCGCGGATTTGATGGTGATGCCCTCGTTCATCGAGGGCTTCGGCCTGCCCGTCTTGGAAGCCATGGCCTGCGGCGCACCGGTGGTCTGTTCGCGCGCTGCCTCGCTCCCTGAGGTGGCGGGGCATGCGGCAGAGTTCTTTGAACCGTCCAGTGTCGATGATCTTGCAGAGGCCATTGAACGCGTGTTAAGTTCACCGGAGCGACAAGCTGAGTTGCGGCAGAAAGGTCTGGAACGGGCGAAGCAATTCTCCTGGGGCGAATGTGCTCGGCGCCACTGTGAGGTCTATCGCAGAGTGCTGCAAGAGTGATCGATTCGGAAAAGGAAGCCGTGGATCAACACACGGGACTGTCTATCGTGGAGGTTCCGGAAAAACCCGAATTCAAGTGGTTCTCGTAGAGGCGGGCTTCCCGATCAAAAACCTCGGGACAGGTGAGCCCCGTACTCTGGATTCCACGGCTTTTCAGTCGTTGCGGGGGAGTCGGCTTGAAATGGAATGAGTTCTCAACTGCGCGGAATCAGCAATGGGTCAGATTGAGAGTCACGTGAATTCTTAGGGGGTAATATGCCTCGGCTCGTACCTTGTCCGCTCTGCGGTAGCAACGAATTCCAAAAGAGCAAAGAAGATTGTGGCGCCGATGTTGTCCGATGTTCAGCTTGTAGGTTTCTGTACGTTAACCCCCAGCCTACTTCCGAAGAGCTAGAAAGACTGTACTCACAAGAGTATTACGGGACTGACGCCGAATCAGTTAGCGGTTCGTTACGCCATCGGCTTCCTGTTTTCCAGCGCGGCGTTAGAATCGTAGGTGAAATAAGAACACCCGGAAGGATTTTGGACGTTGGATGTGGGAACGGAGATTTTCTGGAACTGGCCAGAAGAGCGGGCTGGGAGGCGTTTGGAGTGGACCCATCGGACCATGCTACCGGCTGCGCACGCAGTAGAGGACTAAACGTAACATGTGGAACCCTAGAGACAGCCGGGTATGCTTCGGAGTTCTTCGATGTCGTCACCATGTGGGACGTGTTAGAGCACCTAGGCAACCCGAGGAGAGCAGCGGAAGAATCACGTCGGCTTCTTAAAGCGGGTGGATTTCTGGTAGTTCGCGTACCAAATACGAATTTCCAGCTCCTGAAAGCGTTCATACGCGAGGGTATATTTCGGACCAAACGAGACAGCATGCAGGCCGACTTGCACTTGAACCATTTCTCGCCGACTACCTTGCGGCGCTTGTTGACATCTACAGGCTTTGAGATATGCCGAGAGGAAGTGGGCGTATCGGAAGAGGTGGTTTACCGACCACCCTTGCCCCTTTGGTTCAAGAAAGCTTATTGTTCCATCACGGAGGCGCTGCGGAAAACCACTTCCATCCAACTAGGCCCGACAATGGTTCAGTGTGGCCGCAAGATATCGAATGATTACAAAACAACACCCCAATGAGACTGCGCACACAGTCGTAGCGAGTAAGCCCCTCCGCGTGGCCATCGTTCATTACTGGTTTGTGAGGTTCCGAGGCGGGGAACGCGTCCTAGAGGTATTGGCCAATATGTTCCCCCAGGCCGATATTTTCACTTTGGTGCTCGACCCCAAAGCTCTTCCACCCTCGCTGAGGTCACGCAAGTTCACCACCTCGTTTCTACAAAAGATCCCGGGGATGACTCGTCACTACAGAAAATTCCTACTTCTCTTTCCTCTCGCGCTGGAGCAGTTCAAGTTGGACGACTACGATCTCGTGATCAGTTCCGAGTCAGGACCGGCGAAAGGAGTCCTGACTCGTCCGCACACCTGCCACATTTGCTATTGTCACACACCACTGCGCTACGTTTGGGATATGTATCACCAGTATCGTTCGAGTGCGCCGGGAGGCGCCCTGGGGCGCGCTTTCTACTCCATCGTGGCCAATTACGTCCGACAGTGGGACTACGTGGCATCGGCGAGAGTCGATTACTATGTGGCGAGTTCCCATAATGCCGCCTCCAGGATCGCCAAGTACTACCGCCGAGAAGCGGAAGTAATTCATCCCCCGGTGAACATCAGCTCTTTTGCGATCGGAACAAACGCCGAGGATTTCTATCTCGTTGTCAGTCCCTTGGTTGCTTACAAGCGGGTTGATCTTGCAATCAGCGCTTGCAACGCAATGAAACGCCGGCTGATAGTGATCGGTCAGGGAGAAGCGATGCGAGCCCTCCAGCAAACGGCGGGACCCACGATCACTTTCCTCGGCTACCAGCCCGACGACGTGGTTCGCGAACACTACCGGCGGTGCAGAGCCTTCATCTTCCCAAGCGAAGAGGACATAGGCTTGACTCCCATCGAAGCACAAGCATGCGGACGCCCTGTGATCGCGTTTGGCTGCGGGGGAGCATTGGAAACAGTGATAGGTGGTTTGCCTACAAGTTCCTTTGCTCCCGAGTCTTCAACCGGGGTATTCTTCGCCGAACAATCTGCCGAGTCCCTGGCCGATGCGATCCGATTCTTCGAGTCTATCGAAACACACTTCTCGCCCGCCTTCATTCGTCGGAATGCGGAACGCTTCGACGTGTCGCATTTCAAGTCGCAAATGGGTGCATTCATCAACCTTAAAATGCTAAAATTCAGGAATAGGTAGCGGGAAGAAGAGTGAAAGAAGTCATTGAAGGGCAGGAGTCAGGAGCCAGGAGTCAGAAGAGAGAATAGGGAGAAAGCGGAAGGCGATCGGCAGCGGTCACGCCATGGCGGGTTGCACTTCCCAAGACCCGCTGCCCCCCTTACTTGTCACCAGATAGCCGGGGACCTTTATTCTGACTCCTGACTGCTAACTCCTCCGGTCCGAAGGACTACCAAGAGGAGGGAATGGATGAGCAAGACCGCGCTGATCACGGGGATAACCGGGCAAGACGGATCCTACTTGGCGGAGTTTCTGCTTTCAAAAAGTTATCGCGTTTGCGGCGTAGTCCGACGAAGCAGCACGGTGAACTTCGAGCGGCTGTATCATTTGCAGGACAGAATCGAGCTGATACCGGGAGACCTCCTTGACCAGAACTCACTGATCAGCGCTCTTCAACAGGCCGAACCTCAGGAGGTCTATAATTTGGCCTCCCAATCCTTTGTCCCCACTTCCTGGAACCAGCCGGTGCTGACGGGCGAGTTCACAGCACTCGGCGTGACCCGCATACTCGAGGCCGTCCGATTGGTGAATCCAAAGATACGATTCTACCAGGCTTCCTCCAGCGAAATGTTCGGGATGGTGCGTGAGAGCCCGCAAAATGAAAGGACAGCCTTTTATCCACGCAGCCCCTATGGCGTGGCCAAGCTCTACGGTCATTGGATTGCCGTTAATTATCGTGAGAGCTACGGTCTTTTCACCTGCTCGGGAATTCTGTTCAATCACGAGTCGCCGCGGCGCGGATTGGAATTCGTGACCCGGAAAGTGAGTTACGGAGCAGCGCGGGTCAAGCTTGGTCTGCAATCAAAGCTCAAGATGGGAAAC
>Ga0181527_1001683_pt1 | contig 22259 bp, 17 predicted proteins | sample PEATcosm2014_Bin_30_FD_119762 | JGI IMG/M metagenome (GOLD analysis project Ga0181527, IMG submission 119762) | Peatland microbial communities from MTU Mesocosm Facility, Houghton, MI, USA - PEATcosm2014_Bin06_60_metaG | ecosystem: Environmental > Terrestrial > Soil > Wetlands > Peat | place...
CAGGCCGCCATCGCCAGCGCCGGCCAGGCCGGCATCCTCTTCGTCGTCGCCGCCGGCAACAACGGCAGCAACAACGACACGACGCCCCAGTACCCCGCCGACGATCGGCTCTCCAACGTCGTATCCGTAGCCGCCAGCGACCAGAACGACCACCTCGCCTGGTTCAGCGACTACGGCCCCAACACCGTCGACCTGGCCGCCCCCGGTGTGAGCATCTACAGCACGCTGCCGGGCAACCAGTACGGCTACCTATCGGGTACGAGCATGGCCACGCCGGAGGTCAGCGGCGTGGCCGCGCTGGCGTGGGCCCTGGACCCCAACGCCACCGTGGCCCAGGTCCGCAGCGCGATCCTGGCCGGCGTGGACCGGGTGCCGGCCCTGGCGGGCAAGGTTGTTTCGGGCGGCCGGCTGGACGCCTACAACACCCTGCGGCTGATCGCCGCCGACGTCGCGCCGGCGCCCGCCCCCGCTCCTGCCCCCACTCCCACGCCGGCTCCGACGCCTGCTCCCATTCCGACGCCGGCGGTCAGCAATACGCCGGCCGCAGCCCCGACAGTGACCGCCCCCGGCGCCGCCCAGGGCACCATCCGCTTCAACGGCGACGTGAATTACTTCAAGTTCCAGGCGGCCGCCGGAAAACAATATGTTTTCCAAACCGTGTTGGGCACGCTGCATGATTCCGTGCTGAGCTTGCTGGCCCCGAACGGACAAACCCTGCTGGCCCAGAACGACGACGCTGCGCCGGGCAACCTTGCCTCGCGGATCGCCTGGCAAGCGCCCGCCGCCGGCACCTACTACCTGGCGGTGATGGCGTATCCGAACTCCGGCGCCGGCAGCTACGCGCTGCAACTCTCGCTGGCCGCGGCGGCCCCGACGATTTCCGCGGTGGCCGACCAGGCGCTGTCGCAAGGCGGCTCGTTGCTGGTGGGCCTCCAGGCGTCGGACCCGAACGGCCAGGCGATTTCCTACGCGGCCCAGGCCGTTGGGGTGTCCGGCGGCGCGGTCGCGGTGAGCGTGTCCGGCAACTTCCTGTCCGTCCATCCGGCGGCCACGTTCACCGGCCGCTTCCAGGTCCAGGTGTCCGCCCGTGACTCGCTGGCGGCCAGCACGTCTTCCTTCTGGGTCACGGTAGCCGCTCCCGCCGCCAACAGCCTGCGGACCGCCCAGGGCCTCGGCTTATCGCTCCTTCCCCAGGCGGCAGCGGCCCTGGCGGCCAACGCGCAGAGCGTCGATCAAGCGCTGGCTTCCGAAAGCTGGAGCCCGAGCAACCGCCCGTTGGATCTGCAAGCGTTGCAGACGCTCTACGCCCTCTGGGGCCTGGGCGCGTAGGATGGGGCATGCTAGCTGAGTTGGAACGCGGGGAGCCACTCTCCACCTTCTGCAGCGGTCGCACCCGCGTCGGGATTCGCGCCAGCTCCGGAAGCCTCCAGGCCGCCGTTGTCCGACCGCCGTGATTGCCGGCGTTCAGCCCCTTGCAGGTCTGGCCTTGACCGGACCGCCCATTTTCGCAATGATCCCGCCTTCCACGGAGGGAAGACATGGGTGCGCCGAAGGACTTTGCGGACTGGTTGACTTCCCATGAGCATCCGGACCCGGTATACGCTTGGGTCTATCGCTACCACCCCCGAAGCGATGCCCACTCCGTCGCCCTCTGCGAACTGGTCTTGCGCGACATCATCGAGACCTGTCGGCAAGCGAGGGAGCACGCCCTGGCTGACAAGATCGTCTACGGCATCAATGCCAGGCACACCTTCCCGAACGGCAAGAAGAAGACGCTTGACCTTGCCATCGGGACACCGCGCTCCGTCGATGGAGGGGACCGATTTGCCGGCGCAATCCATCGGGGCGAGATTGAGCGCGTGCTGCTCGCATGCGAAGCGAAGACGTGCATGACGGAGCATGGGAAATCCCAGCCCCGAATCTTTGATGAACTCAGCTCGTCGCATGAAATTGTTCATCAGGGCGACAGGGAAGCGATTGCCGTCGGTATCACCGTGGTCAACATCGCTGTCACGTTCGTTTCGCCGCTTCGGCAGAAGCGAAAGAAGCTCTACATCTCGCAGCACAAGCAGCCTCACGCCGCCGAGCGCATGGTCAACCATCTTCGCGGGCTGCCGATCCGTGATTCGGTGGACGGAATCGGATTCGACGCCTATGCGACCCTCGTTGTCGACTGTGACAATCAGGGGCCGGCCACACTCTGGACCGATCCGCCGGCACCGCAGCCGGGAGACAGGGACCAGTACGATACCTTCGTCAAGCGCATCGCTGAAGCCTACGCTAGATTCGGATTGTAGCCGCCCCGAACAGCCCCCGCGAGTCTTCCAGCCGCTTCCTGGCGTACTGGAAATATTGGGGATCGACTTCCACGCCGATGCTGTGCCGGCCCCACCTGCTCGCCGCAATGTTCGTCGTGCCCGTGCCCATGAAAGGGTCCAGCACGGTGTCTCCCACGAAACTGAACATCCGAATCAGCCGCTCGGCTAGCTCAAGCGGGTACGGGGCTGGATGATTTCTCGTCGATGCTCCGGGCAATCCCGTCCAGATTTGTTGGAACCACTGGCGGTGCGAATCTTCGGGAATCACGCTCAGCACGCGGGTAGCAAGGGAGGGAGCGCGGTAGCCGCCCGGCTTTCGCTGCATCAAGATGAACTCAATGTCATTCTTGACGACGGCGTTGGGTTCATAGGGCTTGCCGAGAAAGCCGGAGCCGTTATCGACTTCGTAGACGGCGTTGGCAATCTTGTGCCAAATGATCGGAGCCAGGTTATCATATCCGATGCGCCGGCAGCGCTCTTGAATGGAAGCGTGCAGCGGCATGACCATGTGTCGCCCACCGTTCTTCCGCCGGGATAGGCAAACGTCGCCCACCACGCATATCAGCCGTCCTCCAGGGACGAGAGCCTGGTAGCACCGCTCCCAAACGCGGTCCAACTCCGCCAGGAACTCTTCGTAGTCGGCAATCATGCCTAGCTGTCCCTCGCTCCTACGGTACTCCTTCAATGTCCAGTAGGGGGGGGAGGAAAGGACAAGCTGAACGCCATCAGCCTCCAGGCTGCGGGCATCGCCCTGCCGCAAATCGTGGTGCGTGGGAATCTCCCTCACCAGCGATTCAATCAGGGCCGTCAGCTTCCGATCCTTGGCGATGCGGGGCAAATCGGTCTGGGGATCGGCCAGGTTCCGCAACTCTTCGGGCAACAGGTCGGCCAGGCTCATTCACTCATTCTACCTCCAGATTGCCCACGCTTGAATCCCTGGCACGCTAGGGGGAGAAGAAGGCGGCAGCCGTGAGAAGGAGAGAAGGTCAGAGGGTAAAAAGGCGATAGCCGCCAAGTCCGAAAAGGAGGGGTAGATGGGGTGAAAGAGGCCCATGCCACTTCAGGGCCGTGCTGCCAGGGCTTCTTCGCGCCACCCGGTCGTGTTTTTCACGGGCTCACGCCGAGGAGCCTGACGATGGTGGCTTTCAGCAGGGGTTCGGAGCCGGGGCCGACGGCCGTGTCGCTGGGCTCGTAGCCGCCTTCCTCGAACGCCTTGTCGGTGCAGATGTAGCCCGGCCCCAGGTCGGTGTAGGCGGCCACGGCCACGAAGTCACCCGGCGCCGAACGCTGCGCGAACAATTGATAATCCACCAGGCATTCGCCGGGCAGAGCGAGGATGTGCACGCGGCCGATCTGCAAGCTGCTCAGCGCCAGCGGCCGGTCAATGCGGTCGGCGAAGGCCAGGAGCATCGCCCCCAACTCCAGCCGCTTGGCCGGCTCTACTTTTGGGTCGGCCATTCGCGCGCGGTTCTCGGCGGCCGTGCGTTCGGGGCCGGCATACAACGGCAACTTGACTTCAGTGCCGCGCCACTGGATCGACGCGGCGGGGGCCCAACGCGTAGCGGCAATCGCCGCCTGCATGCCCGCCAGCAGCCGCTCGGCGAATTTTGCCCGGGTGGCCGGCGTGCCGTCGTTGTACTTGCCCACCAGGATGTCGCCCGCGCAGCCCGTGAAATACACCTGAAACACGTGCTCCCGCTGCTCCAACTCCTCCCGCGCCATGCCCGGAAAATCGTAAGACACCCGGGGGTCGTGATAAAAGCTTTGCGGATGGGAGGCGTAGTAGTGCAACCGCACCAGCGGTTTATCGCCTTGGGCCAGGGTGATCGTCTTCAGCAGCGGATCGATCAGCCCTTCCGGCTCGTCCCGCAACGGAAGGTCCTTCCCCCTGACGAGGCTATAGCGGGGGTGGTGCACCTTTCCGTCCTTGTCGATGAGCCGCCGGGTGGAAGCCACGCGCTCGACTTTGCCCTCGCCGGCGCCGATGCGATCGAACGCTTGCAGCCGGCCGAGCGACTGCTTCACGGCGGCCCCCAGCCGGTCGGCCGTCTCGTCGAAGAATCTCAAGTCGGGGCACGCCGGCGGGTCCTTGCTCTGCAAGAGCAGCCTGTACGCGTCGTTGTCGGCCAGCGGCGCGGTGTGCTGGTGGACCGTGTGCACCGCCACCCGTGCCGGATCGGTCCCGGCCCCTTCGGCCACCTTTCGGCGGAACAGGTCGTATGTCGAATTGCAGAGCCCGCACCAGTCGATGGCGCATAAGACATACCGTCGCCCGCCGTCGTCCAACACGATGCCTTTGGCCAGCAAGGGGTGCTCGATCTTCTCCAGTGCCTTGAAAACCGGCGGATAGGTCAGGTATCCCAGCGGTGGCGTCACGTCGCAGCGAAACGTGGCCACGCGGAGTTCGGCCGCCCCCGTGCAAGAAAGCGGCGACCAGGTCCAAGCCGCAGCCACCGCGGCCGTGACACTCAACCGGGCAAGAACGTGACGCATGACGGCCTCCCATTCTGGAAAACGTGTTTCCCTTTGTAAGGGAAAAGATAGCAGCTTCAAGGTGGTGCGGCCAGCGCTTCTTTGCACAAGCGGTGATAGCGGGGCTGGTCGGGGGAGCTTTCGGGCAGGTGGGAAATCTCGGGCAAGGCGGCGCCCTGCTGGAAGGCGGCACGCGCCTCGTCCACGCGCCCGAGGCCGACGAGCGCCTGGCCCTTCCCATACAAGGCGTGTGACTCCGCCGGCCGGTTCGAGCGGCCGACGTTCAGATTGGCCGGATAGGTCAATGCGGCCTGGAACTCGGCCAGCGCGGCCTGGTAGTGCTTCTCGCCCAAGTGCCGCTCGCCGCGCTTCACGTGGGCCTGGTTGAAGATGGCCCAGGTGACGTCCTGCCCCTCCCAGTTCACGAAGCAGGGCGTGGACTCCAAGAGCTTGATGGCGTCGTCGTAGCGCTCCGCGTCGAGATACGCCTGCGCCAACAGGATGGTGATCTCCGAGCGGCGATCCTGGCGGATCGGCATGCCCACCAGCAGCCGGATCGCCTCGGGGCGTTTGCCGTCGGCCACCAGGATTTCGGCCAAATCGCGGTATAGGGTCTGGTCGTTGGACCGCAGCGCCAGCGCGCGGCGATAATAGCCTTGGGCCGCGTCGAGTTGGCCTTGCCCTTTCCAGGCGGCCAGCCCAAGATTGCGCCATGCCTCGGCAAACATTGGGGCCAGCCGGGCGGCCTCCTTCCAATGCAAAACGGCCGCGTCCACGCGGTCGAAGTGCGCCAGCAGGTTGCCGAGCGCAAGATGGGCCACCGCGTCGTCCGGTTCCTTGGCGAGGCGGTATTCGAGTACCGCCAGCTCTTCCGGCCGGGAAGGAAACACGGCAGAGGCGGCGGCCCCCAAGGGATGGTCCCGGCTCATTGCGGCCTTCTGCCAGGCCGCCAGCCCCTTGCTGTTCCAGTCGGCGAAGCGAGCGAAATAGGCCAGGTAGTATTGAGGCAGCGGGGTCCGCTGGGCGGGCGGAACCGCTGCGACGCAGGCCGCATACAGCAACCGCCCGGCCTCGTCCGTTATGCCCGCTTCCGCCAGCGCCAGGCTCGTCTCCAGCATGTTGAACTCGTATTCCCCTACAAATGCCTGGGCATCTTTGACGAACTGCTGCAGGGCCGCGTCGTCTTGCATCGCGAGGATCGCCCGCGGGAGCAGGTCGGCGGGGTCTTCGGCGGCCCGCTGGCGGGCGATCTGCCAGGCCTCCGCCAATGCAGCATCAGGCACACTGGCGCGCGCTTGGCTCTCCCTATACAGGGCCAGGGCCAGATGATCCTTGGCCCGGCCGTCGCGCGGATTGGCGGCCACCGCTTTGCGGAAGGCCGCGACGGCCTGGCCCGGTTGCTTCAAGCGGAGATGGGCGCGGCCGGCCAGATCGTAACCGATCGAGGCGGTTCCGTTACAGCGGGCCGCCCGGTAGCCGCACGCCAGGGCGTCGGCCTCGTGGCCTTCCACGCGCAAGTGGGCCACGCCCAGGAAGTACCAGGACAGGCCATCGTCGGGCAGGCGCTCGACCGCCTTGCCGAGCCGCTCCCGCGCATCCTGGTACGAGCCCGTGGCAAGGTCCATGACCCCCAGCAACCGCAAGGCCGGCCCCAAACCCGGGTCCTTGGCCAGGGCCTTTTCGCAGTATTGCCGGGCCATGCGGCGGTCGATCGCCCGATAGGCCCGCTCGCCTTTCAGATAGAGTTCCTCGACGCCGAGCTGCTCGTCGGGCTTGGCGGCCAGTTTGGGCGGCGCGGGGTTGGCCAGTTCCAAGGGGATGGTGAACTGGGCCAGCAGCGTGCGGTCCTGAGCCCGGATCGACACATGGACCGGCTCGACCCCGCCGGCGGGCACCGCGATCTCCTGGGGTTTCGCCGGGGAAAGGTCCAGCCGCCGCACGGGCGTCTTGAAATGAACCGGCGCGAACGGATCAGGCGCGAAAGGGTTGGAGGCCGCCGAAGGGTCCGGGCGCCGCACGGGCGACTTCGAGTCGCTCCAGGACAGCGTGTAACTTGCCTCGGGAAACTCGCCGGTAGCCAGGACCCGCAGCCGCAACATGCCCTCCTGGCGGATCGCCTCGACGGCCACGTCCCGGTTGGCATATTGGAAACCCTGGCCCAGCCCGTGGACCGGATACCACCACTCCTGCCAGGCGATCTGGTCGCGGGGGGCCAGGAGTCCGTAATCCGATTGCGTGGGCAGCGGCCCGCTCTGCACCTCGATATACGGTCCATCGTCGTCGGTGAGATTCTTCTGGGCCACCAGGCCGAAGTTCGAGTTGCCCCAGGTCCAGGCCTTCTTGCCGGGCAGCTCGTGATGATTGGCGGTGGCTACGATGCCGCGGTCGGCGTCCACGTCGTAGGCCCCGAAGAAATCCTGGTCGCAGCCCACGGCGAACACCGAGCTGGGCGAGTCGTAGTTCTTCAGCCAGGAGAGGTCCTTGCCCTCGTGCACGGGCCAGGGGAAGAACTTCCGCCCGAAATGGTCCGTAGCCAGCCGCATGGGATAGATGAACCGCGTGCCGGGCCTATTCGGAAAAGCAGTGCAGTTCCAGAAGTAGTAGGGGGCCAGCGTGTCGGTGGGATTGCTGATGCGGATCTGCTCGTCGAGGTAGCTGCGGCCGGGGTGCAAGGTCACGCGGACCGTCCAGCGAGTGCGGCAGATCATCTCCTGGTTGCTGATTTCGAGATAGGCCGACCCGTCGGCGTTCTCGCCCGGCAGGGCGTCGACCGGCGAGCAGACGGTCACCGTATGCCCTTGCGGGCCCGCATTCCACTCGACGCCGCCGCTGATGAACGCCCCGCGGAGGGCGATCATGCCCGGCTTGATGACGTGGTTCAGGTGGAACATCTCCTTGCCCTCGGTCTTGTCCAGGACCGAGTGCAGCCGCCCGCCCAGTTCCGGCAGGCAGGTGATTTTCAGGTATTCGTTCTCCAGGAAGAGGGCCTTGTAGGTGCGGTCCGCCTGGGTCCGCAGGAGATGGTCCTGCATGGTGTAGGGATAGGTGATCGAGCCCTTGACGGTGGTCGAGAGCTTGGGCGATTCCTCCAGGGCCTGGAACTTCGGATAGGGATCTTCCTGCCACGGATAGGTGGGGATGGTGACGGTACCCTGCCAGGCCCGCGCCTTAGCCAGCCCGGCCCGCGGCCACCCCAACGCCGCCGAGGAGACGAGCGAAACCAGAATCAAAATCCGTGCCGCGATTTTCGTGGCTGGCTGCATTGCGCGTGTCCCCTCGCGGTTGCCTTTCCTTTGAACTCAAGGCCGCCTTACGGCTCGACGTAGCGCCAAATGCCCGCCGCACACCAGTTGCCGCTCACGATAACGTGGTGTTTCCCGTCGAATGCTACGGCCGCCCGCTTCGTGCCGTTGATCATGGTCGGCGGCGTCGGCGTGTAGTCCGTGGACCAGGGCGTGCCCGCAGCCCGCGGTGCCCGCTGCAAGGCTGGGTTGAAGTTGTGCGACAGCAAGGGGAACCCGTAGCTGGCGTAGAGGTAACTCGGCGTAGCGACTACCGCAGAGGCCTGGAGCGTCGAGACCTGGGTCCAAGTCACACCCTGGTCGGCCGACCGGTGGATGCCGCCCGTGTGGGGCAAATAGATCACGCCCCCCTTATCAATGAAGATCTGGTTCGCGCCGTGAGCGTGCTCGGCCTGGAGCACCTTGGTCCAGGTCGCGCCCCGATCCGTGGTTCGGAAGGTGCCGTGGTTGCCGTGGCCGGATTCGCTCACGGCGAGCCAGGTATCCGCGGTGATGAACCAGATGTACGGGCTCTGGGTCCCCGTAACGCCGCCGGCAATGATCTCACCTTTATCGGCCCACTTGACGCCGCCGTCGGTCGACTCATAACAATGGTCGTCGCCATGGTCGCCGCAGATGACGTGCATGGCGTCGTTGGGGTCGGTGTCGAAGTTGTAGACATCGTCGGCCTTGCCGCCGTTGGAATAGCGGGTCCAATCAACGCCCCCGTTTGTAGAGACCCAGACGCCCCGCACGGGGCCATACCCCTGGCAGGCGTACATCCGCGGAGGCGTCGCAGGATTTCGCTTTGGGTTCTTGTCGATCGCTTCGCCCCAGGCGCGGCCGAGATCCAAGGGGCCGCCCTTGGCGCTGATCTTTGCCCAGGTAAGGCCGCAGTCGGTGCTCTTCCACACGCCCTGGTAGTTGACGAAGGCGTAGAAGTCCCCGGGTCGCGCCGGATCGGCCAGGACGTCGTTGACGCCGTAGTTGCCGCTCGGATCGTATTTGGGTGTCAGGTTTAGGGCCGGCGGCGTGACATCGGTCCAGACGCCGGTTTGCGCCTGGTCGCGCGGACGCGGCAGCTCGGCGGCACTCGCCGCTTTGCCGGGGACGTTGACGGCCTGGCCGACCGCACCTCCGCACAGGGTCAGCAGAGCCAAAGCGATCCGGCTTGAGCAAGAGTTTGCGTGACTCACGGATGTCTCCTTGGAGTGGTGGGTCTTGGGCTCGGTTTAGGGAGTTCCGGAACTCCTGGTGCCGCACGTGCCGGAACCCATCCGCCGCCGGCCGGTAACCGGACAGCCCGATTTTGACCGGCGAAATCCGGCCCGTCAAGCGCTGCTCGCCTTGCCTCGACCTCGTGCGATGACGGGCAGCTTTTTCTCGGCTTTTCCCCGCCTTTACGCCGCTCATGCTGTCTCCGGGTCGCCGTCTGGCAGGAGCTCAGAAATAGCATCTAGAACGCGGACCACCTCCGGGTGGATCTCCTTCGCCTTCATGTTCTGGGCGATGAGGAAAAAGTCGCCTTTCTCCAAAGGGCGGCCGGCAGCGTCGAACATTTGGGGCAGCAATTCCCTTGAAGCGGGGACACTGACGATCGCCGCGCTGTCCACCAGCGGATCGGTGAAGAAGGCTGGCGGCAACTGCGTCTTCAAGTAGTCGACGGCTTTCGATGCTGCGGACGCCGTAAAGAGGTCCGTGGCTTCGGGGGACAGCATTCTTCTGACTGCGTCCGGCACCACAAGGTAATTCTCGATCTCGTACCGATGCCAGCGGACGATCGACAACCCCTCCGCGGTTAGCTCATGGTCTGGAAGGCTCCGGTTGTCCCCGTCCAAGAGCAACAGGCCGCGGATTGACGGGTGGATGGCGTGGACAGCAAAGAGGTGTCCCTTGGCCTCTCGCGGATTGCGGCCCTCATTGACATGGAAGAACGGCTTGGAGAAAAATCGCTTTGCGGGATGCGTCAGTACCTTTGACCATTCTCGCAGGATGTCAAAATCGGATTCACCCTCGCAATACAGGACTGCCCGGCCCTGCTCGGCCAGCAGTAGATCAAGGGTTGTCAGTCGGCTCATCGCCTCGCGCACTTGGTCCCGCTGATCCGCACGGACGAGGGGATGCGGTTGCCCGAGGAACGAGACCACCCTCACCGGAGGCGTCGAGTCGAGGATGACTTCGGAGTGGGTGGCGATGACCAACTGACAATCGCGGCGCGACGCAACCGCGCGAAGACGGTCGTAGATTTGCCGTTGCAGAATCACGTGCAGATGAGCATCCGGCTCGTCGAGTAAGAACACCGTGGCCGGCCGGGCATAAAAGAAGGACAAGAGCAGGAGGACTTGATGGAAGCCGCTGCCTCCGGATGCAATGTCGAATTGCGGCAGCCCCCCCTTTCCCTTGCCCTCGGCGGGGATGCCGCCCAGATACTCACAAAGGATGAACGGCAGGGCCTCACTATACTCGGGTGGCAGTAGTGTGACGTTGAACAACTCCTGGATATCGGCAACCAGAGCCTTCCAATTCTCCTGGTGGTGCGAGACTTCCAAGAGAAGATTGCGGAGAATGTCTCCGGATTTGCCTCTCCCAACCTCCAGGTTCTGAGCGCCACGGTCCATACGTTTTTCCTCGGCACCGATGCCGGAGAAGGGCGGGCAATGAACGATGGAGATAGTCAGTGCCTGCTGCGGAATGTCGGTCTCGCCCAGCCCCACCGGCTTCACGTAAATCAGCTCGGTACTCTGGTAACGCAGTTCCATCGTGAGCGACCAAGAATCGGCCTGCGTCAAACCCCGCGCGCCAGACACGGTGATGTGAATAAGCCGCGGCTCGCCGGGCCTCTGATCTGGCCCCAACTCCGCCTTGGAAAGCGCCGTAAGCGTCTGGTGCCAAAGCAAATTGAACTCCCTTAGCGGAATTGCCGTGAAATCCTTGCGAGTCACCGGCTGTCCCGTCCGCATCTTCGCGGTGCGAGGCTTAGGGTTCCCTGTCTTGTCTGCGACGATACGGCCCTTGCCGAGTCGCCAGCGCTCTAAGGTCATTGACCAGGTTGCCAGCGCCTGTAGCAACGTTGACTTCCCGGCGTTGTTGGGGCCGGCAAGAACGATGCTCTCCGACAGGGTGAACTCCTGCTGTGAGAAACGTTTGAAGTTCTCGATCGTCACTTTGGTTATCATAGGGCTCCCAATTCCGGCCCAGTTCCGGGGACAGCTAATTCCGGGGAAGCTAATTCCGGGGACAGCTAATTCCGGACACTAATTCGGGGGACGCATAACTCAATTCGCGCCTTATAGGCAGTAACCGCGCGGGCTGCACACGACTCCCGCCGGACACCCCGGGGCACCCGCCGAGCCGGTCGGCGGGTTGGGCGGCAGGACCTCGATGGCCGTGAAGGGACACTCCTGGACGCAGACCATACAGCCCACGCACGCCCCGGGCACGCCCTCGGGGTAAGCCGTCAGACGGTCCATCGCAATCGCCCCATAATCGCACACGTCGCCGCAGATGCCGCAGCCGGTACACTCCCGCTGGATCAACCGCCACTGCCAAATCATGGTTTCAGTTGTCAGTCGTCAGTTGTCAGTTGTCAGTTGTGGAAGAGGGAGGCACAATCTTCCGCCATCCGGACCACGCACCCCAGGCCAACACGGCCAGCAGCAGGGGGAAACATACCAGGAAGGTGTTGTGCGAGAGGTCGATGCCGCAGGGATCGACGTTGGACCGCAGATGCGTCCTGAGGTATTCCCAGAACGGGCTGTCGTGCCGGGCGAGGTACTCTTCGCTGGCCGCCTCCATGACGAAGGTGAAGCCGAGCATACTCACCAGCGACCCGGCGAGCATCAGGTAGAGCGAGCGGAAGTAGTTCTTCGAGCCGACCGCGTGGCCGCCGTGGAAGAGCCGCAGGATCAGGGCCACCGCGAACAGGAGGGTGGCCACCGGACAGAAGGGCACCGCCACCTTGATGTCCGACATGATGTCCGGATTGAGCACCAGGTAGCCGACCAGAACCGTGAAGGCCAGCAGCAAGTCCACCACGAGCACGCTGAACATGCGCCAGAGCTCGATGGAGACCCGCAGGGTCAGGTGTTTCTCCATCGCCTGGTAGTAGGGTTGGACCATGGCCAGCCCGGTGGCCAGGATGCCGGCGAGGATGGCGGCGTCGAGCAGACTTTGGAGGCTCCAGACTTCCAGGGCTTTGCCAATGATTTCGGGTTCCATGGCGGATCGCAGGGGGTCAGGGGGTAGGTATCAGGTGTCAGGTGTCAGGGAAGGAGGCGGGGTCTATTTTCGTCAATCCGCGGGGCCGGGTCAATCGGCCGCAAGCGGGCCGCGGCCGGGCTTTCCTTCTTCTTGGGGGCATGTTGTGGGGCCTTGCCTCGCTGGGAAGAATGTCCTAGCGGAGCGGAGCCGACAACCGAAACCGGTTTTAGGTCTTAGGTCTTACTGCCAAGACCTACGGCCGAAGACCCAAGACCAGAACCTTGGAGACGTTTATGGAACCTTCGAGGCGCGAGTGGCTGATTACGGCGGCCACGGCGGGGGTGTCGGGGGCGGCCGGTGGCTGGCTGTGCAACCTGGCGGCCGCCGGACAGGCCCAAGCCCCCCAGGCCGAGGCCAAGCCCCCCCAAGGCAAGACGGCCGAGGAGGTCTCGCCCGGCGAAGACCTCATGCGCGAGCACGGCGTGCTGAAACGCCTGCTGTTGGTCTACGGCGAAGTAGTGCGGAGGATCGAGGCCAAGCAAGACGTGCCGCCGGCGCCGCTGGCCGAGGCCGCCGGGATCGTGCGGGCATTCGTCGAGGATTACCACGAGAAGCTGGAGGAGGACTTCCTCTTTCCCCGCTTCAAGAAGGCCCGCCGCCTGGTGGAACTGGTCGATGTGCTGGCGGCGCAGCACCTCGCCGGGCGACAATTGACCAAGATCACGCTGCGGCTGGCCACGGCCGCGGGCCTGCGGTCGGCCGACGACCGCCGCTCTCTGGCTGCCGCGCTGGGGCAGTTCATTCGCATGTACCAGCCGCACGAAGCGCGGGAGGACACGGTCCTGTTTCCCGCCTTCCACGAGCTGGTGAGCCAGCAGGAGTACGACGCGCTGGGCGAGGAGTTCGAGAAACGGGAGAACGACCGCTTCGGCCAGGACGGGTTCGAGAAAGTGGTGGCCCGCGTCGCCGCGATCGAGAAGACGCTGGGGATTTACGACCTGGCCCAGTTCACGCCGGTGCCGTAGCGGGAGTTATTTCCCGACGGGGGCGGCGTACACGGTCGGGGCGACGTCCTTGGTCTGGCCGCTCGCGATGGGCTTGATCGGCGCGTGGCTCGTGCCGGCCAGATAGTTGTCGATCGCGGCCGAGTCCTGCAGGTGCTCAAAATACTCCGCCATGGCCTGCCGCTGCTTCTTCTCGCGGACGTCCTGCTCGATCTCGGTGCGGACCTGGGCCGGCGTGACCTCGATGGGCTTCGTGCGGCCCTCGCAGAAGAGGATGACGTAGCGGTCGTCCTCAAGCTGGATCACGCCGGAAAGCTCGCCGGGCTTCAGCGAGAACGCTTCCTTTTCCAGGAGGGGCTGCCCGCCGTACTGCCGGATCGGCGGTACCTCGCCGGCCAGCGCCCGGCTGCTGGCTTCGATCGAGTACTTCGAGGCCAGGTCGCTGAAGTTCTCGAGGGTCGGTTTGTCGCGGGCCAACTCCCAGACTTTCTCGGCGCTGCGGTGGTTGGCCAGCACGATCACGCGGCAGCGGACGCGGGGCCCGTAATTCGACTCGAAGCTCCGCTTTAGGTCCTCTTCGGTCACCTCGACCTTGCCGGCGGCCAGCTTCTCGAGGGCCACCGACGGCCAGACCGCGTCGCGGCGGTACAACTCGACCGAGACGCCCTGCCGCTTGGCGACCAGCTCCAGCCAGGCTTTCACGTCGGGCGAGCCGTCGGGCAGGGGTTTGACCATCCGCGCGGCCGCCCGGGCAATCTCGGCATCGAGGTCCTGCGGACTGACCGTGACCTGGGCCTGCTGGCAGGCCAGCTCGATCAGCTTGCGGTTGATCATGCCCTCCAGCACGTCCCGGCCGTGGCGGTCGACGCACTCCTCGGCCAGTTGCCGCAGGGTGACCGGCTGGCCGTTGATCAGGGCCGCGACCCCCGGCATCTGCCGGCTGCGGAGCGGGTCGTTCAGCACGTTCTGGATTGCCGCGCGCTTCTGCAACTCCGCGAAAATCTCCGTCGTGACCGCCCGCAACTTGCCGTCGCGGATGGCCTCTTCGAGCCTGGCCTGCACGTCTTCGAGGCGGACCTTGCGGGCCGGGATCAGCCGCTCGCGCTTCAGGATCACGTACTGGCCGCCGGCCTGGATGACCGGCGACACGCCGCCGTCGGCGAGCGCGAAGGCGGCCTCTTCGATCTGGGGGCAGCCGCTGTGCATGCGGATGGGCTGAATGAGCCCCTTGATCGAGGCGCTGGGGGCATCTTCGGAATGGGTCTTCGCCAAGCTGCCGAACTCGTCCGGGTTGGCGGCCGCGAGCTCCCGCACCCGCCGCGCCTTCTCCAGGCTGGCGGTGGCGATCATCCGCGCCTGGACCGCCGGCCCGTACTCCCGCTCCATCGCCTCGACGAGCTCGGCCTGAGTGACCACCAGCCGCTCGCCGGCCAGTTTCCGCAGCGCCAGGCTCGGCCAGATGATGTCGTTGCAGTATTGTTCCGGCTGGATTCCCCGCTCTTGCTGGAGGAGCTTCATCCACTGATCGATCGGGATCTTGAATCGCTTGGCCATCCGCTCGATCTCGCCGTCGATTTCTTGCCGCGTGATGGAGATCCCGCGCCGCCGGCATTCCTGCAGGATCAGGTACTTGTTGGTCATGGCCTCGAGCACCTCCTTGCCGAAGTGCATGACACAATCGTCGGCGAGCTCCTGGCGCGTGATGGGCCGGCCGTTGACGGTGGCCACGATGTCCGGCAGCGGCTTCTTGCCGGTAGGCGCGGAGGACTTGGCGGCCCCGGGCGCGGGGGCCGGACGCGCGGCCGGCGGGGCACCCGCTTGCGGGTCGGCAGCCGCCTCGGACGGGCTGGTGACGGCCGGGGCCGCCGGCGCGGTTCCGGCCTGCGCCTTGGCCGAGCCCGTGCCCCAGTAGTACCGCGCCACGCCACAGACGCCCAACACGACCAGTCCGCCCAGGAGCATCCCTAGCCGGGCCTTGCGGAAGCCAAAGCGGGTCATTGCGGTTCCTCCATAAACCTGGGTGCTAGAAGAAGTTGCGCCGCGGCCAATCGCTTCGTGCAATGGACTGCAGGAATGGGAGTATAGGGAATTCCCGCCGGCGAAGCAAGATCGCTTGCCGGCAATCCGGGGCTGGGGGGTGAGCACGGAGCATACCCTAACGCAGCGACCTCGGCAAACCCGCCAGCCGCTGTTTGTCGGTTTCGACGATCCGCGACGAGAGGGCTTCGGCGCCTACAAGATGCCCATGCTCGTTCCAGTGCTGGTCGTAGCGAAACGTCAGGCGGTCGAACCTGCCCGCCTGCTTGGCCGCCAGCAGGGGCGGCAGCAGATCGAGTGTCTTGATTCCCAGCGACTGTGTGATGCGGAAGAAGGCCGGCCGGAAGGCTGCTTCCTCGGGCGCGGTGAATTCGTCGGTCGAAGAGCAGTCGTCCTCGCCCAGCTCCGCCTGGCCGGGGAGATAGGCCAGCAGCAGGTTCGCGCGCTTCTCATCGCACGCCTTCTTGAACTCGGCCAGATAGAACCTGGTGACGACGACCGGCGCGCCGTTGTCGCAGGCCGCGGCCGCGATTTCTTCCGCCGGGGGCGGGCGTCGCTCGGACCGCTGCGACGACCGAACGGCCACGCCCGAATACTTGAAACGATCGATGCAGAACGTTACCAGGTTGAACAGGTACGAGTGGTCCTTCAGCGCGTTTTTCAACTGCTTGAGCTTGGACCTTTCCCCGGACGGAGGGACCTCGCAGACCTTGCCGTCGCGGATCGTCGCGTGCAGCCGGTCGTGGAAGAAACGCCCGACGTTGTCGCCGAAGTCGTTCCCCGCGTAAAACGCGACGACCACCGTGTCTTCCGCGCACAGTTGCTCGCGGATCTGCGTCTTGAAGAGCGTGTACTGCTCGACCGTTCCAGACCCGGCGATGCCGAAGTTGTGCACGCGGTAGCCGGGCATGAGCATTTCCATGCGGTTCGTCAAGACGCCCGTTTGCCCGACGCCGCAACCCCAAACGAACGAATCGCCGATCACGTACACGTCGCGCTGGGGCGGCGGAAGCTCGGGGTGCTCGACCGGGCGGCGAAAGCCGTTCTGATCGTGGGCCACGACAACGTCGAAATCGCGGGTCTGGAACCTGCCGCTGAAGTTGGGCTTGCCGCGGGCGCCGAGAACCGGATCGAAATCGAGGAACGTGCCGCCCGGGTTGACGTAGCTGCGGCTGTAGCCGATGAGGCGCAGCAGCAACTCGCCGGCGAGGCATGCCAGGAGCAGCGATAGGGAGACTGCCAGCAGGCGGTACAAAGCCCTCCGCCTGGGACGCCGGCAGGCTGCTTCCGCCGCGGGTCGGCTCGCCATGCGATTTTCCTCCGCCTAAATGAAGAAGTTGCGTGATTCCCGCCGCAAAGTCGTCTAAAACAGCGTGTAAATGAAGGGGGCGGCGCCCGTCGTGGCAAAGACGGCCAGCAGGCCGATCACCGCCAGGAGCAGGACGATCGGCAAGAGCCACCATTTCTTGTTTTCGCCGAGGAACTGCAGAAACTCCCCGGCGATGCCCGCGGATCGACCCTCGCTGGCCTTCTCGAATTCGGTTTTGGTCGACATGATGCCCTCGTGACGGTTGGCTTTCGTTTGCCCGGCAAACGCGGAACTACCAACGCCGGAAGTAGCCGGCCGCGTCGGTTGGTTGCTTCTTGAGTTGCCAATAGCTGGCAGCCCGTGTGTCGAATCGCCTTTGGAGGCTGTCGCGTCCCATCAGGCGAAAGAGGAGCCCCGCCGGGAGGAATACGCAGAAGAACAGCAGCCCCAGGCACAGTTCGTTGACTAGCATTCCGATGGGGAAGGCCGCCAGGCTCAGGCCGATGAACAGCGGCCTGAGGCCGCGCGGCCAGAGCAGGCCGAGGGTGGCGACGCCTGCGCCGGCGGCTGCCGACCACAACACCGCGGCCGCCGTGCCGGCCGTCCAGACCCAGCCCAGGATCGGCATCGCCGCCAGCGCCGCCAGGCCGAACTGCCGAAGCTGGCGGTCGCTCGGGTTCCACTGGATCGGTATTTTTCGCAAGACGTGCTTCATCACGGTTTCCACCCCGCTGCGATGGCGTGGCGCCTTGCCGCGCTGGCAAGCTCCGCGGCCCGCGCGCCGTTCAATCCAACTGGAATTGGGCGAGGTGCCGGGCCCTTTCCGTCCGGCCCAGCTTTTGCTTTTGCTCGTGCTTGTGCAGTACGTGCCGCCCCATGACCAGCACGTCCATGCCGGTCGCCATGAAACAGCGATAGGCGTCCTCGGGCGTACAAACGATGGGCTCGGCGCGGACGTTGAAGCTGGTGTTGATCAGCACCGGGCAACCGGTCTTCTCGTAGAAACGAGTCAACAGCCGGTACAGCAGTCCGTGCCGCTCGGCATCGACCGTCTGGACCCGCGCCGAATAGTCCACGTGGGTGACCGCCGGGATGCTCGAACGGCAACGGTGCAGCCGCTGGATGCCGAAAACATCCGCTTCGCCCGGGGCCGGCGCAGTGCGGATCTCCTTCCGCACCGGCGCGACCAGCAGCATGTAGGGGCTGTCTTCGTAGGGGCGCATCTCGAAATACTCGTCGACGTGCTCGCGGAGCACGATCGGCGCAAAGGGCCGGAACGATTCGCGGAACTTGATCTTGAGGTTCATGACCGACTGCATGGTTTCGCTGCGGGCGTCGCCCAGGATGCTGCGCGCACCCAGGGCCCGCGGGCCGAACTCCATCCGCCCCTGAAACCAGCCGATGACCTGCTCCTGCGCCAGCAGCGAGGCCACTTCATCGACGAGGTGTTCCTCGCTGGCGCTGGTGTCGAAGACCGCCCCGCAGCGCTCCAGGGCGTCCTGGATCTCGGCGTCGGAGAAGGCCGGGCCGAGGAACGAGCCTTTCTGCCGGTCCCGCCTGAGCGGCTGCCGCGGCTTCTCCAACAACTGGTGCCAGATGAAGAGGGCCGCTCCCAAGGCGCCGCCGGCGTCGCCCGCGGCCGGCTGGATCCAAATGTTCTCGAAGGGGCCTTCGCGCAGGATGCGGCCGTTGCCGACGCAGTTCAGCGCCACCCCGCCTGCCAGCACCAGGTTCTTCATGCCGGTTTGGCGATGGACGTGGCGGGCCGTGCGGAGCATGACCTCTTCGGTGACGGCCTGGATCGAGGCGGCCAGGTCCATCTCGCGCTGGGTGAGCTCGGCCTCCGGCTTGCGCGGCGGGCCGCCGAAGAGCCGATCGAACTTGGGCGACGTCATCGTCAGCCCCCGGCAGTAATTGAAGTAGCTCATGTCCAGGCGATACGAGCCGTCTTCCTTGAGGTCCAGCAAATGTGCAAGGATCCGCTCGCGGTACAGCGGCCGGCCGTAGGGCGCCAGGCCCATCACCTTGTACTCGCCGCTGTTGACGCGAAAACCCGTGTAGTAGGTGAACGCCGAATACAGCAGCCCCAGGGAATGCGGGAAGCGGATCTCGTGGCTCAGCTCGACGCGGTTCCCGCGCCCGCTGCCGTAGCAGGTCGTGGACCACTCGCCTACGCCGTCCAGCGTGATGACGGCCGCTTCGTCGAAGGGCGAGGGGAAGAACGCGCTGGCAGCGTGCGACTCGTGGTGATCGGTGAAAACGCACTTGCCCTTGTACCGCCCGCCCAGCGCGTGGCGCACAACCGACGGAACGTGCAATTTCTCTTTCAGCCACAAGGGCATGGCCTGCCGGAATGAGCGATACCCCGCCGGCGCCACGGCCAGGTAGGTCTCCAGCAAGCGCTCGAATTTCGTGATGGGCTTGTCATAGAACCCCACGAAATCCAGGTCGTCGGCGCGGATTCCCGCCTCGGCCAGGCAGTAGTCGATCGCGTGCCGGGGAAACTCGTGGTCGTGCTTCTTGCGCGTGAAGCGTTCCTCCTGCGCCGCCGCCACGATCTCGCCGTCGATCAAGAGCACGGCAGCCGAGTCGTGGTAGAACGCCGAGATACCCAGAATGGTCGTCATTTGCGGTGCGCCCCCGCGGCAGTGCAGTCAGTCCAGGACCGAACTCGCCCCGGCTTCCATGCCGGCCATGCCGCGCATGGTGCCCGGGGGCAACCCATCCGGAGAACCGCGGGACCCTATCAGAACCCGGCTGGCGGGTCAAGGTCGTTTCCCCGCGTGGGTGCTGTCGACCTGGGCTGAACTCCTGTTGCGCCCGACGGGGAGTTGGCGCACCACCGCTGGATCGGGTATGAAGGGGAAATGCCCCCGCTTGCCTGCCCTTGGCCTTCGCCGCCGCGCGAGCCCCGCCTCGTCCCGGGCGAGGTCCATCTCTGGTGTGCGCCGCTGGACCTGCCGGCCGCTCGTATCGAGGCCTTGCTCCCGCTGCTGGCCCGGGACGAGCGGCAGAGGGCCGACCGATTCCGCAGCGGGCAGCTCCGCGACCGCTTTATCGCCGGGCGGGGACTGCTGCGGACGGTCTTGTCGCGCTACCTCCAGACCCCGCCGGCAGACCTGCGGTTCGATTACCAGCCGCACGGCAAGCCGGTGCTGGTACGCTCCGCCGCCCAGCCGGAGATCTCTTTCAACGTCTCCCACTCCCACGGCCTGACACTCATCGCCGTGGCCGCCGGGCTGGCAATCGGAGTCGACCTGGAACAGGTCCGGCCGGTGCAAGACCTCGCCAGGCTGGTCGAGCGGTTCTTCGCGCCCGAGGAGCGACGCCAATGGGACGGCCTGAGCGAGGCAAGCCGGCCGTTGGCATTTTTTTATGGATGGACGCGGAAAGAGGCGTGGCTGAAAGCCACCGGCAGCGGGCTCTCCTTCCCGCTGGATCAGTTCTGCGTGAGCCTGGCCCCCGCGGAGCCGGCCCGGCTGATCTCCATCCGCGGCAGCTCGGCCGGGGCCGCCGCGTGGCAACTCCACAGTTGTGAGCCGTGCCCCGGCTACGTTGCCGCGCTGGCGGTGCGGGCCGAGCGGGTCGAGGTCCTTCGCTGGGGGCTGGAGCTGTAATGTTTATAAGAATAGTTCATATTTACAGGGTGCCGTCGAATCGAGTATGACACCCCGCAGTGGAAACGGATTTCGCCGCGATGGAGCCGGTTCTGACCATCGCGCTGGGCGTTCTCTCTTGGCAGGAAGCCTATGCAACGGATGCAGTGCGGGCCCCAGGCGGGCCTCTCCCCTAGGATGGGGGAACAGATCGCTTCCCGGTCGGCGCTCACGGCGGACCATGACTTGACGGTCATCATTCCCGCCTACAACGAACAGCGGCGGCTCCCGTGGACGCTGGGCGAGGTGGGCCACTTCTTGGACTCCTGGGGCTTGGACTACCGGGTGCTGGTGGCCGACGACGGCAGCAGCGACGCCACGGCCGCGCTGACCGATTCCCTGGGGCCGCGGTTCGCGACGCTCTCGCTCCCGGAGCATCGCGGCAAGGGCTGCGCGGTCCGCACGGCGATGCTGCAAGCCACCGGTCACGTGGCCGCTTTCACCGACGCCGATCTGCCTTTCGAGCTGGCAGCCTTGCGGGAGGGCTACCGGCAAATCCGCGACGGCCAGTGCGCGGTGGTCTTCGGTGCCCGGGACCTCGCACAGTCGACCCACAAAGCCCCGCGGCGACTCTCCCGCACCATGGCCACGTGGGTCTTCCGTCAGGTCGTCAGGCGGCTCATCTCGCGCGAGGTGACCGACACGCAGTGCGGCCTGAAGCTTTTCAGCTTCCAGGCCGCCACGGAGGTCTTCTCGCGGGCCACGCTGGACGGTTTCGCGTTCGACGCCGAGGTCGTGCTGCTGGTGGAACAGTTGGGGCTGCGGTTCCGGCGCATCCCGGTGAGTTTGGTGCGGGAATACGACTCGACCCTCTCCATGGTGCGGGACACGCTGCCCATGTTGCGGGACATTGCGGCCCTCTGGTGGCGCAACCGCTTCCTGCGGATGGTCCCGCCATCGCCGCTGCCGGAGGTGGAAACGGCGGAAGCCGGCCGTCGGAAACAGGCGGCATGAGAGAACATGAAGCAAGGACATCGGGCGTGGGGCACGCGTCCGTGGCAGCCGGCGCGCTGGGCGGCCGGCGCGTGGTGTTGCACGCCGACGACTACGGCTTGAGCCCCGCCGTGAGCGACGGGATCCGGGACGGGTTCGAGCGCGGGCTGCTCACGAGCACGTCGATCCTGAGCAATGCCCCCGACGCGGCCCGCGCGGTGCGGGCTTGGAAACGGCTCGCCGAGGCCCGCCGTAACGGCTGCTTGCCTTCGTCCCCGCGACGGCGGCGATTGGACGATCCCGACCGGGACTTCGACCTGGGCGTGCACCTGAACCTGACCCAGGGGCGGCCGCTGGCGGGAGATCGCTTCCCGGCGGAGCTGCTGGATCCTGAGGGCCGGCTGCCCGGAATCGGGCTTCTCGCACGGCGGCTCTGGCCCCGCGGCGAGCGCTTTGCCGCGGCCCTCGAAGATGAACTCCGCCGCCAGATCGAGTTCTTGCTGGATCACGCCGAGCGGCCGGCGCACCTCAGCGGCCATCAGTACGTGGAGCTGCTGCCGGTCGTCGGCCGGATCGTGGCCTCGCTGGCGGTGCGTTTCCGGATTCCCGCGGTCCGCGTGGCGGCCGAGACGGCTTGGCTCCGCTCGTTGCGTTGGCCCGGCGTGGGCACGCGGCGGTGGCTGCTCGCAGGCCTGGAGCGCCTCTTGGCCCGGCCGTTCCGGCGGTGCATCGCCGCCGCAGGCGTCACATCGCCGGATGCCTTCTTCGGCAACGTGTCGGCCGGCCGTGTCAACCTGGCGCAGATTCGCTGCTTTCTCCGCGTGCAAAGGCGATTCCGCTCCGCGGAAATCGTGCTGCACCCGGGACAGCCGCCGCTTTCCGACTCGGCAACGCGGGACGGATGGTGCGATCCGTGGGCCGATCGCCGGCCCCAGGAACTCCGGCTGGTGCTGTGCGACGAGCTGGCGGACCTCTTCGAGCAGACCGGCGTGCGGCTGGGGAGGATGGCCTAGACATGGCCGCTTGCGAGTCGGCTGAGCCGACGCCCC
>Ga0181527_1001687_pt1 | contig 22211 bp, 18 predicted proteins | sample PEATcosm2014_Bin_30_FD_119762 | JGI IMG/M metagenome (GOLD analysis project Ga0181527, IMG submission 119762) | Peatland microbial communities from MTU Mesocosm Facility, Houghton, MI, USA - PEATcosm2014_Bin06_60_metaG | ecosystem: Environmental > Terrestrial > Soil > Wetlands > Peat | place...
ATCGCCTCGGGAAACAAAAGGGTTTGCGAACGGTCGATTCCGGATATGTGCGCCATGACGCGATTCTAGTACAACGCATGCACCGATGGAATCCGGTCAACGAGAGTTTCCACACGGTCTGCTGGTGTTTTGTCCCTTCGCCGCGGGCCTGCATGAAATGAAAAAGCCCGGATCGTTGGAGTTCGATCCGGGCTGAATGTTGAGCCGCGGATCAGGGGCGACGCGGCTCTTGAAGTAGAGTGAACGCTTGAATTGTTAATGAAGCGTTAATGGGCCGGCGCGGCGCGGACTCCGATCACGAGGTGAAAAAGTCAGGGGCGGGTCGGCGCGCGTTACAAATTGTCGCGGCAGCCGATTTTTGATTGACCAAAGCACTTTAGAGGTTCATCATTTTGTCATGTCGCGGTCGTGAGGGCAGGCGGGAAACCCCAGCCCTGATCGAGAGGGACCTCGAATAACGGCGCGACAAACCGGAGCCAGTCCTTTCGAAAGGAAACATGCGAGGGGAGCATGACGCCACCCGGTAATATGGGGCGACCCGCCTAAGGTCGCTGGCGTCTCGAGAAATTCAAGAGCGACTATTCAAGACACGCCAATGTCGATCACAGATCTTCGAGCAAGGCGCGGTACGCGAAGGCCAAGCGCGGCGCATCCTTGCCAATAGCTGGGCGTTCCCAGAATATGTTTCGCAAGGCGAAGTCTGTCGTTGGCCCTGTAGCGTCGAGACGCTACAGGGCCAACGTATATTAATCGGCCACGAAATCGAGCGCGTGGCGAGGGTTTCGGCTGTCTTCGGCTCCTCAAAACCGCCCCCGTCTTCATCGCCGTCGGCACCCGCGGCGTCACGCGCATCGCCGCAGTCGAGAGCGTGCATGTCGCCGTCTATTTTCGCAGTCCATTTCGAGACGTCGCCGAAGTCGCTCTCCGCGCCGACAGCGAAGCCCTGTCAGAGGCCGGGGTGGGCGCTTGTCGGCATTCCGGACGCCAAGCGAGATCATCCCCTTGTCCTCTCTCGCAAGCTTGCTCTGACGCCAAATGAACTGGCGAATCCACCGAAACCAAAGCGCCTCGGCTGGAGCGCTTTCCGCTCGCGCGAAACCCTGCGAGCGATGATTAATCGCTCGAAATCATAAAGTTGGAGCAGGTTCTTATCGGAAAGTCTTTCAACATTCATAAGAACTTGCTTCAGCGCGGCGTCAGAGGAACATGCCGAAAATGCCCGACAGGATCGCCATGACAATCACGGTCGCCGCGACGATCCCTGTGTCGCCCCCCGCCGCCCAGATCGAGAGTATCGCGCCCAAAACTCCGCCGCCCAAGGCGCAAAGGAGAACGGCGGGGGTGAACGAGAATTGCATCTCGCGCATGCCGGTATATTTGTCCCCTTCCTTTTTCGTCAGGTCGGCGTTTTTATCCAAGTTGTAATTGCTCATCGCGTTTCCCCTTTATTTTCGCGCCGCGGACGCGTCGCCTCCTGTCGGACGATTGGACACGACTGAAAGGAGAGCCTGGCGCGTCAAGGCGCCTGCATTAGCCTGGGCAACTAGCGTCGCGACGGTGGACTTCAAGCGGCGGGCCGGCGGCGGGGGCGTGGCTGGGAGGGTTGAAACCTCTTGTCCGGCCGGGCGCCGAACGCGATGCGAACTATTCCTTTTGACTGAGTTCGACGCTGTGGCCGCCGATTTGCCGCTATGCGCGCATTTCGATGCGCGGGCCAAGCTTACCCACCAACAGAGGCGGGAGACGATGATGGCGAGGAGACGGTTGAGAGCGTAACAAGCGCCAAGTGTTTCATACCGGCGTCCACCAAACCTCAATCCCTCTCCCCCAGCGCCCCGCCCCAAAGCCACGCCGCCCCGCGCACGCCGCCGCTGGCGCCGTGCACATTGCGCAAAACCCTCGTCTCCAGCGCGTCGGAAAAAGCGTAACGCTCGACCAGCCGCTCCAGTCCGTCGTACAGGCGCGCGATGTTCGAGAGGCCGCCGCCGAGCACGATCACGTCGGGATCGACAATGTTGACGACGCCCGCCAGCGCCCGCGCCAGACGGTCGCGATAGGCGTCCAGGCTCGCGAGCGCATTGGCGTCGCCGGCGTCCTCGCGCGCGGCGATTTCTTCGCCCCTCAACGACACGCCGCTACGTGCGTGAAACTCGCGGGACAGCCCGCCGCCGCACAAAAAAGTCTCGATGCAGCCGTCGTGGCCGCAATAGCAGCGGCTGCCCGGATATTCGCCCTCGCGCATCAGCGGCAGCGGATTATGGCCCCATTCTCCGGCGATTCTGTTGCGCCCGGAAATCAGCGCGCCGCCCACGACGAGCCCGCCGCCGACGCCGGTGCCGAGGATGACGCCGAACACCACGCGCGCGCCGGCGCCGGCGCCGTCCACGGCTTCGGACAGCGCGAAGCAATTGGCGTCGTTCTCGATCCGCGCGGGCCGTCCCAGCGCCTCGGCCATGTCGCGGTCGAACGGGCGCCCGTTCAGCGCGGCGGTGTTGGAGTTTTTGACGAGGCCGGTGCGCCGCGAGATCGCGCCGGGCATGCCGATCCCGACGCTGGCGCGGCCCCCGGCCTCGCTTTCGAGCGCGCGCGCGAGATCGGCGACGGCGCGCGGGATCGCCGCGTAGTCATGGGCGGGGGTCGCCACGCGGCGGCTCGCCAGAACCTCGCCGTCCGCGCCAAGCGCAATCGCTTCGATCTTGGTGCCGCCGAGGTCGACGCCAATGCGAATGGCGCCCGGCGTCATTTGATTCGCGCGGCGCCGAGCCCCTTGGCGTCCTTGAGCAGCGCCGCCGCGTCGCCGTCGATGCGCGCCGAATCGAGATCGAGCCCCGAAACCTTTGCGCCGTCCCATTTGGCGCCGGTGAAGTCGGCGCCGGCGGCGTCGGCCCCCTGCATGCTGGCGCCGGAAAAATTCGCGCCGGCGGCGTGCATGTAGCGCAGATCGGCGCTCATCAGATCGGCGGCGGTGAAGTCAGCGCCCTCCGCGATCGCAGAGGCGAGCACCGCGCGCATCAGGCCCATCGACTGGTTCTTCATGTCGGCCGCCATATTGGCCTCGATGAATTTCGCGCCGCGCAGGCTGGCGCCCGTCAGGTCGCCGGCGATGCGCGCGCGCGAAAAATCGGCGCCGTCGGCGCGCGCGCGCTGCAATTGCGCGGCGAATAAATGCGCGCCGATCAGCGAGGCGCCGGTGAGATCCGCTTCGAGCATCCAGGCCTGATCGAGAATGGCGCCGTCCAGCCTCGCGCCGGAGAGCCGCGTCTTGACCAGCCGCGCCGCGCGCAAATTCACGTGGCTGAAATCGAGCCCGGAGAGATCGGCGCCGTTGAGGCTCTTGCCGGAAAGATCGAGCGGGGCGTCCGGCTTTTGCGTCTTCAGCAGGGCCACGATCTCCTCGCGGCTGTAGTCCGAGCTGGAATAGGCCGGCAGGGTCAGATCGACGCCGCGTAGCATGTCCTGCGCGAGGGCGGGCGCCAAAGCCGGCGCGACAAGGACGGCGAGGACGAAGGCCAGCGCCGGCATGGCCGCGCCTCTCCGGCTCCGGTGCGTCATGGCGATGACTCCTTGGCGGCGGCGACAAGCTCGCGCGCCTGCAAAATCCATTTTCCGCGCTCGACTCGGCCGGGAACGGAGAGCGCCGCGCCGACCCAGCGCGCGTTGTCGATGTTCCAGGCGGCGATCTGATCGAAGTGGAACACGCCGAGCGCATGCAGCTTCTCGACGCTTTTGGGTCCAATGCCCTTGATCCTGGTCAGATCGTCGGGCGTCCCGCCGCGCGGCGCCGCGAGGCTTTCGGGGGGCTGGCCGGGAAAATGCTTTTTCGCGGGCGACGCCTGCGCCGCCGATTCCGGCGCGGCGGCGATCCCGCTCGTCGCGGCGGGCGGCTTTGGGGCGAGGGGCTTGGGGGCAGGGGACTCCTCGTCGCGCGGGCGTCCCCGCACCACCACCGGCGTCGGCTTGATCGGCGCGGCCGCTGGCGCCGGCAAAAGGCTCTTGGCGCCGGCGCCAATGGGCAGGCCGAAAAAAAAAGCCAGCGCGGCCAACAGGCCGATGTCCAGCAACAGCCCGGCGCGGCCTGGAACCAGTCCAAGCTCCGCGCCGGCGAAGCCGCCGGCCAACAGGCCGAACGCCGTCAGGACCGCCAACCAGCCGGGGAATTCTCCGCCCCGTCCCCGCGTCGCCGTCGCGAAGCCCACCAGCAGCCCCAGCGCGCCAGCGGCGGCGAACCAAACCCAGCCGAGAGTCAGCACGTAAAGCATTGGCCTTCTCCATCTCGCGCGCGTTTCGAGCAGGCTTGTTTCGAAGCGGCGCTCATTTCGCGATCACCTCGATGGCGGCGCGGCCTTGCGCTTCCCCGGCGACGCCGGACGGCGCGAGAACGGAGGGATCGACGCCAAGCGCCGTCAGCCGGTCGATCACCGCCTGCGCTCTTTGCTTGGCGAGGCCGCGGTTGATCTCCTCTATGCCGGGCCCGCCGACATGACCGACAATCTCGAAAGTCGCGCCGGGGGAGCGCAGCAGAATGGCCGCGAGCGCGTCGAGCGTTGGCGTCGCCGAGTCTTGCAAGCTTGCATCCGCCTCGTCGAACAGCGGCGTCGCATTGGCCAGCGCGTCGTCGATGGCCTTCCGCCGTTCGGCGGCGTCCAGCGGCGGGCCGGGATTGCGCGCGGTCAGCTGGGCCGCGGAGGCGAAACCTTGGGGCAGGGCGCTCGCCAGACGACGGCCGATGTCCGCCGCGGCGCCCTCGAAGGGCGCCTCGCCCTTGAGCGCGACCCCGTTGTCCGAAAAGGTCAGCGCGCCGCTGGAAAGACGCGCCAACCCCGGCAGGGCCGCGGCGACCGCCTGCGCGAAATTCCTCGGCGCGCCGCCGGCGAGCTTGAGTTCGTCGGTCACCGCGGCGCCCGGCGCGCCCTTTCGCGCGAGCGCGCGAATCTCGTCGCGCGCGGCGGCGTCGGGGATATAACCCGTCAGCGTCAGCGTTCCGTCCTTGAGCGTCGCGGCGAAGAGGTAGGGCGACGCCGCCCCGCCGACGATCTCGATCTTCGTCAACGAAAATCCTCGCGGCAGAGTCGCCTTGACGTCTTCCTCGATCGTCGCCGCGAGGACATTCGTCCTGCCGGCGCCTTCGACGCTCAGGCCGGCGTCGCTCAGCGCGACCTTGCCGCTCGCCAATTTGCCAAGCTCGGTCAGCGCGACATCGACGGCGCCGAGAAAATCTCCCGAGGGAGCGCCGGCGCCGATCCGCATCGCGTCGCTCACCCCGGCGCCCGCCGCGATCGCCCCGGCCTTCTCGATGACGTGCGTCCGCGCTTCGCCGCTGGGAACAAAGCCCTCCAGCGCGATCATCTCGCCCTTGCGCGCGGCGCTCCAACCATAGGGCGACACGCGCGGCGGATAGATTTCCAACTTTTCGATCCGCGCGCCCTCGGGGGGCGATTTCGCCGCCGCGATCAGCTTTTCCAGATCGATCTCGGGCAGCGCATCGCCGGTGAGCGAAAGGGCGTCGTCGCTCAACGTCGCGACGCCCGGGTCCATTTCCGCGAGGCGCCGCGCCGCGAATCCCGCGAGTTCGGGGAACACCGCCGGCGCGCCCTCGGCGTAGCGGCTATGGTCGATGATCTCGAGACCTTGAACGCTCAGCTCCTTGCGAAGCCTGTCGCGTTCCCCGCCCAGCGGGATATCGCCTTCCAATGTCACCCGCAGGCCCGCGCGCTCGATCTTGAGAGCGAAGGGATGAACGGTTTCGACGGGCCGCGTCTGGTCGAGCGCGGCGCGCGCGCCGTCCATTTGGCCGATGGCGAGCAGCGCCTTATCGCGCCCAGGCGCCGACAGCACGACTCCGGAGATCGCGATATCGCGCCCGTTCGCGACGACCTCGGCGCCGTCCAGCGCGCCCTTCTCCTCCGCGAGAAGTTGAGCGGCGCGATTTGAGAGGTCGATCTCGATCCGTCGCGTCAGCGAATCGCCGGCGAGATAAATAATCCCCGCGAGAATCGGCAATCCGATCCACCATTTTCCCGGCTGCGGCATTGTCACGCCTCCCCCAGAGAATCACGCACGCCATGCGTCGCTCCATAGTCGACGCGGGAGAGGGAGCGATGTCAAGACGACGGTTACAACCTGGCGCGAAAGGGAGGGGCGTTCGCGGGCGCTGACCGACGTTCGCGGCGACTCCGGTCAAGAGCGGGTCGCGGTCAGGCGGGCCGCGCCGCGCCGGGCGACTTCGCCCCGTCCCCCGCCGCCACGAAGGCAGCGAAATCCTTTTTGTTTTGCGCGGCGTAGAGCATGGCGAAGGAGGCGATCGCATCCGCGAAGGCCTCGTTGCGGCCCATGTAGCCCCAAATCGTCGCGGCGTCGGAGGAGCGCGCGTGGGCGCGCGCCAGCGTGCGTCCACACAGAGTCGCATATTGCGGCAGCGCCTTCGTCTCCAGCAATTCGCTGATCGAGCCGAGCCGGCGGTTCTTCAGGTGGCGCACGTAAAACTGTCGGCCCGACGCCGCATCGGTCGTCCAGCCCAGAAACAGATCGGTCGCCGCCTGCATGATGCGCTGGCCGGAAACGACGCGCGCGCCCTGCTGGCCCTGCCAGGGCTTCACCTGCAGGCGCTCGAGCGCGGAAGGAAGCGCCTCCTTGATCTGCAGGAACAGCGGGTCGCCGTCCGTCGTCACGAACAGTCCGATCGCGCAGTAAGTGCCGACGCTGCCGACGCCCACCACCTTGAAGGCCGAATCCGCCAGTTTGTAGCGCGCGAGCAGGGTCGCGATTTCCGGCGCCAGAGTGTCCACCACGCCGGCGAAGACCGCCCGAATATCCACGTGAATGGATGGGTCTTCCTTGTCCGGCACATGATAGATCAGCGGCGGATTGTCCTTTATCCGCCAGGCGCCGGTCGCGGCGTCGCGCGCGATATGAGGAAAATTGGCGTCCTCCTCGCGGTCGGCGTGTTTTTGCGCGGCGGCGAGCCGAAGCTTTTTGGCGAGGTCGTCGTCGAACAGCCCGTCGCCTTCATGCGTCAGATTTATCCGCGAATGCCAGGCCTCCAGCGGCGAAAGGCGGGCAAGTTTCGATATGCGCTCGCGATAGGCCAGCGCCACGTTCTTGGCGATGCGCCGCGCCGACTTGTCGCTGTCGCCGGCCGCCAGCGCCGCCACCGCGAAACTGGCGGCGAGCCGCTTGAGATCGGCCGTGAAATCGACGTCGGGCAGCGTCTCGTCGAAATCGTTGATGTCGAACAGCGCATTGCCTTCCGGCGAGAGAAAGGCGCCGAAATTCATCAAATGGCAGTCGCCGCAGGCCTGCAGCTTGATGCCGGGCGCAGGATGCGTCGCGAGGTCGAGCGCCATCAGAGCGGCGGCGCCGCGCAGAAAGGAGAAGGGCGACTGCGACATGCGCTCTCGGCGGATCGGCACGAGCGCCGGCAGCCGGCCCTTGTTGGTCTCGTCGAGAATGGCGACGGGATCGCGATCGCCCGCCGTGAACTCGGCGAGACTCTCACGCGATACGACGGAGCGCAATTGCTTGCCGGCGTCAAAGCGTTCATCGAAAGGGCGCCGATGCGCCGCCACCGCCTCGGGATCTGCTGGTTTGGTCAATGATTTCTCCAATTGCGAGCACACCCGCGCCCAGCCTGGTGGGCGATTATCGCAGAAAAACGACGATGGCGGAAAAAATCTAGCCGAGCAGCGCGATCAGCGGGTCGATCAGCGGCGCGTCGGCGGGCGGCATCGGGAATTTGCGCAAGTCGCGCGGGCGCGCCCAATGCAGCGCCTGTCCTTCCCGCGGCGACACGAGCCCGTCCCAGCGCCGGCAGACGAAAAGCGGCATCAACAGGTGAAAATCTTCATAGGCGTGGCTGGCGAAGGCGAGCGGCTGCATGCATGAGACGCAGGCGTCTATGCCGAGCTCCTCGCCAAGTTCGCGCGCCAGCGCCTGCTCCGGCCGCTCGCCGGGGTCGATCTTACCGCCGGGAAACTCCCACAGACCGGCGAGCTGCTTGCCCGGCGGGCGCCGCGCGATAAGCACGCGGCCATCGGCGTCGACGAGCGCGGCCGCGACGACGAGCAAGAGCCTAAAGGGCGAGGATGGTTCGCTCAATTTTTGTTTCACGCTCCAAAACTGGCCCACGCCGCGCTCTAACCTCTAAAGCGCCGCGAAGGCAAGCCTCATCCGCCATGAAGCGCGAGCGTCACGCCCGCCAGAATGAGGAGAATCCCCAAGGCTTCGCGTGCGCTGGTCTTTTGCGCGAAGACGCGATGGGTGATGAGCTGCGCGAAGACGACTTCGGCGAGGCCGAGCGTGCGCACGCGCGCCGCGCTCTCCAGGGCGAAGGCCAGAAACCAGAACTGCGTCGCGAAGGCGCCGAGAAATCCCGCCGACAGCGAAGAGCGCCACTCTCTTGCGATCGCCGCGAGCCCCGCGCGGTCGGCGAAGGCGAGCCAGCTCAGTATCGCGAACGTTTGCAGGCCGAGCGCCAGCGCCAAGGCCTCGGCGGCGGCGATAACGAAGGACGCGCCGTCCAGCGCCAGAATGCCGGCGCGAAAGGCGACCGTCGACAGTCCGAAAGCCGCGGCCGAAGCGAGCCCATAGCCGGCCGCGCGCCAGTTCGAGCGCGCATCGCGGCGCGCGAAAATCGCCACGGTCGGGAAAGAAAGCGCGAAGACGCCAAGCGTCGCGAGCATCACCGCGAGAAACAGCGCGGGCGTCGCCGCGACCCCAAGAAACAGCACGCCGAACACGACGATCTGCACCGCCTCGGTCTTGATCAAGGCGGTGGCGACGACGAAGGAGTTTTCGCGCATCGCGAGCAGCATCAGCCCCGTCGCGAAAACCTGTATCGCCGAGGCGAAGACAAGATCGACCAGCGCGGCGCCGCTCGGCATGGGCGGAAGCGCGCCCAAGGCGGCGCAGGCCAGCGCGAGAAAGCCCAGCGAGAAGGGAAAACCGAACAGGAAACGCACGAACGTCGCGTTGCCCGCGCCGATGCGCACGACGAGATCGTGCTGCACCGCGTTGCGCAACGTCTGGCTGGCCGCCGCCGTCACCGTGAAGGCGGCCCAGAGCCAGGAAGGAACATTCATGCAGGCGATGCTTCGAGGTTTTGAGGAAGGGGACGGGCGGCGCGGCGCGACGACCGCCACATTAGCCTCGCTGTTTGGAGTTCCACCAGAGGATCGAAATCCAGAAGCCCTTCGAGCGCGGAAGGACAAGCAGCACAATGGCGACCGTCGCCAGCACCACGACGAGAAACTCGGCGTAATAGCCAAGCCATTCGCGGCGCTCCAGGAAGATCAGCAAGGGCACGACAATATGCGCGGCGATTCCGATCGTCAGCCAGGCCGGGCCGTCGTCGGCGTCGAGGCCGAGAAAACTCTCGCCGCAATGCGGGCAGGCGTCGCGCCGCTTGAGATAGCCCGCGAAAATCTCGCCGGCGCCGCAACTGGGGCAGTTGAGCTTCACGCCGTTGAGCAGCGTCTTCTTCAGGGTCGGCGCATCGGTCATGAATGATCGCGGCCGAGCGCGCGCTCCAGTTCGAGAATGCGCGTCGTCGCGCGCAACACCGTATCGGGATTGAGACTGATCGAATCTATGCCGAGGCGCACCAGAAACTCGGCGATCTCCGGATAGTCCGACGGCGCCTGGCCGCAGATGCCGCAGTGCCGCCCGTTGCGCCGCGCGCCCTCGACGGCGAGGCGGATCATCGCCTTCACGCCTTCGTCGCGCTCGTCGAAATCGAAGGCGACGATTTCCGAGTCGCGGTCGACGCCGAGCGTGAGCTGCGTGAGATCGTTGGAGCCGATCGAAAATCCATCGAAATGCTTGGCGAATTCGTCGATCAGCATCACATTGTTGGGAATTTCGCACATCACGTAAATTTCGAGGCCGTCCTTGCCGCGCTCCAAACCCAAGTCGCGCATCAGCGCGACGACGCGCTCCGCTTCGTCGACGCGGCGGCAGAAGGGGATCATCAGTTTGACATTGACGAATCCCATCTCGTCGCGCACGCGCTTCATCGCCGCGCATTCGAGCGCGAAGCCCTCCGCATAGGCCGGGTGAGCATAGCGCGAGGCGCCGCGAAAGCCGATCATCGGGTTGGCCTCGACCGGCTCGAAAGCGCGCCCGCCGAGCAGCGAGGCGTATTCATTGGTCTTGAAGTCCGACATGCGAACGACGACCGGCTTTGGATAGAAGGCGGCGGCGATGGTCGCGACGCCTTCGGAAAGGCGCTGCGTGAAGAATTCGCTTGGGCTCGCGTAATATTCCGTCAGCCGCTCGATCTCGGCGCGCTCGCGCGCGTCCTCGATTCTTTCGGGATGAACGAGAGCCATCGGATGCGCCTTGATGGATTCGGAGATGATGAACTCCATGCGGGCGAGGCCCACGCCGTCGTTGGGCAGCGCGGAAAGCCCGAAGGCGCTTTCGGGATTGCCGACATTCATCATCACATGCGTCGCGGGCCGCGGCAGATTGGACAGATCGGTCTTTTCGATCGAGAACTCGATCTCGCCCTCATAGACCTTGCCGACGTCGCCCTCGGCGCAACAGACGGAGATCATCTCGCCCGTGCGGATCGTGCGCGTCGCGGCGTCGGTTCCGACGATCGCGGGAATGCCGATCTCGCGCGCGACGATCGCCGCATGGCAGGTGCGTCCGCCGCGATTGGTGACGATGCCGGCCGCGATTTTCATCACCGTGCCCCAATCGGGCGAGGTGGTGTCGGCGACAAGAATCTCGCCGGGAAGGAATTGCGACAATTCGCTCAAATGTTCGATGACCCGCGCCTTGCCGAACGCGATCTTCGCGCCAACCGCGCGGCCTTCGATCTTGACCGGCCCGTGCTTCTCGATCCGATATTCCTCGATGAAATTACGGTCGCGGCGCGACGCCACGGTTTCCGGCCGCGCCTGCACGATATAAAGACGCCCGTCCACGCCGTCCTTGGCCCATTCCACGTCCATCGGACGCGCGACGCCGGCCTTGGCGCTGTAATGCTCCTCAATGGCGATGGCCTGGCCGGCGAGCGTGAGCGCTTCCGCGTCGGCGAGGCAGAACTTCTGCTGCTCCTTGCGGTCGGTCGGGACATTGCGGGTGGTGACGCGCCCGCCGTCCGAGAAGATCATCTTGATCTTCTTGCCGCCAAGCGTTCGCTTCAATACCGCCTTTTTCCCCGCGTGATAGGTCGGCTTGAACACATAAAATTCGTCGGGATCGACGGCGCCCTGCACCACGTTTTCGCCAAGACCGAGCGCGCCGGTGATGAACACGACGTCCTCGAAGCCGGTCTCGGTGTCGATCGTGAAGATGACGCCCGAAGAGGCGAGGTCCGAGCGAACCATCTTCATGACGCCAACGGAATTGAAGACCTTGAAATGGTCGAAGCCGTTGTCGACGCGATAGCGGATGGCCCGATCGGTGAACAGGCTCGCGAAGCAGTGTCGCGTCGCGTCGAGCACGTTGGCTTCGCCGCGCACATTGAGATAGCTGTCATGTTGCCCGGCGAAACTGGCGCTCGGCAGATCCTCCGCCGTCGCCGACGAGCGGATGGCGATGCTCAGCTCCGGGCCATATTCCGCCGTCAATCGCGCCAGCGCGTCGCGGATCTGCGTTTCAAGATCGGCGGGCAGGGCGGCGGCATAGACAATCTCGCGCGCCCGCGCGGCGCGGCGCGCCAAATCGTCGACATCGAAAACATCGAGCCCGGCGAGCGTCTCTTTCAACGCCGGCCAAGCGCCGGCGGCGTCGAGCGTATGGCGATAGGCCTCGGCGGTGATCGCGAAGCCGTTGGGAACGAGGACGCCCTTCGGCGTGAGCTCCTGGAACATCTCGCCGAGAGAGGCGTTCTTTCCGCCGACCAGCGGAACGTCCTCGATGCCGATCTCGCTGAAGAAGCGGATGTAATTCGCGCCGGCCGGGGTCTTGGCTTCCGTTGTCTGATCGAAGGATCTGTCGTTCACGGCGCATCTCCCGTCTCTTCGCCCTATTTGCCGGAGCTCTTGCCGCTCTTCAAACTGAGAAGATAAGCGACGACTTTGTCGATTTGAAAGTCGGCGAGCTGAGGATTCGGCATTTTGGCGCTCCGGCCGAGATTGCCGTGCGGCGTGCTCAAGAGCTTTCGCAATGACGCCTCGGACACGCCGCCATGCCTGACAATCGCCAGGAAACTCGGCGCGGGCGGCTTCAGGATCGGCGGCGCCGCTTGGTCCTTGGCCACGACATGACAGGCCGCGCAGACCTTGAGCGCGAAATCACGGCCGGAGGCGACGAGTTCGCTCTCGCCTTCCTGAGCCCGCGCGGGCGAGGCCGCGCCGCAAGCGAGCGTAAGGGCGAGCAACAACGATGCCGTTTTCTTCATGCGGTCCTCACTCATAGCGCAGCGCCTGGATCGGATCGAGCCGAGCCGCTTTTCGCGCGGGATAATAGCCGAAAAATATCCCCACCGCGGCGGAGAATGCGAAGCCTATCACGATCGCGCCGAGCGAAACCGGCGACGACCATTGCGAAAACAGCCCGATGATTTCCGAGATCACGATTCCCGCGACAATGCCCGCGACGCCGCCGCTGACGCTGATGAGCACGGCTTCCGCCAAAAACTGCATCAGCACATGAAAACGCTGCGCCCCGACCGCCATGCGCAGGCCAATCTCGCGCGTGCGCTCGGTGACGGAGACCAGCAGAATGTTCATGATGCCGATGCCGCCGACGAGCAGCGAGATCGAGGCGACGATGGCGAGGAGGATCGCCATCACCCGGCTGCTGCCCTCGGCCGTCTCGGCGATCTGGCTGAGATTGCGGATGTCGAAATCCTTTATGTCGGTCGGCTTGATGCGGTGACGGCGGATCAGAATCAGGTTGATTTCATCGATCGCCGCGAGAATCTTGTCCTGCGCGGTCGCCTGCACATAGATCGAATTGACATAGCCGGTGAGGCGCGGCTGTAGATTGAATGGATTGGGCGCCAGCGGATAGAGCGCGGTCAAATTGGTCGCCTGATTTGGCGATGCGACGCCGAGCACTTTCTCCTCGCCGGTCTTGAACGGGATCATGACGAGATCGTCTTGATCCTGGCCCCACATGCTCTGACCCTTGGCGGTGAGCACGCCGACGACGCGCAAGGGAAAGCCCTTGATCAGGATGGTCGCGCCAAGCGGGCTTTCGCCGTGAGCGAACAGCTGCTTATACACTGTTCGGCCGATCACCACGACGAGGGCGGCGCTCTTCTCGTCCTCCTGGGTGATGCCGCGACCGGTCTCGATGGTCCAATTGGTGACGGGAGGGTAATTGACGGAGACAGCCTGGATGTTGGTGGTCCAGTTCTGATTGCCGATCTGCGCCTGCCCCATCTGCCGCATCAGATAGGCGACCAGCGCGACGTTCGTCGCCTCGCGGCGGATCGCCTGCGCGTCGGCGACGGTCAGCGTCGAGGCGCTGCCAAAGCCCGAGCGCGCGCCGCCCGTGAGGACCGCGCCGGGAATAACCACCGCGAGATTGGTGCCGAGACTCTCGATCTGCTTACGCACCGCCGCGTTGGCGCCATTGCCCACCGCCACCATCGCGATCAGCGCGGCGACGCCGATGAACACGCCGAGCATGGTCAGCGCCGAACGCAGCTTGTTGCGTCCGATGGCCTGTATCGCGGCGGACACGATCATCGTTGCGAAGGCCAGCGGCGAGACGCGAGCCGCGCCCGCCGCCCCGCTTTCTCGCGGATGAAAAATCAGCGCCGCCGCCGATGCGTCCGCCGCGCTCTCCGATTGGGCCGAACCCGCTGGCGCGGCCACGGATTGGTGGCGCTCGTCCGAGATGATCAGCCCATCGCGCATGGTGATGACCCGCCCGGCGTAGGCCGCGATATCGGATTCATGGGTGACGACGATGATCGTCACCCCCTGATCTCGGTTGAGCGCGACCAGAGTCTCCATGATCTCGTGCGAGGTCTTGGTGTCGAGATTGCCGGTGGGTTCGTCCGCGAACAAAACGCTTGGGCCGTTGATCAGCGCTCTGGCGATGGCGACGCGCTGCTGCTGGCCGCCCGACAGCTGCGCCGGAGTGTTTTTTTCGCGATCGGCGAGCCCGAGCAGTTTTAACGCCGAGCGCGCCTTGTCGAGCCGGTGAACGCCGTCCGTCGCCCTGTCCGAATAGAACAGGGGCAGGGCGACATTCTCGAGCGCGCTGGTGCGGGCGAGAAGGTTGAAGCTTTGGAACACGAAGCCGAGCCGTTCGCCGCGAAGCTTGGCCAGTTCCGGCTCGGCCAGCGCCGCCACGTCGACGCCTTCCAGAAAATAATGTCCGCCGGACGGCGGGTCGAGACAGCCGAGTATCGCCATCAACGTCGATTTTCCGGAGCCCGAGGCGCCCATGATCGCGACGAACTCCCCGCGCTCGACGGCAAGATCGACGCCCCGCAGCGCATGGACCTCCACGTCCCCGACGAGAAAGGTTCGGGTGAGGTTTCTCACGTCGATGACAAGGTCCGTCACGGCGTCGCGCTCTTTTTCGCTTCCTCGCCGATGATGATCTCGTCCCCAGGATGCAGATCGCCCTTGAGGATCTCGGTGTAGCTGTCGTCGTCGAGGCCCGGGACGACGATCACCGGGCTCGCGACGCCGTCGCGCGACACCCAGACCCTGACGCCGCCGGAGCCGTCCGGAGGCGTCTGCGCGTTCGGAACGCCGGCGAGTCCTCCCGGAACATAGCGCAGCGCCTGATCCGGCAGGCGCAACACGTCGGCGCGCTCGTCGACGACGATGCGCGTCGTCGCCGTCATGCCCGGCTTCAAGGACAGATCCTTGTTCGGCGCGGCGACGACCACGTCATAGGTGACCACGTTCTGGATGGTCTGGGGCGATTGCCGCACCTCGGTCACTTGCGCGTTGAAGACGCGATTGGGGAAGGATTCGACGGTGAATGACGCCTTGTCGCCGGGCTTGATCGCGCCGATGTCGCTCTCGGAGACATTGGTGTCGACCTGCATGATGGTCAGATCGGTTCCAACGAGGAACAGCGTCGGCGTCTGGAAGCTCGCGGCGACGGTCTGGCCCATCTCCACGGCGCGGGTGACGATGGTGCCGTCGACCGGCGAAATAATATCAGTGTAGCCGAGATTGATTTCGGCGGCGTGCAGTTGCGCTTGCTGGAGCGCGATGGTGGCCTCGTCCAGTCCGATCTGCGCCGACGCTTGGTCGAGCGCGTTTTTCGAAGCGTCGACTACATCCTGCGAAACGGCCTTCGTCGCGCCGAGCCTCTTGTTACGGTCATAGGCCAGCTTCGCATAAACGAGATTGGCCTGATCCTTGACCAGTTGCGCCCGCGCGACGCCCAGATTGGCCCGGTCCTGATCGACGACGACCTGATAGGGGCGGGGGTCAATCTTGGCGCAAATCTGCCCCTTCTTGACCTGCGTGTTGTAATCGCAATAGCGCGCCTCGATGACGCCGGAGACGTAAGTGCCGATTTGCACGGTGATCACGGGATTGACCGTGCCGCTGGTGGTGACGGCGCGCACGATGGGGCCGCGCGAGATTTGCCGGGTGACGTAATGTGTCGCGCTCCCGCGGCCCATCGTCCAGTAAAGCGCGGCGCCGGCGAGGAGCAGCGCGCCAAGGATCGCGACGGCGAGGCCCCCCAAGCGGCGGCGCGAGGCGGCAACCGGCGGCGTCTTGGATGGGAGCGCTAGCGATTCGAGCATGACGCCCGGCCTTCGCGCTCGCGCGACAAGCTCGCTCTCGCGCCAACTTCGTTGGGTCTTTCAATCGGCATTCGAAACGCCTCTCCCCGTTCGCGCGTCTTCTGGACCGCCTCCGACGCCGAGCGCTCCGAATATTGTCCGAGAACGAGAAGCTCGTGTCCATCCACTTCTTGAACAAGAGCGGCTAATTGTCGCGTCGGGTCAAGCGGCGCCCTCCGGCGAATTCAGACGAAGATCTCTTCAGCCGCGCCACTTTATTGATTTGGAGCCGTCTCCCGACGCCGACGCCTCGCCAAATCGCGGCGACCATGGGGTCGCCCCCAAATTATATGGGTGCCTCGAAAGTCATGCGGGCGCGGAATTCCCGTAAAAGTGGTCGCGCTACTCGATATGTCGCCGCGGAGACTTATCGCTCTCATGACGTAAAGTTTATTTTAGGTATCGACGAACGGCTGATGAAGGCGTATTCGTATCCTCCCAGTCACTTGAGGAATTGTCCCATGACGACATCCGACTCCGAACCTTCGAAATCGATTGAACTGGCCGCCGAGATCGTAGCAGCCTTCGTCGCCAACAACTCTTTGCCGATCAGCGAATTGCCAGCCCTGATCCACTCCGTGCACGCCGCCTTGACGGGAGTCGCGAGCGGTTCGGGGAGCGCGCCGCCGCCGGTGGAGAAAAAAGAGCCTGCGGTGTCCATCCGTAAATCGATCACGCCCGATTATCTCGTGTGCCTGGACGACGGCAAGAAATTCAAGTCGCTGCGCCGACATCTGGCGACGCTTGGACTGACGCCGGACGAATATCGAGTGAAATGGGGCCTGCCGGCCGATTATCCGATGGTCGCGCCCAATTACGCGGCTCAGCGATCGGAACTGGCGAAGCGCTCTGGACTGGGGCAGCTCCGCAAGAGCGCCGCCGCGCCAGCCAAGAAGGCGGCCGCCGCCGCTCCGCGCAAACGCGGAAGACCGGCGAAGGCCGGCGTGTAATCGTCGATTTCGAGCCGAGGGCAAGGCTGGCCGCGGCGGGGAAGCCGGTTGGCCGGCGGCTCGGGCGTTATTAGAATCGCAGTGACGATTCGATCATGCCGAAGACGCCGGCGCCGGTGTATCTGTCGCGCGAAAGGCCGCTCGCGAACGTCAAGCTGAAAGCGCCTATCTCGCCGAACGTCAGTTGAAGGCCGGCCTTGGAAATTTTATCGCGCCAATGGCCGGTTAATACCGCGAAGGGACCGATATAGAGCTTTCCCGACGGAAAAGCCGGGAACGAGAAATTGTCCAACAACGCGTAACCCGGCTTTATTTCGATGAAAGACCTCTGAAATGCATTTGAATAAAAGCCTTTTGCGAAAAGCATTGTTTGGGAGCTCGGCGCGGCGTCCAATTCCCATATGGTTCCAAGGCCAACGCCGCCGCCGGGTCGCTTGTTTTCCTGGTCCAGCCTCCAAATACGGGCTTGCGCCGCCGCGGCGCCGAACCACCCCTGAAACTTGATGGCTTCGACGATGGCTTGATATCCAAGCAAAGTGTTTAGGCTCGGCTCGCGGCCGACAAATTTATTCGGTTCATCCGTCCAGAATGGCGGGCCGACAAAATCCGCGGCCGCGAATTCCACCGTCGGGCGCGCGGCGATGGGATCGGCGGGCTCGTCGCGAAGGCTGACGCGGTCGAATACCGTCGAATACTTGGGCGCGGCGGCGATCACGGCCGCTCCCCCGGCGTTCGCGCGCGGATCGAATCGACGGTCTTCCGAGGCGGGCGGAAAAATCTCGGCTTGAGGGTCGAGCGTCTTGCGCAGCGGCGACGTGAAGAAATCGTCCATCGCGGAAAGCTCTTCGGCGAGGGCGGCGGCGTTTGTCGCGCAGGCGCCAAACGTCAGCAGGCCAAACAGCATCCTCCGCATGGACGTTACTCGCTGTGAACACTCACGCACGAAACAAATTGAAACGCCGCCTTCGCGAGGAATCGGCGCGAGGGGTCGGCGGGGCCGCTAGAGCAAGTTCCGCTAGAGTTGACGGACTTTCGCGATCGGAACTTGCTCCGGCATTTTTATTTTGCGCGATTTCCTGTCGCTCGGGTGATTTCATCCGAGCGGAAAGCGCGCCAAAAGTGGAAGCCTGGGCAGGTTTTCACAATCGATAGCGCGGGCTATCCTTGCGGCGATGTTAGCGCGCTCTTGGTAAATTTTCCCGTAAGCCCGCCAATCTCGTGATGTTTCGGCCTCGGGCGGGCTCGACGTGGGCGCGGAGATCTTGGGCTCGGCCAAGCCTGTCCGCTGGTCTTACGATTGCTTGGCGCTAGCTTATCCTTGGTCCATAAGAGCGCGGTCCCGCGAAGCGGCTCGGCAGGGCGCGCTCGCGGCAATGCGAGGGAGCATCAAATATGACAATTGGCATCGCGCATCTTCAACCCATAGTCTCGCTGATCGCTGGCGTCCTGATACTGGTCATGCCCCGGCTGCTCAATTATATCGTGGCGATTTACTTGATTGTTTCGGGCGTCATCGGGCTAGGACTGGTGCGCTGACGTTATGCGAAAGCGGGGGCCGCGCGGCCCCCGTCTTCTACATTCCGCCGAGGCACACATATTTGATCTCCAGATAATCATCGAGACCATAACGCGAGCCCTCGCGCCCCAGACCTGATTGCTTGATCCCGCCGAAGGGCGCGGTTTCCGACGAAATCAGCGTTTCATTGACGCCGACCATGCCGAAATCCAGCGCCTCGGCGACGCGGAAAATACGGGGAAGGTCGCGGCTGTAAAAATAGGAGGCGAGTCCAAAGGGCGTCGCGTTGGCGAGACGAATCGCATCCGCCTCGTCCTTGAAGGAGACGACCGGCGCCACGGGCCCGAAAGTCTCCTCGCGAAAGATCAGCGCGTCCTCGCTCACGCCGGCCAGCACCGTGGGCTGAAAAAAGGTTCCGCCGAGCGCATGGCGGGCGCCGCCGGCGAGCAGAGTGGCGCCGCGAGCCACGGCGTCCGCGACATGGCGCTCGCATTTTTCGACCGCCGCCTGTTCGATCAGGGGGCCGATCACCGCGCCCTCTTCGCGGCCGTCGCCCACCTTGAGCCTCCCCGCCGCCTCGGCGAGTCGCTCCGCGAAAGCCCGCGCGATGCTCTCATGCGCCAATATGCGATTGGCGGAGACGCAGGTCTGGCCGCAATTCCTGTATTTGGTCGCGAGCGCGCCCTTGATCGCGAGGTCGAAATCGGCGTCCTCGAACACGATCAACGGCGCGTTGCCGCCGAGCTCCATCGAGCATTTCTGCACATTTTCCGCCGCCTGGCGCAGCAGGATCTTGCCGACTTCGGTCGAGCCGGTGAAGGTCACCTTGCGCACGGCCGGATTTCGCGCGAACTCCAGCCCGACCGGCGCGGGGTCCAGCGCCGTCACCACATTGACGACGCCGGCCGGGACGCCCGCGCGCGCGGCGAGTTCGATCAGCGCCAAGGCCGAAAACGGCGTCTGCTCGGCGGGCTTCAGCACCATCGCGCAGCCGGCGCCCAGCGCCGCGCCGACCTTGCGCGCGAACATGGCGGAGGGGAAGTTCCACGGCGTGATCGCCGCGACGACGCCGACCGGCTGCTTGAAGGTCAGCAGGCGTCTGTCGGCGCCAACGATTGGCAGCACGTCGCCATAAACGCGCCGTCCCTCCTCGGCGAACCAATCGATGAAAGAGGCGCCGTAGAGGATTTCGCCGCGCGCCTCGTTGAGCGGCTTACCCTGTTCGGCGGTGATGATTTGGGCCAGCGTCTCCTGCTCGGCCAGAATCAGCTCGAACCAGCGGCGCATGATTTGCGCCCGCTCCTTGGCGGTCTTGCCGCGCCAGAGCGGCAAGGCGCGCTCGGCGGCGGCGATGGCGCGGCGCGTCTCGCTCGCGCCCATGTCGGGCGCATGGCCCAGAAGCTCGCCGGTCGCCGGATCGCGCACGGCGAAAACCGCGCCGCTCTCGGCGTCGATCCACGACCCATCGACGAAAGCCTGCTGACGGAACAGGCTGGACTGGCGCGGATCCATCGTATCTTTTCTCCCTTTAGAGTTGCGCCGCTTCTCCCGCCTCGCGGTTCGCGGCGCATTGCTCATATAAGAAAAAGCGCCGAGATAAAAAACCGCCGGAAAAACCGTCCGCCGCGCCCCCGCCGGCCGTGGGGAAGAATGGGGACTGGCGGGGGCGCCAAATTCCGACATAATCGCGACGAATCATCTGGAGGCGCGCCGGGCGCGCGTTTCCCGCACAATTCGAGGCCGATCCCGTGAAAGAGCATCGCTTTGCGTTTCCCATATCCCGCCGCCGCGCCCTTCAGACGGGCGCCGCCGGGCTGGCTCTGCTGGCAACCCCGCGAGATTTCGCCGCCGCGCTGGAGGCGGGAGAAACCGAAAGCCACGGACTCTCGATTTTCGGCGAGCTGGCCGAAAAGCCCGACTTCAAATATTTCGCATATGTGAATCCTAACGCGCCGAAAGGCGGGACCATCGCGCTGGAGCCGCCGCCTCCGGAAACGTCGACCTATGATTCGCTCAACCCTTATATTTTGCGGGGCAATGCCGCGGCCGGCGTCGGGCTGATCTACGACAGCCTGATGACTGGTAGCCTCGATGAACGCGACGCGCTCTATGGCCTTGTCGCGCACAAGGTGCGCGTTTCGGCTGATAAGCTCACCTACACATTTTTCTTGCGGCCCGAGGCGCGCTTTCATGACGGCTCGCGCTTGACCGCGCGCGACGTGGCCTTTTCCCTGGACATTTTGAAGTCCGAAGGTCATCCCATGATCGCGCAGGCGTTGCGCGACCTCGAGAGCGCGACCGCGCCAAGCGACGACGTGCTGGTCGTCAAGCTCGCGCCTGGGCGCACGCGGGATCTGCCAATCATCGTCGCGAGCCAGCCGATTTTCTCGCGGGCCTATTACGGCAAACACAAATTCTCGGAAACGACCATGGAGCCACCGCTCGGCTCCAGCGTTTACAAGATCGGCCCCTTTGAGCCGGGACGCTATATTTCCTTCGAGCGCGTGCGAGATTATTGGGCCAAGGATTTGCCCGTCAATGTCGGCCAGGCGAATTTCGACGTGATCAAATTCGAATATTTCGGCGATCGCGCCGTCGCTCTCGAGGCTTTCAAAGCCGGCGCCACCACCGTCCATGAAGAGTTTACTTCCGCGGTCTGGGCCACCGGCTATGATTTCCCGGCCTTTCGCGATGGCCGGGTGAAGCGCGAAGAGCTGCCGGACGAAAATATTTCGGGAACGCAGGGCTGGTATTTGAACACCCGGCGTCCCGTCTTCAAAGACCCGCGCGTGCGCGAGGCGATCGGCTACGCCTTTGATTTCGAATGGACCAATCACAACCTGATGTATGACTCCTATAAGCGCACGACCTCCTATTTCGAAAACTCCGATTTGAAGGCGGTTGGCGCTCCAAGCGAGGCCGAAAAAGCCCTGCTCGAACCGTTCCGCGACAGGCTGCCCGCGGAAGTTTTTGGCGAACCTTTTCGCCCGCCGGTGTCCGACGGTTCGGGCCAGGACCGCAATCTGCTGCGCAAGGCGTCGGAGTTGCTCACGGCGGCGGGCTGCACGCGCAAGGGCGGCGTGTTGCATCTGCCCGACGGCAATCCGCTCAAATTCGAGTTTCTTGATTTTTCCTCTTTTTACGAGCGCGTGACGCAGCCCTTCATCAAGAATCTCAAGCTGCTCGGCATCGAGGCCTCCGAGCGCATCGTCGATTCGGCGCAGTATAAACGTCGCACCGACGACTTCGACTACGATGTGAGGACCGAGCGCGTCAGAATCGCTTATTCGCCCGGCGAGGAACTGCGCGTGCTGTTCGGTTCGCAATCGGCGGCGACTCCGGGATCGCACAATATCGCCGGCGTCAGCGACCCGGTCGTCGACGCGTTGATCGACAAAGCGATGATGGCGACCTCGCGCGCGGAGCTCGTCGCGATTTGTCGCGCGCTCGACCGCGTGCTGATCGCTGGACGCTATTGGGTGCCCCATTACTATAAGCCGACCTATTGGATCGCCCATTGGGACGTGTTCGGCCGGCCCGAGCGCTCGCCGCGTTTCGATCCCGGTATCAGCTCGACCTGGTGGTGGGACGAGGAAAAGGCGCGCAAGATCAACTTCACGGGGCGCTGAGACGATGGGAGCCTATATCGCGCGGCGCGTGCTGCTGATGATCCCGACGATCCTCGGCATCATGTTTATTTCCTTCGTCATCGTGCAATTCGCGCCGGGCGGCCCGGTCGAGCGCATCATCGCGCAGCTGCAAGGCTTCGACATGGGCGCCACCTCACGCTTTTCCGGCGGAGGCGCCGAGACCGGCCACGGCGGCGCGACGCAAATGGGGACCGGCGGCGCCGAGACCTCGTCGAAATATCGCGGGGCGCAGGGGCTCGATCCAAAGTTCATCGCCGAACTCGAAAAGCAATTCGGCTTCGACAAGCCGGCCTGGGAGCGTTTTCTTCTGATGGTGAAGAACTACGCGATGTTCGATTTCGGCCGCAGCTATTTTCGCGACGAGAGCGTGTTGA
>Ga0181527_1001690_pt1 | contig 22156 bp, 23 predicted proteins | sample PEATcosm2014_Bin_30_FD_119762 | JGI IMG/M metagenome (GOLD analysis project Ga0181527, IMG submission 119762) | Peatland microbial communities from MTU Mesocosm Facility, Houghton, MI, USA - PEATcosm2014_Bin06_60_metaG | ecosystem: Environmental > Terrestrial > Soil > Wetlands > Peat | place...
CATATCGAGGATTTCATCGCCGACTACAACGAAACCGCCAAGCCCTTCGTCTGGACAAAAAGCGAAGTCCACCAAAAGCGCCTCAAACCGTGTTTCGCCGACTAATGATTCCGGGTACTAGTATGAGCACGCGCACGCATTTCCCCGACATTTAGCGATCCGAGCGTCGCCAGATTCGGAACTCCGATTCCATGCTATCCTTCGAGCCTATAATTCAAGCATTGATCGGGATTTGCGAGCGCTGGCGATAATCGTTGTTATCCGCCGAGACAATAGAAACGCGACTGAAAATCGCGGTGTCGGTGGTTCGATTCCGCCCCCGGCATTATTCCTTCCCGACGAAATTCCGCGATAAGGCCCTACAAATCAGTTAATTGCGACGGCGCCCGCCCACGCCGCGCTGGCGGGCGGCGTCGTCGCGTCTCCCGGGAACCATCACTCCGCGGCGCGGATGCGCGCGGGCGGCCGTTCAATTTCTATTAGCGGAGCCAAGAACGCGCGAGGGGAGCCTTAAGCTCCTCCGACGCGGATATGTTAGGCGGCGGATGACCAACACCACGAAATTCAGCGCAAGCAGGCGGCGTATCGTCGAGGCCGCGGCTCGCCTCGTCGCCATCCCCGGATGACAGCGCTTTTTCTCGCTCGCCGCCATTTTTGATGTCATTCATGACTTTTCGTGTCATTTTTTCCGCGACTGCGGAAATTAGGGATCGGGCAAGGGCGATGTCGGAATTTTACACCACGCATGAGCTTGCCGCTCTTTTGCGAGTGAAGGAGCGCAAGGTCTATGATCTCGTCGCCAAAGAGACGCTGCCGTTCCGCCGGGTGACGGGCAAGCTGCTGTTCCCACGGGACGAAATCGCGCAATGGCTGCGAGGCGATGGCGTCGCTAATGGCGCGGAGGCGTCTTCAAGGCCCCGGCCGCGAGCCGATACGCAAAGACCGCTCGTCGCCGTCGGGGGGCACGATCCGCTGCTCGAATGGGCGCTGCGCGAATCGCGCTCCGGCATAGCGGGGTTTTTCGATGGCGCGCTCGACGGGCTGGAGCGGGCGCGGGCGGGCGATTGCATCACGGCGGGGCTGCACATCCCCGAAGGCGGAGAGTGGAACGTCGCCGCGGTCGAGGCGCGATTCGCCGGCGAGCCGTGGGTGCTGATCGAATGGGCGCGGCGCACGCGCGGGCTCGTCATGCGTCCCGATCTCGCTCGGCGTCCCGATTGTCTGAAAGCCGCGCGGGGCATGCGTTTCCAGGCGCGGCAGTCCGAGGCGGGCAGCGAGCTGATCCTGGAGCAATTGTTGGCGGCCGAGAAAATGAAGCGCGCCGATCTGCGTCTCGTCGAAGCGGTCGAGCGATCGGAGACGGATTTGGCGATGGCCATCGCGGATGGCCGCGCCGATGTGGGCCTTGGCATCGCGGCGGCCGCGCGCCAATTCAAGCTGGACTTCGCGCCGATGATCGAGGAACGGTTCGATCTGCTTGTCTGGCGCAAGGCCTATTTCGATCCGCCGTTCCAAAAGCTCGTCGCTTTGTGCCTATCCAGAACGTTCCGCGACAAGGCGGAGGCGCTGGGCGGCTATGACGTTTCGGGATTCGGAACGGTGCGCTTTAACGGCTGAAAAAGCGCCCGCGATCGTCGCCTCGCGCGCGCCATTGACGTCCTGGCGCTGGTCGCCTGCGGAGCTGCCGCTCCGGCGCCGCTCCCCCGGCCGCCTGATCGGCGCGGCCGGGGGAGAGCGTGCGCTCAGGCCGGGCGCGCGCCGGTGTGGACGATCGTCCCGACATGCTCGCCACGCAGCGCGGCGGTGATCCGGCCTGGCACGAGCCCGTTCACGACCTGCACGCGCTCGAGGTGGCGCGCGGTCGCCATGACCTCGAGGAGCGCGCGGTCGAACGGCAGCGAGGCCTCGTGTTTCGCGAGGTCGGCGGCGCTCGTCTCGCCGATGAACTTCGCCCGCTTCCCATCGGGGCCATTCGGGTCGACGTCGTACACCCCGTCCACGTCCTCCACGATCGTGAGGCCGGCCGCTCCGAGCGCGTCGGCGAGCAGAAACGCGCCCGTGTCGGCCCGGTGAGTCGGGATGCGCGAGGTCGGGAACTCGTGGTGATGATACGGAGGAAAGGCGCTGCCCACGACCGCGCGGGCCGCGGTGAGATGGATCGCGAGCTGGTTGGCGACGGTGGGGTGCTCGACGTAGGAGACGCCATCCGGCGCGAGCAGCGACGCCAGGATGTGGCCGTTCTGGCCCGCCTCGCTCGCGGCGAGCGGGGCGAGCGACCCGACCGGCAGGCCGAGGTCGAGGCCGACACTATAGAGGTGGCGGGCGCGCACGCCGGCGCCGGTCAGTATGAGCAGACGGTGCTCGGGCAGGAGCTTCCGGAGCTCGTCCACGACCGGGAGGATCGCCTCATGGCCGCGATCCATGATCGAGCGGCCGCCGATCTTGACGACCTGAAGCCAGGGGAGGATCCGGACCGGGCGACCGCCAGCGACGGGACGGGTGAGGTCGTTGTCGAGGAGGGTCTGGCGCGCGAGCGGCGAGGCGACGTGCTTGATGCTGTTGGCGAGGTTGGGCATGGCGGTGGCTCTCTAGCTCGCGGTGATGATGGTGCCGACGTGCTCGCCGGCGAGCGCGCGGGTGAGGTTGCCGGGGACGAGGCCGTTCACAACCTGCACCTGGCTGAAGTGGCGCGCCGACTTGAGCAGGTCGAGCATCGGGAACTCGAGGATCGAGTCGTGCAGCCCCCGCGCCTTCATCTCATCAACCGAGATCTTCGGGATGAAGGTGGCGCTCTTCGAGGTTTTCGGGTTCGCGGTGTAGAGACCATCTTCGTCCTTCACGAAGATCATCGCCTTGCAGCCAAACTGCTCGGCGAGGAGGAAGCATCCGGCGTCGGTGCGGTAGGGCGGGATGACGCCATCGGGGGCGGGGCGCATCCAGAGGCCGTAGGGCGGCATGCCGCTGAAGATGACGGCGTTCACCTCGGCGAGGTAGAGCGGCACCGCCGAGAGCCCGGCGCCATCGACCGCGGAGATGCCGTATTTCGCGAGAAGCTGACCCAGCATCACGGCGTTCTGATTGGCGACCGAGGCGCCAAGCTGCGAGAGCACGCCCGCCGGCAGGTTAAGCCCCGCCGCGATCGAGTAGAGGTGCCGGGCCCTTGTGCCCGCGCCGGTCCCGATAAGCAGCTTGTGGGCCTTGCGGACGGCGACGATCTCGTCCACGAGCGGGTAGAGGGCCGCGCGACCGCGGTCGATGATGCTCTGCCCGCCGATCTTGATCACCGTCGCGTCTGGCAGGATCCTGAAGTCCTCCGCCGCCTCCGCCGCCGCCAGAAGCCGCGCGTCGGTCAGCGATCGCTGCATGAGGAGCGCCTCGAGCTCCGTCGTCGTATTCGCCATGGGGCGCCTTTCGTTGTTTCCAATTACTATTTTTTCTTTCGATTGACTTGATACATCTTATGGAAATACCCCGCAATTCGCGAAAATTATGCATCATTTACTTCACAGGGAAAAAATGACAAAAAATGCAAAATGTCGATGAACAACCGATCAACGCGTCATCGCGGGCTTTTTACAACGTCGCTCGTCCGGCTAACGGCCCATGGTGGCCAATTGGCTTCCAGTTCGCGTTTCCGTTCCCGACAAAATAGCGGGAGAAAGCGGCGTCCTTTCCGTCGCCGCGCCGCGATGGAATTTTCGCGTCTCAGCCGCCATGCCGCGGCCTCGGTTGAAGCGATCTCGGTGTTGTTCGGGCCGTGTTGATGCGGGTCTCGGCGTATAAGCAACGTCTCACGACGTGGCTCGGCGGCGAGGCGGGAGCGAGGTCGAGAAAAGACATGGATTGAGCGCCGCGATCCGCCCCACTCGCTTTCGTGCTATCTGACTCCATTATTGTGCTCAATCGAACGAGGCCAACAGATGACGAACGCTCCTTGGTGGGATCTTCTCAATCAGATCGTGGCCGTGCCGTTCCTGGCCGGCGTGTCGCCGTTTTTTACCGCCGGGATTGTGTTAGCCCTGCTTTTGCTTTTGGGCTGGATATGGCGGCGGCGGCGTCAGCGCTCCGGCTCATGAACGCCTAATCGCGGCCAGAGCTTGTTTTCGGTTCGCGCTTCACGATAAAACGCGACATCGGCGTTTTCCGATCTGCGGCGGAACGGCCGGGTGTTTGAGAATAATTCCGCATCGATTTGTGACGGATCAGGAGTGATATCTAATGAGAAAGACGTTGCTTGCGACCGCGGTGATAGTCGCGAGCCTTGGAACCGGCGCGTTCGCCGCGGTGGAATTGAACACTTACGCGGATGGGGAAGGCTATCTCGACGTGCAAGCCATAACCTGCGCGCAGCTGGCCGACACCTTTCAGGAAGACGCCAATTATCTGACGGCGTGGTACAGCGGATGGTACAATGGGTTGGGGAAGAAGCATTTCGCCAATATCCCGCGCAGCAAAGAGGCTGAGCACGAGACGATCGTCTATTGCAAGGCGCATCCAGGCGACGAGAAAGTGATCAAGGTCCTCGGCCGCATTATCGACGAATACAGAGAGAAAAAGGGCATCGAAGTCCGCAAATAATGCGTTTTCGAGCGAAACGCGGCCTGAACCGAATGCCGAAGCGCAAGGTCTTTTTCGGGATCGATGCGATCGAAAATGGCCAGTTGGATTTCGACCGCGGAACTTAGGGCGCTTTCGGCAAGAATGGCCGCCGGTTTTGCCTCTGAAAGCACGACAAAACAAAGGAGCCTAGAGTCTTTCCGGTTCGATCCGAGCCGGAAAGACTCTAGTCGCGAGAGCGGAGCCGCTTGGCGCGCCCTGCTTCGCGACGACCGCCAACACTCGGGAGCATTTGGATAAATAGTCTTTCTTGAGCGGTTTCTCGCGCGCCTGGATTTGGGGAACCGTTAAATTGACGGGGGTGAACCCCTCGGACTCTTAAGGCCTGTCGTTCTTTCAAGGGGCGACGCCTGTCTCGGCCGGGTAGGCGGCCGCCTTGCCGTTTTCTGCTCTCGCGGCGTCAGGAACCGCGCCGGTCCCGATCGCCGATCGCCGCGCTTCAATCGCGCGCCGCGCGTGCTCGATCGCCAAGGACACCGGCGCGTGTTCGGTCGGGTTCGATCCCTCGATGAGTTTGCTAACGCAGGCGGCGACGCTCGCCTTGAATTCCTTCTCCAATGTGTCGAGTTCGTCGAGATCGGCTTTGCCGGCCTCGTCGGCGATCATGAGCAGCCGAAAAATCCGCCGCTGATCGCCCTGCAATTGCTTGTTGCGCACCATTCCGGAAACGATCGCGATCACCGAACCGATGATGCTCAGCGGAATGCCGATCGCGTAGAAGTATTTTTGCGCCTCGTCGATAAAGCTCTGGTCGCCGCTGGACAAATAGGCCGCGACGCCGGGGTGGATCGGCAGCACGGGATTTTTTTCGTCGGGATCAGGCGCCTCGATCTGATTGGCGAGCGACGTCACCGCCATCAGTTTCGCTTTTGTCTTCAGGGTCGACCTCGCGATCGCGCCGGCGATGGCGTCGAGCATCGTCACCGGCACGACGAAGCGATAGGTGACGGCGACGCCTTTCACGCTGTCGCTCGGCGTCGGCGGACGGGCCTTGAACGCCCCTTCCGGAATATCGACGGATTCGAAGCCCGGGAATCTTTTGGCTATGGCGTCGTTATCGTCGAGCGCCAAAATCTCCGGAGCTTCCTTCGTCGCCCGCGCGATGCTCGAGACGACGTCGACTGCTTCCCCGGGCGCGATGGGACCGACGGCCAAAGCCGCGACGGCATGCTTGGCGTGGATGGCGGGGCCGATCTCCGCGACCGGAAGGAAGAGGCGTTTCACGGCGTCCGGCTGCACATTGAAGTAATTGAGAATGAGGTTGAGCGCGCGTGAATTTTCCTCTTGCAGGGGGCCGGTCGGGATCGCGACGGTTTTGCCAGAGAGCTGCGAAAAATTCTTGATCGATGAGCCGGAGGGAACGACCAGCGCGATCACGTCTCGACGCAGAATGATCAGGGATTGTCCATTGACCGGCGGCGCGACGTCGCTGCGCACGAAGGCGATGTCGACCTTGCGGTCCTCCAGCGCCTTGGAGCTCGCCCTCAGATCGGCCACGGTCACCGTTTCGAAACGGATGCGCGGATGCGCCGCCGTCGACACGCCGATGAAGTCGGAAATGAAGCGTTGCGCAATTCCGCCGGTGGGTCCGGTGGTGATGCGCAGCGTGGCCTTCGGCGACCAGAAATATAATATGCCGGCCGCGCAAAGGACGACCAGTATGGCGCCGGCGAGCAGCAGGATGGCCACGCGAGGCAGTTTCAGGCCGAACATCCCCAACATGCCACGTCTCCCTTGGGGCGCAAGCCGTCGCGATCACTGTAATCCAAGACCGGACGGAGGGCCAGTTCCGCCGAAGCCAACCCAAAGGCGCGCGCGGCGTGAAAATCATCGCCGCGGCGATTTTGGCGATCAAAGCGTCGTTGACATAATGCGAGATGATTTGGTGGAGCGGACTCGTATCCGAGCGCGCGTTTGCGGCGGCCGCGCCCTTCGCGCCTCCCGCGGATCCATTCTTTTTGAGGCGCGAAGGCCCCGGCTCGCATGGGAAAGGCGCGTTGAAGCGCGGGATTAGGCTATTTTCGCGACAGTGGAGCTCGCCGGCACGGACAGCGTCCAGGCGAAGCCCTCGGGCGCGAAATCGAGCGTCGTCGAACCGTCGAGCGCCAGGGCGACCAGTCGCTTTATCACTTTGTATCCAAAGCCTTCGCGCGGCGGCGGCGCCACCCGCGGCCCGCCGCTTTCGCGCCAATTCACGAAAAAGCGGCCGTCCTCGAGCCGCCAGTTGAGCGCGACGGTGCCGCCGGCGCGCGATAGCGCGCCATGGGCCAGGGCGTTGGTCGCGAGTTCGTGCAGAGCCAGCCCGATATTCTGCGCGGCCTCGGGTTTGAGCATCACCTTCGGACCGTCGATGCTCGCGTGGTCGCCGACTTCGCTCGCGCCGATGTCGAGACAATAGGCCATTTGCGCGCGAACGAGATCGTGCATCGAGGCGCCGCGCCAGTCCTGGGAGATCAGCAGGTCGTGCGCCATCGACAGCGCTTGCAGCCGCGCCGAAAACTTGCGCTGGAAGTCCTCGATCGAGCCCGATCCCGTCGCGGTCTGGCGAGACATCGCCTGCACCACCGCGAGCAGGTTTTTCGAGCGGTGAACGAGTTCGCGCAGCAGCGTGCGCACATGCTGCTCGCGATGCTTGCGTTCGGTGATGTCCCGCGCCGTGCCGACGATCCGAACGGGGCGCCCGTTTTCGAAGAAGGTGCGGCCGCGCACCGAAACCCAGCGCTCGACGCGGTCGATTTGGCCGATGACGCGATATTCGCTTTCGTAATCGTCCTGGTTGTTCGGGTCGAGCGCCTGTTCGATGGCTTCCTTGGTGCGCTTCTTGTCTTGCGGATGCAGCGCGCTGCGAAAGACGTCGAGATTGGCGGGCGCATCCTCGGACAGCCCCCACAGCGCCCGCACGCGCGCGTCGAGCACCACCTCGCCGGTGACGAGGTTCCAGTCCCAGATGCCGGTGCGCCCGGCGTCGAGCGCAAGCTTCATGCGTTCGAGCGTAAATGCCTGTTCGTGAATGAATTCGCAGCCAAGCTGCGACGGCGGGTCACGCGAAAGACTAGCATCCGTCACTTGAGAGCATCCTTGGTCAAGGCCGCGCGGCATAGCCCGTCGGCACGACGGGCGTCCTTTGGACGCCCCATGGTCCGTCGGCACGACGGGCGTCCGAAGAACGCCCTGCGGCGAGGTTACCCGCGCTCGCCGGCAAGCTCCAGCACGATGCGCCATTCCTCGTCGCTGACGGGCTGCACGGAAAGGCGCGAGTTATTGACCAGCGTCATGCCCGCGAGGCGCGGTTCCGCCTTGATTTGCGCCAACGTCACCTTGGTTTTGAGCGCCTTCACACCGCGCACGTCGACCATCCCGAATTTGCCGGTTTCGTCGGTATGGTCAGGGTAATAGGGCTTGATCACTTCGACAATGCCGACAATGGCCTTGTCCTCGTTGGAATGATAAAAAAATCCGCGGTCCCCGACCTGCATCGCCATGAGTTGCTTCTTGGCCAGATGGTTGCGCACGCCGTTCCAGAAAGTGCCCTTTTCTCCGGCCGCGATCTGCTGGTCGAAGGACCACGTCGTGGGCTCGCTTTTGAACAGCCAGTAAGCCATGTCACAGCGCCGCGCCGACGACGCGCCGCCACGGCCGCAGGGCGACGCTCTCGAACAGTCCCGCCTTGGCGTAAGGGTCTTCGTCCAGCAACGCGCGCGCGGCCGCCGCGTCGGCGCAATCGAGGATAAGCAGCGAGCCGACTGGTCTGTCGTTGTCGTCGAGAAAGGGTCCGCCGAGCTTGACGCTTGGGGCATTGGCCTCGAGGAAAGCGAGGTGCTCGGCGCGCGTGGAAAGGCGCAGGTCGACATGGCCGGGCTTGTCCAGACAAATGGCGGCGAATAGCAAGACGGACCCCTCGCGAGATTTTTTGGATTGCCGCGCCTTTGTCCCAAAGCGCGGGCGCGCGGTCAAGCGGGCCGGATACTAAGGCGGATTCGTTTCGGCTTAAAGGGCGGCGGCGCGGTTTGAAATCTCGGTTTTGCGGTGGGGGACGGACATTGCCGTGAAACTTATGGAACGACCTTCAGAAAAGATCGGCGCGAGAAGGTCGCTTCTGGTCGCCGCGACAGTTTCATCGTCCGTGGAGCGCCGCAGCCTCTGTCTATATGATATCGGTGTTTAGCCGAACTCCGCCGAAAGCGGCGACGCCAAGCTTTCTGGGGCGCGAACAGGCCGATGTCGGGGTGCAACCCATTTGAACCCGGACAGCGCCGGAATGAAAATTGGAGGCGGACGCGACCTGGAAGCGACGATGATTACACCTACTTCGTGGACAATTGTCGCTGCTTCAGGCGTTAAATTGTCGCGTCGTGGGCAGTGCCGCGAGTGCGTTCTTTCAACATGGCTTCGAGAAAGGAACGGACGATATGGCTACCGACAAAACACTTACTGTTTGGACCGCGACGTACGATTTACTACGAGCTTTGGGCCTAACCACGGTCTTTGGCAATCCTGGCTCCACCGAACAGCCATTTCTGAAGAACTTTCCCGCAGACTTTCAATACATTCTGGGCCTGCAAGAGGCTTCGGTCGTTGCAATGGCGGATGGCTTCGCGCAAGCCACCGGTCGTCCCGCGCTCGTGAACTTGCACACCTCGGCCGGCACCGGCAATGGCATGGGCAACATCATGACGGCCTTCCTGAATAAGACACCGTTGATCATCACGGCCGGCCAGCAAACGCGCGAGATGATTCTGTGCGATCCCATGCTGACGAACCGCGATGAAACGATGCTGCCGCGGCCCTATGTGAAATGGGCCTATCAGCCGACGCGAGCTCAGGATGTCCCAGGCGCGGTTATGCGCGCCTATGCCTTGGCGCTGCAGCCGCCGGCGGGTCCGGTGTACCTTTCGATCCCGCTGGATGACTGGGACCAGCCCGCGCTGGGTCCGGCCGTGGTCCGCACGGTGAGCGCCCGCTTCGCGCCGGATGGGGATCGCGTGCGTGCGTTCGCCAATCGTATTTCCGAGGCGAAAAAGCTGGTCCTCGTCTATGGCCAGGAAATCGAGCGGAGCGGCGGCTGGGAAGCCGGCGTCGCGTTCGCGGAGAAGCTGCGCGCCCCTGTGTTTCACGCCCCGAATACCGAACGCCCTTCCTTTCCGGAAAGGCACCCATTGTTTCAGGGCATGCTGCCGATCGCCATGCGGCAATTGAGCGATCGGCTCAAAGGCTTCGAACTGGCGGTCGTGATAGGCGCGCCGGTTTTCCGCTATTATCCATACGTTCCGGGGCCTGTGCTGCCGCAAGGTTGCGAGTTGTTGCAGATCACCAATGATCCGGGCGACGCGGGCGGCGCTCTGGTGGGCGACAGCCTGCTCGGTGACGCCAAGCTCACCCTTGAGGCTCTGTTGGAGCTGGTCGAGGACGGCTCATCCCGCGCCGCTCCAACGCCTCTGCATTTTCCGCGGACCCTGCCGTCGCCGCCCAACTCGCCATTGACCGCAAGCGAGGCTTACGCCGCATTGAGCGAACTGCGGCCGGAAAACGCCATCATCGTCCAGGAGTCGCCGTCTAACGCCATGGATTTGGCGATGTGGTGGCCTACAATTAAGCCAGCTTCATACTACACCTTCGCCAGCGGCGGGCTTGGCTGGAATGCCCCGGCGGCCGTTGGCGTCGCGCTGGCGGAGAGGAAATTGGGCTCGGGGCGGCCGGTGATAGCCGTGATCGGCGACGGAGCCCTGCAATACTCCGTGCAGTGTCTCGCCTCGGCCGTGCAGCAAAAGCTCAAGGTGATCTATATCATCCCCTGCAATGGAGAATACGCGATCCTGAAGGAGTTCGCGGAGCTGGAGAACACTCCCAATGTGCCCGGGCTGGATCTTCCCGCGCTTGACATCGTCTCCACGGCCAAGGGGTTCGGCTGCGCCGCGGCCGAGGCTCGCACGCGAGAAGAGATACAGGCGGCGTTCTTGACGGCGCTGGATGCGGATGGGCCGACGGTGATCGCGATCCCGATCAAGCGCCAGCTTCGGCCGCTGGTTCCGCCCGTCTCCAACGAGTAGGGCTTCGCTTCGGCCGGGTCCAGAGGGGGGGCTCGGCGCCGTTGCCCATCCGGTGGATTGTTGCTTCCAAGCCGGCCCTGAATTGACGAACCTCAGGCGCAAGTTACCGTCTCTCGCCGTCTCAAACGGCGAAGGGTTGTGTTATCGAAATCCGCGCCAGTGCAGTGGGCCGACAGCGATTTCGCCCGCCACGCCTTGCTTTTTCGCGAAGCGACCAATTGATGTAGCCTCGCCGTCAAAGGCCGCAATTCCGCCTTGAGTCAAAACCAGAAATCCAATTGACCCGCCACCGCCTAGAACGCGCTCTTCGCCGCCGGGCCGCGTTCTCGCGGCGGGACGTCGGGCGTTTCGATGATGCGCGCGGCGAGGTCGGCGATTTCCCGCCGCAGCGCCGCGACATCGCGCGCGTCGAGCGCCGGCTCCGCCACGCCGCGGCCGGCCGCGTCGCGCAGACGCGCGTGATCCTTGCGCAGCGCCTCGACCGCGCCTTGCAGCATGGAATTGTCGGCGCGCGCGGTCTCCAGCCGGTCCGCTTGTTCGCGCGCTTCGCCGCGGGTCTGTCGGAGGGCGGATTCGAGATGGGCGATCTCGTCCGTGAACCGCTCATCGTCCTCGCGCGCGCGGGCGCGCACGGCCGCGAGCGTTTGCTCGAGCGTTTCCTTGGCCGCCTTGGTCGCTTCGAGTTCGCCGCCGACGCGCGCCAGGGCGGCGTCGACGTCGCCAAGACGCTCCGCCTCGATCTTCAGCTTGGTGAAATCGTCGCGCAATAGCGCCAGTTCGCGCTGCAAATCGGTGTTCTGCTGGTGCAGATCGCCGATTATCGCTTCATGCGCGGCGACGCGGGTCAGCACCACTTCCTTCTCGCGGCCGAGTTCCTCGCTGTATGAGCGCAGCGTGCGCAAGTTGGCGACCGTGCGCTCCGCGCCTTCCGTCACCTCGTGCAGCGCCATTTCGGTCGAGCCGAGCAATTCCGTCCGTTCCGCCAGCGTTTTGAGCGTTTCGCTCAGTCGGTGCTCCAGTTCGCGGCCGTTGGCCTCGGATTTATTCAGGCGGTCGTCGAGATCGGCGATGCGCGCGGCGTGGCGGCCGAGGTCGACGAGATCCTCGGCCTTCGAGGCTTTGATCGCTTCCATTTCCTGTTCGAGCCGGAGCTCGCGAAGGGCGAATTCCGCGCGCAGCAGATCGCGCTCGGCGATGGCTTGCTCGCGCGAGAGCGGCGCCAGCATTTGCAGCCGGCGCATCGACAGGCGCATCGCCCGCCGCCAGAAGGCGGGCAGGAACATCAGCATGCCAAGCCCGGCGACCAGGAGTCCGAGCGCGAAATACATCGCCTGTTCGATCAACACGCGTTCGTCCTTGCCTACCTAGAGCATTTTCGAGCGAAGCAGCGCGCCCCTAGAATGCGGTCGTCGCCACATGACTTCTAAAACAGGGGCATTAGGAAATCAAAAGCCGCCCTGGTCGTCGCGGGGCGTGGCGGCGGGCCTGGTGTCGTGAAACTTCGTGTAATCGAAGGTCGCGGCGCCGGTTTCGTCGGTCTCGACGATATCGACATATTCGTGGTCGATCAGAATATCCTTCCCGGAATAAATGCGCCGCCCGCGCACCGATTGCGCCGAGGTTTCGTCGTGCCCGCCGAAAATGACCACAAGACTGGCGAAGGGGCTTTCGAGGTCGGCCTCCGCGCGGCCATGCAGCGGGCTGTCTTCGTCGATCACGTGCATCAATGTCCAGGTGAAGGCGAAAATCGGATTTTCGTCGCGGGTCAGTTTCAACGAATGGAACTTGCGGAAAGTCGCGCCCTCCAGCGTGCGCTCGTTGCGAATAAACCACATCTGTGCGTTCGCGGCGGTGATGGCGTTGTGGCGCTCGTTGGCGAAGCGCAGCATCAGCGTGCGCGCGCCGTCGTGCGCGCCGATCACCGGATTACGCGCGAAAAGCAGCCGCGCGCGCGGCTGGGCGAAGCGCGCGAAGGTCAGTCCGGCGGTGATGGCGACCGAGGAAAGCCCGACGAAGGTCGCCAAGGTCGCGATCGCATGGCCGATCAGCGATTGCGGGTGCATGTCGCCATAGCCGACCGTCGCGAGGGTTTCGACGCTGAAGAAGAAGTAATCGAGGAAGGAGCCAGGCGGCGCGTTGGCGACCGGATCGTCGCCAAAATAGGCGGCGAGCATATAAAATCCCGCGAAGACGAGATTGACCGGCGTGAACGCCAGGGCCAAGGCCGCGAAAAATATAGGCCAGCGGGCCGTCATCGCGTAGTGGTGCAGATCGGTCCAAAAGTTGCGCGGCAGACCTTCGACGATGACCTGCCGCTCGCCGACTTGCACTCGCTTGCCGGGGCGCTCGCCCGAGAATATCGCCGTAAGGAAGCGGCGCAAGGTTAAAACGGGTTCCAGGTGGCTTGGGGCGTGAACTTCAGATAGCCGAGATTGAGCCCGAGCCGCGCGCCGACCCCGGAACGGATCGGCACCACCACCACCTCGCCGGCGGAGAGCGCGGTGAAGCCAAAGCCGCCGACCAGATAGGCCGAGCCGTCCACGCCGCCAAAACGCTGATAAAGCGTGTCGACCGCCGGCAGGCCATAGACCAGCATCATCGTGCGGTCGCCGTCGGCGCCGGCGTCGAACCCGAGCGAGGGACCCTGCCAGAAGATGCGGCGCCGACCCGCGTTGCGGGTGTACATCTCGCCTTCGCCATAGCGCAGGCCGCCGATGAAGGCGCCGGCCGCCTCCTGGCCGAGCACATAGGCGTTGGGTCGGCCCCATTGCCGGGTCGCCGCCTCGATGCCCTCGGCGAGGTCGCGCGAGACCGTCCCAAAAAATTTGTGGCCGCTCGCGATGACGTCATTGTCGCTATAGCTCTCGGGGAGAGGGGCCTCGCGCGCCAGCGCCGCTTGCGTCGTCAGCGCGACGGCGGAGCCGGCGGCCAGCCGCAACAGGGCGCGGCGCGAAAAATTTGCGCTGATATCGGCGTCGAACATTTTAGAGTTCTCCCCTGGCGCGGACGGCGCATGCCGGAAGATCCGCGAGAAGATCGCCGCCGGCGCGGCGCGGATGCGTCGCGATTGTGGCGACGCGCATGTCCGGGGCAGCTTCGCGCGGCGTGGTTAAGAAAGAGTTGCGGTCGCGGGGTCGCCATAGGCGATAAACGGGCCGTTGCGGTAATCTTGCGCCGCCTTGCCATAGAGCAAGGGCGCGCCCTCCAGCGTCGCCACCACGCCGCCGGCGGCGCGCAGCACCGCGTCGCCCGCCGCCGTGTCCCACTCCATCGTCGGCCCAAAGCGCGGGTAAATATCGGCGACGCCCTCGGCCAGCCGGCAGAATTTCAGCGACGAGCCGGCCTCGATCCGCTCCTTGATTTTTTCGCGCGCGAGAAAGTCTTCCGTTCGCGCGTCGAAATGCGATCGGCTGATCAGCGCCGTCATGCCGTCGTCGGGGCGCGCGCGCGTGCGCAGAGGGACCCAGTTTTCGCGCGCCGGCAGGGCTGCTCCCGGCGCCGCCGCGACGAAAAAGGCTGTCGCGCCCGCGAACCAAAGTTGGCTCAAAGCCGGGGCATAGACCGCGCCGGCCCTGGGCGCGCCGTTCTCGATGAGCGCGATGTTGACCGTGAACTCGGGCCTGCGCGCGAGAAATTCGCGCGTGCCGTCGAGCGGGTCGATCAACAGAAAGGCGTCCGTTTGCGCCGGCGTGTCGCCGCGCGCGGCGCGCTCCTCGGCGATGAGTGGGACACCGGGCAGGCGGCGCGACAGCTCGGCGAGCAAATACGCCTCGATCCGCTCGTCCGCCTCGGTGACCGGGCTGGAGTCGTTCTTGACCCGCGCCTCGATGGCGCCGCGCGCGAAGACCTCCATCGCGATGGCCCCCGCCGCGACGCAGAGCCCGGCGAACAGCAAGGCGAAGGCGTCGGGGTCTCGCGGCGACGGATTTGGCGCGGACATGGGGCGAACCTCTTGCGGCGGAAACGCATGTTTAGCCCGCCGCGCCGCGCCCGGCCAGCCGCGCCGCTTCGAATATTTGGCGCTTCGCGCGCAAACCCGCTAGAAGGGCTCCATGCTGCGATCCCCCTTCTGGATAGACCTCACCACCCGCGATTTCGCCGCTCTCGACTGGGAGCGCGTCATCGTGGTCGCGCCGATCGCGGCGGTGGAGCAGCATGGGCCGCATCTGCCCGTCGGGGTCGACGCGCAGATCATGCAAGGCTGTATCGACCGCATCGTTCCGCGCCTGCCCGGCGACATCGAGGCGCTGTTCCTGCCGATCCAGAGCGTCGGCGTCTCGGTCGAACATCGCGATTTTCCCGGCACGCTGAGCTTTTCTCCGTCCACCGCCTTCGCGATGCTGACGGAGGTCGTCGAAGGCACCATCGCCGCCGGAGCGCGAAAACTGCTGCTGCTCAATTCGCATGGCGGCAACTCGCCGCTCATCGCGCAGGCGGCGCTGGAGCTGCGCGCGCGTCACGGCGTCCTCGCCGCGACCTGCTCCTTCGCGCGCTTTGGCTATCCCGACGGGCTGTTTGGCGCCGATGAGCTGAGGCACGGCATTCACGGCGGCGAGGTCGAGACTTCGCTGATGCTGGCCTTTCGGCCGGAACTCGTGGAGATGGCGCGGGCGAAGAATTTCATGCCGGCGAGCCGCGACTTCGAGCGCGACTTCGCGTGGCTGCGCGCCGACCGTCCGGCGGGATTCGGTTGGATGGCGCAGGATCTCTCGCCCGCCGGCGCGATGGGCGACGCCGCCAAGGCCACGGCGGAAAAAGGCGCGGCGGCGGCGGACTATTGGGCCACGGCCTTCATCGAATTGCTGCGCGATCTCGAAGGCTTCGACCTCGCCCGATTGAAGGAGCGCCCGTGACGGCCGGGCCGTCGCGGACACTTTCGGGAAATATTCCGGTTTGTCCGGACAAACCGCGGAAACATTGGTTCGCGAGGGTGCTCCCCAGCAGATGGAGACGGCGATGAGCGATTACCTCGCGATGTTTTTGGCGCTTTTGGTTTACGGGTCGTTGTTTTATTTTATCTGGTCGATGCAATGACGCGCCTCGGGCCGGAGATCGCGGAGAGACAACCGCGCGCAAAATCGAACGCCATCGAAGGACGCGCCGATCTGGAACGAAACGTGAAATATTCCGCTTCGACCCTTCTTGTGGAGGACGACGCCGAGATCGGCGATTTGATTTCGCGCTATCTCAAGGCCAATCAGTTCGACGTCGTCGTGGTCATGGACGGGGCGGCGATGGACGCCGCGCTGGCGGAGCGCGCCTTCGATCTTCTGATCCTGGATCTAAACCTTCCCGGCGAGGACGGACTGTCGATTTGCCGTAGATTGCGGGCCGAGAGGAGCCTGCCAATCATCATCGTCACCGCGCAGGGCGAGGATGTCGACAAGATCGTCGGCCTCGAAATGGGCGCCGACGATTATATCACCAAGCCGTTCAATCCGCGCGAATTGCTGGCGCGAATCCGCTCCGTGCTGCGGCGCGCGAGCGCGGCGGACCCGATCGAGGCCGGTTTGGCGCGGCAGGTTTATAAATTCTCCGGCTGGAGCGTCGACCTCGCGGCGCGCGAGGTCGTGGCGCCGGTTGGCATGAAGGTCGCCATGACGGGCGCCGAATTCGATCTTTTGCACGCGCTGTGCGAACATCCAAATCGCGTGCTGACGCGCGACCAGTTGATCAGCTTGACGCATGGCCCGACGGCGGGGCCGTTCGAACGCAGCATCGACACGCTCATCAGCCGTCTGCGTCAAAAAGTCGAGACGGATGTGAAAAACCCAAAGCTCATCCAGACGGTGCGCTCGGAAGGATATATGTTCACGACGCAGGTGACCCGGTCATGACAGGCTTCTTGCGTCGGTTGCGTCCCGATCATCTCGCTGGACAGATCGCGCTGCTGCTTCTGGCGGCGATCGTCATGTTTCATCTGACGCTGACGACCATTCTACATTTCAGCAACCCCGACGGACGCCCGCCGATCATCGAGCCCGGCGAATTCATCGCCAGCGCCCTTTTGGCGATCGACGTCGCCCCCGTTTCGGAGCGGCCAGACGTGCTCGCGGCTCTGGGCAAAGCGGCTCCGTGGGCGAAATTCACGTTGCAGGAGCAGGCGGCGGATTTTTCCGCCCCCAATGGCGCCGGCGGCTCCAATCTCGACGAGCTAAAGTCGCGGCTATGGCCGGGCGCGCGGATTTTCGCGTCGGCGAAATCGACCGACAAGCGTGGCGGCGCCATCTCCGTCGAGCTGCGAAAAGGCGGCTACGCCGTGGCGACGACGCTGGCCCCAAGGCAGTCGTTGTGGACGGCGGGTTTGTCGGCGCAGAGCAGGGCGCCCACGCTGTTCATGCGGCTGCTGGAGCGCTCGGCGCTGTTCTTTGTCTTGTGCGCGAGCATTCTGACGGTTTGGATCTCCGGCGCCGTCGTCGCGCCCCTGGTCAAGCTGGCGCGCGAAGCCGAGCGCTACCCCGCGGAAAAGGGGCATCTGCGGCCGATCGCCGAAGCCGGACCGCGCGAAGTGCGCGATCTGACGCGCGCGCTCAACAGAATGCAGAGTCGGATCGAGGCGATGATCGAGGCGCGCAGCCATGCGCTCGCCGCGATCAGCCACGATTTGCGCACCATCATCACCAGGGTGAGGCTCAGGTCCGAATTCATCGCCGACGTCGAACTGCAAGAGAAAATGCTGCACGACGCCGATCTGATGGATTCGATGCTCTACAAAAATCTTCAGCACTTGCGTGACGCGCGACAGGCGCCGGGGCGCTGCCTCATCGATCTCGACAGCGTGCTGCAGACGGTCTCGGATCAATATATCGATCTTGGCCATGACGTCACCTACCGCGGCGGGCAACATCAGATCATCCTCGGCTCGCTCACCGAAATGCAGCGCGTGTTCAACAATCTCGTCGAGAACGCGGTGACCTACGCCAAAAAGGTCGTCATCACGCTCGACCAGCCCTCGCCCGAAATCATTCGCGTCGACGTGGCCGACGACGGGCCGGGCATCCAGGCCGAAAACAAGCAGCGCGTGCTCGAGCCCTTCGTGCGTGGCGAGCCGGCTCGCAACATGAACGATCACAGCGGCTTTGGCCTTGGTCTGTCGATCGTGCGCTCCCTCGTCGAAGAAGTCGGGGGAGGTTTGCAATTGCTCGATCAGGAGCCGCATGGGCTGATCGCGCGCGTGACGCTGCCCCGGGCTTTCGCGAAGGAATGAGTCGCCCGCGGCGGTCTCGCGCCCGAACGCGGCTTTAGGGCTCCGCCTCGATCTCGCAGCTGACCGCCTCTACGCTGGCGCGCGCGCGCTCATAGTCGGAAGGGCGCTTGGCGAGCGCCCGGATGAGCACGAATCCCAGCGGCGACGGCGCGGTGAGGCGGGTTTCCTGGGGGGGCGCCTCGTCGGAATCGCTTGCTTCCATTTCTTCGATCTGGCGCGCGTCGCCGACGATAATGTCGATCTTTCCCTTGTTCGACGCGCGGTCGGTCATCGCGTGAAAAATCGCGCCGGAGGGGGCGTGGAAGGACAGGCCGAGATAATCCTCGCTGTCGATGTCTGCGCGCAGACGCAGCGGGCCCCTGGCGAGATCGAACAGGCAGACGCCCTCCGCCATCGCCGGATCCTCGAAAGGCAGGAGCTGCGGGCCCGGCGCCGGCGGATCGAACAGCATGACGCCGTTCCGCGCGGTCTCGCCATTGGCCGGCCGGTCCGATTTGGCGGCCTCCAGCAGGCGGGCGTAAGCGTGGCGCGGCGCGACCAGGGGCGTCAGCAGCACCGAGACAATATGCACCACGCCGGCGATCAGCAGCGTCGCCACGATCCAAGGCAGAAGGCCGGTCGCGCGATCTTCGAGCTTCATGCGCAGCCCAGTTTGACGATTTTCAGAAAGCGCGCCGGATCCAGGCGCGCGGCGGAGTCCAGCGGCGTTTCGTAGAGACGCAGCACCAGCACGAAGGAATTCGCGTCGCCCGGCGACAGCCAATTGCCCGGACGCGCATGGCGAGAGATGGCGAGATCGAAGGCTCCGCCCTCGCGACGAAGAATGTCGGCCGAGGTGTAGCCATGTCGCTCGGTGGGATTGGCCAGCGGCGCGCCCGAGGGGCTCGCGAGGCCAAGCGTCCAATAGCGCGCGGCGGGCAGCGGATCGGCGACGCGATAGTCGCAGCGGCTATCGAGCGGCCCGCCATCCGAATCAGCGCTCGCGACAAACGCCAATCCCTCGTCGCGGCCGAGCGGCGCTTCGCCGCGCCGGGCGAGAGCGGCGCGCGCGTAAGGGTCGATATCCGGGTCGCCGGCGCGCGGCCAGGCGGTCCAGGGTCCGACGCGAAACGCGCCGAAGCCATAGCCGTCCTTCAGCGTCGCCGCCGTGACGACGAAACCGAGCGCGAGGCCGCAGAGCATCGCCAACAGGGCGCGCATATATTTGTCGAAGGGCGCTCGCAAGGGTTTGAATATCTCGATTTTAGAAAGCGCCAAGGGGCGCGTCGCGCTTCATTCTACCGCGCCGCCGAGCGTCCGGGAACCTCTCGCGAGGCTGCGCGAATGGGCCGGGCTTAAGGGCGCCAACTCTTCGAAGGCGTCGCCCCGCTTGCCGAGCGAAAGACTCTTTATTTTCGTTTCGATCGAGCCCAAGGCGTCCACCGCGCCCTTCGACAGCGTGGCGGGGCGTTGCGGCGCGCCGAGATCCAGCGGCTTGATCGGCGTCCCGGCGCCGGCGGCGGCGGCCGCCACGGGCGTCAGAGCCATGCCGACGATGTGCTTCGGCGGCACGCCCTGATGGGCGTAGGCCATGATGTCGTGCCAAGTGCGGGCCGGCAGCGAGCCGCCGGTCATGTTGTTCATCGGCTCGCCGTCGTCGTTTCCATACCAAACGCAGCCGCCCATCGCGCCCGAATAGCCGCAGAACCAAGCGTCCTTGAAGCCGTTGGTGGTTCCGGTCTTGCCGATCACCTCTATGCCTTCGCCAAGCTGCGCCGCCCTGCCGGTGCCTTCCTCGACCACCTTTCGCATCATCGAGCCGAGTTCCACAACCTTGTCGAACGGAACCGCCTGCGCTTGGGGCGGCGCATCCCGATCGCGCCTGTACAGCACGTCGCCGTGACGATTGGCGATCTCGACGGCGGTGTACGCCACCGTCTTCTTGCCGCCATTCACGAAGGCGGCGTAGGCGGAGGAATGCTCGATCAAACTCACCTCGTCGGCGCCGATCGGCAGCGACGGCGTGTCCTCCAATGGCGCGGTGATGCCGAGACTCCGCGCGGTCTCGACGATCTTCGCGCGGCCCGCCTTGGGATTGCCGTTGCCGATGGCGATGGAAAGCTTCACGGCGACGGTGTTCAGCGAGCGCGCGAGCGCGTTGGCCAGAGGCAGCGAGCCGGCGTAAGAGCCGCCGTAATTATGCGGACACCAATTGCCGATGCAGACCGGCGAGTCGACGACGATGGTGGTGGGCTTGAACTTGCCGGTCATCAAGGCCGTCAGATAGACATAAGGCTTGAACGACGAGCCCGGCTGGCGCATCGCCTCGGTCGCGCGGTTGAACTGACTCGCGCCGTAATCGCGCCCCCCGACGATGGTCCGAAGCGCCCCGTCCGGCTCCATCACCACGAGAGCCGCTTGCTTGACGTGATAGGCGTGACCGCTCTCGCGCAGATTGTCCTCGATCACCGCGTCGGCGCGTTTCTGCACGTTGGAGTCGAGCGCCAGCCGCACGTTCAGGACCCGATCCTGGCCAAGCTTGCCGGCCTCGGCGAGCTTCTGCACCTCCTCATAGGCGTAATCGAGATACCAGTCGGGGCTCGAGTCTTGTTTGCGCGCGACCGGAGTGGCCGGATTGTGCTGCGCCGGAACGATCTGGCCGGCGGTCATGAAGCCGGCGTCGACGAGATTGTTCAACACGTCGTTCGCGCGCGCGCGCGCGGCGGGAAGATTGACGTGCGGGGCGTATTTGGTCGGCGCCTTGAAGAGGCCGGCCAGCATCGCCGCCTCGGCGAGCGTCACGTCCTTCACCGATTTGCCGAAATAAAACTCCGCCGCCGCCTGAATGCCGAAAGTGCCGCCGCCCATATAGACCCGGTCGAGATATAGCTTGAGAATCTCGTGCTTGGTCAAATGATGCTCGAGCCAAAGCGCCAGAAAGGCCTCGTTGATCTTGCGCGTCACCGTCCGCTCGTTGGAGAGAAACAGATTTTTGGCGAGTTGCTGGGTGATCGAGGAGCCGCCCTGCACAACGCCCGATGAGCGCGCGTTGACGGTCAGCGCCCGAGCGGTGCCGATCACATCGATGCCGAAATGCTCGTAAAAACGCCGGTCCTCGGTGGCGAGCACGGCCTTCACGAGATAGTCGGGATACTCTTCGAGCGGAACTGCGTCGTCGTGCTTGATTCCGCGCTGTCCGACCTCGACGCCGTAGCGGTCCAAAAAAGTCACCGCGAGATCGGCCCGCTTGAGCCAGTCCTTCTCGCTGGTCATGTGAAACGCCGATGAGGCCAGCGTCAGCGCGACGATCCCGGCGCCAAGCGACATCGTGAGCGTCTCGCAGGCGATTTCGACGCCGATCCAGCTAATGCCCGATACGTGGAAACGCGCCATGAAGGCCGAGAAATTCTCGTATGTCTCGCGCGATCTGCGGCCGCTATCGAACATGCTGGAGTCGATCAAGGCGTCGACCGCCAGCAGAACGCGCGAGACGCGCTTAACGATCGGCAGTGAACCCAGACGCTTCCACAAGGCCAAAAACTCCCGCGCGACCGCCATTTACTCCTTGAGGCGCGATGTTAGCATTTTTTAAACCATCTTGACGATGGCGCCCGCAGGCTTCATTTCGGTTATGGTTTCCACCAAGGGGCGGTATGACAGAAACTGTGGATATGATGGGGAACAGCGGCGCCGCGGCGCATTCGGCCGACGCCCGCCGCAAGGGAGGGGCCGCCGCGCCCTTTTGGGAAAAGCCGCTTGGAGATTTGACCCGGGCGCAATGGGAGAAGCTTTGCGACGGCTGCGGGCGTTGTTGCCTGATCAAGCTCGAGGACGAAGACACGGGCGCCATCCACCACACCAGCGTCGCCTGTAAGCTTTTGGATCAGGGGAGCTGCCGCTGCGGCGATTACCCGGGCCGCAAGAAGATCGTGCCGGATTGCGTGCGCCTGACTCTGGAAAAGCTCGCCAAAATCAAATGGCTGCCGCCGACTTGCGCCTACCGGCTGCGCTTCGAGGGCAAGAGCCTGCCGTCCTGGCATCCGCTCCTGAGCGGCGACCCCGACAGCGTCCACCGCGCCGGCGTGTCGGTGCAGGGGCGGGTCGAGGCGGGCGAGGACGAGGTCGACACCGACGATCTGCCCGAATTCATCCGGCTGTGGCCGAAGCGTTGGCCGAAGAGGGCGCGCTAGCCCGCATTATGCAGCGCTTTGACGGTTACGATGAAGCGGACGGCGCCATCGCGTGATTTTTTCTGTTTTGGCTTGCTGGCGGATGCGCTCCGCCGTCTCCAGCGGACGAACCAGAG
>Ga0181527_1001693_pt1 | contig 22126 bp, 20 predicted proteins | sample PEATcosm2014_Bin_30_FD_119762 | JGI IMG/M metagenome (GOLD analysis project Ga0181527, IMG submission 119762) | Peatland microbial communities from MTU Mesocosm Facility, Houghton, MI, USA - PEATcosm2014_Bin06_60_metaG | ecosystem: Environmental > Terrestrial > Soil > Wetlands > Peat | place...
GAGGAGCTCCTCGAAGGCAAAAGGTTTGGTGAGATAGTCGTCGGCGCCCAGGTCGAGACCGAGGACTTTGTCTTCAATGGTAGCCCTTACCGTAAGAAGAAGGACGGGGGTCGCCACCTCCTGCTCCCGGAGCCTTTTCAGCACGGCAAAACCGTCGAGCTTCGGGATGTAAATATCGAGGATGACAAGATCGTAGTCCTTGTCTGTTGCCATATATAAGCCGTCCTCTCCGTTGTGGACGAGATCGACCGCATAACCCTCCTCCTGCAGCCCTTTTTTCAAGAAATTGGCCAGTTTCTTTTCATCTTCGACAATGAGGATTTTCATGTCTCTTTATTTCCCGGAAAGGCCGTCCTTTGAGGAACTCCCCGTGGGGACAAGTAGCGCCATGCAGGGGGAGTCCTCAATATCCGCATTTATTGTGATACCACAGGTACTGGAAAACTTCAACGCCGCGGCGGAACAGGGCTCACGTAGTCGGAAAACAGAAGCGATGATTTCCCGTATGCGCCAAAAGGACCTTCAATTTCCGGCCGGCTCGGGCTCTCCTTTGTCTCGGCCATCGCTGTCACGGGCAGGGCGAGAAAAAATGTCGTGCCGCAGCCTACTTTGCTCTCGACACTGATGCTGCCATTGTGCCCTTCCGCAATTTTCTTGAGTAAGACCCGTCCCGTCGGGCACAGTCCGAGGTCAATTGGCATAGCTTGTGACTTTTTGAAAAACATGTGCTCGATATTTGACCGGCCGAGGAGGTTTATTCTCCTCCTGAGCCTCAAAACAAATTCCTAATGATGGCTCGTCGTTGTACTGGAGGATGAGCCGCTTTTGCCGCCGGCCGCTACTGCCGCTGCCGCAACTGCTGCTGCAGCAATGCCGGCCCCCAACGCTATTGTCCCGGCTCCTATCCCGGCCGCCGCACCCGCTCCGGCCGCCGCACCCGCTCCCGTGCCCGCTCCAGTACCGGCACCCGCTCCGGCCGCACCCGCTCCTGTACTGCTGCTGCCGCCGGCCGCACCCGCCCCCTGTGCAAATAGCTGAAAAGGGATCACCAACCCAAGGAGCAACACGAGAAAACAACTGATAATAATTCTGCTCATACCGCTTCCATCCCTACCACATTCCGTCACATAAGGCCCACTTTTGTAGTCGACAGAAAAATTAGTCTTGCATGAGGTATTTGCCTTGTCAAGGTTTTTTAGTTTTGTTAATCGTTTCCTCACGTGTCTTTGACAATGTGGAGGGACTTCTCAACGCCTCCGGCCCTGGATCAGTCGCAGATCGACGACCCTGTAACCCTTTCACACGCGGATGCACGACAAGCAACCGGGTTACGACGGTAGACTATGCAAGACATAGCTGCGGCTGAACGTCACCCCCCTTCCGGGCTGCAACATTATTTGCCAGGCACACCATGCCGGGTTGCATTCAAAGGCACACCGGGCCAACAAAGGTGAGGGGAAGAAGGCGGCTCGGTATCACGCACATCTTTCTATTCATTGGTTTTAATGCGTTATTAATCTTTTTTCATAATTTATCTTTTCATTTTAGCCATTTATCGACAATCCACAATTTCTCTAATAGTTTTATCTTGCCTTTTGGCCCGATCTTATTTTAATGTAAATCACTATTGGTTGTCTTCTCTGGTAATACTTGTAATTCTAATGGCTTACAATAATTCCCAGAGGCGGCAGCCTGATTTTTTTCTTGAGAGAAGTTTTAGCCCTTCCCCGGTGCCACTCCGATGTCATGCCGGAACTTAGCTAAACTATTGATCAAAATGGAACCTTGCGACACAACGAAGGCATGTGTGCAAGCGCAGCCATTCGAGAAAGGGTATTATTTGACGGAAAAGGAGATTGTCGAGGAAGTAAGGGAAGTGGTTACGGCGCCGGCAATAAGGAGGAATGACCAGCAGACCGGCAGGGTTGAGGCATGCCCGAACACAGCACTCGAAGCCGTGGCCTATTCCCGTCTCGTCATTTCCACGCGGCACCTTCCTATGCCCGAATTTTCTCAGGACGCCGCTTTTTATTACAATGAGGGCGATACGGCCGCGCTTGCCCATCAGGTGGAACATGCGCTTGCCCTGCCTACGCCGACCAAGAACGCGCGGAAAGAGGCCTGCCGCCATATCGCAGAGAGGTTCCGCCGGCAGGAAACGACCCGGCTTACGGTCGATCACTCTTCTTCGGCTCTTCAATAATGACGCGTAGCATCACGACGTACTCCGTCTTTGTGTTCCTGCACGTCAGGATGTAATGAGTCAACTTAAACTGAATTTGGCGGCAAATTTTTTGGGCAGGGGATGGTATGCGTTGATGTCGCTGCTCTTTGTGCCCCTCTACATTCGCTTCATGGGCATGGAAGCGTATGGCCTAGTCGGTTTGTTTGTATCGCTTCAAGCATTGTTTGCGATGTTTGATTTTGGTTTGGGGGCGACCTTTACCCGTGAAATAGCACGCTATTCAGCGCGAGGTGATCGGCATCAGGAAGCATTGGATTTGGCCCGCACCCTGGAGGTTCTTTATTGGGCTATCGGGATTGCGATTGGATGTCTAATCCTTGCCCTATCCGGCTTGATTGCGAGATATTGGGTCCGGGCTGAACGGCTCGATGCCGTTTCCATTTCTCACGCTGTCGTTTTGATGGGCCTGGTGTTTATGCTGCAATGGCCTACTAATCTCTACGCAGGAGGGCTGCGTGGGTTGCAGCGTCAAGTATTATTGAACATCATCAACGCGAGTCTGGCGACGATGCGCGGGATAGGCGCTGTTCTGATCCTTTGGCTGATTTCACCTTCGATCCATGCTTTTCTCGCTTGGCAGGTGTGTGTGAGTTTATTGCAGACGCTGGCCACCGGATTTGGCCTGTGGTTAAACTTGCCTAAAACAGGGCAGCGCCCAGGAATCCGCATTGAGTTGCTCAAGACCGTCTGGCCTTTAGCGGCTCGCCTTAGTGCACTATCGGTAGTCATTCTGTTGCTGAGCCAACTCGACAAGGTTATCCTGAGCAAAGTCGTGTCGCTGACTGCATTCGGCTACTATGCTTTAGCCAGCCAGGTTGCCAGTACAATGTCGGTACCCATGGCGCCTGTCTCGGAAGCCCTTTTTCCAAAGATGTCGCAATTGGCGGCGCAGCGTAGCACTGTCGAGTTGGGGCGGTTGTATCATCGTGGAGCGCAATCGTCAGCGTTGGCCCTCTTTCCGGTAGCAGGACTCTTACTTTTTTTCCCGAAAGAAGTGCTTTTTCTCTGGACCGGCGATTCGGTCTTGGTAGCCAATGCATGGCTGCTCGTAGCCATTCTATCGTTCGGCGTTGTATTGAATTGCAGTGTCATGGGTATGTTAGATTTGTTACAAATGTCATGTGGGTGGCTTAAACCGGCCTTGTGCAGTCGCGTGCTTGCCTTTGTTTTGCTCGGGCCTGTGATGGTTGGGATGGCTTCAACTTACGGAGCAATCGGAGCGGCCTTAACTTGGCTTATGATCTATTGTTGTTATCTTTTGGTAACGCCGCATTTTGCTTTTACACGCTTATTGCCAACCGAAAAGTGGCGTTGGTATTCCAATGATTTTGCCTTACCATTGGCGGCTGCGGTGGGAATGACAGGGATAGGGCGGGTTGTGCTCGTTACTCCTGTCGACAGAGTTGGTTTGCTTTTGTACCTGGTGTTTATCTTCGGAATGGCGTTTTTGGCGGTTGCATTTTCTATGCGCTACACACGACAGTTAATTGGGGGCGCGGCTTTGAGATTTGCAAGGGGTGTAACGGCGGCTAGGATTTGAGGATGAACATAGAAGAAGCGCGATCACTCCAGGATAGAACCGTGAGAGATTTCCTCAAGTTAGCTTATATGGCGATACCGTTCAAGAAGCAGGTGTTTTGCGCGTTGAAGAAGGTGTGGGTGCCACCTTTGAAGATTTCGCGACATCTCTACTTTAAGGGGGTGTTCACTGTAGACGTCGGTGAAAGGCACTACTGCGTCAATCACTACGGCTTTGATGTGGAGACAAGTATATTCTGGTACGGCTTAACGGGTGCCTGGGAAAAGATATCCATGTCTGCGTGGATTGCATTGTGCGGGGAATCGAGGGTCATTGTCGACATCGGCGCCAACACGGGAGTTTACTCACTCGTGGCAAAAACGCTGAACCCCGCGTCGCAAGTATACAGTTTTGAGCCGGTCCAGCGGGTCTTTGAAAAGCTGGTTGCCAATAACCGCCTGAATCACTACGATACTGCCTGCCAGCAAAGCGCAGTGTCAAATTATGACGGTGAAGGCATCATCTATGATCTGCCGACCACGCATATATACAGCGTGACCCTAAACAAGAACATGCACAGCCGCCATCTCATTGCGGCAGCCCAACCAACTACGGTCAAGGCAACCAGATTGGATACCTTTATGAGCTCTGTCGGGCTGAAACATGCCGATTTGGTAAAAATTGATGTCGAGTCCCATGAGGCCGAGGTTTTGGAGGGGATGGGAGAATACCTCTCCTCGATGCCCACGCTCTTGCTCGAAGTGTGGAATAACGATGTTGGACAGAGGATAGAGCAAATAGTACGGAAATACGATTATCTCTATTTTCGGACTGATGAAATCCAGCCATTTTATCTCACAGAACATATCGAGAAGCCAGAGTCTTCAGAAGGATACGTGAATTATCTCCTTTGTACGCCTCGAATTGCGTCTCACTTCGGTTTCGTCTGAGCCCCTATCTATGAGGCCGCAGATAACGATTCTCACTGACCCCGTTCGGTCAGGTCCTTACTTGCTTATTGAACCCGCAAAGTCGCTTGCGCGCAAAATCCGCGATCGGTTCAGTGCACGACCAACCTTCAAGCGGTCCACGTACCGTGGACATTTCGCGGTCACCAGGAGCATGGTGGAGGGGCTTCAGAAGATTGGCATTCGTTCCAACTATAACCCTCGGAAGTTTACCGAGGTGGGCGAGGTAGTGGTCGTACCCGGTGGGTTCGCCGCCTTACATCAGGCAATTCAATGGAAACGGAGAGGATTCATACGCCGGTTGTTGGCAGGAACGAACCTGGTTGATTTTCCATCTGAGCGCCGGGAGCTGATGTGCGCTGGGGAAATCGATTTGCTGCTCGTACCGGGCGATTGGGTACGTGATAACTTTATCGTTGATTGCCCTGAACTGGGAGGGCGGGTGATATCGTGGCCAGCTGGAGTGGACACCGCGTACTGGCGTCCAGGGTCCGGCGAGAGCCAGGAACGATGTCTGATTTATGAAAAGCAGATCGTTGGCAGAGAGCGTGTAGGTCCTGTTTCTGATTATGCGAGGGTAATAGAGAAGCGCGGGTATCAGACAAGCCTCCTTCAATATGGAACGTATATGCCCAATGATTACCTACAAACCCTGCGCCGATCTTGTGCGCTGATCGGATTTGTGGTCAATGAAACCCAAGGGATTGCATGGGCTGAAGCCTGGTCGGCGAACGTACCCACTCTATTGTGGAACCAGGCCTTTGTGACCTTTAAAGGCCGAGCCTATCCCGCTTCGACTGCGCCCTACCTCACCTCGCACACGGGGCTATTTTTCAGAAGCCTGGCCGAATTTGACACGGTGTTTGAGCATTGGTTGAACAACCGTGACCAGTTCCACCCCCGCCAATGGGTTATTGAGAATATGTCGGACGAAGTGTGTGCCAGGAGATTATGCACGTTAGCTGGCATCGCCTGTGAATGAGATCTCATGGCTAATCGTCCCATATTGATACCTAGGCGACTCCGGAAGATCGTCATTGTAGTCGCGGCCGCCGCCGCTTTATTGTGGGGATATTGTATCGTCTACGCAGACCCTGCCATCGCTGTAATGGGAATGTCTTTCCAGATATTTACGTTTGCTGCCGGTCTGGTGATACTTTTGCAAAAGAAACCGTCGGGCAGATTGACCCTTGGCAATTTAGGAATGATCTATGCCTTGGGCTGCATCAGCTATTTGTTGTTTCCCTCCGTCTTATGCCTCACAAACAGCAGCATCCATATCCAATATGGGGAGTATGTTACTCCTGAAATAGCCAATTTACTCTTTTGGCTGCACGGGTTGTATTTTTTAACATTTGTTATTGCGTATGTGCTATCAAGCGGTCCTGTTTCCAATTTGACAATCATCGGCCGAAATCAAATACCGCCGGGTAGTAGGTCCTTGATTCTTGCGTTCGTTGCCCTGACTCTCCTTCTGTTTTTTGCGCAAGCGCTATCCACAGGCCGGTGGTTGCCGCAACTAAACCGGGAGGTTGCGGTTCTTGAGGAATATGAAGTAGGCGTCGCATCTGTCCAGGCAGGCGGGCTAAGTCTGCTACGTTACCAGATCCTGAATAGGGTCAGCGGATTTGCTCTCCTTTTTCTAGGGCTGGGGTTCGGCTTGATCTATGCAAAATATGCCTCCCGGAAGATATATTCCTTGTTGCTCATGATCGTTATGCTGGTGCTGTCCGGGTTCGTCGTTGTTTTTACAGGAGGAGGGCGAGGGACGGGCCTTACCGTTATGCTTGGTGCTTTGGTTCTCGCTGACTACCTTTCGGGACCCTTGCAGTGGCGGTACTTATTGGGTCTTTTTGCCGTAGGTATAGTTGGCACAGAGTTCCTTGGGTACGTCCGTTTCCTATCCACGGATGTTCCCTTTAGCCCGACCGACTGGTTTTCATATTGGATAGACACAGGAGATAAATTTGTTGAGCAGACGGTGATGTTGGGAAAGGAAGCAGTTGTGGTCTCCCACGTCGACTCCACCGGAGAGAGCTGGGGGCTGATCTATTTTATCGAAACGGTGTTGAGAATCATTCCACAACAGATTATCCCCTTCAAGACACAATTCACCACTGTGGACAGTTGGCTCAGGGATGCTTTACTGGGGGCGGATCTGGGGAGGGAAAGCGGGTTGGCCGGTACAGCTATTGGAGAAGGGTACTTTGTCGGAGGCGCACTGGGTGTTGTCATAATCGGCGCGGTATCAGGGTTGATCTTGGGTCTGGTAGAGCGCAGGCTGCTCCGACGAGGCGACAGACGGCTATGGCATCTTATACCGCTGGCATATCTGGCCGGCAACTTGCTGTTTCTTCTACGCAGTGATCTCTACCAGCTCCTCAATACGTTGATTTATGGAGTGCTTCCCTTGTCGATTGTGCTACGGTGGCTGTTTAAGCGGGTGAGCCCGACCAGCCTATGGAATCGGCCGCTCTACGATCTTCGTAAAGACGGCTTCAACCCCTCGCCCCCCGAGGGGTATAACCAGATTGTCCGCTCTTAACCTGAGCGTTCGCATTCAATCGTCTGGTCGTGGGAAAGAATATTTATGAAAGTCCTTTTAGTCGGTGAGTACGCTTGGCCTTGGTATCAGGAAGCGTGTGCCGGGGCGTTAGAAAGCCTTGGATGTGAGGTAGTCCGTTTCGGATGGCTGGATCGTTTTAAAAAATGGCTGCCCTCAAAAAGTGAACCGGTGTACCGCACATTTATGCATCGAGTGCAATATCGATTGCTTGAAGGGCCGACCGTCCGTGCGGTGAATCGTGATTTGATGAAGCGTGCTCTATGTGAAAAACCCGATGTGGTGTGGTTTTATAATGTACAACTGATTCATCCTGCAACAGTTCGTTATTTGCGCAGGCAATTGCCGCACGCGATTCTTTGTCAGTACGCCAACGACAATCCTTTCGGGCCAGGCACATGTAAATCTATGTGGCGGCATTTTGTCGCTGGCATCCCCTATGTTGATCTTCATTTCGTATTCAGAAACGAGAATATTTCGGGTTTCCTAAAGCGCGGGGCTAAACAGGTTCAACTCTTAATGCCGTATTTTGTTCCTGAAGCGAACTATCCACTTAGTCATGAAGAAATAGAGCCAAACTACCTTTGCGACGCCGTCTTTGCCGGCCACTATGAGAATGATGGTCGTGTTGAGATGTTGGAGTCGATATGTAAGTCTGGCTATAAGCTCAACCTATTCGGCGGCGGTTGGGATGCCGCATTGTCGAAGTTGTCCGCTGATTCACCACTCAGAATGCTGTACCCAATCAGCCCTGTCACTGGTTTGAACTACAACAAAGCAATATGCGGCGCCAAGGTTGCTCTTTGTTTCCTTTCTACTCTCAATCAGGATACGCACACAACGCGAAATTTTGAGATACCTGCGATGAAGGCGGCGATGCTGTCACGGCGTACAGATGAGCTTGTCCGCATGTTTGTCGAGGATAAGGAAGCAGCGTTTTTTTCTTCCACTGATGAATTATTGACCAAGCTAAAATGGCTTCTGAGCGATGACCGTGCCCGTTGTAGTATGGCCGCGTCCGGTTATAGTCGGGTTTACCGGGACGGACATGATGTCGTGTCGCGGATGAGGCAATGGCTCGATACGGTGAGGTCATATCATGGCAGGCAGAGGAACGTCTCGCTGCATGGATTGTGCACGATATGAGAAAATGAATCGAAATGAGTAACCCGCGAAACATCACGTTGCATTTTATTCAGGATATTCCGACACCCCACAACAATGTCCTCCTCAGGACGCTTGCTGAAGACGTTACCATGGACCTGCGCATCTGGTACGGGAGGCTGACGCACCCGAAGTATTCCTTCTCGGCCGACCTGGGATATGAAGTTGGAAGGCCGATAGTTTATGGTCACAGACTGCCCAGCTTACGGTTGATTAAGACAGCTCTATTGCACAGGAAAGACCGCTTTTTCATCGTAGGATGGATGAATCCGACGATGCGGCTTCTGATACTTCTGTTCTGGCTGTTACGAAGACCTTTCAATATGTGGTTCGATCTACCCGCAGATCATGCAACTCACCCGGTGAAAAAAGTTGCTCGACAATTGTATTATTTTCTGTTACGGACCTCGTCTGCGAAGATCTTCGCCGTCGGAAGTGCTGCAATGCAGTTCTTCAAGAGAAAGGGTTTCGCGGAAAATAGACTCGTGAATTTCCCGATCTTTGTTTCTGTAGAAAAACCATTAGATGCGTATCGGGAACATTGCAAAGAGATTCGAAAAAAGTACGGGGTTTCTGATGAAGATTTGTTTATTACTACCGGAAGCCGGTTGATTCATGAAAAGGGGTTTGACTTGCTCATTCAGGCAATTGCCATGCTTGATGATAGCATCAAAGCAAAGATAAAACTGCTTATTGTCGGAAGAGGACCAGAGAAACAAGCTCTTGAAGGGCAGGTATTGTCATGCAGGCTTGAAGGGCAGGTGTTTTTTGAAGATTGGATGGATTATGACGCACTCATGGCTCACATCGGTTCAAGTGACCTTGCTGCACATCCTGCGCGGTTTGATGCCTTCGGTGGAACAACACTCAGCGCGATGGTCGCCGGCACTCCTGTCCTTGGCAGTCGGCAGGCAGGTTCAGCCTCTGAGCGAATTGTTCACGGTAAAAGCGGCTGGTTATATCATAGTATGGATGTGGCTTCTCTGGCTCATTATCTGGCGGTCGCGGTACAAGAGAAGCCAAAACTGAAGTCCATGGGAAGGTCGGCACGCCAAACTGCAGAAAAGTGGAGTCCGGCTTTAGGCGTACGCCTGATGAAGGAACACTTGGTTTAAATGCACATGGAAAGCAAAAATGTACTTTTGTACGATGAACCGTCTTCTCTTTCCGTTCATACAATTTCTCGGGAGGATATTAACTTTCTGCGAATCTGGAAGAATAGGCATCGCAACAGTTTCATTTTTAAGGCGTTCATAACGCCAACGATGCAAAGCGCATGGTTCGAATCCTATCGAAAAAGAGAACATGACTTTATGATGGTTATTGAGAAGGATGGGAAGAAACTTGGCTGCCTAGGGTTTCGACGTTTAGCAGATCGGGTTGACGTATACAACGTTATCCTTGGCGAAAAGCACTACTCGAAAAAAGGTCATATGGCAAAAGCATTGTTGTTAATTTGTGCAGAAGCAAGAAGACGGTATGCGAACTTACCTATTATGGTCTCTGTTTTAAAGTCAAATCGCTATGTAAAATGGTATGCGCGCAGGGGATTCGTTGTAGGTAAAGAGCATGATGATTATTATGAAATGTGCCTGGCAATATCCCCTTCAGGTACGGGGAGATCAGGAGCGGAAGAATGATTTCGGTTTTTGGATCACTTGTAGGTGATGAAGAAATAGCAAACGTGGTTTCTTGTATGAAAAGCCAATGGATGGGTTTCGGCGAGAATGTCGCGATCTTTGAAAAGGGCTTCTCAAAAAAATTCGGCGTTCCGAATTTTGCTATGGTGGACAGCGGGTCAAACGCGCTGTTCATGGCGGTGACGCTGCTGGATCTTCCGCCCAATTCCCAGGTAATGTTGCCATCCCTCACGTGGGTATCCTGCGCTCAGGCGGTCTTGATGGCGGGTCATAAGCCTGTTTTTTGCGATGTGGACCAGGCGACGATGAATGTCCGCAGGGAGGATGTTGAGCGTCGATTAAACGAGAGTGTAAAAGCCGTCATGGTGGTGCATTACGCGGGATTGGCTGTTGATCTTGATCCTATTATCGATCTTGGATTGCCGGTAATAGAGGATGCAGCCCATGCCGTCTGCTCCACCTACAAAGGCAGACCGTGTGGCGCCATCGCGGACGTCGGCATCTACAGCTTCGATGCAGTAAAGAATTTGACTACAGGCGAGGGCGGCGGCATCGGCAGTCCTGATGCTGCGATCGTAGATCGTGCGAAAATCCTTCGATACTGCGGTATCGGTAGGTCTGGGTTCGAGGCGGCCGTGTCCGGCGGAAACGGCAAGGTCCGCTGGTGGGAATACAACATTGCTGAACCATTTATAAAAATGCTGCCGACGAATATGGCCGCCGCGATCGGTCTTGCACAACTTGATCGAATAGATTCGATGCAGCACACACGCGCAGCTATATGGCAACATTATCAGGATGAATTCGGGAAGCTTAACTGGATTAGAACGCCCGTTGAGGCGCCGGATGGAGATAAACATTCCTACTTTACTTATTGCATCGGTGTGCCTGAACGGGATGATCTTGCACATTTCCTATTGGATAACGGTGTTTACACCACGCTGCGGTACCATCCCCTCCATCTGAATCCGCTTTATAAGCAGACGGACGTACGATTGGTCAACTCGGAAGCGCTGAATGAAGATTTGCTGAGCATTCCCCTACACCCTCGCCTGTCCTCCGATGAGGTGAATAAGATAGTATCGCTGATTAAGAAGTTCGGAAAGGCCAATTCATTCTGATGATCCCGGGCGTTTTCGCGGATCAGGGCTTTATGATATCACACCAGTATAGTGATTGAGAGGATAAATGGGTTTCCTTAGCACAAGAGCTATAGCGGACGCTGTTCTCAGATCCCTTTCAGATAGAAGTGCGGCCTGCTTAAGGGCGAGTGCTGCCGGACAGAGAGTAAAGAAGTTTTCGATTCCCGGGATGGCACGTCAGCAGGTGGAAGTTTATGAACAGATAAGGCGGGGAGCACGATGAAAATAGCCATCATTAATCTAACCTCCGGCGGCATGAGCGGAGGCTATAGAAAGTACCTTCGTGAGGTACTGCCTCGCCTTGCAATGGCCCCCGACATTGATACTATTCTCTGTGCATATCCGGATTCCATAAACAGGCGTGATATTCTACTTAACTCGGATAACATAGAATATGTTCCATATACTCCAGGCCTTACAATTCGGAGCGTCAAACGTCAGCTCTTCAAACGTCTGAAGACTTTTGGTCCCGATATTCTGTTTTTCCCCTCGGCGCGATGCTTTCGCTTTGGTGATATTCCGGTCGTCATTATGATCCAAAATATGGAACCTTTGGTACAAATTGAAGGAACCCCGCTGATAGATAAAGTAATTAACTTTGCAAGGAAGAAAGAGGCAATAAGAAGCATGAAGAAGTCTACAAGGATCATCGCCATTTCTGAGTTTGTGAGACAGGCCGCGATAGGCCGGCTGGGCGCGGACCCGGCCAAGATTGAGCAGATATACCTAGGGGCAACACAACTATGCAGCAATGACGCCAAAAAACCTCCGATAGTGCCAGAATCATGGGGAGGCCATTTCCTTTTCACTGCGGGCGCTATCCGTCCAGGGAGAGGGCTGGAAGATCTGGTGTCGGCAATGAAGTCGCTAGAAACTGTTTCGCATATCTTTGGCTTGGTCATCGCCGGAAACGTCGACAAAAGAATGGATAATTATAAGAAACAACTTGTTACATTTCTTGACGACCGGCGTCTGGCAGACAGAGTCATCTGGACCGGGACGTTAACTGAACAGGAAATGTCTTGGTGCTATAAGAACAGTATGATCTTTGTTATGACAAGCCGCGTGGAGGCTTGTCCGAACATAGCAATAGAAGCTATGGCTCATGGATGCGTGTGCATTGCTTCGGACAATGACCCATTGCCGGAGATCTTTGACAATGGAGCCCTCTACTATTCCGCTAAGAATGGGGAAGAATTAGCGAAAAAGATTGTCCGGATTACGGCTAGCGGTCATTGCCAGGCTCAAGCGATGTCGCACCAAGCAATTAATCGATCAATCAAGTTTTCCTGGGAGAAATGTGCGGCGCAAACCGTGAGCGTATTCAAGTCCATGTGCGGGACTACCCCTTCTGCTTTTCCGGTTGGGCGAAGTTCCTTACATGACCTTATGTAGACGTTTAGAAGACGACCCATAGCCTGAGGCCCGACCTCCTTCACGTAAAAGACAGAAAGAAGAAGTCCTCCGTTTTCGCATTCCTTAAACCAGTGAATCAGTTTATGCATTTTCAGGTTTAGGAGGAGTGATGGTCATCCTTGGTCTCAACGCCTACCATGGCGATTCTTCGGCCTGTCTGGTCATCGGCGGCAAGCTGATTTGCGCCATGGAGGAAGAAAGGATAAGAAGAATCAAGCACTGGGCAGGGCTGCCCACCGAAGCTGCAGGATGGTGCTTGGAGTACGGCGGAGTCAATATTACAAACGTTGACTACATAGCAATAGCTCGAGACCCGTCTGCCCATCTGCACAAGAAGATTCTGACCGCACTTACCAAAACTACGTCGCTGGATTTCTTGAAAAACAGGCTTCAAAACGCCGGGCGGACAGGCGACGTCGGACAGGCAATTTGTACGGCGTTAGGCGTGAATAAATCCAGAGTGAAAGCGAAGGTCCAAAGGGTGGAACACCATCGGGCTCACCTTGCAAGCGCGTTCCTGGTGTCGCCATTTGAAGAAGCGGCGTGTCTCTCTGTTGACGGATTCGGTGATTTTGTCAGTACAATGCGAGGCGCAGGCGAAGGCCATATCATAGATGTCCTTGACCGGGTGGACTTTCCCCATTCGCTCGGCATTTTCTATACTGCCATGACGCAATACCTCGGTTTCTGGAATTATGGCGACGAATATAAGGTTATGGGCCTTTCAGCGACAGGGGAGCCGAGGTACATGAAAGAGATGAGGAAGATGGTCAGGCTGAGGAAAGACGGTCTCTTCGACCTTGACCAGTCATATTTCCTCCATTCCAGAGAGGGCGTGGATATGACATGGGAGAATGGCTCTCCTGCCATTGGCCGGGTTTTCTCTGATAAGGTCCTCGGCGTGTTCGGGCCGCCGAGGGCAAAGGACGGAGAGATCACGGGGCATCATCAGGATCTGGCCGCATCGGTGCAGGCCATGTATGAAGAGGCCTTTTTCCATATGCTGAACGACACTTACAGCCGCCTCAAGATAGACAAGCTCACATTGGCGGGCGGCTGCATTCAGAATTCTCTGGCAAACGGCAAGATACTCGATAAGACACCGTTCGGGGGCGTCTACATCCAACCCGCTTCTCACGATGCCGGAACGGCTATAGGAGCTGCTTTTTGGGTGCAAAATATCGTTTTGGGGAATGAAAGGTCCTTTGTAATGGACTCTCCGTATTGGGGTCCTCAGTTCCGGGACGAGGAAATCGAGAAGGTCCTGCGGTCGGCCAATGCGCGCTACGAGCGGCTCGACGAAGATGTGCTGTTGAAAAGGGTTGCCAGGGATATGGCGGAAGGTAAGATGATCGGATGGTTCCAAGAAAGGACGGAGTGGGGGCCGAGAGCGCTCGGAAACAGGAGCATCCTTGTGGATCCCCGAAGACAAAACATGCAGCACACACTCAACGCAGTGATAAAGAGGCGCGAAAACTTTCGGCCTTTTGCATCTTCCATTCTGGAGGATGAGACGGCGCAATGGTTCGAGCGCGCCGATCCGGCGCCTTTCATGGAGAAGGTCTACATGATAAGAGAGGAGAAGAAAGGTCTGATCCCGGCGGTGACGCACGTCGACGGGACAGGGCGGCTGCAGACAGTATCGAGGGAGATGAATAGGCGGTACTATGATTTGATTCGGGAGTTTTTTGAACTGACAGGTACGCCCCTTGTTCTGAACACCTCGTTTAATGAAAATGAGCCGATCGTCAACACTCCGATGCATGCGCTCGACTGCTTTCTGAGGACCAAGATGGATGTCCTCGTCCTGGGAGATTTCTACGTTGCCAGATAGCGGGCGAAAGGGTTGAAAGTTTCGATAATAACGGTAGTTCTCAACAGCAGGGATTTCATTGAAGAGTGCATCAAAAGCGTGCTATCCCAGACCTATCCTGACATTGAGCATATCGTAATAGACGGCGGTTCCACGGACGGGACCGTCGAGATTCTCGGAAAGCACGAGAGCAGGCTTTCGAGGCTCGTAAGCGAGCGCGATCGCGGGATATACGATGCGATGAACAAGGGGATCAAGCTCGCCACCGGCGATATCATAGGCATGCTCAATTCAGACGACTTCTACGCTGAGACGACCGTTATCGACACTATCGTGCGAGAATTTCTGGCCAGGCGGGTTGACGCTGTTTTTTCCGATCTGGTTTATGTGGATAGAAGAAATCCGGAGAGAATAACGCGATATTACAACGCCTCGAATTTTAACCCGGACAAATTTGCGTTCGGCTGGATGCCGCCCCATCCAACCTTTTTTGCCCGGAGGAGCTGTTATCAAAAGTATGGCTTCTTCAAGACGGACTATAAGATCGCGGCCGATTTCGAGCTTCTGGTGCGCTTTTTGGGGAGGCACGGGATTCCGTATCAATACCTCCCCCGTGTTACCGTAAAAATGAGGTCGGGGGGCGTGAGCACGAGGACCTTCAAGAACAATTGGATCCTGAACACGGAAATCATAAGGGCCTGCGCTGAAAACGGTATTCACACAAATCTGTTGAAGGTGCACCTGAAATACTTTAAAAAGATCTTTCAACTGACGGACAGACCTCAATGATCGTCTGCATTACAGGCAGCAATGGCTACATCGGCTCGAAGCTCGCAACCGCGCTTTTGAAAAGCGACCATCAGGTGTACGGAATAGACGTTGCCTCCTCGAATATCAGGGAATTGGCGGCAAAGCCCAATTATCGTTTTGTCCAGTCTGATATTGCGGACAGCCGTGACTTGTTCCAGCACCTTGGCTCGGTAGACGTCGCGATCCACTGTGCTGCCCTTGTCCACCGTAAATCGAATGATTTGTCAAAAGAGAATTATGTGAAGGTCAACTATGAGGGTACGAGAAACGTCGTGTCAGCACTTCGGAACAAGGGCCTGGCGCAATTTATTTTTCTGAGCACGGTTTCCGTTTACGGAGAAACAGTCCGGAAGACGCCCGATGGATTGAGTGAGCCGAATCCCGTGGACTTTTACGGCGAAAGCAAATTGATGGCGGAAAAGACGATCAGGGAGTTTTCGAAGGCCCAGCACGTACCGTGTACCATTCTCCGGCTGTGTCCGGTATACGGCAGGGATTTTCTGGTTAACATCGCAAAAAGGGTGTACCTGCCGAAGAGGATAGGCTTTTACAGGATATCTCCCGGCGACCAGCGGATATCCTTGTGCTCCGTCAACAATCTGACTCACGTTATTCTTGCGTGCATGAAGGCGCCGGGTCTTTACAATGGGACATTTGTCATCAAAGACAGGGACGATTATTCGATCAATGAGATCATCGCCGTATTGCGCGACGTTTTTTGTCAGCACCGCAGGCCGGTTGTGTCCATTCCCCCATTACTTCCGCGGCTGTTTCTCCGCTCTCTTTGCCTGTTCAGCTCTGCCCGCACAGGGCTTTATCGCTATCAGATGACCAAAATTGCACATGATTCTCTTTTTCCTGTGAACAAGATACGGCCTTTGGGGATAGAGTTGCGCTGGAACCTGGAAAGCACGCTTCGTGATGGGATCGATCTGTAAACGTATTTTCGATATTACGGCGGCGTGTGTGCTGCTGCTTTTTTTGGGTCCGGGCCTTCTCATCATTGCCGCCATCACGAGAATGACGTCGCCGGGCCCCACCCTCTATTGGTGCGACCGGGTAGGCGCCAACAACATTGTCTTCAGAATGCCGAAGTTCCGCACCATGCGCGTCGGCACACCTGTGGTTGCGACACATCTCTTGACGAATTCCAGCGATGTCGTCGCCCCCTGGGGTTCGTTTCTTCGAAAATTCAGCCTCGACGAACTGCCCCAGCTATGGAGCGTTCTGAAAGGCGATATGAGTCTGGTGGGGCCGAGACCGGCACTCTCTAACCAGTATGACCTGATTGCCCTCCGGACGGCGACAGGCGTACACCTGCTGATCCCCGGACTTACCGGGTGGGCGCAGGTTAACGGGAGGGATGAGCTGCCTACCACGGTGAAAGCGGAATTCGACAAATATTATATGAGCAGAAGATCCCTTGCTTTTGACCTGCGTATCTTGGGCAAGACCGTTGTCACAATTATCAAGTCGGAAGGGGTCAACCACTAAGATAAAATGAAAAAACATCTGACCTTTTAAGGCTATGCTGCAGTTTCACGTATGTCTATGTGCCCTTGGGCTTATTCTCAGTTCATTCGGCTTCGCCGGTGATACGGATCCGATGTCGCTGAAGAACTGATCAAGACGCACGGCCTGGAGCCTTATCGGGATAGTGGCATACAGATTACGGGATTCAGGCCGGGAGAAAAATTATTCGAAGGGATACTGACTGCAGAGGAGGGTACGTACACGACAAACATGAGAAGATCTATGTCGCCGGAAACGGACACACGTACAACATTGAGGATATACGGAAGATACTGAAAGAGTTTACAGTCATTTTGCAGAACCCTTCAATGAGGAACAATGCAAGAATAAAGGCGGTACCGAGGAAATACGTCCGAAAAATCTCCCTGGACGAGCTTCCCCAGTTCATCAATGTACTGCAGGGGTCGATGTCCGTAGTCGGGCCCCGGCCGCACGCGATAGCCCACAATGAATATTATCGGCGTATTATCCCAGGCTATATGCTGCGGCACAAAGTGAAGCCGGGAATCACCGGGTGGGCGCAGGTAAACGGCCTGCGCGGTGAAACCGATACGATCGCAAAGATGGCCCGGAGGGTGCAGTTCGATCTGGACTATATAAGGTATTGGTCTCTTTGGCTCGATATGAAAATAATATTCAAGACGGTGGTGAAAGGATTTACGGACAAAAATGCCTATTAGACCAAAGACGGGGGCGAAGGCGCATTGAGTATGCCGGGGACAGGCGCGCCGGTAATAAACCTTCGGATGACGCGTGGCTGTGAGGCCGTTACATGAACAGGAGTTATTGGAAGGGCGGTGATTATTCAGATAAAGAGAAAGAGGTGAATGGATGATTAAAGGATGCAATTGGGGAATTCTGGTCTTTACTCTTGTGAGCTTCTCCATGGCTCAGGCACAGCAGTTCGACATAATCCAGGTGGGACCGCAGGTGCAAAACCCGTATCAGGGTCAGCAAGCGCAACAACCGGCTGGCCAGGGCGCCGTCCCGTTTCAACCAATGGGGCCTACACAGTACCTGACGGGAAGGCAGATAATGCTGCCGCAAAACCAGCAGACATTGTCCTCAAAGCCCGGTTTCATATCGGTCGCGAAAGAAACTGTGGCTGAGACGGTCTCTGCCTTCGAAAAATACGTTTTTAGCAAAACAATCGAATCGAGGGAAAAAGAGGCCGGCACGACACAAGGCGCAATTGCTGGGCAGCCGATCACATTGGAAGAAGCACGGACTGAAAGGATTGGCACGACACAAGGCGCAATTGCTGGGCAGCCGATCACATTGGAAGAAGCACGGGCTAAAGGGATTGGCACGACACAAGGCGCAATTGCTGGGCAGCCGATCACATTGGAAGAAGCACGGGCTAAAGGGATGCTTGTACGCCAGTTCGGTTACGATCTTTTCAGCCAGCCGCCTTCCACGTTTGCTCCGGTAGAGCAAGTGTCTGTTGGCCCGGACTACATCCTCGGCCCGGACGATGAGATCAGAATAGCTGTCTGGGGAAAGTTTGACGGTCAATGGGTAGTTCGTGTCGACAGGAATGGCAACATAACTGTGCCAAAGATCGGTGTTCTCGGAGTCACCGGTCTTACATTCCAGGAACTGAAAGAGCTTCTCAATAGAGAGTTTTCGAAATATTTCACTGGCTTCGAGATGAACGTGAGTCTGGGGTCTCTCAGAAGCATCGGAATTTATGTGGTTGGAAACGCAAACTGTCCTGGATCTTATACAATTTCATCCCTCGCTACTCTGGTGAACGCGCTGATAGAAGCGGGCGGACCGAGCAAGATAGGAACCATGCGCGACATCCAATTAAAAAGAAACGGAAAGACGCTGGTTCACTTCGATATGTATGATCTACTTCTTAAGGGCGATAAGACGAAGGACGCGAAACTCATGCCGGAAGACGTGATATTCATACCGCCTATCGGACCTCTGGCCGCCATGCTTGGGGATGTTAAGAACCCTGCCATCTATGAGCTGAAGAACGAGACAGCGCTCGCCGAACTTATCCAGACGGCGGGAGGACTGTCCGGTCTTGCATTTAAAGGAAGGGTGCAAATCAAAAGAACTGAAGGACACGAATTCAGGTCGATTTTTGAAAGCAACCTTGTGGACATCGAAAAAAACAAAGAAAAAAATCTCGGTCTGAAAGACTGGGACATAGTGACTGTTTTTAGCGTTGCGGAACGGTATGATGTTGTGAGGATAACGGGAGCCGTTGCCAGCCCTGGGGAATTAGGTATTGTGCCGGGTGTGACCACGGTGAGAGACGTAATAACGAAAGCGGGCGGTCTTCTCTACTATGCCTCGCAGGATGCCGAGGTCACGAGGGTGAAGGTAATGCAATCGGGCCCTGTAACGGAAAGGTTCACGGTCAACCTTGCGAAGGCGCTGGCGGGCGACCCCATGGAGAACGTGGCCCTCCAGATGAACGACTACATGTTCGTGCGCGCTGTGCCGGACTGGCAGTTATACCGCACCGTGACGGTCTCCGGCGAGGTGCGGTACCCAGGCGTCTATACGATCAGGAAAGGCGAGCCGCTCTCGTCTTTGATAGAGAGGGCCGGGGGTTATACGGAGTACGCATACCCCAGGGGGGCCGTTTTCACAAGAGAGCGGGTGCGAAAGCTTCAGCAGCGGAACCTGGAAGAGATCGTCGCCAGAATGGAGAGGGAGCTTCTGGTGGAAAGCTCCACCGTCACGTCCACATCCCCTGAAACCGTTGAGGCAAGGAAAATCGAGCTGCAACAGAAACAGGCATTCATTGAGTCTCTTAAGAAGGCCAGGGCGACCGGCAGGCTTACCATAAGGCTCGCCCATCTCAGGCTGCTGAAAGGGAGCAGCTATGACATTGAGCTGGAAAACAATGATGCCCTCTTCATACCGATGAACAACAAGGTAGTCAATGTCGTCGGAGCGGTGATGTCGAATGCAAGCGTCATCTACACCGAAAAGACCCCCGCAAAGGACTACATCCGGATGGCGGGAGGATATTCGAGGTATGCGGATACGAAGCACATGTACGTGCTCAAGGTCGACGGGAGCGCGAGGAAACTCCCAACCGGGCTTATTAATTGGAGAGGCTCGAACGACCGGTGGGAGCTGACGGGCTTCGAAGGAGAGGTGAAGCAACTGGAGGCGGGAGATACGATAGTAGTGCCCGAAAAGCTGGAGCGGATCGCGTGGCTTCGTGAGATCAAGGACATCACGCAGATCCTTGCGCAGCTTGCGACAGCGGTGGGAATACTATACCTGATACAAAAGTAGCGGGGTTCGGAAAGCACGGGCAGAAATCGGGTAGGAGAGCAGATATGGATGATCTGAAGCGATCGGAACAGGAAGACGGCGAGATCGATCTTCTCGATTATATCCTCGTTCTATTGAAGAGGAAGAAATTCATCGTCACCGTGACCGCCGGTATAACCCTGCTTACCGTCATGGTAAGCCTGGTCATCCCCAAGACGTACAGGGCGGAATGCAAGATCATGCCCCCCCAGCACACGCAAAGCCTCTCCTCGCAAGTGCTGGGCCAGCTGAGCGGGATGGTCGGGGTCAGTGTAGGGACCATGGCAGGCATCAAAACCCCGGGCGATCTCTATGTGGGATTGCTGAAGAGCAGGCCTGTGCTCGACGCAATCGTGGACAGATTCAAGCTCATGCAACTGCACAAGACAAAATATAGGGAGGATGCGAGAAAGTGCCTCCTCACACAACTGAATGCTTTTGACGACAAAAAAAGCAGCATCATCACGATCGCAGTAGAGGATAAAGACCCTCTACGAGCAGCGGCGCTTGCGAATGCCTTCGTGGACGAACTGAAAAACCTGAACAGACGGCTCGCCGTGACGGAAGCGGGCCAACGGAGACTTTTTTATGAAGAGCAGTTGAAAGACGTGAAACAATCGCTTTTGCAGGCTGAAGAATCGTTAAAGGGGTTCCAGGAAAAGACGGGCGCCATCAAGATGGATGACCAGGCAAGGGTGGTGATACAGAGCCTCGCTCAGGTGCGGGCGCAGATGGCGGCGAAAGAGGTCCAGCTCAAGGTGATGAAGACGTATGCCACGGCAAATAACCCCGACGTTCAGAGGCTGGAGGAAGAAATTCGCGGCCTGAAGGAGCAGATGGGCCGGCTTGAGGCGAAGGGCGGACACAATCCCGATGCGCTCATGTCGATGAGCCGCATACCCCAGGTGGGCACCGATTATCTGAGGCGCATGCGGGAGCTTAAGTTCAGCGAGGCCCTCTACGAGATCCTGTTGAAGCAGTTTGAAGTGGCCAAGCTGGACGAGGCGAGAGACGCTGCAGTCATCCAGGTAATAGAGCAGGCGGTACAGCCTGAAAAGAAATTCAAGCCTAAGCGGGCGCAGATGGTAATGATCGCCTTCGTCGTGGGCTTCTTCATCTCGATCTTCGGGGCCTTCTTTTTTGAGTTCATCGAGAGATCGAGACAGGACCCGGAGCGCAGAAAACGTCTGGAACAACTGAGGATGGCAGCATTCACCCTTTGAAACTGACGCTGCCTTTGGAAGTGCCGGATACAGAGAAAGTAACGCGGCGGCAAGGATAAGGAATATCGAATTTGCTGTGTGATCTCTGCCGCGAGCGCGTCTGCTCTGCTCTTTTCTTCTTGCCCCGTTTAATCCGCAAGCTAAAACATCGGTCTGCAATTCTTTTTCTCGCTTTCTTCCTCCTCCTCATTCTATATTTCTCGCTCATCACTGCGGTTTTCGGCGGCGATGAGCCTTTCATCGGCCCTTCCAATTGGGGCGCAACGGGACTTATGGAGACGCCGACGGCGAGGGTGATGAAAGAAGACACCTTTCGCATTGGCGCCGGCCAGGTATATCCCTACCGGTATTACTACGGGGCAATGGGCCTTTTCAAGGGGCTAGAAATCGATGGAAAGGTGACGGAAATCATAGGGGTGAAATCAGGTCTCGGGTCGAGCTATGGGGATTACAAGGATAAGTCCATCGACCTGAAGTACCAGTTTTTGTCCGAGGACATGTACGTGCCTGCCCTTGCACTGGGAATCAGGGACCCCACCGGAAACCGCCTCTACACGGGCCAGTATCTCGTGGCAAGCAAGCAGATTTATCCTTTCGATTTCACCCTGGGCTTCGGGAACGGCCGTTTCGGAAAAAGTCCCCCCGTCACAAGCCCTACCGACACGTTCGGCGCGGCGATACTCAATCATCCACGGGAATGGGCGAGGGACGCCCAGCCGTTCTGGGGCATTCAGTTTTCCCCGTCCGAGAAATACTCCCTCATGATGGAGTACAATCCCATCAAGTATAACCTGCAGACGCCGGA
>Ga0181527_1001695_pt1 | contig 22121 bp, 13 predicted proteins | sample PEATcosm2014_Bin_30_FD_119762 | JGI IMG/M metagenome (GOLD analysis project Ga0181527, IMG submission 119762) | Peatland microbial communities from MTU Mesocosm Facility, Houghton, MI, USA - PEATcosm2014_Bin06_60_metaG | ecosystem: Environmental > Terrestrial > Soil > Wetlands > Peat | place...
AGGGATTCCACGTGGCTGTCATAGAAGAGATAATTAAATCGACTCCCATGGGCCTTGTACGTGACCCATCCTTCGTTGACAGCGGTGCCGCCGTTGCTCTGCGGCGGATTTTGGTAATCCAGTTGGTAACACGCCCCCCAACCCCCGGTCCCGATCGGACCAATGCTGACGCAAGGCCAGACATTGCCGACGGAATCATAGCTGTTGGGCTCCTCAACGAGTATGAACGCGCCGGAGGGATCTTTCACAACGCTCGTTTTGTAACTCTTCGCGTCAAAATCGCAGGTTGGGTCATTAACCCAATAGATGCCAACCCCCATAACGATGTTCGGCAAGGGATAAGTCGCCGGGTTGCCAGTGTTTACCTGCACCTGCCAGCTATTAGTGAATGCGACCATCGCATAGGACCTTAGCGCGTTAAACGGTGGGTTCCCCATCCAGCTCGTTTTCAGGAGTTTTCCGGGCGGATCGGTGCAGCAATATTCCACTTTAGGGCCCATTTCGATGGGCAGCCAACCATTGGTCAACCACGCATCGGAAGCATTGCCGCCAATATAGCGGTGGATATACGTGTCCCACGCCAATTGACTGTTATCAGGCCCAGCCATGCCGGCGGGCGGATACATCTCATTGCGGTCGCCGGCGAAATTCATGATGCCGATTCCAAGCTGCCTCATGTTGTTGAGACAGGACGCCCGACACGCCTTGGATCTCGCCGCGGCCAGTGCGGGAAGCAATAGAGCCGCCAACACGGCGATGATGGCAATAACCACCAATAGTTCAATGAGAGTAAACGCCCAACGCCCCCGTTTGGGAGTTCGGGGCGGGGATTTGTCCGAGGGTAGTCTGTTGTCGTTTTTCATAAGTCCATCTCTGCTTTCGTTATGCTGCTTTATTTGTCCACCAAAATCACACGCGCCGATTTGCTGATCGAATATTTGCGTTTGCACCGTTTGGTCTGTTCGAAAGAAAACTGCGGACCTGATGCGCCCTCGATAGAGCCAACGCAGTCGGGCCGGGGCTCTTCACACCGGATCAAACCAGCCCGGTCCAGAGGCGCTGAAATTCCAGACGCAGCAAGGAAGGGAGTGCTTTCGTGGAAGTGTATTCTCATGGCTCCGGCTCTTTCCTGGTTCTCTATATGCGACCACGGGTGTTTGCCCTCAAGTCGTCAAAGTTGACTTCGTTAAAATTGATGTCATTTAAATCAATGACGGGGGACGCCGAAGTGAGCGTGCGTAGAACGAGGAACAGCAGGAGGGTGCCCGCCGCGATGGTGCGCCACACCGCCCCATCGCTCATCATGTGACGTGGGTTGCTACTGGGCCGGCGTTTCTCCGGCGCGTAGGGAGAGATTGCCCGGCCGCAACGGTAAGCTTATCGAGAACGCGATCTGAAACGTGAGTTTTCGGACAGTACGCCGTCCAAAAACCCGATCGCTTCGTCCAAGGTTCTTGGCCCACAAAGTTGATGCCCCATGCCCGGGACGTCGATGAGCTTGAACTTGAAGTTGTTCTTCGCAAAACCACCCTCGCAAATGTCCAGGATGTTGCCGTGGCGAAAGTCGTGATCCCCGGTGATCAACACAAACCGGCCATTGATTTTGGCTCGGGCGACACGGTCAGCCGCGACAGGCCAGACACCATAATCGTGAACTTCAGGGGCCTTGACCTTTGGCACCGGTTCGTAGAAATCAGCCCCGCATATCGCAATGTTCCCCTTGATGACATCACTGTGAAGGAAGGCCAGATGAAGTGAACAACGCGCGCCACCCGAAAGGCCGCTGGTAAATATCCGTTTGGAATCAACCCGATACCGTTCCATCAGTTTCAGGATTCCCACCAATGTGAGACCGAGTCGTCGCTCCGTTGGCTGATCATTCCCCACCTTCTGCGGGATCAGGCAAATCAGCTTGCTCTTCTCCATTACCGGCTCCCAAGCCTTGGGAAACATCATTGCGTCTTGTGAATGCATGAAGGCCAACAGACCAAACGGCTCTTTGCCGGAATAGTTCTTCGGCACGAAGACCTCGAACGACTCCCCCGCAAGGTCATAATCAAACTTCAGTTCGCTGGAGCGTTCGGCAACCGATGGCAGTGTCCCGCCGAAATGGACGATTCTCGCCTCCCCGGGTTTTGGAAAGCCCACACCGTCCTCCGCCGCCATTGGCTGGACAGGCACGAACGCGAAAATCAAAAGAACATACGAAGTCATTTTCATACTGCGTTCCAGGGCGGGAAGTTGATCTGGATGCCCGAGGCCGACCGTCCGGGCGCGGCCAGGAATCCAGCAGACGACGAGCGGTTGCACGAACCACCACTCCGGTATTCGAGGGACATTCCTTTGCTGATATTGCCGTACGGCCAGGCTTCCTCCTGAAGCACGTCCCGAATCGCAGAGGCGGTCTTGGCTCCAATTCCCGTCACCGCCTGCAGCGCCTCGATGTCGGCCGTCATTACCGCCTGCACGGTCCCAAATGTCTCCAACAGCCTGAGAGCCCGCTCCGGTCCCAATCCCGGCAGTGCCTGCAGGAGGTGCAATTGCCGGCGCCGCCTGCTCCTGGGGCGACGGCCCGAATGCGAGCCCCAAACCATGTCCTGCTTCTGCATCTGCCGGCCGGCGTAGAGCAACAAATGAGCTGTCTCCAGAGGACCGAACGATCGTAAAACCGGCAGGCGATAAACCAGGCTCAAGGACACCATGGCGCCCTGCAGTGCCTCGCGACGGATTTGGCAGTTCTGAAGCTCCTTGCTTCGTCCCTCCAAAATCAGAGCCGAGAACGGACTGGAAGTCACCAACCTCCAGCTTTGGCGGAACAGGCGCCCATCCACAATCGACGCCGCGAAATCCAAGAGCGTTTTCCTTTCAAACACACACCGATCCTCCACGATGTAGTCTCCCGACTTCAATCGGTCCACCCGCACATCAATGCCCGGCATTTGCAGGAGCGCCGCCAAAACGCCGACGTGCCGTTCGCGATCATCGACTACGACATCGACTTGGGGAACGGGAAGCTCCTCTCCGCCTTTCTCCCTCGGATTCATGGCGAGACTATGGCCCAGTGCCCTGGGGGTGTCCACGGGAAAGTTCGACCAGAGTTCATCGGCAACGAAAGGAGTGTCTTGCCGCCCCAAAACCACTGTTGAGCACTCTCCGCCATCCAGCAAATCACCGGTGATGCCTGTCTTTTTTGCTTCGCAGCAGCGTCTTTACAACCCAAGATTGTGTGGCTGTCAAATATGAAAAAAAACGAATTGCTCATCGCAACCGCGATGGTTCTGAACACGATCTGGCCGCAACCATCCCTGGCACAAGTTTCTCAGGCCACCGCTGCCCCTCGCGGTCGTGAACGGCTGCTGATGGACTTCGGCTGGCGCTTCGCCTTCGGCCATCCGTCCGACACCGGGAAGGATTTCGGCCACGCCACCGGCTATTTCTCCTATCTCGCCAAGGCGGGCTACGGCGATGGCGCCGCCGCCGCGCGTTGTGACGACCGCGCCTGGCGGACGCTCGATCTTCCCCATGACTGGGCGGTGGAAGCGCCCTTCGACAGCCACGCGGGCTACAGTCACGGCTATAAAGCAATCGGCCGAAACTTCCCCGAGACGAGCGTGGGTTGGTACCGGAAATCGTTCTTCATTCCCGCATCCGACCTGGGCCGGCGCATCAGCGTTGAATTCGACGGGGTCTTCCGCGATTCCGTCGTGTGGGTCAACGGCTTTTATCTCGGGCGTGAACCCAGCGGTTACACCAGCTTCGGTTACGACCTGACTGATTACCTCAATTACGGTGGCGAGAATGTCATTGCCGTTCGGGTGGACGCCACCATGGAGGAAGGGTGGTTCTATGAGGGGGCGGGCATATACCGTCATGTCTGGCTGGTCAAGACCGCGCCGTTGCACGTCGGGCGGTATGGAACGTTTGTAAGCACCGAACTCAACCCGAACACCGCGGATGTTACGGCCCGGGTCACCATCCTTAACGAAGGAACCAATACCGCGGCGTTCGAAATCGAGCAAACCATTTTAAACGCCGATGGCAAAATCGTCGCCACGGATCGTGCAAAGCCTGCCGAGTTGAAAGCCGGTGACATGGCCGAGTTCTCGACCGTCCTTAAAGTTGCCAATCCGAACTTGTGGTCCATCGAAAGCCCGTATCTGCACACGCTCGTGACCACGCTCCACCAGGACGGCGCGGTGGTGGACCGTTATGATACAACGTTCGGCATCCGCGTGATCCGGTTCGACCCCAACGAAGGTTTTTTCCTCAACGGCAAACGCGTCGAATTGAAGGGCGCGAACAATCATCAGGATCACGCGGGTGTCGGCGCCGCCCTGCCGGACGCGCTGCAGGAGTTCCGGATCCGCCGCCTGAAGGAGATGGGTGCCAACGCCTACCGCTGCGCACACAATCCGCCGACGCCCGAGTTGCTCGATGCCTGCGATCGACTTGGCATGCTCGTGATCGACGAGAACCGTCTGATGGGGCCGAGCCCCGAGCAGTTGAGCCAGCTCGAAAGAATGATCCGGCGCGATCGCAATCATCCCAGTGTCATCCTTTGGTCGCTGGGCAACGAGGAGTGGGACATCGAGGGCAACATCAAGGGAGCGCGCATCACGTCATCCATGCAGGCTTTTGCCCGGCGGCTCGACCCGACACGCCGCACCACCGTGGCGATCAGCGGCGGCTGGGGCGGCTCCTCCACCGTGATCGACGTCGCTGGCTACAATTACATCCGGCAATGCAACACCGACAGACAGCACGCCGCGTTTCCGAACCAGCCAGGAGTGGGCACCGAAGAATCCACCACCCGTCAAACCCGCGGCATCTACATCGACGACCGGGCCAGAGGGCATCTGGCGCCTCTCCAGGATGCGTCCTCCGGCGGGAACTGCGAGGCTGGCTGGAAACACTATGCCGCGCGGCCTTACCTGGCCGGGCTGTTTTACTGGACGGGGTTCGATCATCGTGGAGAACCCAACCCCTTCGGTTGGCCGCAGGTCGGCTCGCAATGCGGCATCCTCGACCAGTGCGGTTTCCCGAAAGACAGCTTCTACTACGTCAAGTCCTGGTGGACGTCCGAGCCTGTTGTCCACGTGTATCCGCATTGGAATTGGCCCGGCAAGGAAGAGCAGGAAATCAATGTCCGCTGCTATAGCAATTGTGAGGAAGTTGAACTGTTTCTCAACGGTCGAAGTCTGGGTCGAAAAACCATGGAGAAGAACAGTCACCTGCAGTGGAATGTGAAGTACGAGCCGGGCACCTTGCTCGCGCAGGGTTACCTGAACGGCCGGGAAGCGGCCAGCGACCGCGTCGAAACCACGGGCGCCGCGTCCGCGATTCACCTCAGCGCGGATCGTTCTGTGATCAAGGCCGACCGGGAAGATGTCGCGGTCATTACCGTTCAGGTGACCGACGGCGTCGGGCGGCTTGAACCCACGGCGGCTAATCAAATCGCCTTCCGCCTCGATGGCCCGGGCCGGATTATCGGTGTCGGCAACGGCGACCCGTCGTCGCACGAACCCGACCGCTTCATCGAGAGTATAGGTTTGATTCCCGTCACAGACTGGCGGATGCGCTCGGCCGACGGCGCCAACAACGTGCCCGAGGCCGCTTTCGACTACGACGACTCCGCATGGGCGCCGGCACTTCAGGGCCGACGCGGCCGCGATGGGTCAGCCGGATCCGCGTCCGCCAACGTGTATCGTGGCAACTTCGAGCTGCCGGAAACCCTCGGCGGGAAAGAGGTGACACTCCTGCTGCGCAGGCTCGGCGAATCACAATCGGCTTATCTGAACGGTCAGGCGCTTGCGCCGGACACCCGGCGCGACGCCGGCGGCCTGGCGTTCGAGATTGCCCCCAGCCTGCTTCGTCCCGGCCGGAATGTTGTCGCGATCGTGGCCACTCCCGGGCCGGGCATCCGCCGCGAAGAAGAGGAGAGACTGCACAGCGCCGGCCCGGCGGTCCTCCGGATGCTCACGCCCGCTGGCCAATGGAAGCGCAGCGTTTTCAATGGCCTGGCGCAGGTCATCGTGCAATCCACCGGACAAGCCGGTCAGATCACGCTGACGGCGAATTCCCCCGGTTTATCGCCGGCGGTACTGAAGCTCGAAACGCAACCAGCAAATCCCCGTCCGGCAATCGCGGCACAATGATGTGGCTGAGACACGGTCCAGATAAGGTAGGACTCCCTGTCCCCGGCGAGCCGGTGTGAAGGAATTTCGGCGCCGTGAGGACACTGCGCCCTACCCGTGCGCCGCCTCCACGGCTGCGCGCAGCGCAGCCCTGCCTGATGCGGAAATGAAATATGGCAACGACTGTAAACGGGTGGTTCATGGACAGGTATCCAAATGAATAGGAAAGTGAACGCCTCCGAATGCTCGGGTTCAGGTCCTCACTGTGCCTTCAGGTCCTGGTTCAGTTTCACCCACCCGCCCCGTGGAACTTTCACCTCCACTGTCCGGTCCCCGGAGCGCACTTTGGCCGTGCTCCCAGCCACGCCGTGGATCGTGGCGGACTGGAGTTTGCCCTCCTTCCATTCTGCGTCCACGTCGAAACCACCCCGTGCCCGCAGGCCCTTGAATGAACCGTGCGCCCAGGCCTTCGGCAGTGCGGGAAGCAAATCCAGAACTCGCACTTCGGACTTCTCACTTCGCACCTCCATCTGCTGGCTTTGCAGCAGCATTTCCGCAACGCCGGCGGCGCCGCCGAAGTTGCCGTCGATCTGGAACGGAGGGCAAGCGTCCAACAGGTTCGGATAAACCCCGCCGCCGCCCTCGAATCCAACACCCGAATCGCCCGCCGGCGTGAGCAGCAGCGTCAGAAGTCTGTAAGCGTGCCCGGCATCGTGCAGGCGGGCCCAGAGGTTCAACCGCCAGGCCATCGCCCATCCCGTGGCCTCATCGCCCCGCATCTCGAGCGATCTCCGCGCCGCGGCCGCCAGCTCCGGTGTGGCGCGCAGGTCGATCTGGTCGCTCGGATACAAGGCATACAGATGCGAGACGTGGCGGTGATGGCGCTCAGGTGCCTGCATGTCCCAGTCTTCAAGCCATTCCTGCAACTGCCCGGCCTTGCCGATCTGCAGGGGAGCGAGGCGGGCGCGCGTTTCGGCGAGTTCTCTGCGAAATTCCAGGTCCACGCCGAGGATCTCTGCCGCGCGGACGGTGTTTTTGAAAAGGTCGCGCAGAATTGCCATGTCCATCGCCGGCCCGGCGCAAATGCTCACGCCCGGCGAATGTGCATTCTCCGGTGAGATCGACGGGCAGGTGACCAGCCATTTGTGCTTGGGCTCCTCGACGAGCGTGTCGAGGAAGAACTGAGCCGAGCCTTTCATGACCGGATACAGTCTTGCCAGGAACAACTTGTCGCCGCTGTATTCATAATGTTCCCAGAGAGTCTGGCAGAGCCATGCGCCGCCCGTCGGCCAGAACCCCCAGAAGGGCCCGTCAATCGGCGCGGTTGCCCGCCACAGATCGGTGTTGTGATGACAGACCCAGCCGCGGGCGCCCCAATTCACCTTGGCTGTCCGGGCGCCGGTTTCGCTGAGGTCCATCACCATCGCCAAAAGAGGCTCGACACACTCGGAAAGGTTGCCCACCTCGGCCGGCCAGTAGTTCATCTCCGTGTTGATGTTGACGGTGTATTTGCTTTCCCACGGCGGAGCCATGCTTTCGTTCCAGATGCCCTGCAAAGTTGCCGGCTGACCTCCGGGTCGCGAACTGGACAGGAGCAGATAGCGTCCAAATTGGAAGTAGAGCTCGATCAACTGTGGGTCGTTGCCGGCGGCAAACTCGCGGATCCGCTCGTCGGTGGGACGTTGCGCGGCCTCGGTGACGCCCAGATCCACGGAGACCCGCCGGAACAGTGACTGGTAATCTGTCGCGTGATCCCGGCTTAGAGCCTCAAACGACTTGCGGCCGGCCGCGGCGAGCCGGCTGATGGTCAATGCCTCCGGATCGCCGTTCACATTCCTGAAATCCTTGTAGCTGGTGGCCGCCGCGATCAGCAGCATCGCCGAGTCGGCGCCGGCCACCGAGAGCTGGTTGGAACTCAGAGTCGTTTTGCCCCCGGTCGCAAGCACACCCAGGCGCGCCTGAAATTTGAGCGCGCCCGAAATCCCTTCCGCTGCTCCGTTCTCGCCCCGCATGACGAGCAGATTCCCCGGTTCGGCCGTGACCGTCGCTTTCTGCGGCGTGGTCATGCCGACGGTGAAAGTGATCCGCCCGGGCTGGTCGGCCGTGAGGCGTAACACAATGACCTGATCGGCTGCGCTTGCGAAAAGCTCGCGATCAAACGTCACGCCGTCGGCGGTGTAGGTGACATGCGCGACGGCGTTGTCGAGGTTCAGATCCCGCCGGTAATTCTTGACCTTCTTTGCAACCGGAAATTCCAGGGAAAGATCTCCCATGGTCTGGTAGGGTATCTGCCGCAGCGGCCGGGCCATCATCTGCGCGCCGATCAGTTCTTGTGCCTCCGCATATTTGCCTTCGAAGACCAGCCTCCGCGCTTCGGGCAGGGCTTTCAATGCGTCGGGGCTGCTGGGGTCATAGGGCCCCCCGGCCCACAGTGTGTCTTCGTTGAGTTGAAGGCGCTCTTTGTCAACACCACCGAACACCATGGCGCCGAGCCGGCCGTTGCCGATTGGCAGGGCCTCATTCCAGTTGGTGGCCGGACTGGCATACCAAAGCGTCAGCCGCCCTCCGGTCTCCGCGGCCCCGTCAGGTGACAATCCCGAAAGCGCCGCCGCCACGAGCATTCCTTTCTTAACAAAACTTCGGATCGTTTGATTCATAGACAATTCCATTCAATTCGATTCCTGGCCGGCGGCACAGCCGTCGCACAACGCGTCTCCAAGAGCCACCCGCAGACGCCAGGCGGCGTCAGTTAAACGAACGATCGACCAGCCCGGCAAACTAAAAAGAGTGCGCACGACATCGAAGAGCCGTTCACTACGAAGAACCGTGTCCGTTCGACAATGTTGACGCCGCGAAGAAAGTGGCCGACGCCCTCAGGATTCCGATTGCGCTCGGCGAACAGGAATCCAGCCAGTGGCGCTTTCAATGGGTGATCCGCAACCAGGTGGCCGACGTTGTCCAGCCGGATTTGTATGACTGCGGCGCGTTGATCCGCTCCATTCGTGTGGCCCGGATGGCGGAGTTGAACGGCATGGCGACCACGGTGCATTTGTCCGGCGGATTCGGCTTTGTCTATTCGCTGCACTTCGGCTCTTGCACAGCCCGGATCGGCCCCTGGCAGGAATACAAGAAAGGGGTTGAGACGTACGGGCAATGGTTCAATCCCCCGTTGCGGATCGTCGATGGCAGCATCACTGTGCCCAAAGGGCCCGGCGTCGGGATCACGGAGCCGAGAGAGATTTTGAGAGACGCTATCCCAGTGGTTGAGGTGGGGAGTTAGGGAGTTGGGAAGTTCAGGAGCTGGTGGCGAGTCCGGCAATGTTCTCTTGACGAATGGCGACAGAGTGGATTTGTTATGGGGCGTATTGTTGCCAATGTAGCTCAGCGGTAGAGCAACGGTTTCGTAATTCTAAATTGAGAATTGTTTCGGTTTGCTTCCTCTTGCTTTCGCTTGTGAACACAGCACTTTTTTGATTTCGGCTTTGGCAGCGTTTGCACCTGATTGTATACAAAAACCACAAACCGTATACAAAAGTGATATACAATTTTGCCGCCAACAAGACTGATCAACACTACTCCTTGTTCTCTTCGATTTCGATGGCCTTGATCGAAGCCTCATTCCCGGCCAGCGACGAATACCGATCCAGCGCGGGCATGAGTCTGACGAACTCAACGGCACGGTCTTGCAAAGCCAGACCCAATTCGCGCAGGTTTTTACCCGTGATAAGCACTGTGCGTTTCAAGAATGTCAGCGTAAGGGTGTCCTGCCCTTCGCCAGCTTCAAATTTGACGAGTTCCAAATGGTGACACGGCAGCAGGTAAAAACTTTTTGAATCTAGTTCCAGCCGCAAATTATCCACGGGGACGGGATCGCTATTGACGCCTCGCCTGATTTTGAAACAAGGGTTTTCATTTCTCATACTCTCATGCTCCGGCTTTTCTGGTTGGTTTGTTGCGGCGGAATTTCAATGCGCCGCCGGGTGGTTTCAGATTTTTGAATCGTCGGCTTGACCGTCTCGGCTGGTTTGATGGATTCAGTTGGCTTTACGGCCTGCGATTGCTCGACCGCCTCATCCTGCCGCAGACTTTCGGCCTGCCGTTCGGCAGATTGACGTTGCGCCTGTTGAACATTGAGGACATAGGCAACGTCGCGCCCCCAAATATGCGCCAGCTTGTGGACGGAACTTGTCATGTCCAGCGCCAGAGTCCGGTGGCCGGAATGAGCGATGTTCTGGCGAAGCTGGATTTTATCCGCCGTGAAAATCTTCACGCCCTTGCGCCCGCGCGAAATCGTGACATACCATTGCTGCTCATTCGTGGCCGCTTTGACGGCGGAATCGGAGAACAGGACGTAATCCACGGTTTTGCCCTGGGCGGCGTAGGATGTGACCGCGTAGCCGCGCACGAACTGCCGGTAATTTTTCGGCAATACCCGGCCATCATTCAAAGCGATGCGTCCGTCCTGATGAATTTCCTTTACCGTCACCAGTTCACCGTTGGCGAGCCTGCGCCCATCCTGGCTTTGGGCATTGGCCTTGAGTTGAAGGCGGTCGCCGCTGGACAGGGAAAGTTCTTTCGGCTGGCAGACAGTGATTTTATCCAATTCCTTGAACGGCACAGGCCGGATACGGTGGTCGGCTTCAATCAGCAGATGCCTGTCGGTGATGCCACACAGTTTTCCCGCACTGCCGGATTTGAAGCCGGCCGTCGGACGATTGAACACCAGAATGGAGTCCGGCTGATAAAACCGTTTGTCGCGTTTTTGCGCGTCCGTCAAATCCTGCCGCTCCAAAGCCGTGACCGTTGTTTCAACTTCACCAATTAACTTCTGTGTTTTCAGGCCGAGCCGCACTTGTTCGTTGACCTTGTGAATTTCCGACCAGCTTTGTGACACGACCACGGTGGATTGCTGATTCTTGAAAAGTTCAAGAAAATGCTCGGTCAATTTCTGCTGTTGATCCGCCAATGTGCAGGCGACCACCGCACCTTGTTTATCCAGCCGGTCGAAGGATGCGCCGAGTTTGCCTTGCTGCGCTTCATTCACGGCGAGCTTGTATTGTTCCAGCCATTGGCGTTCAGCCCGCGTTTTTGCCGAGCCAGGATTTTGACGGCGGATGTTCGTCAGTTCGGCATAGCCAAGACCCGAATACTGTTCAATGGCGCGTAGCGCATCGGATGCCTCGACCGCTTCGTGCTGATGCGTGTCACCGGACAGAATGACCCGGCCCTTGACCGTCTGGATGAGCGAGAGCAGTTCCAGCATCTGTTGCCCGCCGATTTGTCCGGCCTCGTCCACAATAACAACCGTCCCGCGGGTCAGAAAATTCTGCTTGAGCAAAGCACTGACGGTTTGTGCGCCGGAAAAGCCGTCACGTTCCAGATCGGCGACCTGTTGGCGCTGAGGTGCGAGGACTTGAATAGAATGCCCGGCTTGAATGAGTCCGGCTTTGACTTCACGCAGGGTAAAACTTTTGCCCGTCCCTGCGCCGCCACGAAACAGGGTGACGAAATCACGCGAGGACAAGATATGTTCGACGGCCTTACGCTGCTCATCATCCAGCGAACGGTTTGACGACTGATAATTGGCAGCCAAAGGTTCGTATTGGCGCATTCGGTGTTGAGCCAATCGGACGATGTTAAGCTCGCGTCCCATGACTTCGCGCGTCGTGATTTTTCCCTGAAATTGTTCGTCACGGATATACTCACGTTTCCGGGTAGCAGCTTTAATTTCCGGCAGTGACACAGCCTGACCGCGCGTATGTTCGAGCGCGTGACGCCATAGCTCATGCTCATGGACGACCGAGCGGCGTTCAAACAGATGCTGCTCCGCCCAACTGATAGCTTGTTCTGCTGTTATCTTCTCTGAAATCTCAGGTGAGCGATGCTTGTCCAGCCGGTGCAGTTGAAACTGTTCCCGCCATGATAATTGTTTGTTCCAGATGGATTGCAGTTTGACGATGCCGACATCCTTGATCTTCCGCGCCCGTTCCTTGTGCGCGATGTTGGCCCGGATGACCTTGATATTCTGACCGGCCTTGTCCGGCTCGCGTTCCAAAAGTTCCCCAGTCTTTTCGTCAATCTCACGGTGACGCTTGGAAAAACGGTCAATCAATTCCTTGGACACACCGGCAATCTCGAAATCGCCGCGCGGATTGTTTTCAACGCCGTAGCCAAATCGCTGGAGCGATCTGACCAGTTCGTGATAATAGACATTCCTGACGAACTTCTGCGCCGTGACCATTTCACAGGCTTCCAGTGCCTTCCAGCGGCCTTCAACTGAATCGCGCGTGGCATTGAACAGGATGCAATGGCTGTGCAAGTGCGGGTCTAAATCGCGTGAGGTGTCATGCCGGAACACCGCGCCCACGACATTACCCGTCACCCGATGCGCATACTGATTCTGCTTGCGAACCCGGGTGGCAGCGTAGGCTTGCAATTCACGCATGGCCACCGTCACCGCCTCATCATGCGCCTCAATGATCCGCAGGTCATTCCCAACCAGTGCCGCAATGGAAACTGATTTAGGCGGTGACAACGTGAAATCGTAAAACACCCGACGATTGGCGGATTCATGGACGTTCCTATCTTTATCTACCCGGACACGTTTTGAATTAAGCCGGGGAGTCAATTGTTCACCTGATTGCGGACGAAGATTCCGGCACAGATTCATGAATTCATTTTCAGTCGTGACCCCTACCAATCCCAATTCTTTCGCCCCGTCACCAAACCATTGGCCCGAAACGCTCCGGCCTTCCATGTAATAATCACCAACGCCCAAGTGTTCACGAAAATACGACTCCGCATTTCTTAAACTGTATTGAGCCTTCATCGTCAACATGACGGGAAGCTAAACCATCACGATGGTAATTCTGCGCCATCGGTAGCGCAAAAAACGTGGCAGGAAATGTTACCTGTTAATCGTATTGAAGGTTGGACGCTATTCTCCTTGCGAATGCAAGGGGCAGCCATAACAACAAAAACGCCAAAAGAAAATCAAACAACAGTCGAATCAAATAATTATGAATGCGACCATCGTATCCGCCGAGGCGAAGGCCCGCTTGACCGAAGCAGTCAAGAATTACACGCCACCCGCGCCGGAAAAATACCGCGCGTTGAACGAAGTGAAAGATTCCATCATCGCATTGCGGGAACGCAAAGCCTCGTATGAGACCATCCGTGCCATGCTGCACGAGAACGCCGGCATCGAGGTGTCACACCAGACCGTCGCCCGTTACTGCCGCGAGGTGCTGGATTCAGCCAAGCCAAAGAAGCCGCGTTGTCCCAAGACCCCAACGGTGGAACCACCTGCATCCGCCCAGGCGGAATTGCCAGCACGTCCGCCCAACGGTCAGCCACGGTCACGCGGCCCGCGCATCTATGATCCAAAAAGTCTTTAACTCAGCAGCGCAGGTGTCGCCAGTCGCGGCGACGGAGAGCGACCAAAAAGAAACCCGCCAATCCTTTTAAAAGCAAAAACCTTGGGGTTCAGTGTCCGCGACCAACGCGCATTACACAGCCGTGTAACGCGCGCTCGTTGCGGACAGATCATGGAAAACACAGTCGCGTTGTGCTTCCGTCTTGAGCTTGGCCTCGCCGCTCCGTCACGCGGCTTCACTCATGCCGTTCCACCGCGCCGCCTGCCGCTTACCGCTGCCAACTCAAGACCGAAGCAGGGAGTAAAAATAAGTTCGTGCTGGGCATCGGCCATAGAGCCGACGGACGTGGACAAAATGTCGCTTACCGAAATAGCCCGTAGTTGAATCGTCCGATAATCGTCCGGCCAAACCCGGTAATCGTCCGATTTGCCGTCCGAGGCATCTGGCGCGAATCGTCAGGCAATCGTCAGATTACACCCAATACCCAATCACACTCAATAGTTTGAGAAAACCGATGTTGTCCGCCCCGACCAACGCGCGCTCCGTTTGACCGTGCTCCTTTCGTTCACGCGGCACGCACTTCGCGCGCGCTCGTCGTGAGCGGGATTTTGTTGCCGCAGAAGCGACGCGCTTCCGTCTGCGGCTCGCCGTTGGCGTTGCGCTCCGGTTCCGCTCCAGCCGTCGCTCCGCCTGCGCTTCACTTTTCACCACCGCCGACCGCAAACCGAAGCAGATGGTCAATTCCGCTAAAATCGCCGACACGGATTCGCAAGCTTGTCCTGAAGCATCATTTCCAAGTAAAGTTCACCACGTCCGAAACGAACAAAAAAACTATCGAATAATTTTTACAAACCATATTTAGCGTAGCTACGGCTACGGGCTGGTCCGAAAACCGCTAATTTTCCAAGCCCGTCACAGAAACCGACCGAGCACGCGCCCAATCGGGCGCGGCTTGGCGTGCTTTCTGTGACAGGCGCTTAGCGGTGCCTCGGACCAGGGTGCGTTGAGTTCGCGCCCCTTCTATTTTTTAGATTTCCCGTGGTTGCGGTTGCGCCGGCGCGCAATGGCTGAAAACCACAAACAAAAACCTTCGACCGTCCGTTACGGACTCGACAATCCGCATCCGCTTTCACAACTCAAAACCGAGTTGGTATGGGATGGGAAATATGACGAGTATGGCAATCGCCGAGCAGTGGATGTGGCCGGATGCGCGATGCCACTGCAAAAAATTGAGACGATTGACGAGCCGCGCAGTCGCGCCGCCGCCATTGGTAATCTGGAATTATTTGAGAAAGAGAAAAAACGTCGCGACGATTTCCGCAACCGGCTCATTTGGGGTGACAACAAGCTGGTGATGGCAAGCCTGCTGACCGAATTCAAGGGTAAGATTGACCTCATCTACATTGATCCGCCGTTCGACGTGGGAACGGACTTCGCGATGGACGTGCCGATTGGTGACGAGAGAGAAACAGTCTTCAAAGATCAATCATGTCTCGAAATGGTTGCTTTCAAAGATATGTGGGGTAAGAAAATGGATTCCTACCTCCACATGATGTTCGAGCGGCTTTCGCTGATGAGGGAATTGCTGTCGGAAAAAGGAAGCATTTATGTGCATGTCGGGCCTCAAGTAAGCCATGAAATGAAACTCATGCTCGATGGGGTCTTCACCGATGAAAATTTTCTTTGTGAAATTACATGGCAGCGAACCTCCGCTCATGGCGACACCAAGTCGTTTGGTCATGTTACAGAACAAATTTTCGGATATGCTCGGTCCATCTCGCAGTCAACATGGAATCAAATTTATGTCCCTTTCAACCCTGACTACGTTGCATCTGAATATCGGTATCAGGATTCTGATGGCCGGCGTTTCAGGCGCGGTGATTTGACTGGTGCAGGAAAGACAAAGGGTGCGACAGGCAAACCTTGGCGAGGAATTGATCCGAATGAAGTCGGGCGACATTGGGCACGACCTCCATCTGAATTAGACGAGTTGGACAAAGAGGGAAAGATTTATTGGCCTCCAAAAGGTAAGTGGCCGCACCTAAAAGTTTATCTTGATGAGTCACTCGGCGCGCCCGTCACAAATATCTGGCTTGATATACCGCCGGTTAACAATGTTGCGAGAGAAGGCACTGGTTACGCAACCCAAAAGCCCGAAGCGCTTCTCGAACGCATCATTCAAGCCAGCAGCAACAAAGACGATCTTGTGGCCGACTTTTTCTGCGGGAGCGGCACGACGGGCGCGGTGGCAGAGCGGTTGGGTCGGCGCTGGCTCATGTCGGACCTAGGCCGATTCGCCATTCACACAAGCCGTAAGCGATTGATTGAATTGCAGCGCACGTTGCATGATGAGGGCAAAGCATATCGCGCATTCGACGTTTACAATCTCGGCCGCTACGAGCGTCAGTGGTGGCAAAAGGAACGGCTCAAAGGCGCGGACGACGAGCATCGCAAGGTGGTGCTCGGTTTTTACAAAGCGGAAATTTTGTCTGACGCGGGCTCGTATCTTCACGGCCGTAAAGGCCGGGCGTTCGTCCATGTGTCCGGCATTGACAGCATTCTCACGCGCGACGAGGTGCGTGGCGTTGCAAAAGCGGCGCACGACGCGGGCGCAAAGGAAGTTCATTGCCTGGCATGGGAATTCGAGATGGATTTGCGGCTGATCTGTCACGAATTGGAGGCGGGCGAGGGCGTGCAAATCAAGCTCATCCCCATTCCGCGCGAAATCATGGAGAAAAACCGCACCAGCCCGCCACCATTCCTTGAAGTGGCGGTGCTGGAGGCCGAGCCGATTTATAGGAAGGTCAAAGGCGCGACGCACGTTGACATCAAGCTGACAAAATTTCTTCCATCACTAGCCGAAGTGCCGAGCAAAGAATTGGAAGCCTTGAAAGAGCGCGCGGTGAAAAGCGGATTTGATTTCATAGATTTTTGGGCGGTGGACTTCAACTGGCACGACGGCAAACCGTTTGAACATCACTGGCAGGATTATCGCACGCGCAAAGACCGCTCGTTGAAAACCGTCAGCGACGCCGGTTTCGACAAATATCCGAAGCCGGGCAAATACACGGCCTGCGTCAAAGTCGTGGACGTTTTCGGCTGCGACACAAGCATCACGGTGGAGGTGAAGGTTTGAACGAACCCGTCGTCAATCTGGCCGCGCTTGAACCGCTGTTCGCTCCGCACGAAGAACCGAACCAGCACCGTGCGCGGGCGCAAGGCGGGCAGCCAGCGCAGGTCAAGAAAGGCCGGCGACCAAGCAAAATCGCCGTCGCCCAAACGCTGCGGTCGAATGTGAAGGCGTGGCGGGAGACAGATTATCCCGGCGCGTCCGATACGACGCGGGAATTGTTACATCACTGGTTCGAGCGGGACCATTTGATTGAGGTGGGCGGCCAGCAAATTCCGTTTCGTTATTACTTCTGCCAGCGCGAGGCGATTGAGACGTTGATTTATCTCCACGAAGTGCGCGGCATCCGGTCACTAACACCGCTGATGGCCGAGTTTGGCGGGCCGAGCGCGGAAACGGCGGCGCTGGGCGTGAACCCTGACGATGACCGCTGGGCGAAGTATGCGTTCAAGCTGGCGACTGGTTCAGGTAAGACCAAAGTGATGAGCCTGGCCATCGTGTGGAGTTATTTCCACGCATTGCGGGAAAGCGATTCGCCGATGGCGAAACATTTTGTCGTCGTCGCGCCAAACCTGACGGTGTTTGAGCGGTTGAAAACGGATTTCAAGCCGGCGGAAGGCGGACAGGATATTTTCGACAAAGACCCACTGATTCCTGTGGCGTGGCGCGGCGATTGGAATATGTCCGTAGTGTTGCAGGACGAAGCCAGCGGCGCCGCGACGGGCGGAACACTTTATTTGACGAACATTCACCGGCTCTATGACAACGAGCGTCGGAAGAAAGAGGCGGAAACCTATGATTGGGTTGGCCCGGCGGTGTCGAAAGCCAAGGCGCTCGACACGGGCGCGGAATTGCGAAAGCGAATCACCGGACACGACCGCGTGATGATGTTGAACGATGAAGCGCATCATTTGTGGGACCCGGATTCGGCGGCGAACGAGGCGATTGCTTATTTGCACGAGACGATTTCGAGTCGAACAGGAAATGGACTTGTGGCGCAATTGGATTTCTCTGCAACGCCAAAGGACAATCGTGGGCAGATGTTCCAGCATGGTGTTGAACACGGCGCGCGGATGTGAAACAACCGAGGTGCGAATCACTTATTCAGCGCCGCGCCTCCAGCGCGATGAAATGCGCCGGGATGGTAAGGAGGATTTGGAATCCGTTCCGTGGCTGCAACCCATGATTAAAGCCCTTGGTTTGCCGGAAAATGATTCGCAAGACTTCGCCAATTGCCGCGTCACGCTTCAGCCAAAGAAGCTAAAGCCGCGAAACGATTCGGAGGAGGAAGACCGTTACAACATCCAACTGACTTTCCCGGTCGAAGTGAACCTAGATAAACTTATCGCGGGCATTGGCAAAGCCGAGCGATGGAATCGGCAATTCAACCTTCATCCTGATGGTGATATTTTTTACAACGCTTCGCTCCGGTGGCCGCATGAGAAACAACCAGCCAAAGCACCCGAAGCGTGGCATGAAAAAGGGAAACAGTTCCGCTGCATCGCAACCGATCTCGGCCAGCGAGACGCGGGCGCGTTCGCGCGGCTGATTACGAGTTGCACTGGCGACTTTGGGAAAAAACCATCGCGTTTCATAGGGGAAATTAATGGCAAGCCGTGGCGCGCAGTTTTGGAACGATCAGGCTTGTTTCGTTTGCCGGGCGAAGACGCACAGGTCTGGCGAGAAATCAGCGAGCGTGACAAGCTCAACCCGGACGATTCGGGCGAGCAGTTCGACTTTCGGCAAGAACTCTGGGGCGAGCGCGGGCGTCCAGCGCACGCTTGGGAAACGGACGACACCGCTGACTTGATGCGGCAGCTTGAAGCCACGGAGAAGGATGCCGATGGAAACGAAAAATTCGTGCTGCTGCCGGATGGCTGGAATAAAAAACCGACGGAACTCACCTTCCCGGAGCAAAATGACAAACTGCTAATCGCCATGCGGCGTTACCAATCTCGCATCGCCCGCTTGCATCGCTGGTGCTGGTTTCTGAAAGGCGAAGACAAGCAGCAGAAGTCTGCATGGGAAGACATTGGCGAATGCGAGGACACGCGGCTGGTGTCCGCTGAACAACGCGCCCGCGCGCCAAAACGTGATCCTCGCGTGCTGGAGGAACTGCAATCGCAACTCCGCGCCCGGTTGAAACTTGCGCCCAAACTTCTCGAACGTATTGCTCATCGAGTCCTGCCGTTACGCGGTCGTTCGTGGCGTTGGGAAAAGCATCCTGAATCGAACGAGAAAAATACACTCCATCATCTCACGCAGAACGGCCCGCCACTAGACAGCAAGGAAAAGCCAGTATGGTTGCGCGGCCAGCGGGGGTTATCACTGGAACGCATCGAGCAAATCGAGGAGTTGCGGAAACGATTCCAGTCGTTGAACCAGACGTTACGCCGGGAGATCGGCGGCAAGCCGCCCATTCGCCGTGATGAATCCGTTCCCGACCCGTGCCCGGATTTGTTGGAGAAGCTGGACAATCTGAAAGAGCAGCGCGTCAACCAGACGGCGCACATGATTCTGGCCGCAGCTCTCGGCTTGCAACTTACACCACCAGCCAAGAACAAAAAAGAACTGCGTCAGGAAAAAGACCAGCACGGTGCTTATGAAAAGATTCTCGACCAGGCTGACAACTGGATTGGCCCGGTGGATTTCATCATCATTGAAGACCTCTCACGCTATCGCGCAACCCAAGGACGTGCGCCGCGAGAAAACAGCCGTCTGATGAAGTGGTGTCATCGCGCCGTGCGGGACAAGTTGAAACAACTTTGCGAAGTCTTCGGGCTGCCCGTGCTGGAAACACCCGCCGCCTATTCTTCGCGCTTCTGCTCGCGCAGTGGCGTGCCGGGATTCCGTGCGGATGAAGTCACCGCTGGCTTTACGCAAAAGGGACAATGGGCCTGGCTGGCGGGAAAAGAGGATTCAAATGGTGAACCAACCGGAGAAGCCGTCCTGCTCCAGCAACTGAATGCCACACTCGTTGAAGCACAGTCTGAGTTGGAACGTGATTGGGCGGAAAAGAAACGTCCCGGGCTTTGCCCAAAACGCACGCTACTTGTGCCGATTTCCAGCGGGCCGATGTTTGTGCCGGTCGCGGACAAGGCGCACGACGCCGACTTACAACCGGCAATTGCCCAAGCGGACGTGAATGCCGCAATCAATCTTGCGCTCCGGGCAATTGCTGATCCGAGGTTGTGGACAATTTATCCCCGCCTGCGAACACAACGGGACAAAAAGGATGGTTCGCTCGCTGCGCGTGAGAAGCGTAAGTTCGGCGAGAAGAATCCACCCAAGCTGTCAGTCGCCATTCCCACAAAGCCAATTACTGAATCGGCTGGCAATCCAAATTTCTTCGCCGACTTCGCAGGATTAAAACAAATCGCTGAAGGATTGACGGCGGGGGGAAAAAGTTTGGATTGGTTGACGAAGGAATGGACGGAAGCAACGCTCGCATCAGACAAAACTGCCCCGCCACTGCTTCACAGCAAGAGTTTTTGGGGAACGGTGAAGGCCGCGCAATGGCAGCGAATTGAAGAAATCAACGCGAAGCGCATCGCGGCATGGAAAGATAAGTTAAATCCCATGCCAGATTAACCTATGAGCGAGTCCTCGTTGCGCACCGAAGGTTCGTTGGAAGCCCAGCCGAGAATGGGCGTGCGCAACTTGCACAACTTCATCTATTGCCCGCGCCTGTTTTATTTTCAGTGGGTCGAAAACATTTTTCAGGAGAACGCCGACACGGTGGCGGGCAGTCATGTCCATCGCAACGTGGATGCTCCATCCAAGCTGGACGATCCCAAGGAGCTTGGTCTGCCGGAAGGTGCAAAGCTCCGCAGTCTGCGCCTGGAAAGTGAATCGCTCGGACTCATCGGGGTGGTGGACATCGTGGAAGGCGGCCCGGATGGCGCGGAGATCATTGACTACAAACGCGGCTCCGCCCGGCGCGATGCCGAGGGCGAGCGTGTGGCGAAGGAGCCGGACGCCATGCAAGTTGCCGCGCACGCGTTGCTGTTGCGCGAGCATGGTGTGAACGCAGTTCGCGGCGCGATTTATTACGTGGCGGACAAGCGGCGCGTTCCGGTGGAATTGACCGAGGAACTTTTCAGCAAAGTCCGCAAGGCGATTGAGGACGCGCGTGCAGTCGCCGCCAGCGGAAAATGCCCGCCGCCGCTGAAGAATGACGCGCGATGCTTGTATTGCTCCGCCTATCCAATTTGTCTGCCGAATGAATCGCTTTGGTGGTCGAAGCGGCGAAAGCCGGCGGATACCGACGGGCAGATTCAGTTTGGTTTCATTGCGCAATCGGAAGACGCGGTTCGCAGTCAGATTTTGGAGGCGTTGGATTTTGCCGCCGAGTCCACGGACAAGGAACCGACGTTGCAACCGCCGCGTCCGGGCGGCGATGATGGCGAGGTGCTGGTGGTGCAGACGCCGGGCGCGCAAATCGGCCAGCGCGGGGATGAATTGCTCGTCAGCGTGAAGGGCGAAGATGTGCGCAAACTGCCTGGCCAGCAAGTGCGAGCGATTTATTGCTACGGCGCGATTCAGATGACGGCGCAGGCGGTTTCGACGTGTTTGGAGTTGGGAATTGATGTGGCCTATTTTTCACCGGCAGGGCGGTTTCTTGGCATATTGGGCGGATTGCCAGCCAGCGGCGTGGACGCGCGACGTGGGCAATATCGGTTGTTTGAAATGCCGGGCGTGCGGTTGCAACTGGCGCGCGAAGTCATTCGCGCGAAAATTCACAACCAGCGCGTGATGCTCATGCGCAATGGTGATGTGCCGGACCGGGTGACAAGCTTGATGGCGAGTTTCCGCGATTCCACGGAATCGGCTCGCGACCTAACGGCGTTGCTGGGCATCGAAGGCAGCGCGGCGGCACTCTACTTCGAACAGTTCGAGTCCATGTTGAAACAGCGCGAAGATTGGAAATTTGACTGGCGCGGACGCAATCGCCGTCCGCCGCGTGATCCGGTGAACGCACTGCTGTCGCTGGGCTATTCAATGCTGGCGAAGGAACTCACGGGCGTTTGCTATTCAGTCGGGCTTGATCCGTTTCTTGGCTTCATGCACCAGCCACGTTACGGCCGTCCGGCGCTGGCACTGGATTTGATGGAGGAATTTCGCCCACTCATCGCCGACAGCGTGGCTATCAGCCTCATCAATCGTGGCGAACTTGGCCCGGAGGACTTCATTAAGAGCGCGAATGGGATGTTTTTAACCGACAAAGGCCGGCGACCATTTTGGGAAGGATGGTTTCGACGGCTGGATACGGAAGTCAGCCACCCGGAATTCAGCTATAAAATGGCCTATCGCCGGATGCTGGAAGTGCAGGCGCGGCAGTTGTGGCGATTCGTTCGGGGCGAAGCTTTGACCTATCATGGATTTGTCACGCGATGAGCCGCATCCGCTATCTGGTGAGCTACGACATCAGCGACCCGAAGCGGTTGCGGAAAGTGGCGCGCTCGCTGGAAGGTTTTGGCG
>Ga0181527_1001697_pt1 | contig 22111 bp, 20 predicted proteins | sample PEATcosm2014_Bin_30_FD_119762 | JGI IMG/M metagenome (GOLD analysis project Ga0181527, IMG submission 119762) | Peatland microbial communities from MTU Mesocosm Facility, Houghton, MI, USA - PEATcosm2014_Bin06_60_metaG | ecosystem: Environmental > Terrestrial > Soil > Wetlands > Peat | place...
CAGTGCCTGCCGCGGCCAGGATAGGGTTGTTCACCGGTACAGCTTCTCCCGTTTTCTGAAGAACTTGACAAGAGGGTCCACGTAATCCGCCTCGGTGGAAATGGGGATCTCGTCGATGCCGTTTGCGCGGAAAAAGGCCGAAAGCTCCCGGCTGCGGCGCTCCGATTCCGCGGCAAACGCGCGGCGCAGCGATGCATCGCGCGAGTCGACAAGCGTGGCGGCGCCGGTTTCCGGATCAAGCAATTCGATGAGGCCCACGTCGGGCAGGTTTTTTTCGCGCGGATCGGCAATGCTGATCGCGACAAAATCGTGGCGCCTGCCCGCCACCCGGATGGGCACTTCAAACCCGGACGCGCAGAAATCGGACACCAGGAACACCACGCTCTTCTTGGTAATAACGCGATTGAGGAATTCGATCGCGGCCCCGATGTTCGTGCCGGGCTTTACGGGCTTAAAATACAGCAGCTCGCGAATCACGCGCAGCACGTGGTTCTTGCCTTTCTTGGGAGGGATATACGTCTCGACGTCGGAGGTGAAGATGATGAGCCCGACCCGGTCGTTGTTCTTGATTGCCGAAAAAGCAAGCAGGGCGCAGAGTTCGACGGCCACCTCGTCTTTGAACCGCTCCACTGTGCCGAAATGCCCGGACGAGCTGGCGTCCACCACGAGCATCACCGTGAGTTCACGCTCCTCCACGTGCTTCTTCACATAGAGCTGCCCCATGCGGGCGGTGACGTTCCAGTCGACGGAGCGCACGTCGTCGCCCTCGATGTACGTGCGGACTTCGGAGAACTCCATTCCCCGGCCCTTGAAAACGCTCTGGTACTCGCCGGACAGGATGGCGTCCACGACGCTCCGCGTGCGTATCTCGATGCGGCGTACTTTCTGCAGTATTTCTTTGGGGATCATGGGCTTTTTTCGTTCAACCCGGACAGGGTTTGCGCGAGCACCGCACCGTGTTAGGGAACTTCCACACTGTCAAATATCTTCTGGATGATGTCTTCCGGCGCAACGTTCTCCGCTTCGGCCTCGTAGGTAAGGAGCACACGGTGCCGCAACACGTCCATGCCCACGCTCTTGATGTCCTCCGGGGTCACGTACCCTCGTCCCCGGATAAAGGCGTGCGCGCGCGCCGCCCGGGCGAGAAAAATGGTGGCGCGCGGAGAGGCGCCGTAGGCGATAAGGCCTTTGAGGTCCTTGAGCCCGGCCTTGTCCGGTTCGCGCGTTGCAAAGGTGATGCTCACGATGTAGTCTTCGACCTTGGGGTCCATGTAGATTTCGTTGACCACGCTTCGGGCGCGGAGGATCTTGTCGACCGTGATCACCGTCGCCACTTCGGGCACGTCGCCTTTTCCCATTCTGGCAAGTATTTCCTTTTCCTCTTCCCTGGTAGGATAGACTATTTTCAGTTTGAGCATGAACCTGTCGACCTGCGCTTCGGGAAGCGGATAGGTGCCTTCCTGCTCGATGGGGTTCTGCGTGGCAAGCACGAGAAACGGGTCGTCCAGAGGATAGGATGTGTTGCCGATGGTCACCTGGCGCTCCTGCATCGCTTCAAGCAGCGCGCTCTGCACCTTGGCCGGCGCCCTGTTGATCTCGTCCGCCAGAATGATATTGGCGAAAATGGGGCCTTTCTTGGGCACAAACTCCGCGGTTTTCTGATTGTAAATCATGGTGCCCACGAGGTCGGCGGGCAGCAGGTCGGGCGTAAACTGGAGCCGCTGGAATTTGGTGTCCACGATCTTTGCGAGCGTCGATATCGCAAGGGTCTTTGCGAGTCCGGGAACGCCTTCAAGCAGGATATGGCCGCGTGTGAGGAGCCCTATGAGAAGCCGGTCGATCATTTTGCCCTGGCCCACAATCACTTTGCTCATCTCGTTTCTCAGCAGGGCGACAAAACTGCTCTCCTCCTTGATCTTCTCGTTCAGTACGGCAATGTCCACGCTCATCGTGCGCATCCTTTCCCAAAAAGAGATTGATTGTTTCTCACTCGAATTTGATAATCAAAAAATGGTATATATTACGGTAGTGAAAGATAATTATTTTCTATACGATTGAAGCAAGTATTTCGCCCGGTCTTTCGCAAGGAGACAGGTTGTCGCAAGCCGCGAACCGTGCACCGCATAGAGACGGCCTTGTTTTTCCCGACCGTCCAGTTCCGGGCGTGCACGGTGTTTCCACGCGCGAGCGGAGCATGCCATGACGGCCCTCGTTCTCTGGGCAGGGCGGCTGATTGTCCTGTTTGTCATTATCCGGATCGTTCTCTCGCTTTTCTCGAAGAAACCGATTACTTTCGGGCATGGGCCCAAGCCGGCTCCCCGGTTCGACGCAAAAGGCAAACCGGTGGAAGACGCGGATTTCAAGGAACTCTGACGCGCAGGGCGGCTGGGAGGAATTCTTTTGGAACTTTCTATTTCCGACATCAACGCGTTCAAGGTCATAAAGATCAGCGGCAAGGTCGACTGGGAAAACGCCCGCATGCTCGACAGGGAAGTCCAGCAGATCATCGACGGCGGGTGCTCCCACATCGCGTTCAACCTCGACGAAGTCACCTTCATCTGCTCGGGCGGCATCGGCGCGCTCGTCTACAATCTTAACAAAGTGAAAAAAATGGGCGGGGCGATGTACATCATTTCCTCAAACGAATATGTCAACTACATCCTCGAGACCCTCAAGTTCGACATCGTGTTCGACGGGTTCCTTTTCGGTTCCTTCGAGGAATTCAGGAACCAGATCATCGAAAAGGACTAGCGGTGCCCCCAGCCTTCAACGTGCCTCTCCTGCAATTCAAACCCATTCTCAAGGAAAAGATCTGGGGCGGCACCGCGCTTCGGAACGTGCTTGACAAACAGGTGCCTCCGGGGAGCGTGGTGGGCGAGTCGTGGGAACTTTCCGGAGTGCCCGGCAACGAATCGATGGCGACCACCGAAGGGTTTGCCGGAAAAAACCTCGTGGAAATCCTTTCCGGCGACCCGCAATCCGTCGTGGGAGCAATCCCGCGCTACAGCGGTTTTCCCCTCCTGTATAAATTCATCGACGCGGATGCAAAACTTTCGGTCCAGGTGCATCCCGATGACGCGCAGGCCAAGGCCCGCGGGTGGGGCAATTTCGGCAAGACGGAGTGCTGGTATATCATCGACGCGAAACCCGGCGCGCAGATGGTGTGCGGCTTCAAGAACGGGACGAGCCGCGACGATATCAAAGACGCGGCCGCCACGGAGCGCATTCTTCCCTTGCTCAATTACGTCAACGTCTCGCCGGGCGACGTCCTGTTCGTGCCGGGTAGGACCGTGCACGCGGTGCTCGGCGGCGTGCTGTTCTACGAAGTGCAGGAAACGGCCGACACCACCCTGCGGCTGTACGATTGGGACCGTCTTGACAAAGAAGGGAAACCGCGCCAGCTTCACGTGAAGGAATCCCTCGAAATAATCGATACCACATGGCACCAGTACCACAAGATACCCGGCGTGACGATCGAGCAGACCGATGCCGTCACCCGTTCATTCCTGGTCGCATGCCGGCATTTTGCTTTGGAAGAGTACCGTTTCCGCCTCGCCGCGGAAGTGGCGCTGCCGGTCAAACGCTCGTTTCGGGTGGTAACGGTGTGCAGCGGACTCGTGCGGGTCCTGCACGGTAACGCGGCCGACACTATTCACAAAGGGGAAACCGTGCTTATTCCCGCCCACCTGTCGGGCGTTCGCGCGGCCGCGGAGCAGGGAACCCAGTTTCTCCTCTCCTGGGTTCCCGACCTCATCTCGGAAGTGGTGGCCCCGCTTTCCGTGAAGGGCATCTCCCCCGACGCCATCGTCCAATTGGGCGGAAACCCGGCGACCAGCGATTTGGCGGTACTGGTTTAGTTATCCAGATCAATACAAAGAGTTGGGCGCCCCGCCGAGTACGGCGGCGGTTCTTCTTACGGGCTCGGCTGGTCAGCCTCGGTGCCGGATCGCCCCCCGATGCCTATGCGGCGGGGTCGACCGGCACTGCTCTCCGGAGCACCCTCCAGGTTAACCTGGCGCTTGGCAGAAGGCAATGTCCACAATTGTCAAGATAGATCGAGTTGAATGGTTGAAAAGTTGACCGATTAGTTCAGTTGAGAATTTTGTAACCGGGTACTGCTACGGTGCGCGCAACTGAAGGTACGGGCTTGCAAGGGTACATCCACGCCGCACCGGCTCAGCAATCCAACATCAAATTTAGTCGAATTAGTCTACTCATTCCCCAAACCTGTACTCAATCTTCCACGAAAATTCCTCTCCGGAATCGATCGTTTTTTCCAGATACGGTTCAAAAGAAAACGTCCTGCGGTTTGCCCACACCGGCAGAAATGAAGGAGCATAATCGCATGACACCAGCACCGCGTTGACAAGCGGATGAACCTGCCGGGCTGTAAAAAGGGCCGGCTGTTCGAGAATAAGCGGCTGATAAAGCCCTTTGTCCCATTCGAAGCGCGGGTTCATTTCCACCCATCCCCGATCGTTGAGAAAATAGCCGGCATTGTCCGGCACGGCAACGGGAAAACCGAACCGGCACGCAACGCGGCCGGCGGGATAGGGAAAAAAGGGGTGCGGGAACCACCGGAGCGGGAATGCGTTCTCTCCTTTGTTCAGCAGCGCCGTTTCGGACGTAAGAGCATTTCCGGACAGGAGGACCGAGCGGACGATGGAAATATCCCACTTGTCAAATACGTGCCCGGTTCGCATCACGATGCCGGGCCCCCGCTGTTCAATCTCCCACAAAGAAAATTCGGCCACATGCGGATTGGAACGGGCGCTAAACGGCGCCGTACCACTTGTGCGCGTCACACGCCCAACGCCCGGCACCAGCACGTCCTCGCCTGCCTTTGCCACGTCTCCATTCAGCGCGGTCACAAAGACTTCAGGCGCGCCTTGGCCGTCAAAGGGGCTAAAGGAGCCATCCGGAAAGTTGGGCCCGGAGAATAAATCACCCTCTTGCTTGTCGTGCACCTGGAAGATATAGCCGCCCGCGCAATACCTCGATCCAAGCAGATGCCGGTCCGCATAAGGATCAACAATATCGACGATCAGTTCGTCACTTTGCAGTTTGAGCATAGAAATCAATCCGTTGCAATCGTGTTATTTGCAAGGCGGCTTCCGGAAATCGTGAGCTCATTTCGGGAATTCCCGAGGGAAATGGATTTTGCGGCTTGCCAGTCGCAAAATCCATTTCCCTGCAATAATATAAAACAGGCACCCGTATTAATGTTGGCTGCGAGTAAGCAGTATGTTTCAGTCGATAGGGTTAGTACACAGTTCCTCAGTACCTCCTACATTTCTTAAAGGGCGAACCTGCCGGGGCAGCCACGGCAGGTTTTTTTATTTAGGGTCTTGTCTCCGCCGGATGGCAGATCATAATCCGCTGGGACCAAGGGGCGCGGGTGAAGGCCGCCAGTTGCAGAGCGCGGCTGGAATCCTAGAACAGCATGGTTCGGCTCGTATCTTTGCAGCCTAGACTCCAAAGACAAGAAGAGTTGCAGTTATCCTTGAGAAGCAGATCAAGTAACTGATTGGAATGAAATGAGGTTATCCGTTGTGTAGCTAAATTTGCCGATGGTACAATTTATTCCGGTCTCCCTCCGTAGTATGTTTGACTGCTGAAGAGTAGTAAGCAATGAACCTCCTTTAGGTGAGGGTGAAAGCCTGCAGGTAGCAGTCGCCTGCAGGTTTCTTTTTGGTTGTCTGCGGGCGTTCGTTCTTTGTAATGCATCCCTCACCACGGCAGACGTAACGCCCTTTCCCCCGCTTCAGTAACCAATCCCAACCAGCCACTGCCCGAAAAACGGATTTATGTACCGGTATTCGTTCCCGGTCTTGAACAGGATTTTCAGGTCTTCGAGCCGGGTCAGCGATTTCCGAACCGTGGAGGGTTGCCGGATGCCGGTGGCCGCAAGAAACTCCCTCGAAAGTGTGTTTTTGCCGCCGAGTTTGGCAACGGCAATGAGGCATTTGAGTTGGAGCGCGGTGATGGTGGCCAGGCACGCTTCATATCCTTTACGCTCTTCTGCAAAGATTTGCTGCAAAGCCTCCAGAATGGTCTTCTCGCCGACCGCGTTTTTGGAATTTGCCACGCCGTAAACCGCGGCGCAGAGCTGTTGAGTATCACCGGGGTTTTCCCGGGCGATGTGCATTATCCTTTCGATCGTCTCGGGTGTGATCCTGATCCGAGCTTCTTTGAACTTGCCGGCGATGAATTGCCTGAATGCGGAATGGTCGATGAAGCCTACCTCAATCGGCAGCGCGGACTTGAAAAACGGACTGTCGTGGTCGGTGAAAATTGTATTCATTTTTCCGCGGATGCTCCCGCAGAAAACAAAGGGAATGGAATGGAGAAACTGGATCCTGCCGCGCATGACGGCCAAGACCTTTTTCGGCTCAGGAAGGTTCAGGATGTCCTGAAATTCGTCGATGACGACGACGGAGTTACGGTATTCCCGTCCGGAAAAAATGTCGAGCAGCCCTTCGAGCGACTCGGGCAGGAGCTTGGCGACCGAGTCGATGGAAAGGGTTGGTGAGCCGGAAATCGGGTCGAAGGTGATTGTCGGTCTGAGGGCGGCCATGGCCTTCAGCATGGTTTGGATGAGGTTCCCGCTTCCCTCGGCCTTGACGATACCGTTGAGCATCCGCTTGTGGATGTCTTCGATCGTTCTCACTTCAAGAAGGTCGACGTACACAAGCCGTTTCGATTTGATCCCGGCCACGGTTTCAATGATGAGCGACGTCTTGCCGGTCCTGCGCTCGCCCTCCAGGTAGGTATTCTGGCCGGCAAGCAGACGCGCTTTCAGCTTTGTCTCGAGCTCTGGACGGACGCAGTAATTCTTCCTGGTGACAACGCGGCCGTACGCGAAAGGGTTCATACCGCCCCCCCTTGTTGCACTTATACCTTTTAGTATAATATATTATACTATTTGGTGCAATACCAAATGGTACACTTTTTTGAACAACGCGCGGAAACCCTGAGCAGGCAAGGAATAAACCGTCATCTTACGCGCGGCGGCCATCCCCGGAAAGGCGGTTGGCTGATTGCTCGTTGGCGCCTTTTTACCTCACCAGCTTCTTGTACTTAATTCTCCTCGGTTGTTCGGAATCCATTCCCAGTCTCGCCAGCTTCGCTTCTTCGTAATCCGCAAAATTGCCTTCATACCAGTACGTTTGGCTTTCTCCCTCAAAAGCAAGGATATGGGTTGCGATCCGGTTGAGGAACCACCGGTCGTGGGTGATGACGACCACGCAGCCGGAAAAGTCCAGTATCGCCTGTTCGAGCGCCTGGAGCGTTTCCACGTCGAGGTCATTGGTGGGTTCGTCAAGCAGAAGCACGTTGCCGCCGGTCTGGAGCAGCTTGGCAAGGTGCACCCTGTTGCGCTCGCCGCCCGAGCAGTCTTTGATCGGCTTCTGCTGGTCGGAGCCGGAAAAGTTGAACCTCCCCACGTAGGCGCGGGAGTTCATTTCCAGTTTGCCAAGCCGTATGATGTCCTGGCCGCGCGTGATTTCCTGGAAAATGGTGTTCTCCGGGGTGAGCGCGTCGCGGTTCTGGTCAACGTAGCTGAGCTGGACCGATTCCCCTATGGTAAGGTTGCCCGCGTCCGCCTTTTCCTGGCCCGTGATGATTTTGCACAACGTGGTCTTGCCCGCGCCGTTGGGCCCGATGATGCCCACGATGCCCGCGCGCGGCAGGCTGAAACTCATGTGTTCGAACAGCAGTTTGTCGCCGTAAGCCTTGCCCAGGTTTTCTGCGCGTATGACAAGGTCGCCCAGCCGGGGACCGTGCGGTATGACGATCGTGGCGGTACCGAGTTTCTCCGGCCCTTCATGGCTGCGCAGTTCTTCGTACGCGTTAAGACGCGCCTTGCCCTTGGCCTGACGCGCCCGCTGCGAAAGGTGTATCCAGTCGAGCTCCTTTTTCAGTCGCGCCTGCCTGTTGCTTTCTTCGCGTTCCTCCTGCTCCATGCGCTGCGTTTTCTGTTCGAGCCACGACGAGTAATTGCCCTGCCAGGGAATGCCTCTGCTCCTGTCAAGTTCGAGTATCCAGCCCGCCACGTTGTCGAGAAAATACCGGTCATGCGTGGTGAGGATAACGGAACCCTTGTATTCCTTGAGATGCCGTTCGAGCCAGGCCACCGATTCCGCGTCCAGGTGGTTTGTCGGTTCGTCAAGGAGAAGCAGGTCCGGCTCTTCCAGCAAAAGCCTGCACAGCGCCACGCGGCGCCTTTCGCCGCCGGAAAGCGTAGCAACGGTCGCGTCGGCCGGCGGCAGGCGCAGGGCGTCCATAGCTATTTCCATGTGGCGGTCAAGCTCCCAGAGATCGGCCGCGTCTATCCGGTCCTGCAGTTTTGCCTGGCGCTCCATGAGCTTCTCCATGGCTTCGTCGGACATCTTCTCGCCGAATGTGGCCGAAACGTCATCGAATTCCTTGAGAATCGCCCGCTTGTGCGCCACGGCAATTTCCACGTTTCCTCTTACGTCAAGTTTTTCGTCGAGAAGGGGCTCCTGCGGCAGATACCCCACGGTGCGGCCTTGCTCGATCCATGCCTCGCCGAGGAATTCGGTGTCAAGGCCTGCCATGATTCGCATGAGCGTGCTCTTGCCCGAACCGTTGATGCCGATGATACCGATTTTGGCGCCGTAGTAAAAAGAGAGGGAGATCTCTTTAAGCACTTCCTTCTTGGGCGGGAAAATCTTGGTCATTCTGCTCATGAAGTAGACGAATTTTTCGGGCATTTCAGTTACATCCTTCTTGATTATATTTGTTTTGGTTCTGTTTGTAACGGGGAATAAAATAAGTCGGAGGACAGGTTTGAGGGGGTTGAATTAAGGGATTTGGTCGTCTGAACAAGATAGAATTCTTGGGCGTCCAGATGCAGTATGAAAATTGAATGCTGGGCGCCCCAGCGAGCGCGTTCCTCGAAGGTTCGCTGTCGCGACTGCTCCAGTAGTGCTGATTGCTGTCGTAGTCGCGGTGCTGCGGGGTTCTTCAATTTGTTTCATCGGGTGTTTCTAGGGTGCGCGCAGCTGGTGTTTCGGTTTCGCCACTGTAGGTACCTCGCCGCACCCGCTCAGCAAACCATAATATTATCTGAGCAATTGATCATCGTTGAACACAGTGGAAGCCGGGGGCCAGGAATTTCGCGCGCCCAACAGGAAGGGCGCATAGCGACGCGAAGCGGTGCCCCCGCAGATTATCTTTTATAATTGAAAACGGATGTTATTAGCAAAGATTCTCAAAATCTGTTCCCCTTTAACCTCATCACACAATGAATTATTTTGAGGCTTCTCACGACACGCCTGTTTTTGTGAAATTTATCACGTAAGTTCTTTTCCGCTTCCCTCCCTCGAATTGTCAAAGTGAAAAGGGGAAATCCGATTTATGGAACTCCTGCAGATCTCAAAAAAAGGGCTTCTTGATTTTGTCGGAACCCTGGTTGCCGGCCCGCTTGACATCATCGGCGTTGTGCAGAAGGACGGCCGGTTTGCGTACGACAAACTCGACGACGCAAGAAGCCTTCGCCTCGATTTCGACGAAGCGCTGTACTCGCCCAAACAATTTCTGTTTCCGCCAAAGGAGGCGCTGCTCTCCTATGCGCCAAAGGACCCCGCATCGTCTGAGCCGGTGTATTCGGAAAAACCGCAGGCGATTATCGGCATTCATCCGGGAGACCTGGCGGCAATCGCCATGCTCGACAAGGCATTTACAAAAGTGAATATCGACGCGCACTATTGCGCCCGCCGAGAAAAAACTATTCTCGTCGGCATCTACCCCACAAAACCGGGGGCCTACCGGTTCACGTCTTCGATGATCAAGCCCCAGGAACCATACCTGGCGGCCGACGCGTTTCTCGTCGACCTGGGCAACGATTCGTACGCCGTGGAAATCGTCACCGACCGCGGCAAGGAGTTCTTTTCTACCAGCACGGCAACGGCTGCGGAGGCGGACGCAAAGGCAAAAGCCGAACGCATGAAGACCGCAGTGAAAGATACCGTTGCTCTTTCTGTAAAGAGAGACGATCTGCCCTCCTTCCTGGACGGCAAGGAACATCACCCGGTGTGGGAAGCGCGCGCAGCCAAGTGTTTTTCCTGCGGCTCCTGCGTCACCGTATGTCCAACCTGCTACTGTTTCGACGTGCTCGACGAACTCGACCTGTCGTTCGAGTACGGCCTTCGCTTTCGCACCTGGGACGCGTGCGTTCTCGATCCCTTTGCCGTGTGCGCGGGCGGCCACAATTTCCGCAAAAAACCGGCCGACCGGATACGGCACCGGCTGTACCGGAAGCAGAAGTTCCTTCTCGAAAAACTCGGCCTTGCCGGATGCGTCGGCTGCGGGCGCTGCAAGAAAGCGTGCGTGCCCGACATCGCGTTTCCGCCCGACATCGACAACGACCTGCTCGGAAAGGGGGCATAAAATGTGCGAAGGATGCGGATGCCAGCACCAGGAATCTCTCTATATGCCCAAGACGGCAACCCTCGTGCGCACCAACCCCCTGACCGACAAGGACAGGTTCTTCGAGTTCAAACTTGACGGACAAGATTTGGGCCACAAGCCGGGCCAGTTTGCGGAAATTTCCATTCCGGGCATCGGCGAAGCGCCCATTTCCGTTTCTTCGTCGCCCACAAAAAAGGGAAGTTTCGAGATGGTGATACGAAAGGTGGGAAAGGTGACCAGCGCCATTCACGACCTGAAACCCGGGGACGCCGTGGGCGTCCGCGGGCCTTTCGGCACGCATTTCCCCATGGACGAATTGAAAGGCAAGGACCTCCTTTTTATCGGCGGAGGCATCGGGCTCGTGCCGATGCGCTCGGCGATCAATTATGCATTTGACAACAGGAAGAATTACGGCGCCATCACCATCCTTTTCGGCTGTGTGGACCCAAGCCAGCGGCTCTTTGTAGACGAGCTGAAACAATGGGGCGCGTTGCAGGGCATCACGTTCATGGAAACCGTGGACCGGTGCAAGGAAGGTGAATGGAAAGGGAACGTCGGCGTCATCACCACCCTTTTCCCTAAAGTAAAAAATGCCGTCAATCCGAAAACCGCCGCGGCAATCGTCGTGGGCCCGCCGATCATGTACAAATTCGTGATCCTGGAACTGCGCTCCATGGGATTCAAGGAGGCGGATGTCATCGTTTCGTTGGAGCGCAGGATGAAATGCGGGGTCGGCAAATGCGGGCACTGCCAGATCGACGGCGTGTACGTGTGCCAGGATGGTCCGGTGTTCACGCTCGAGAGCATTTCGCACCTCGTGGAGGCACTGTAATATGAAACCAAGAGTCGCGTTTTTCGATTTCGCATGCTGTGAAGGATGCCAGCTCCAGGTCGCAAACCTCGAGGAAGACATTCTCGGGCTGGTCAACCTTGTTGACGTAGTGGAATTCCGGGAAGTGCTTACCGGCAACGCGCCGGACTACGACGTCTCGTTCATCGAAGGTTCCATCACCAGGCCCGAAGACGAGGCGCGCCTCAAGGACATCCGCAGCCGCTCAAAGCTGCTTGTGTCGTACGGCGCATGCGCGGCGACGGGAGGCGTGAACAAGATAAAGAACGTGTGGGGCAACATCGAAAAGGTCAAGAAAGAAGTGTACGGGAAGGACGCAGGCATGCCCCATCTCGCAACCTATCCCACCAAGGCGGTGCACGAAGTGGTGAAAGTCGATTACTTCGTTCACGGTTGCCCCATTACGCGCTCCGAGTTTCTCAAAGTCGTCAAGGCTCTGGTCTTCGGCACCACGCCCGATATACCCGAATACCCGGTATGCGTGGAATGCAAGATGTGCGGCAACGAATGCATGTTCGATAAAGGCGGCGTCTGCCTGGGGCCGGTCACGCGCGCAGGCTGCAACGCGATATGCCCGGGCAACAACGTGTCATGCGAAGGTTGCCGGGGCGCGGTGCCCAACCCGAACAACAACGCCATGCACGAGGTCCTGGCGAAATACAAGCTGTCGGTTGACGACATCAAACGGCAATTCACCATGTACGCGTTAGATCCGGAGGTCGGTAAATGAGCTCCAACGCCATTCATATAGACGTGCACCACGTCACCAGGGTCGAAGGACACGGCAAAATCCTTGTCGATATAGACAAAGGGGAAGTTAAAACCGTGCGCTGGAGCGTGCCCGAGGCCCCGCGCTTCTTCGAAGCAATGGTTGTGGGACGGGATTGCACCGAATTACAGCCCATCACCTCGCGAATCTGCGGCATCTGTTCGATAGGACACTCGTTTGCATCGCTCAAGGCCACCGAGGCCGCAATGGGCGTTATCATTTCCGAGCAGACACGCAGGCTCCGCAAGATATTAAACCACGGTGAAAATCTGCAAAGCCACGTTCTTCATGTCGGGTACCTTGCCCTGCCCGACCTTTTCAAGGTTGGAAGCGTTATCCCTCTGGCAACCACGCACAAGGACGCGGTTCTCCTTGTTGTGAAGTTGCACCGCTTGGCGAATGAAACCTGCGACATCGTGGGCGGCCGCACAACACACCCCATCCGCACCTGCATCGGCGGATTCACCAAGGTGCCCGCCGAAAAAGAACTTGCAGGGCTCAAGGCGCGTTTCGAGGCAGCGATACCGGATCTCAAGACCCTTGCGGGCGTAGTCAAATCCGTTGCCTGCGGCCTGCCCGACTTTGTGCGGGAAACAGAATACGTGTCACTCACCGATCCGGCCGAATATGCGCTGTACGATGGAATGATTAAATCCACCGATGTCAAGGACGCAATCCCGGTTGACCGGTATCTGAGGGTAACAAACGAATACATGAATTCCCAATCCACCGCCAAATGGGCAAAATTCAACCGCGAATCCTATATGGCGGGTGCGCTGGCGCGATTCAACAACAACCACGCCCAGCTTTCCCCGCTTGCAAGAGCCGTTGCCGCTGATCTGGGGCTGGCTGCCCCCTGTTACAACCCGTACTTCAACACCGTGGTGCAAGTCGTGGAATGCGTCTATTCGGTGGAAAAAACCATCGAGCACCTGAACTGGCTTCTTGACAAAGGCATCAAGAATGAACCCGCCTCCGTGAAGCCTCGCGAGGGCCGCGGCGTGGGCGCCGTGGAGGTTCCGCGCGGCATTTTGTTTCACGACTACACCTACGACAAGAAGGGCAGATGCGTCAAGGCGAACTGCATCATTCCCACCAACCAGAACCATGCAAACATCCAGAAGGACATGGACAAGCTGGTTCCTCAATTCAAAGACCGGGGAAAAGACGAACTGCAGTTGATGCTCGAGATGCTCGTGCGGGCGTACGACCCCTGCATTTCCTGCTCAACGCATTAAAACATCACCACAGAGACACGGAGAGCACGGAGAAAACAATATTCTATCTTCTCTGTGTCCTCCGTGTCTCCGTGGTGAATCTTCCTCTTTCAGGAAAGTGCGATGCACGAATACTCGGTCGCCTGCGAAATAGCTGCTCTTGTCAAGCAATCCGCGCAAGGCCGCCCCGTAAAACAAATCACGCTCGCCGTGGGAGCGCTGAGTGGTATATTTACCGAGTCTCTGCTCATGTACCTGGGACTGGTGCTTCCCGACATGGGCATGAACAATGTCGCAATCGAAACCAAAGACGTGCCGGCAACCTTCGCGTGCTCGTGCGGAGCCACCTACGCGGCCGACACCATCGCGTCGGTGTGCCCCGCATGCGGCGGCTACAACAGGGCACTCACCGCAGGCTCCGATTGCACGGTGGAAAGCATCGAGGTAGAGGATGATTGAAAAACTGCGGCTTGCGAAAAGCGCGCATGCGCTCAACGACGTGGTTGCGGAACAAAACAGGCGCATTTTCAAAGAGACCGGAATCACCGTCGTCAACATGATAAGCTCTCCCGGCTCCGGCAAGACGTCTCTCCTCGAAGCGCTCGCGCGGCGCATGCGCCGCGCGCTTCTGGTGATCACGGGCGACATTCAGACCCAACTCGACAAAGAGAGAATCGAAAAGGCTGGCGCCCAGGGAATCCAGATCGAGACGCGGGGATCGTGCCACCTGTCGGCCGCCATGATAAACGCTGTTGTCAAGGGGCTTTCGTTTTCCGGCGTCAAACTCCTCGTGATCGAAAACGTCGGCAATCTCGTGTGCCCGTCTTCCTACGACCTTGGCGAACACGAGAAGATTGCCGTGCTGTCGGTCGCCGAAGGCGACGAGAAGCCGATCAAGTACCCCACCCTGTTCATCCGGGCGGGCGCCGTCGTGATCAACAAAATCGACCTCTTGCCATACGTCAACTTCGACATGGACCGCGCAATGTCGGACATCCGGAAATTGAAGCACGACGCGGAGATATTCAAAACGTCGTGCGCCACCGGAGACGGCATCCAAGACCTCGTCGCCTATTTTGACAACCTGAAGGCAAACAGCCGCTGAAGAGGCATTGCGACACGCTTCCGCCGGCACCACCTCTGCCGTGCGGGAAAACCTACGCACCATGAACCCGAACGTTCACTTTACCATCACGATCAAAGGAACCGTCCAGGGCGTCGGGTTCAGGCCCTTTGTGTACCGTTGTGCCAAACAACGGTCGATCGGCGGCGACGTGCGCAATGACGGTTCCGGCGTTACGATCAACGCATGCGGGACCCGGGAGGCTCTTGAAGCATTTGTCCGATCAATCAAGGAATCGGCCCCGCCGCTTGCCGTTATCCGGTCGGTTGACGTGCGCGAGTCACCTGCCGACGTCGCGCCGGCAGGATTCGTTATCGCCGAAAGCGGCAGCGGCCAGACGGCCGAAATCGACATTGCGCACGATACTGCCGTCTGCCCGGCCTGCCGTGCCGAGATGCTCGACGCAGCCGACAGGCGGTATCTCCATCCATTTATCAACTGCACCGATTGCGGGCCCCGCTACACCATCATCACCGGCCTTCCCTACGACCGCCCCCGCACGACCATGGCGGCATTTACTATGTGCGACGCGTGCCGGAGGGAATACGAAGATCCCGACAACCGCCGGTTCCATGCCCAGCCGATCTGCTGCAACCAGTGCGGGCCGGGGCTCGCATTGACGGATGCGCGCGGGGTCGTTCTGAACGGCGCACTCCCTATCGCCGGAGCACTGGAAGTCCTTGCCGAAGGCAGGGTTCTCGCCGTCAAGGGGATCGGCGGATTTCACCTTGCCTGCAGGGCCGACTCTCATCAAGCCGTTGGTCGACTGCGGCTGCGCAAACGGCGCGAGGAAAAGCCGTTTGCACTCATGGTTGCCGATGCTGCGGAGGCGAAGCGGCTCGCGTTCGTTTCGCCGGAGGAGCAGGCCATGCTCGAAAGTCCGGAGCGGCCGATTGTTCTCCTTAGGAGGCGGCCCGTGTGCCCCGGCATTGCGCCGGAAGTCGCGCCCGGCCTGCCGACGCTCGGCATCATGCTTCCCTACACGCCGGTCCATCACCTGCTGTTTAGGGACGCCGGCATCGCGCCGCTCGTCATGACAAGCGCGAACCTCACCGACCAGCCCATCATTCACGATGACAAGACCGCCTACGGCTCGCTGGCGGGAATCGCGGACGCCTTTCTCACGCATAACCGCGCCATTCACATGCGCAACGACGATTCCATTGTTCGCGTTATGGCGGGAAGTCCGGTTATTGTGCGGCGTTCGCGCGGGTTTGTTCCGGAGCCTGTGCCGTCGCCCGTGGACGTTGGCGGCCTCGTTGCGCTGGGGGGCGTGCTCAAAAGCACGGTGGCCGTCGGCAGGAAGAGCGACTGTTACCTCTCCCATTACATCGGGTCCATCGAAACCGTGGAAGACCTCAACAGTCTGGATTTCGCGCTGTCGCACCTTACGGCCGCACTCGGCGTGCTGCCGGAAGCCTATGCGTGCGACCTTCACCCGCAGTCGCTTGTCGCTTCCTATGCGGAGGACTCGGGACTGCCTGTTGTCAAGATCCAGCACCACCACGCGCATGCAGCCGCGTGCATGGCGGAAAACGGCGTCGAAGAAAACTCCCTTGCCATTGTGTACGACGGGACGGGCTTTGGGGAAGATGGAAACATCTGGGGAGGCGAAATCCTGCACGCAACCTATACCGGATACTCCCGGCTCGGCCACGCGACCTACCTTGTTTTGCCCGGCGGCGACCAAGCCATCCGAAATCCCGGAAGAATCGCCTTGGCCGCGCTGTACAAACGTATGGGCGATTCGGCGGCCGGGGCCGTCTCGTGGATGGGCGGCGAAGAAATATCCGCCGTGCTTGACATGGTACGGTCCGGCGCACACTGCGTCCGTTCGTGCGGCATGGGCAGGCTGTTCGACGCTGCGTCGGCACTGCTCGGCGTTTGCACAAAGCGCACCTACGAAGGCCAGCCCGCCATCATGCTCGAGGGCGTTGCCGACCCGGGCGAGACGGGCTCGTATGGATCTCCTCTGTCAATTGAAGAAGAAGGCATCCTCATTGACGGACCGGCGCTGCTGCACGACGTGCATGACGATTTCAAGAAGGGAACTCCGGTTTCAACCATTGCCGCGCGGTTCCACACTACTATTGCGCAAGCAACCGCTGCGGCCGCGCTTGTCGCCTCGCAGCAGTGCGATTGCACAACCGTGTGCCTCAGCGGCGGCGTGTTTCAGAACGCGTTCCTTGTGGAGCGCCTGGTGCCGCTTCTCAAACAGGCCGGATTGAAGCCGCTCATGCACCGGCGCACGCCGCCCAATGATGAATGCATTTCGTACGGACAGTTGGTAGTGGCGGGGGCGAAAAGGGAATTGGGAAAGCACGGCAATGAGCGAGACATTCGATAGAATGTATTTTAGTTTCTAAGCCTGGAGGAAAATATGAAAATAGACAGAACAGACGTGGCATTCACTGACCTCAAAACTATTCAAGAGGAGGATGACAAGTATTGGTCGCTAGCGCCAATAGAAGAAAAGCTGGAAATGATTACCTATTTAAGGGAGTGTTTTTATGGGTCGGAAGCGACTACCGGACGACTTCAAAGATTTTTTGAGTTCACTGAACAAGAACAACGTTGAATATCTTCTTGTGGGCGGTTGGGCCGTCGGAATGTATGGAGCTCCACGCGCCACTGCCGATATGGACATTTTTGTTGCTGTTGATGATGAAAACTTGGGAAGATTACTTAATCAAGCTTCAGGCATTGATTTCCAATCCAGTTACAAACGACGCAAAACCGTTACTGTTGACGGAATAATTATTTCAATTATATCAGAGACTGATTTATTGAAAAATAAGGCAGCTTCAGGAAGAGAAAAGGACATTGCAGATTTGAGAAATCTTGAAGGAATTATAAGGCAAAAATCAAATAAAGGAAAATAGTAAACGATTAGAATGCACGACAATCTGCACCCTGCGTCTTTGAGTTTACCCCCCTTTCTGCCTTCCCCTAAATCTTCACCAACGCCCCCTCCGTAATGAAGTATTTTTTCCCCCTGTTGCAACGACAATCCCCGCACTCCGGGCAACGGTCAAAACCAGGGACCTTTTTCCATGTGCCTCGCGGTTCCCGCAAAAGTGATCTCCATCGAGGGTTCCACCGCCACGGTCGACATGATGGGCAACACTACCTCTGCCGACATTTCGTTGCTCGAAAACGTCACTATCGGCGACTACGTCCTGGTTCACGTCGGCTTTGCCATCCAGAAATACGACGAGGCGGAGGCGAAGATAACGCTCGACTTGCTTCAAGAGCTCGCCCACACGGTGGACCCTCATGAGCCTGGTTGACTTTTCCGATCCATCGACCGCCGGGCTGCTGCTCGGCAGAATTGCGGCCGCCGCACACGCGCTCGGGACCGTTCGCATCATGGAGGTGTGCGGTACGCACACCATGGAAATCGGCAGGCTGGGACTGCGTTCGCTTCTTCCCAAAAATGTTGAACTTGTTTCCGGGCCGGGTTGCCCGGTGTGCGTGACGAGCGGCGCCTACCTGGACGCCGCCGCCACCATCGCGCTGTCGAAAAATTTCCGCATTGTCACCTACGGCGACATGGTCCGCGTCCCGGGCCTGCGCACGTCGCTTGACGAAGCAAAATCCAACGGGGCGGCAATCGACGTGGTGACCTCGCCCTTGCAGGCCGTCGAGATCGCGCGGCGGAAGCCCAACGAGCAGGTGATTTTTCTCGCGGTCGGATTCGAAACTACCGCGCCCGCATCGGCAAAGGCCGTATCAATTGCGAAGCAGGAAGGCATCCCGAATCTCTCGTTTTTCGTGTCGCACAAAACAGTGCCGCCTGCGCTGTCCGCACTGGTTGCGGACAAGGAACTGGCGATCTCCGGATTCCTCCTTCCCGGCCATGTGAGCGCCGTCATAGGAGAAAAACCCTATTGGCCCCTTGCGCAGCAAGGATTGCCCGCCGTCATAACGGGATTTGAGCCGCTCGATATTCTGAGCGGGATCACCATGGTGTGCGACATGCTCGTACACAAACGGGCCTCGGTGCTCAACGCGTACCAGCGTATCGTCAAGCGTGAAGGGAATCCGCGCGCCGTCGAAACGGTGTTCCGCGTGTTTGACGTTGCCGATGCGGCGTGGCGCGGCATCGGCCTGATACCCGGGAGCGGCCTCGCACTCAGGCAGGAATTCCGCGAGTATGATGCGTCAATCAGATTCGGCATCCCTCCGGACGGCGGCGCAGCCGATATGCCCGAAGCGTGTTCGTGCGGAGACGTGCTCAAGGGCCGCCTCAGGCCCGATGCATGCCCTCTTTTCGGGACATCATGCACGCCCGAGCATCCGGTCGGCCCGTGCATGGTTTCGAGCGAAGGATCGTGCGCGGCCTATTTCAAGTACGGAGCATAGCAGATGACCAGCGCAACAGTTCGCATGTCGCACGGGTCCGGTAAGGGCAACAAGGAGTTGCTGGAGACCGTGGTGTTTCCGGCGCTCATTCCGGGCGGGGTGGGAACGCTGGAGGACGCGTTTATCTTCGACATTCCGGGCCGCCGTTTTGCCTTTACCACCGATTCTTTTGTCGTGTCGCCCCTCGAATTTCCGGGAGGCGATATCGGCAAGCTTGCAGCCTGCGGCACCATAAACGACCTTGCCATGATGGCGGCAAAGCCCATTCTGCTCTCCGTCGCGCTTGTCCTCGAGGAAGGCCTCGACCTGCAGCTTTTGGCCAAAATGCTCCGGTCCCTGTCAGCGGTCTGTTCGTCGCAGGGCGTGCGCATCGCGTGCGGCGACACCAAGGTTGTCGACAAAGGAAAAGCCGACGGCATGTTCATTACCGCGTCGGGCATCGGCATCGTCAAAGTCGGCATTTCGCTGTCTGCCGCAAATGCAAAGCCCGGCGACGCGGTTCTCGTAAGCGGCGGCATCGGCCTTCACGGCATCACCGTGCTTTCCCGGCGCGCAAACCTTCACTTCGCCTCGTCTGCGGTTTCCGATTGCGCGCCGTTGTTCGGTATATCCGATGCGCTTTTGTCGGCCGCTCCGTTCACGCGGACCATGCGCGACGCGACGCGCGGCGGCCTGGCTGCCGTGTTGTGCGAACTAGCCGAATCGTCCAAGGTATGCATCATGATCCGCGAAGATGCGGTGCCGGTGCCGGCCGTCGTACGCGGCGCGTGCGCCTTTCTCGGCATGGACCCTTTCCATGTCGCAAATGAAGGACGGTTCGCCGCCATCGTTCCTCCGGAACAGGCAGAGAGCGCGCTCGCCGCGCTTCGCGCCCATCCGCAGGGCAGAGACGCGGCAATCATCGGGACCGTTGCCGGACCGGGCAAATTCCCGGTCCTTCTCAAGACGTCGATCGGGGGCACACGGCCGCTCGAGATGCCGCCGGGCGACATCTTGCCCAGGATCTGTTAGCGGAGTGCCAAAGGAGAACGCCCCGTGCTGCCCATCGTCTCCATTGTCGGACGGCCCAACGTCGGGAAATCGTGCCTGTTCAACCGTATTCTCGGAAAGAAAGTTGCGGTCGTTGACGATCTGCCCGGCGTCACGCGCGACAGAAACTACCGCACGTCGGTGTGGAACGGGTGCGCGTTCTCCCTGGTGGACACGGGCGGCCTCATTCCGTCGTCGCCCGACGGGATGGCGCAGGACATCGCGAAGCAGGTGTCAATCGCGTGCGAGGAATCGGCCGTCATCCTCTTTGTAGTCGACGCGAAAAACGGGGTCACCGGTTTTGACGTGAGCGTGGCCCGCGCCCTCCGCAAGGAGGGCAAGGAGAACGTTCTTCTCGTCCTGAACAAGTCGGAATCAAAGTCCGCTCAAAACGATCTGGGCATGTTTATGGCGCTCGGCCTGGGCGAAGGCCATCCCGTAAGCGCCCTGCACGGCTACGGCGTGGGAGATCTGCTCGACGCGGCGGTCGCCATGCTCAAGCGCGCGGGCAAGAAAGAGCCTACATCGTCGGCGCATGTTGACTATCGCGACATTCTCAAGATCGCCGTAGTGGGCAGGCCAAACGCCGGGAAATCGTCACTGGTGAACAAACTGCTCGGCCACAACCGCATGATCGTCCGCCCAGACCCGGGCACCACACGCGACTCCATAGATTCACGTATGACCTACAAGAGCCGCGACATCATGCTCATCGACACGGCGGGCCTGCGGAAAAAGGCAAATGTCAAGGAGGACATCGAGTACTACTGCAACCTGCGCGCCCTGGACGCCATTGTCCGCTGTGACGTTGCCGTGCTCGTGGTGGATGCGGTGCTCGGGATGCACGAGCAGGACCTTCGCATCGTGCGGAAAGTGGTTGATTCGCACGGGGGAATCCTCGTGTGCTGGAACAAATGGGACATTGTTGCCAAAACGCACACGACATTCGACCGGCTGGTTGCACAGACAAGAAGAGCCTACATGGAACTTGCGCACGCGCCCATGGTGTCCGCGTCGGCCATTACCGGCCAGCGCGTGACCACGGTCCTCGACCGCACCATCGAAATTCAGCGGCGGATGCGCACGCGCGTGGACCCCGAACGGCTCGCGGAACTCATCGCCGAATGGACCTCTGCGCATCCCCACCCCATCAGCGAAAACAGGCAGGTGTCAATCACAGGCTGCGTGCAGGCCGATGCGCCGTTTCCTTTGTTTCACGTGGTATCCACAAACCCGCGCAGCGCGGTTTCCAGCTACAAGCGGTTCATTGCAAACAAGCTCCATACCGCGTTCGACTTCGAGGGATGCCCCCTTGTGGTGGACTTTGTTCCCGTTCGCAGAAGGCGCCATGGGGAAACGGAAGACTGCTCAGCATCATCGTTGAAAGGAGAGGCCGTCCAGTGAACATCACTATTCTCGGCGGCGGAAGCTGGGCCATTGCTCTTGCTGTGATGCTGAGGGGAAAGAACCACGTCATCAGTATGTGGGAATTTAACAAACGGGACGCCGACATGCTGGACCGCCGGCGCGAACATCCCCAGAAACTTCCCGGAGTCAAGCTGCCAACCGACGTTCTCGTCACCAATGACCTGCGGGAAGCGCTGCGTGGGCCCGACTTCGTTCTCTGCGTCGTGCCGTCGCAGACCATGCGCAGCACGTGCAAGTCTCTCGTGTCGTCCGTCGACAGATCGGTTATCGATTCCGTACGGGGATGGGTGGTGGCGGCCAAGGGAATCGAATGCGGGACGCTCAAGCTTATGACCGAGGTCCTTGCCGATGAAATCCCGGGACTGACGCCTGCCAGGCTGGTGGTGCTGTCCGGACCGTCGCTCGCTGCCGAGGTCTCCCGCGGCATCCCGACAACGGTGGTGGCCGCCTCAAAGAATCTCGAACTTGCTACGAGGATCCAGAAGGAATTCTCGACCGACACGTTCCGCATTTACACGAATACCGACGTGGTCGGCGTAGAGCTCGCCGCCAGTGTCAAGAACGTCATCGCCCTTGCCGCCGGCATCTGCGACGGGCTCGGACTGGGCGACAATACCAAGGGCACAGTGCTCACGCGCGGCATGGCAGAGATCGTTCGCCTGGGCGCGAAAATGGGCGCGGAAGAGCAGACGTTTTTCGGCCTCACGGGTATCGGCGATCTCATCACAACCTGCATCAGCAGACACTCGCGTAACCGCAACATGGGGGAACTCATCGCGTCCGGCCTGTCACTATCGGAAGCGCTTGCCAGAACCGTTATGGTAGCCGAAGGAGTCGAGACGGCAAAATCGACCTATGAGCTCGCCAAGCGGTACAACATCGAAATGCCCATCACC
>Ga0181527_1001699_pt1 | contig 22089 bp, 21 predicted proteins | sample PEATcosm2014_Bin_30_FD_119762 | JGI IMG/M metagenome (GOLD analysis project Ga0181527, IMG submission 119762) | Peatland microbial communities from MTU Mesocosm Facility, Houghton, MI, USA - PEATcosm2014_Bin06_60_metaG | ecosystem: Environmental > Terrestrial > Soil > Wetlands > Peat | place...
AATAGAGTAGGTCTTCACTACAGCCTGTTTTGCGCCTTTAGAGGATCGCCCTCGTCAGCAAGTCAAGCCGTTACGTCGCAAAAAAAAGTTCAACCGTCGGTCGAATCCGCCAAGTCGGGTTAGCCTCAGATGGGGGCCGAAAGTTGACAGCATAACTAGGGGTGTATGAGTAAGAGAATTCAACACCCAGAGGTAAATTCAATCGTCCGCAACCATCCCGGCTGCGGCGATGTTTGGTCAGACACCGAAGCCGCCGCATATTTGCACGTCAAGCCGCGCACGTTGCGTTTCTGGCGTCAAATGAGAGGGCTTCCGTTTTTGGCACCCACGCCAAAGGTGAGGCTCTACCGGCGCACGGACCTCGACGCCTGGCTGGACCGCTCGCGGACTGTCATTTCCTAAAAACCTACTGCGGGACGCCCGCTAAAAAAACGCGGGCCGGTCTGGCAACCGCACCCGCGAGGGAATTCACAATGAAGAGTATTTCCACTGACTCCGGCACAAAGTCAAGGAGTTTTGAGGCGGCCATTGTCGGGACTCTCTTAGAATCAAATGGTGCGGGGCTTCCACCGAATCTTGCGCGGCTTGAGGCCGAGGCGCCCGATTCGTTTGACTGTCCGCGGTGTGGCGAGGTTGCGGCCGCGATCCGTGGCTTAAGGAGGGAGGGCCGCGCGGTCCACGCGGCTGCCGTTGTCGAGTTGGTGAAGTTCGAGGGCGCTTCGATTTTCCTTTCTGAACTGGTTTCAAACGCGCTGCCGCTTGAATTGGCCGAATTTGAAAGTCAAACCCTTTGGAACGCATACCGGGAGCGGAAACTGTTTTCGCTTTTTGGCGAGGCAGCGGACGCGGTTAAGAAAAATCCAGAGCATGCGCAGGATATTGCGCAACACGTTAAAGCGAATCTTGAGGATTTGGTCGGCGACCTACACCCGGAGGCATGGCTGCCGCTGGTGGAGGACGCGGCCGACATCATCACCAGGGAATTGCCGCCAGTGGTTCAAATCGTCGATGGGATCGTGACGGAGGGATCGAAGCTGGTTATCGGTTCAGGGAGTAAGACGTTCAAGACCTGGCTTTCCATGGACCTGGCCCTTTCGGTGGCGCATGGCATCAAGTTTCTGGAGCGCAAGACAACCCGGCGACGGGTGCTCTACGTCAACCTGGAACTGAAGGCGGCGACGTTCCAACGCCGATTGCAGGCGATTGCCGGGGCGAAGAATATCACGGTTGACCGGGAATGGTTTCTACATCTGCCGTTGCGCGGCAAAATGGCCGGACTCTCCGTCTTTGAATTTGTCTGCCGAATCATCCGCATCGCGGAACACTTCAAAGCGGGTTTGGCAGTCCTGGACCCCATCTACAAGGCGAATCTGGAAGGCGAGGAAAATAATTCCCGCGACCAGACCTTATTCTTCAATCAGCTTGATCGGATCACCACGGAAGCCGGTTGCACCCTGATTCTCAACGATCATTTCAGCAAAGGCAATCAGAGTGAAAAAGACCCACTCGACGCCATCCGCGGCAGCAGCGCAAAGGGCGGCGACGTGGACGCGGCCATGGTACTGCGAAAGCACGAAGTTCAGGACTGTTTTCGGGTGGACCTCATCCACCGGGAGCTGCCGCCAGTCGAACCATTCTGCCTCGGGTGGAATTATCCCTTGCTGGAAGTGCGGGCGGACCTCGATCCCGACGAAATGAAGCGGGTCAAGGCCGGTAGGCGAAAAGAACACGATCCGCGCAAACTGCTTGACGCCATCTCTGACACTACTGCCGAAAATGCCGTCAGCATCCTGGCATGGTCGAAGGCGGCCGGTGTGCCACGGCAGACGCTGACGGAATACCTATCAGCCATGCGTTCAAAGGGCTGGATTACCACGGTGGGCAGCGGGAATAGTGCGCGCCAACACATCACCATGAAGGGACTGCAAGCCCTGGAGGAAACGCCTTGAGACACCTGCCGAAAATCATTTCCGGCAATTTCCGGCAGGCGCGGGTTGTGTCCGCCGTTGTTGCATGCCGGAAATCCTTTAGGATTCCGGCAGCAGCAACAGGGCGGACGGATTACCTGCCGGGAATTCAAAGCAGCACGCCATGAAACCGGCAGCACAGCTACCACTTGAACTGACCGACCCGACGCCGCCGGCGACGGTGGACTGCATCGGCAGTGAATTGTTCCTTACCCTGGCGCAGCTTCAGCAGCAAGGCGCGGTCGTGGAAGTCTTGAGCACCGTTCCGCGTTCACCGGGCACCTGGCGGCTTTCATTGAGTTGGCCGAGTCTGAACTCCGTTAAACACCCATGAACACCAAAGCCAAAGAACGTAACATGAACCTTAAAACCGGGCAACAGTGCGCTTTTTGTAAGCGTGAGATAGACCAATACGGTCGGTGCCAATGCCAGCCTCAGCCAGCCCTGTCCTTATGCCCAATTTGTGGCAAGTGGAATTATCAGCGCTTCGAGAAGGAACATTTCCAAAGTCATGAATGGACCCGGCGCCGACGCGAACGCCGTGAACAGATGCGCCCTAGGGTGTGTCCGGTCTGCAACCATCCATTTATCTCGAAACGCACGGACGGACAATTCTGTTCTGGCGCGTGCAAGCAAAAGGCTTATCGCTCCCGCGTTACGGCTACCAGCGGTGACCGCAGGCAACCGCAGAGAAACGTAACGCACCGGTCCGTTACGGCTGCTGGCGCTCACACAACGTCAGCGCCGACAAGGGTAACAACTCGTGAACACGATACTTGCAATAAGTAACACCATGGCAAACACCAAGGGGATACCGGCCTCAAGAAAATTACTACCCAAGCGCCGGGTGCAGGAGACCATCCATTGCCGAGAATGTCTGTGGCAAAATGAAAGTCGCAACTGGACACGCTACAACCACTTGGAATTATGACAAAAATGACTGAAATACACATCAAAACGAAGCTGGAACTGGCTAAAAGGCTCGAATTGAGTCGCACGACCTTGGACCGCTATTTGTCCAAGCCTGGGGCTCCAACTCGGGAGCGCGGCAAGGGCTGGAGCCTGGCGGCCGTCACGGCCTTTATTGGCGAACACGCGGACGCGGAGCGGACACGGTTAAAGGGTTCTGACGCTTTGCGCCGGGCCAAGCTGCGTGAAATCGAACTCCGCTGCAAGCGCCTGGCCTTCGCGCTCGAATGCGACCGCGGGAAATTCATTTTGGTAGAGGACTTGTCAAAAGTCTCCGCGCCAACACTGTCAGCTTTTCGCACTATGGTTTATGACGTGTTGGAGGTGCGGGCTCCGATGGGAATGTCTGGCCTGGGCATTGCAGAGGGCCGGATTTACGGCCGCCGGTTGGCGGATGAACTTTTGCAAAAGCTTCAGGCCGTTTTTGCAACCTGGCCGATTTGATTATGAACACCAAGACGACTGCTCGAAGGCAAGAGTTGGGCGAACTGATAGCCGCGTATCTCAAGCCGCGCGATTTGCGCGTTGACCACTCCGCGCCAGCAGGGCTCACCCTGACACAGGGCCGGCTCATTCAGGGCTTGTGGGACGGCAAACTGGACAAGGAGCTGGCCGATGATCTGCATATCACACGCGCCGGGGTGCGCTATCACCTGCGACGGCTTTACAGGAAATTCGGCTGCCTCAATAGGTGCGCGCTCAGTGCGTGCGCCGCGTTCGCTGTGTTACATGATGACGGGGGCACTATGCAAAAGGATACCTTCCACAATTCGGCTCGAAGGCCGACACTCAAGGTGTGAAATGGAAATGCTTTAACATTGGCAAGGCAAACGCGGAGATTCACCGGCTCGAAGGTCTTCTTGGCCTGCCATTGAGTGATCCCGAATTCCGAATCCGAAAAGCCAACGACAGAATTTTTAAACTCGAAGCCGAGGCCGCGAAGCGCGGCATTTCAATTTCCGGGGCACCGGGCCATGTTGAACATCATTCCAAGCCACAGGCGGCATCGGCTGTGTTGCCTGCCGGTGCCCCGGCTTCTTCTTCCACGCCCTACCTGGACGCCTGGCGGCGACAAAACGCCGCGAGCGCGCCACCGCCGCCGACTCAACCCATGAGAAAACTGACACGCGAGAAACTTTTCAAAATTGCTGGCATCTTCCCGGCTCTGACAATCAATGACGACTGGAGCGACGACTTGCTCTTTAAGCAAATCGAGCGCGCCGCGTACCAGGGGCATTTGCGAATTCCGGGGATGCGCCCGGACGCGGAGCTAGCCGAAGTTTACTGGCGCACCGACGCCGCCAACATGGTAGGCACGGCGCGATTGATCCGCGCGATGCGTAAAGACCGCATCGAGCAAATTTTGAAAGGTTAAGAAATGAGCATCTCTATTTTTCCCGCTTCCACAGGGCCGCTTTCCGAGGCCGCGGGCTCGCTCGCGGAGCGAACCCAAATGAATATCCACCAGGCGTCCGCCGAACTCAAAGCCCTGGAAGATGACCCGGAAACCCTGCCGGACCATTTGAAACAGGCCCGCAAGGAAATTGCCACTGCCGATGCAGCACATGAGCGGGCGCAGGCAAAGTTCCGAGCACAGCTTCAGCTTGGGCAGCGGTATCAATCCATGCTCAATGTCGTTTCAGAATTGGCCGGTGAGGTGGCGCTCTGTGAGGTGGCAGTCGGCGAGTACGAAGCGACATTGAAAGCCGACTTTTCAAATTGGCCTTTTCTCGTCCGGCAGAACGGACGTTTTGGGGCAGTGGCGCGAGAATTCGCTTTGCAGCGAGTAACTGCCCAAACGATCCTGCCCCTACTTCAGGACTGGACCACGACCGCAAAAGACCGGCTTGCGCAAATGGAAAGCGCCGCCGAAAAATTCCGCGTCCAGAATCGGCTTGAGAAGCCGCAAAACAATTCCAGCCACGACTAAGCCGGCTGGCCTGACCGCGGCTGACAACCCCGGGCTGGTTGCGGCTGGCCCGGGTGTTTTCTTAAAGTGCAATCGTGAAGTCGAAACGCAAAGGCAAGCGCGGCGAGCTTGAATTTGCGGCCGTGCTACGTGCTGAAGGATTGCAGGCCTGGCGCGCCCAGCAGTTTTCCGGCAACCCGGATTCACCGGACATTGTGTCCAATCCACTGGCCTGGCTGCATATCGAAGTCAAGAGGGTTGAGAGGCTGAACCTGCGGGACGCCGTGGCACAGGCCGAGGGTGATTACGGTGGGAAACCCTGGCTCGTGAAACGGTTGAGAATTTTATGGCTGCAATTCCGCCTCACTTCGCCTATTACAGCCTTGTGAAAACAAACAGGGCCGCCCGCATGACACCATCGAAGGCCGCAGGCGTAGACCAAAGCGCGTGGACGCTCGCCATTGCGGTAGAGCGAAAGGAAGAGAAATGAAACTTTTGCATGCGCCGATTATCGAGGCTGTTCTGGAAATTGACTGCGACATGTCGCCAAAGTTTGAACTGGTAGCGATGGAAGATCGAGCGCGACGACTGTTTGCCGACAATTATCCCAAATTTCGCAAGCAGTACGTTGAGGAATACCGAATTAAAGCGAAGGCTGATCAGCCACCCGATTATTCGACAAAGCGAGCAATTCAATCGCTCCAGTTCTTCCAGGAAGATGAAAGGCAAATCGTGCAGTTAAGGGGACAGGGTTTTTCGTTCAATAGACTCAATCCTTATTCGAGCCTTGACGATTACCTACCCGAAATCGAAAGGACGTGGAAACTATTCGGTGAAATTGTTTCCCCACTGCAAATTCGAGCCGTTCGCTTGCGTTATATCAACCGCATTTTGTTGCCAATGGTGCCCGGCGGGATTCAGTTGAATGAGTTTTTCAAAATCTATCCGGTGCTGCCCGATGGAACGTTAATTCTCGGTGCTTTTCTCAATCAGTACCTTGCTGTGGAAAAGGACACCGGAAATCATGTGAACGTCGTTTTAACCGGGCAACCTCCAGAGAATGACCGGGCACCGATTATTTTTGACAATACTGCAATGTGGTCCGGGGTAGCCGAGGTTGAAAACTGGGCTTGGCTTTCGGCTAGGATTATGCTACTGAGGGCTTTGAAAAATCGTATTTTCGAGAATACTTTAACTGAGAAATGCCTGAACCTGTTTCAACAACAATAGGAATTTGCTGGTTGGGATATAGCGCCTTGCATGGATATGCGCGTGGAGGCAGCGCCGTTTCCACTGAAGCTGCGGCTGTACGCGAAGCCGCCAGCAAAGTTGTTGAATTCGCCGAGAGGTCACAAGTCCTGTTTGGCGAAAAATCTGTAGCCATATCACAATTGTGGACGCTCGCGAATGATTGCGATGAACAGGGTTGGGATGGATATGATGCTTCGGCTATCAATCAAGCGGCGCTTTTCACGGCTGAACAATTCCTCCGAGCATTACCTCACGACATTCCAATTCCTGAATTTGCCGCTGAGCCGGATGGCTCGATTTCTCTCGACTGGATAGTGTCGCGAAATCGTCTTTTTTCCTTGAGTGTGGGAGCCAACAATCGACTGGCGTATGCGTGGCTGGACGGAGCAGACAGGGGGCATGCGGTAGCGCGGTTTGATGGGAATAACGTTCCGGCGCGGGTTCTGGAAGGAATCAAGGAGATTGGGGTTTATGGAAATGCTTCCCTCCGGGCTGCCTAATCTAATCGACAGCGAAGAGGACCTCGCAAGATTCCTTACCCAAGGCGGTCATTATAATGCTCAGATGGCCAAACCTGCCGCGTTTTTGCCAAGTCTCAAAGATCATGAAACGTCAGTATCTCGCCACGGATTCGAGCCCTTAGAACGGTTGTGGATAATTGGCCGTGACGCAACCAATGGGCGCAATCTTCACGGAGTTGCTGTTTTCAAAGCGAGAACTGTTGGAACAGCCCAACTCGAAGCGGTCGCAGACGAACCACCCCATAGACATGCTGCTATCAGGGGTTGGCCTTGGTTGGATGACCCAGAACTGCAAAAGGCCCAGCAAAAGGAAAGAGCCATCGTCCTAGCTGTTGCGTCTAAGTTGCTCCTTCGCGGCAATTAAGGCGCTACGCTTGCACTGCTTCATGGCATGGCAAGGTGCAGGTCTTACCGGATACGTGCACCATGACTGCCTCACGGCACCCACCCGTTCGCCATTCCAGGCACTTTGATTGACGGGCTGGTGTCCTGGCATGGGGGAATCGTCCTGGCGGGTTTCTGGCGGGTTTTGCCTCAACTTGACCGCAGCGGGAAACCCGGTAGGGTAAAATTCCCGACAATTCCCGACATATTTTGTGTCAGAATAGCGTCACGACATGCCGCGAGTGACGCAATGGAGACATGCACAAAACCCTTGTAAACATTGGATTTATTAGCATTCTCCTGTGATTTCCCAAAAAGCCTAAAACCGTTTTCGATTCCCGGTAGGGTCGCCAGATTCTGGTTCAAGTCCGAAATGAGAGGTGCTAAGGATACGCTGCGTCGCGCCACGCCATTCCGTCCCCTCCTCCTTCTTGTTTCGCACTTCGGAACGAGCCTCCTCACCCGCCCGCGCTTCGCTTCGGCACGGCAGGCGTCGGCTGCTGCTGACAGGAAGGTGCAAATAATTCGGCCCTTCCGCTATTCCGCGTCTCTGCGATCACCCATTGCCGCGCTCTTACGAGCGCAGGTGCAGGAGCCTCTCCTGGATCACGTGGCCAGAAGCGAGCGGCAGACCTCTCCGAGCTTGTTCAGATTCGCCTTCGACCTCCCTTCGACGTAACAGCGGATCAATGGTTCCGTGCCGCTGGCGCGGAACGCCATCCATTCACCCCCGGGCAGCAGAAATTTGAATCCATCCATCGTGATGATTTTCTGAACCGCGAACGGGCCGATGGCTGACAATCCGGAACCGAGCTTTGCGAGCAACGCCTCTTTTTTATCCGGAGGAATGGCCACGTTGATTCGGTCGGTGTGGAATTCGCCCCTTTCTTTCGCGAGCCGCTTCAGAATCCGGCCGAGCGACTGGCGTTCGGTGGCCACGAGTTCGGCCATGAGCAGGCATGCCAGGATGCCGTCCTTTTCCGGCACGTGCCCTTTCACGCTTAAGCCCCCGGATTCCTCGCCGCCGACAATGATCGGTTCGCTCTCCATCAGGGCGCCGATGTATTTGAACCCAACAGGAGTTTCATGAACTTTCACCCGGAACATTGCGGCGACGGCGTCCAGTTGGTGGCTCGTGACCACGCTCCGGACTGTGGCGCCCGTCCAGCCGCGGTTCCGCTTGAGATGATAGAGCGTCAGCGCCAGGACCTGGTTGGGCGTGATCCAGGCGCCGTCCTTGTCCACAATCCCGAAGCGGTCCGCGTCACCATCCAGGCCGAGGCCGATTTGGGCTTTGCCGCTACGAACAAACCGGCTGACCTCGGCCATGCCTTCGGCATTGGGTTCAGGACGGCGCCCGCCGAAGAGCGGGTTCAGTTCCTCATGAAACACGGTGACCATTGCCCGGGCATCCTGGAGGAGCCGATCCAGGTAACCGTGCCCGGTTCCATACATCAGCTCGACCGCCACTTTCAGTTTTGCTTTTTTGATCGCGCTGAAATCCACCAACTTGCGCAGTTGGGTGAAATAGGCCGGTTGGGGGTCGAATGTTTTGCATCGGCAGGTGCCGACGACCGACCCTTTGAACGACCAGTTCCGGGCGATGAGTTTTTCGACGTTCGCTTCGATTTGTTTTGTGACCTCGGGCGTTGCCGGCGCGCCGTTGCCGGTGGAGAATTTCAGCCCCTGATACTCGGCCGGGTTGTGGCTTGCGGTCACGTTGATGCCGCCAAGGGCTTTTCGCGCGCGGATCGTATGCGCGATCACCGGGGTGGGCGTGTCGCGATTGCAGAGCAGGGGAACCAGGGAGTTCCGGGCCAGCACCTCGGCGGCGGCCAGGGAAAACTCGCGGCCCAGGAAGCGCGTGTCGTAACCCAGGATCACCGTTTTGGATTTTGGTTTTTGAGTTTTGAGTTGGTTCAGGTAATCCGCGATCGCTTGCGTCGCGAGGCGGACATTGTCGAAGGTGAAATCGCGGGCGATGATGCCGCGCCAGCCGCTGGTTCCGAACTTGATTACTGGCATAATGTCAACCGCTGAATCGTTGAATCGCTAAAACGTTACATCGTTACAACGGGACCATTGTAACGATGTAACGATTCGACGTGGTAACGATTGTGTTTCAGGTCTTCCAGTCAAACGCTCGTTTCTTGAGCGCGTAGACGTAACCCACGAACAGAACCACCAGGAACGAGATCATGGAGCCGAGGATCAAATTCGCGTTCTGTTTGAGCATGTCCCGGTAAACGACCGCCCAAGGGTAGAGAAAAACAACCTCGATCTCGAAGAGGATGAACAGCATCGCCACGAGGTAAAACTTCACTGAAAAACGGACGTTGCCCTCGCCGACCGGCAACATGCCGCATTCATAAGGAGTGTTCTTTGTTTTTGAAGCCTCCTTCAGCCGTGCCCGGTTAGCCCATTTTCCGAGCCCCACGGATAAAACCAACATGCCTGCGGAAAACAACAGCGCCAGGGCCCCCAGCATCAACACCGGCACGTACTGCATCAGTTGCGACTGTTCCATTTGGCGAATTTAAAACGGGCGTCCGCTTTGGCAAGTGGAAACCGGGAAAAGAATCCATCCGCGGCGCCTCATTTTATTTGCGGAACAGCCACAGGATGATCGTCAGCGCCAGGCTTAACAGCACGCAGGTGACGATGGGGAAATAGAAGGTGAAATTGCCGCGGGTGTAATGAAGGTCACCGGGCAACCGGCCCAGCCAGCCTTTGCCAACACCCGACCAGAGCAGGGCTCCGGCGGCGGCAATGATCACGCCGGCGATCACCAAAAACTTTCCGATTTCGTTCATTGGCCGGACCTTTCCGGCTGGCTGGAGGGAAGCGCTTCGTCGCTTCCCGAAAATCACGGCGCCGACGGAGCGGTGGCCTCCATCACAATTATCCCGCCTCCGCCAGTTTTTCAAAGCCTTCTTCGATGAAGGTAGTGCCTTGAATGCGCGCCAGCTTCGCATACAGGCCATCCCGCTCCAGGAGATTCTCGTGCGTGCCCCGTTCCACGATCTGACCTCCGCGGATCACCAGAATTTGATCGGCTTTGCGGATGGTGCTGAGGCGGTGGGCAATGACAAAGCTGGTGCGATTGGCCATCAGGCGTTCCAGGGCTTCCTGAATCAACTTTTCGGTCGCCGTGTCCACGCTCGCCGTGGCTTCATCCAGGATCAGGATGGGCGCGTTTTTGAGGAGCGCCCGGGCGATGCTGACGCGCTGCTTTTCGCCGACGCTCAGCTTGACGCCGCGTTCGCCGACGCGCGAATCGTAGCGGTTCGGCAGTTTCAAGATGAACTCGTGGCAGTTGGCGGCGCGCGAAGCCGCGATGAGCTCTTGTTCGGTCGCATTCAGCCGGCCATACAGAATGTTTTCGCGGACGGTGCCGTTGAAGAGAAAGGCTTCCTGGCTGACGACGCTGATGTTATCGCGCAGGGACTCCAGCGAAATCCGGCCGATGTCCTGTCCATCAATCAGAATCCGGCCGGCGGTGGCTTCGTAAAACGCGGGCAGCAGGTTGACGAGAGTGGATTTGCCGGCGCCGGTCGGGCCGACCAGCGCGATCATCTCGCCGGGCCGGGCGACGAGACCGATATTCCGCAAAACGCTGCGGGTCTCGCCCGGAGCTTCGTCGCGCAGTGGCGGGACGATCGCAGTATCGCCGCCGGAACCGGCCTTTTCCTGCCGCCCGGCCGCGGCGGGACGCGACTCCAGACCTGTCGGATAACTGAACCCGACGTTTTCATAAATCACTTCGCCGCGCACCGGTTGACGCAGCGTCGCGCGCTGATCCTGGCGTTCTTCAGCGGTGTCCAGGATGTCAAACACCCTGGCCGCAGCCGCCCGGGCAGACTGGAGCATTTGATTGAGCCCATGAAGCCGCCCGATCGGTTCGTAGAAAAACATCCCCGCATAGAGCATGAAGGCGACCAGTTCGCCCACGTTCATGTTCCCCCGCATGACCTGGGCGCCGCCGACCCAGAGGACGAGCCCGATGCCGAGCGCGCCGACAAATTGCATCGCCGGGCCGTAGGCGGCCCACGCTCGCATCACCACGAGTGTGCCGCGCCGCAAATCGTCCGCCCGCTGCGCAAACCGTTCGTCTTCGTGGGCCTGGCGGCCGAAGGCTTTGATCTGGCGGATGCCTTGCAGGTTGTCCATGAGCAAGGCATTCATGGCGCTGGCCGCTTCGCGTTGGAGGCGGTAGCGCTTGTGGGCCGTGAGCGTGTACCAGAGCGCGCCGGCGACCAGGAACGGGGCCGGGATCAACGCCACTGCGGCCAGCGCCGGGTTGGAAAGAAACATAAACACCAGCGCGCCGAGGATGCTCAAGACTGCCACCGTCCCCTGTTCCACACCGTCAATCAACAGGCGCTCGACATTGTTCACGTCTTCGATGATCCGCGTCATCAGGTCGCCGGACGCGCGTTGGTCGAACCACGGCACTGGCAGCCGCTGGAGTCGCGCGTAAACGTCGCGGCGCATGTCAAAAATGACGTTTTGTTCAAGGCGGTTGTTGATGCGGATGCGGAGGCTGTTGAACAGTTCCCGCAGGAGGAAGGAGCCGATCAATCCGAGGGCCGCGGGCATCAGCAGGTCGTGCCGGCTTTGCTGGATGACCTCGTCGATGATGACCCGCGTGAGTTTGGGGTAAAGAAAACCGAATGCGAGGGAGAGCACGGCGCAGCCAACCGTTCCGACGATCATCCACCGGTAGGGACGGAGGTAGACGCCGACGCGTCTGACCACCTCGCCGGTCGGGCGCGGTCGCGACTGAAATGTCGGATCGGTGTGGGAGCGGTGCGCGGGATGAGAAGACATGGCGGCCAAAGAATTAGCGGCAAAGCAACCAGGCGACAAAGTCAAAGGCGGCCGGCCAATCCTGTTTGGCGGCTGGCCGGGGCGCCTGCACGGTTTGCCGCCGGGAAGAACCACCGGTTCTTTGTTTCCTGGTCTTCGGGTTGTTTAAAAGAAGACGCATGCCATAGTTATTCTCCAAAAGGGCGGTTTGGACAAGTGTTTGACAATGGGCGCATCCTGACACTGCCACCCAAATGGCGGCAGGGATGCCGCCCAAACCCGCACGCAGGATGCATTGCGCTACGCAGCGCGGCCTTCCCAGGCTGCGGGTTCGCGTGGCTTCCCAGCCCCGCGTCCCTGCAGGCAATGGCTTGACACTTTAGTGGCAGTGTCAAGATGCGTCCCTTCCGATCCTCGCGAATACAAAATACGTGCATTCCATCCGGCACGCGGTTACACTGCGGCTGCGAATGTGTCCACCAGTTGTCACAAAAGATCCGACAGCCGTTGAGGTGGAAGTTCAAGCGGCGTATCTGGCGATTTTCCCGGACGGAGACAGAAGGTTCATCCCCCGGGCTTTTAGCTGGATCATCGAGTGTTTCAGCGGGAGGTACAATGATTACCAGGCGGTGGACGCGCCGTATCACGATCTGGAGCACACGCTCCAGGGCACGCTCTGCATGGCGCGGCTGCTGCGCGGGCGGCACCTCGCCGCGGCGCCACCGCGGCTTACGCAGCAGATGTGGCAACTGGGTCTGCTGGCCATGTTGTTGCACGACACCGGTTACCTGAAGAAACGGGGGGATACTCAGGGCACCGGCGCGAAGTACACGGTCACCCACGTGGATCGCAGCGCCACTTTCGCCGCCGAACTGCTTCGCGACAAAGGCTTGAGTTCGTCGGAGATCAAAGCGGTGCAAAACATGATTCACTGCACGGGCGTGGACACAAAGCTGAGCGTCATTCCATTCCAGAACGAAATGGAGAAGATAGCCGGCTTCGCTTTGGGAACGGCTGATTTGCTCGGTCAAATGGCCGCCAGGGATTATGTGGACAAGCTGCCGGCGTTGTTTGCCGAATTTGCTGAAGCGGCCAGATACTCGAAAGACAAAGCCGGTTTCGTCGCCAGCTATTCGAGCGTGGAGGAACTGATGATGAGAACGCCGGAGTTCTGGACGAAATTCGTCCAGTCGAAACTGGATCGCGATTTCGGCGGTCTTCACCGGTTTTTGAACGATCCTTACCCCGACGGCCCCAATTCGTATTTCGAGCGCATCGAAGCCAACATGCAGCAATTGCGCCGGCGGTTGAAAACCGCGGCTCGCACCTGATCCATCGTGTCCGGCATCGCAGGGCGTTGACTGTTACTTGTATTCTGCACAATTTTGGCTAACAACTCGGCAAAATTCGTGTGTGAACGCTCGGTTCCTCTGTGTTACCAATCCAGGCATAGCGGTCTTTGCCGCGGAACCGGGTTCACTGCGGCTCTGAAACAGAGCACCGGGTGTGCCGGCAAACGGGAGACTGCTCCCCATCTCACCTAACGGCGACGTCTTTCTTGACGGGGCCGCGGGACAGCCGATCTCTTCCGGCTGTCCCGATTCTTTGGGGAGCCCGACCGGTCGATTGCCCGGGCTCACTCGCCCAGGATGTGGACAGCCACCCGGCGCGTGTGTGGTGAGCGGCGATGTTCCCAAAGATAGATGCCCTGCCACGTTCCGAGCGCCAGCCGGCCGTCGCGGATGGGGATACTCAGGTTGACGGTCGTGAGCGCCGTGCGGACGTGGGCGGGCATGTCATCCTCACCTTCAGCCGTGTGCACGAAGAGCGGGTCGCCGTCCGGCGCCAGGCGGTCCATAAATGCCTCCAAATCGCGCCGCACATCGGGGTCGGCGTTTTCCTGAATGAGGAGCGAAGCCGATGTGTGCCGCACGTGCAATGTCAGAAGTCCGTCTTTGAATCCATTCCTGGCAGTCCACGCGGCAACCTGGTCGGTGAATTCGTACAAGCCACGGCCCCCGGTGGAGATCGTCACTTCGAGAAGAGCTTGCCGCAACATGATTTCAGACTAAACGCGGAAGACAGGATTGCAGCCCGAGACCTGCCGTTCAAGCCGCGAGTTCCCGGGGTAGTGACCTAAATTGCCAGGCAGGGACGCGCTGCTGCGCGTCCGGCCGCGACGCAGCGCGGCCCTGCCGTTGCATTCATTCGACGCAATTTCAAATTAGACCACTACCGTTCCTGAGGCCTGACGCGGCCCTGACTGGAATTGAAGCCGGAGCCCCCGTTAGGCATGCCTTTTGCTATTGCATGCTCCGAAGATTCTGAAATGCGGTGTCAAAACTATCGAGTCATTTCGCGTCTGATCCCGCAGTATTCAAACGGGACAACCAGCCTTTTGGGTGTGTTGGTTTCAAACACCCCGGCCCGGCTCCTGCCGGACTGCGGCGCATGAGCCGGAGCTCCAGAAAGAACAAAGCCGATGAATTTTACCCTCGACAAGACTCTCCGAATCCTGGTGATCGACGACAACAAGTCCATTCATGAGGATTTTCGGAAGATCCTGGGGGGCGGCAGGGACACCGGGAGGTTGGATTCAATGGAAGCCGGGTTGTTCGGGACGGCGGCATCGGAGCGCAGCATGCCGTTGTTTGAGATCGATTCGGCCTTCCAGGGGCAGGAAGGATTGGAGTTGATCGAGAAGAGTCTCCGGGAGAACCGGCCTTACACTATGGCTTTTGTGGATGTCCGCATGCCGCCGGGCTGGGATGGGATCGAAACCACGGCCAAAATCTGGGAGAAGTATTCCGATCTTCAGGTCGTCATCTGCACGGCGTATTCCGATTATTCCTGGGAAGAGATAATGAAAAGGCTGGGGTACTCGGACCGCCTGGTGATTCTGAAGAAGCCATTCGACAACATCGAAGCGTTGCAGCTCGCCATTTCACTGAGTGAAAAATGGCGTTTGTATCAACAAGCCAAGCTCCGGTTGGAAGACCTTGAAAAGCTGGTGCAGGAGCGAACGCTCGTGCTGGAGGACACCAACACCAAATTGGCCGACGCCAACGGGCAGTTGCTCCTGGCAACGGAAAAGGCTCAGAAGATGGCCGAAGCCGCGCTTGTAGCCAACAAGGCCAAAGGCGAGTTCCTGGCCAACATGAGCCATGAAATCCGGACCCCGATGAATGGCGTCGTCGGCATGGCGAATTTGCTGATGGAAACCGAATTGACGCCGGAGCAGGCCGATTTCTGCAAGACCATCAAGGCCAGCGCCGACGCGCTGCTGTGCATCATCAACGACATCCTTGATCTCTCCAAGATCGAAGCCGGCAAAATGAATTTTGAAAGGGTTGATTTTGATCTCCGTGAGACGGCCAAAGGCGCGGTCGATCTGCTGGCGCCGAAAGCCGGCGACAAAGGGCTCAGCCTGAGTTTTGAAATTCGACCGGAGACCCAGACGCGACTGGCGGGCGACCCGACGCGGCTTCGCCAGATCCTGCTCAACTTGCTGGGCAACGGGGTCAAATTCACGGATCGCGGCAAGGTATCCCTGGAGGTTGCCCAACTCGCCGACACCGAGCAGGAAGTGGAATTGCGCTTCACGGTGACGGATACCGGAGTCGGAATGTCCGAAGAAGCTCAGAAGAAGCTGTTTCAATCTTTCGCGCAAGCGGACTCCTCGACCACACGCCGGTTTGGCGGGACCGGGCTGGGTTTGGCCATTTGCCGCAAGCTCGTGGAATTGATGGGCGGTTCCATCCAGGTCACCAGCGCCCCCGGCAAAGGCACCTCCGTCACGTTCACCGCCAAGCTCGGAAAGCAGAAACCCTATTATGCCGCGGTCACGGAAACGGTTACCAGCGCATCCGAACTCCCCGGCAAGAGCCCCAAGCCGGCATCGGTTCCCGCCGGCACGGGCGTCCGGGTTCTGCTGGCGGAAGACAACCAGATCAATCAGCTCGTCGCGGTGAAACAACTCAAAAAGCTGGGATACACCGCGGATGTCGCGGCCAACGGACTGGAGGCTGTGGAAGCCTGGCAGCGGCACCGATACCGCACCATTTTGATGGATTGCCAGATGCCTCAGATGGACGGCTACGCAGCGACTCGAAGAATTCGCGAGTTGGAAGCCAAAGAGAAGCTTCCGCCGACACACATCATCGCCATGACCGCTCACGCCATGACGGGCGATCGCGAGCTTTGCCTGGCCAGCGGCATGAACGACTACCTGTCGAAGCCCGTCGATTCAAATCAACTGAAAGCCGCCCTGAGCCGATCCGCAGAAGAGATTGCGGGCCAACCCCCCGGCGCTGTTCCGTCTCCTGCCTGAAGCAATCCCGGAGCCTGGATTAGTCAAGGGATTTTATTGCCTCCTGCAAAACGGCGGCTGACTTCGCCAAGGCTTCCAATTCATCTGGCGGCAGGGAAACCTGCAGAACCCGTTCCACCCCGCTTCGGCAAAGAATGCACGGCACTCCTAAACTCACATCACGAAGCCCGTACTCCCCCTCCAGCACCGATGAAACCGTGAACACACCGTGTTGGTTGCGCAGGATGGCCGCCGCGATTCGCGTCAGCGCCAGCCCCACCGCAAACCAGGTGGCCCCTTTGTAGCCGATGATGTGATAAGCTGAACGCCTGACTTCCTCCAGGATTCTGCGCCGGGCCGCCTGCCAATCGTCGCATTTCAAACACAAGCGGCAAAACTCTTCGATGGGCGTGCCGGCCATGTTGGTCATTGACCAGGCGGCGAATTCACTGTCGCCGTGTTCGCCCAGGATGTAGCCGTGCACATTGTGGGCATCCACGCCGCAGTGCTGGCTGAGCAAATAGCGGAAACGCGCGCTGTCCAGCACGGTGCCGGAGCCGATGACGCGTCCGCGCGGCCAGCCGGATCGCTTGTGGGCAACATAGGTCAAGATGTCCACCGGGTTGCTCACGACCAAAACGACGCCGGACGACTTTTCGCGGACGATTTCGTCGATGATATCATGAATGATTCTCACATTTCGTTGCAGCAGCTCCAGCCGCGATTCACCCGGACGCTGTTTGGCTCCGGCGGTCAGCACAATCAGGCGGGCGTCGGCGTAATCCGACGCCCGGGCTTCCCGAATCTGGACGGCGGGAAAAAAGGCCTGGCCGTGAGCCAAATCGAGGACTTGCCCCAGCGCCAGCTCGCGATTGGCGTCGCGCAAAACGATTTCGTCCGCCAGACCGCTCTGAGCCAGCGCATAGGCAAAAGTGGAACCCACGGCGCCGGTGCCCACGATCACGACTTTTCTCGGTGTCCATTTGTCGTCGCTCATCATTATTCCTCGGTAGCAGATCAAAGTGCCCCTGGTGGTGGGCACGTCAAGCGTTTGGTTTGAACCCGAGGGGCGCAACTTGGCGCGGCGACCGGAGCGCCGACGGCCCCCGTCCGCAGCGATTCGGTAGAGACCATGAACATGCGTATTCGGATTTGTGCCCGGGCTCCGGGCTGCTGCGGGCCGGGACGGCTCGCGGTCCGAAGGTGGCAGTGCCCGGTAACGCCGGCGGGCCGGTCCCAGCGCACAATAAACTCGCCAACCGGGGTCGAGGATGGCATTTTCCAGGTTTCGATGATAAGTTTATTGAAACGTATTTTGGGGGTGACGGCTTGGGGCGCGGCGGCCTGTTTCGTGAGTTACGCGGGGAACACCGACACCAACACTTTCGGTTTTGGGGGGCCTGAAATCTTTCCGGTGGACAACGGGATCAGCCAGTTGCATGTCGCTGATTTCGATGGGGACGGCCTCAACGATATTCTCGTGGTAAACAATTTGCGCTCGAAGATCTGCATTCTTTACAACCAAACCGGCAAGACCAACGTTGTCTCCAAACACGGCGGTTTCGAGCGGCGTGAACTGAATGAACTGCCCCCCGACAGCCGGTTTCGGATCGAGTCGATTGCGTCGGAGAAACGCATCTCTTCGCTGGTCGTCGCCGATCTCAACGGCGATGGCCGGCCGGACATTGCCTATTACGGGGAGCCGAAGGAACTGGTGGTGCAGTATAACGAAGGCTCCAACATCTGGAGCGCGCCCAAACGCTGGCCGATTGACGACGGCCAGCTTTGGCCCGACGCCTTGGCCGCCGGCGATCTGAACGGGGACGGCCGCACGGATCTCGTGCTCCTGGGAGAGAACTGCCTTTATTTTCTGCCGCAAAAGGAGGATCACACGCTGGGCGAACCGCAGAAAATCCCCTTTTCCGGAAAGGTGAAGTCCGTTCAGGTCCTGGACGTGGATGGCGATGGCAGGAGCGATCTGCTGCTGGTCAATTGGGAGGATCGCTACCCGTTCCGGTTCCGGCTCCAAAAGCCCGATGGTGAACTGGGTCCGGAAATGCATTTCAGCATGACGCCCATCCGTGCGTATTGGGCCGACAACCTGGAACAGAATTCAAAAGTCCAGGTGATGACCATCGCGCAGAATTCCGGACGGGCGCAGATTTCACAGTTCGAGCGCAAGCCGGCGGAGGTGCTGTCCGGCAGTTTTTACCGGGGCCAGTTTCAGGTCCTGCCGTTGAGCAAGACCGACAAGGCCAAACGGGGTCTGTTGTGGGCCGACGTGAACGGGGACGGGCTGCCCGATTTGCTGGTGGCCCAGCCGGAGAGCGGCCAGATCGCCGTCTTTCTCCAGGAGCCGGCCGGTTCGTTCGCCAGCGCGAAAACGTTTCCGACGCTGGCCGGCATCACTGATCTGGCGGCCGCCGACTGGGATGGCGACGGCAAATCGGAGATTTTCATGTTGAGCTCCGACGAGCGGCAGATCGGGGTGGCGCGATTTGACCAGCGGCAGCGGCTGGCTTTTCCAACGCTGATTCCTGTGGATGGCCGACCGCTTGTGATGGCTGTCGGCGCGCTGCGACCCGGAGCGAAACCCACCCTCGCGGTCATTGTTGACCAGGACGGCAAACGGTCGCTGGTCACGCGCACGGCGGATGGAAAGAGCAAAGTCCAGAAGTTGAGTGACAGTTTCAAATCGAACCCGGCCAGCATGGCGTTTCAGGATGTGGACCAGGACGGGTTGGCTGATCTGGTAATCCTCATTCCTTATGAGAAGGCCAAGATCCTGCGCCAGGTGCCTGGTAAAGAGTTCGAGGAGCTGGACGTGGAAATGCCCGGTGGCGCCATCGACCAGCCGTGGATGAGCGCGATGGATGTGGATGGCGACGGCAAACCGGAGCTGCTGCTGCCGCAGAAGAATTTCCTGCGCGCGGTTGTCCTGCGATACGACGCGTCGCTCCAAAACTCGACCAACCGGGGAGGGTGGGTTTTCCAGGTGAAGGAGCAGATCAACGGCAGTTCCCGCGACTCGCGGCTCGTGGGCGCGGCGGCGGTGCGCAATGGGACCAACGACATTCCCTCGCTTTTCCTGCTTGATGCGGAGCGCAAGATGTTGACGTTGTGTGAGCGGGACAGCGCCGGCGTATGGCAGGTGGTTCGCAACCTCGAGTTGCCCGTCTCTGAGTTTTCAAGCCTGCAGCCCGTTTCGTTGGGCGTCGCGCACACCCCCGGAGTTGCGTTTCTCGGGCTCAACACCGTGGCCTGGCTCCCCCTGGCCGGAGCGGTTTGGGAACTGACCGAACTCGATGGTTACGAAACCCCGATCAAAGACGGTTACCTGAACGATGTGGTTTCCGGCGACTTGAACAACGACGGCCGGAAAGACCTGGTTTTTCTGGAAACCGCGAAAAACTATCTCGACCTCGTTATCTTCAATGCCAACCACAAACTGGTTCCGGCAAATCGCTGGAAAGTTTTCGAGGAACGGACGTTTCGCAGCCGCCGGAGCGATCTGCCGGAGCCCAGGGAGGCGGCGGTCGCCGATGTCACCGGCGACGGCAAGAACGATTTAATTGTCCTCGTCCACGACCGGATCCTCGTTTATCCGCAGGAGTAAACAATAACGGGGAAATTCCACCCCTCGGGCCCTTCGATCTGTTTGGGCGGCGCCATGCTCCGATCCCCTTTCACGCTTTACAACCAACAGCGATTTTCTCATGTGATGCGCCGGGGGCTGGCTCGGCAGGTTTGAAAGACAAGATGAACAGGATTTACAGGATTCGTTTTTTATCCTGCCCATCCTGCAATCCTGTCAATGACTTCACTCGTTGAAGCTAGAGGTCGGAATTTCCCATTGGACATTCTGCGGAGACACTTGCTTTGCGTTGCGATGTTGGACATCCTCAGCAATGAGACGACCAGTTGCCGGTGCGTCGGGAGCGATCCCTCGGCGCGATCGGTCGTCCAGCCGGAGCAGATGGGTCAGAAACGCGGTTCAACCACAGTCTCGAGACATACGAGACATCACAGGAGAAACGATGAAACTCCATCAACAGAAATGGGCCATGTTATTTGCGCTGCTGCTCGGAATGCCTGCCGTGCATGCGCAGCAGTTGCGCTACGTGCAGTTGCGCACCGCTAATGGCGTGCTGGAGGGCGTGATCAGCCCCGACGGGAAGGTGCGCACATTCAAGGGCATTCCTTATGCCGCGCCGCCTGTTGGCTTGTTGCGCTGGAAGGCGCCGCAGCCGGCTCCGTCCTGGACCGGTGTTCGGAGAGCTGTTGACTACCCGCCGCGCTGTATGCAGGGACGCGTCTTCGATGACATGGTCTTCAACGACGAAGGTCCCAGCGAAGACTGCCTGTATCTTAACTTATGGATGCCGGAAGCAAATCGTCCGCCGGGCAAGCTGCCGGTGATGGTCTGGATCCACGGCGGAGGGTTCGTCGCGGGGTCCTCTTCCGAACCGCGCCAGGACGCCGGGAACCTGTCCAAGAAGGGCGTCATGGTTGTCAGCTTCAATTATCGGCTGGGGGTGTTCGGCTTCTTCGCGCATCCTGAGCTGACTAAAGAGTCGGGACACAATGCGTCGGGCAACTACGGGCTTCTGGACCAGGTCGCCGCACTCCAATGGATCCAGAAGAACATCGCCACGTTCGGCGGCGACCCCGACAACGTCACGATCTTCGGGGAATCGGCCGGTTCGTTCTCGGTCAGCGCGCTGATGGCGTCGCCCCTGGCGCGAGGCCTCTTCCGTCGCGCCATTGGCGAGAGCGGCGCGTTCTTCGGCGTCACCCTGCCGTTGAAGTCGCGCGCCGAAGCCGAAAACTCAGGCGTGAAATTCGCGGAATCGGCGTTTGGGACAGCCTCTCTCGAGGCGCTGCGGGCCATGCCCGCGCAAAAATTGCTGGCTGCGGCGCTCAAGGAGCCGTGGGAATACTTCTCGCCGGACATCGATGGGTACTTCCTGCCGGTGGACGGTCGTTCAATCTACGCGGCTGGCAGGCAAAGTCTCATCCCGCTTCTGGCCGGATGGAACAAAGACGAAGGAAGCTTCCGGTCCTTCTTTGGCAACGACGAGCTGACCGTCGAGCACTATGTCGCGCGCGCCAAGGCCCGGTTCGGCAGTAACGAGGAGGCCTTTCTGAAACTCTATCCGGCGACGACGGTTGCCCAGGCAAAGCGTGCGGCGCAGGATTTCGCCGGGGACGAGTTCATCGCGTACTCCACCTGGAAATGGCTCGAAATGCGGCTCAAGACTGGCCAGTCGCCGGCCTTCCGGTACGAGTTCGATCAGACTCTTCCGCTGCCCGCAGACGCAAAGCCGGGCATCGAGCCGACGGCGCCGCACGCCTCCGAAATCGAGTTCGTCTTTCGGGTGCTCTCATCGAAGAATCTGCCCTGGCGGCCGGAGGACCGCGAGGTGTCGGAACTAATGGCTTCCTACTGGACCAACTTCGCGAAGACGGGCGATCCGAACGGCCCGGGCCTGCCGCGCTGGCCGGCGTACGACAGCCGGGACGGTTACCAAGTGATGCATCTCGGGGCCAATCCTGCCGCCGCTCCAGACGAGCACCGCGGCCGCTACGAATTTCTCGACCATCTGAGTTCCGCCCAGTAGCCGTTCCTGCCGCCGGAATTGGCGTTGAGTGCAAGGCGTGCCAGCAGATTGCAGCCCCCGCTCCGACACCGATGTCGGCAGAATGTATAACGTAAAGATGCGACTCCAAATTTCGTCGAATGAATGCGATGGCAGGGCCGCGCTGCGTTGCGTCCGCGACTGCGTTGCATCCGCCTCCCGGCAGGGCAGGAGCAGCGCAGTCCCGCCCAACGGGAAATGAAACAAGGCGACTGCTCTACCGTTTTCTGGGCGAAACCAATTCGCGATAAGGGCGGCCGGCACGGTAGAGCTCCAGCCGGCTGGCGTTCTTGCCCGCCAGGCCGGTGTCGCCCGCATCCAACGCCAGCGT
>Ga0181527_1001701_pt1 | contig 22067 bp, 17 predicted proteins | sample PEATcosm2014_Bin_30_FD_119762 | JGI IMG/M metagenome (GOLD analysis project Ga0181527, IMG submission 119762) | Peatland microbial communities from MTU Mesocosm Facility, Houghton, MI, USA - PEATcosm2014_Bin06_60_metaG | ecosystem: Environmental > Terrestrial > Soil > Wetlands > Peat | place...
AAGTCGACGGCTGGCAAAGCCTCGCCGAAAAGCCTGACGATCAGATCATTGACCTCGCCGCATGATCGGATAGCATCATGCGGCTCGGAGACGCGTCACCGAATCCCAACACACTGCCCGACGGCATCACGCACCCGACCTATTGCGCTTCTTTTCCGAAATTTCTTTGCGCCCTCATCGGCCATGGGTCGTCAAGGACGACGATCGCTGTCGATCACGCACTAAAAAAATCCGCCTCGACATCGACGATCAGCGATCCTGAGCCTTGATATCCGCAGCTGTATGCGCCGCGAGGAGTTGCAACATGGCTTCTGCGACCGGTCGCCCGAAGACGCCACAGGCGGCTTCGTCGCCGGAGGCGATAGGACGGGACGCCCGCATTGCGCGGGGCGCGGCTTTTTTGTCGGGTAAGCCACTAATCGCTTACCCAAGGCTGTACCGACTGGGCGCCTGCTCAAATCGGCGCGCTACGCTACGTGAAGGCGATGTGTCGTCCAGCGAGCGGAAACTCGCTCCGGGCTTCACTATTCGTGGGCTCACACCGCAGGCCTGCGAGAAAGCATCAGTTAGCTAAGGCTGGTGGTCGCGACGCCGCTGGGAACGGCCGCTGGAAGATCAAAATCGAAGGCATTTCTCAAGCATTCTTCTTCATTTCAACGATCCGCGCTGATGGTGGGTATCCGTAACAAAATCGATGAACGCGACTGCGGCACCGACCGCGAGACGCGCATGGCGCGGTTCCAGCCCTCGATGCTTGCCATCGCGTCCATGGCCGGAGCCATAAAGGCCGCGGAGTTCGGCGAGATATTGTGTAAGTGCAGACAGGTTACGCAAAATTAGCCGGATCGTCTCCGAGCCCTTCGCCTCATCCGAAATGCCTTCGGGAACGAGCTTCAGCTCCTTCGCCAAAAGCTTGGTGAGTTCTGGCAGATCGGCCTTTCGGGATACTTCGACGCCACGCTTTGACAAGATGCTCTTACAGCACGTCTCGACAAGATCCTTTGCCGTGCCAATGGCAAGCGCCGGATCGCGTTCGACAGCGTTTTCAAGACGCTCAATCTCCTTTTGCATCCAACCCGCATCGAGAGCATCCGCGACCGAGCGGGCGCGCGATACTGATCGGCCGTTCGCGACCTGAATCCGCTCGGCGACGAAGCGCGGGCGACCTGCAATCTTTTCCTCTTCGACAAGGTTCCAGCCTTCGGGGCGCAGTTGATCGTTAAAATGCTGGACCAACTTCAGTGCCTCGTTCCGGTCGGGACGAACGACGGGATGAACCATCTCACAGAGGAAGCGGAGGAAGGTCTCCGTCGGTCCCTGAAATAAATTGAGCCGGGCGTCGTCATAGACCCAGTCATCGGGCCAGTCTGTGGGATTGTTCACCCGATGCTGCCAGATGTCGCCAGCGGCATTTTTGAACCTGCTGTCGTGAGACGGCAGCGATTCGAGATCGAAGAGACGCTGCAGGAATTCGACGTCTCCCAGCCGGCCGCTCCATGCGACTTGATCAATCATAAGACCGTCAATGATGTTCTGCCGCGTGGCGCGCGAGACATCACCCTTCGCATGCCGCCATTCCGGACGTGGCTCGACTCTGGGCGCGATGGTCACGCCGTACCAGTCGCTCGTGAACTGTTCGAGAATCGGTTTCAGTCGCTTGTTGATCTGCTCTTCCAGAACCTCGCGCTTGACGCCGAGCGCCGCAAAGGCGGCGGGCTCCACGAGGAGATAGATGGTCCAGATCGTCGTGCCGCCATTCCAATTGTCGTAACCTGTTTTTTCTACCTTGACCGCCGAGACACGCAGAATCTCGGCTGCATCCGTCATGCCCTCTGCGGTGAGCATTTCGGCTGCCGTCGCCAAGTACCGGTCGGGGTTTTCGGCAACGCTTTTCAATGGATTCCCTCTGCAGACATCCCTACTCGCCATGAGCAGTCATCTGGGTGTTTCTTCTCGCTCAGCCCCTGAACCCCAGCGCACGCAGCCACGCGTCCACCTGACCAAAGGCGTCCTGTTGCCATTGGTCTGGAGTGCGATCGCCCAGGATCTGAGTGTCCTCGACAAAGTGGCGGACGCACGTCGGCCCATAGCTATCAACCGTGTCGAACTTCTCGGCAATGTAACGATAACCCTGTTCGCCGCTGGCATGCCCGATCAACGGTCGGCAGGCTTCAGCCAGCGCATCAATCCCTTCGGGATAGTTTCGGACGCAATAATAGATGTCGTAAGCGTCCTTCTGCTTATAGCGGCCCTGCAGCGCATGACCTTTCATCGCGAGTAGCGCCGGAATTGAGCAGACCGCGATTTCTACGCGATTAATTCCTCCGGCCGGCATGGGCCCAGCAATAGCGACCATTTGATAGAAGCGCAGCGCCAAATCTGCGCCGTCAGCCCTTTGCACTGCGAATTCGCTTATTAGGGGTGGAACGTTTTTCACAATCTCCGCGTCTCGGGGCATCAAGAAATCGACGATGACGTCGATCGAGACTCCGCCATCCGTCGCTGAGACCTGACGAACAAGCTGGAAGCGCCGAAGTTCTGCCCTTTGCTGGTAACCGTGCCCCCTCAGGGCATCGATCAGCGTGGCATATTCTCCGTCGCCCAGCGCCGCCAACGACGGCGAACTTCCCTTTGAAGCTTCCCAGAATCTGGCCAATCTCGATCAGAACGGCCTTCACAGCGGCCGTCGAGCGATCGTCGTAGTCGGCGGCGGACTGCGGCTCGGGTGGAGTCACTTTGGGCATGTCAGCCTCTCTCGCCGCAGATGTTCCGCCGCCTCCCGCCCGCGCTCGCCCGCGGCGGCGAGGTCGAGATAGGTCTGCACAGGACTGGTGCAAAGGACTCCACACGCCGGCTCGACCGCATCACGGAACAACCCGTGGTCCTTTGGGAGGGTGACCACTACATTTTCGCCTTTGGCAGGTGAGGACAGTTTCAAGGCGCGCTGAAGTTGCTCCAGACCTTCATCATCCGCATAGAAATATTGCGTGCCAGTCCGCCCATAGGGCGCCAGCCAGTGCGCCGCCGAAAACGACGCAAAGATCGCTTGGCCGTTCTTCGGCCCGGCACTAAGGGCTCCGCGTGCGGCGTCCTCGAAGCCGCCGCCATGCAGCGTCGTGTAATAGCCCGCGCGCTTTCCGAGTGGCGGTTCGTACGCGTCGCGCCACGCATCGAGCAACGTATCGGGTTGAGACAGGAATAGACCTTTATCGGATACCTGCGCCCATTCCCGATCGAGTAAGCCGGCGCGTACGTTACTGACATGGCCAAGGCTGACATCAGCCGCCTCTGCGAGCTCGGTGACCCGCCATGCGCGGCTTGGATCGCGGAGCAGCTCGCGCAGTACCTGCGCGGATTTCGGCTTAAACAGCGACTTGAGCTCACGCCGCTCGACCGAGGGCTTGCTCGGCACGCTGCGTTCGATGAACACGCCGTCGAAAACGATTCGTGCGTTGCCTTCGATGTCAAGAAAACCGACCCTTTGCTCCCGGCATAGCGCCTGCGCCTCCGGCGACAGATAGGGCGCGATGAAGACCGGCGTCGCATCGCTCCCCAAATGCGCGACGTGATTTCGCAACTGGAGCAGAGCCGTCCGCACATGGCGTGGTTGGCCATTCGCCTTCACCTCGCAGACGAGCGCGTGACGGCGGTTGGACACGTTGAGATGCGCCAGGATGTCGATGCCTTGATCGGAAGCTCGGGGTTCGACTTTAATGTCCTTCAGCTTGATCGCCGGCACCTGCTCAAGGAGCTCTCTGAGCATCTGAGCGGCCCGGACTTCCATCTCTTTCATCGAATCAGACACTTTCAGCATTTGCTGAAAGTTGGCCTTCCGATGAAAATTGTCAAGCCCATTTTCAGCAGAATTGACTTTTCAACAAATGCTGAAATCTCTCAAATCATTGTAATTTTGCTGGCTGTGGTCGGGAAGATACCAAGGTACACCCTGCTCACCCATCGCCGCCAAGAGGCGCGGGCGATCGACGAATCGGTCCGATCGCGACGATCTGCGAGGCATGGACAAGGTCCCCTATGTTCTGTATTCGTTCTAATGCGGAGATGGCGGTTCCGGGAAGAGCCGGCCGTCAAGAATCCCGGAGGAATTGCGGATGGCCCTTCGACTGTCGCTCGTTCTCGCGCTTCTCGGCCTTTTCATCCTGTTGGCGTTCGCGCGGCCGGCCGGCGCCGAGCCGGTGGAGATCCATTACGCGCCTGTCGAGAACCTTGAGCACGTGGACGTGGAGTTGCTTCGCTCGGCGCGCGCCAAAATCGACATCGCCGCCTATTCGCTGACGGACTGGTTGATCATCAACACTCTGATCGACGCCCACCGGCGCGGCGTCGCCGTCCGGATCGTTCTGGACCCCAGCCAGCAGCATGCCCTCGATCGCATGCGCGAGATCGCGGGAAACATCCGCATGAAGGCGCCCGGCCCATACATGCACCTGAAGTCCTATGCGGTGGATGGTCAGGCCCTCCGCACCGGCTCGGCCAACCTTTCGGCCTCCGGGCTCAAGCAGCAGGACAACGACGTCGTGATCCTGCGCGATGTGTCCGCCGCTCGCGCCTTTGATGAGCGTTTCGAACGGATCTGGGCGGCGGCCAACCCGCTACCCGATCCCAACAATCTATTGGCGCCGTCGGCGCGCGCTACCAACCCGAAAGCCGGAGACGCCGCACCAAGATGTGCGATCAAGGGCAATATCAGCCGCAACGGCGAGCGCATCTATCATGTGCCGGGCGATCGGACATATGATCGCGTGCAAATGGACAAGGGGCGCAACAAGCGATGGTTCTGCACAGAGGAGCAAGCCGTTGCCGCGGGCTGGAGGAAGGCAGGCACGTGGTAGGCGGCGACGCTTCCGTGAACGTCCTCATTACAATTACGAAGCCAACGAATTCGATGCCGAGTGCGAACGGCTTGTCGTCCAGTTCCTCAGAAAGGCGCTTTGTCACGTCGAATATCCGATTTTGACAACGCTGCGGCGGCCTGCCGTAATGGGAGGGGCCCCTCCGGGGAGGTTGCCCGTTCGGTTTTGACGACGAGCGCCGCGTCGGTAAAACTGGGCATAGTGAGAGGTTGTCTGCGTGGCGCAATGTCGCGAAATGGAATTACGAAGGAGGGGATCGTCGTATGCGCAGCGCGTTCGAGCGTGCCGCAGTTTTTGAGATAAGCGGTGATCCGGCATCGGGACCGCAGAGAGGAAACGCTTGCGGATATTGGCCGCAGCTACAACGTGAGCGGATGCACGATTGCGAGGCTATGAAGCGAATTCCGGAACCGAACACACAGAGGATGTTGGAGTGAGGCCGAACGCGGAGAAGCGAGTCGTCACTTTTGATTTGCTGCGTCAACCGTTCAGCATCCTTCGCGTCGAGCCGACAGCCACAATGGCTGAGATTTCTGAAGCTTTTGAAGACGCCTCCAGAGACGGGCTAGCGCCAGAGTCGGAACTTTCCGCAGCTCGGCAAGCCATCATCAACCCTCGCCTACGATTAGCGGCGGAACTCGCCGCGCTTCTCGACACCCCGGCCGGTGAGGCGAAAGCCGTTTATTCTGCCCTCCGAAGTGGGGCCTCTTCGAACGATCTGCGCCGAGTTGCAGATCGGCTATCGCCCCTCTCCAGGTGCAATCTTTTAACCCACATTGCGGCGCATCACCCGGCAGATGCCGACCTATTGGTCGCGTTGGTTGATGCACATTCGTCGATGGCTGCGGAAACGCTTGCGCCCACAATTGAAAGGGTGCGAAAAGCGGCGGGCAGCGTGAGCCCGTCCCTAGACGCGCTAAGCGCAGGGCTGCACGACCTTATCGCTCGCCACTCGAAAGCAGTCTTCGAGGGGTTCCTGACCATCCAAAGCGCGGCCGCTCCAGTTTATGCCTGCACTACGCGTGTGCTCGCGAGTCCCGATCCCGATCGTATCGAGGCCCTCGATAGTATCATTCGGGCTTACGGCCAATTCATAGGTCCGGAGTTGTCGCGATACGAAGAACGCGTGAAAGCCGCCTGCGATTCTCTCCGCACGCAACCGACGAAGGCATATGCTGTTGCCAGCATCGCCGAGGCGGTCCGAAGCTGGCATGTTCTGGGTGCTTCATTAATGGAGTTGGAGGCGCACAAGGGCCGTGACGACAAGTGAGCGAGAGAGCTGTTCGCTGAAGTGCGCAGCCTTGCGGTCGACCTGGCAAACGATCATCAACAATATGACTCGGGGCTTTCTCTTACAAAGGCGGCATTGGAGGCATTCAGCGCCTTGCCTCGCGCAGCCGAACAATTGAAAGAGGATTTTTCGCTCCTCGAGGAGCGAGCTGCCGCAGCCGGCGTAGAACCCCTCAAGAAGTGGATTGATGATCTCGGCGGCGACCTGGTCATCCTTGCCGACGACCTTCAAGCCCACGGTTTCGGCGACAGGTCGATCAGAGAAACGAAGGAGCTCTTTGAGCTTTTCTTACGCGCTATCGAAGCCACGCAGTCGACCAAGGCAAGTGATCTTCCGTGGATACTCGCTCGCGGTCTTGCCATCCGTCTCAATAACGAAGAGAAAGCGCCTCGTGCTGCTTTGGCGCTTACGACTGGTCTACTCCAGCGCACGGAGGCGAGTTCGGTTTCGACGGAGATGTTAAATCAACTTCGCGGGGACCAGCGCACGATCGAACGCAATCTCCTCGAAGAAAAAATGATGGAGCATATAAAAGCCAATCGCGTGTCGGACGCGCTCGCGGTCATTTCGAATCTCCTCAATGATTACAAGTCACCTGAGGAAAGAGATCTTCTTCGCGGCGTTCAGGCGGGGCTTCAAAAAAAGCGAACAGCTCAAATCACCCGTTGGGTAGTTTTCGGTGTGATTGGCGCGATCATACTGATCGCCAACCTTGGGGATAAGTCCTCTCCGCCTCCCAGCACATACGCGCAAAGACCCGTGCCGCCATCCCCCAGCTACCAGCCGCCCTCAGTGCAGGGCGATTATAGGTCACCGCCCGCCACCACCCCACCGTCGGCACATAGCGCGGAGGAAGTAATGCCGGAAGTGGGTTATGGACAGAAATTTTCGCAGGGAAATATTCGTTACTGTCTATACCAGGAAGAGAGGATGCGCTCCATAAAAAGTAGCCTCTCGATCAACGAGGATATCGACGCTTTCAATAAACTCGTAAATGACTGGAATTTGCGCTGTTCAAACTACAAATATTTAGAAAGTGACATGGCCGCCGTCACTGCGGAATTGTCAGAGAAAAAACCAAAGCTTGAAAAAGAGGGCAAGCAAATCGTCGCTGGATGGCCGTCACGGAGTGTCCAAGTCCCGGGAAATACTTACATCCCTCCACCATCCCCTCAGAGCGACACTGCGCCGGTTCTTTGGTCTCCAACTCCGCCGGAACAGCAAGCGGAAATCACGCTCGATCTGTTGCGCATAGAGGACGCAGTACGGGTCCAGAACCGCTTGCGTGAACTCGGCTATTTTCGTTTTCAGGGACTCGCTAATGGAACATGGGGAGCTCAATCCCGCCGCGCGTTGCGCGCTTTCAAGTTGGCCAACGGTTTGACGTCAGATGACGTTCTCGATTCAATGGCCGCCGGTCGACTGTTCTCTGCCTCCGCCGTCCGGGCCGAGGCGAAAACCCAGTTGGGCGGCGCCCAAACAACTGTCGAAACAGCCTACCCCGCCCCTTATGGAGCGACCCTTAATCCTCTGAATCGCGCTGATGCCGTACGCATTCATGCGAAGTTCCGCGAACTGGCTTTATACAAGGGAAAGGATGACACCGTTTGGAGCGGGGCGTCACGTGTCGCGCTGACGAAATTCAAGACGAAATACGGGCTCGGTCAGGATGATGTTTGGGACGCGGCCACCGAACAGCGCCTCTTTTCCCTAGTCCCGGATCGTCCGGCAGAAAATCCACGCGACGCTTTCAGCGCTGCCGTGGCAGGGACGTGGGTTACGGACATTCGCGCGTGTCCGGGAGGCGAGGGTGGCACGGATGCAGTCCCGATATCCATAACTGCGGTGCGAGCCGAAGCGGGAGGGGGCGGATGCGAGTTCGGCGATATGAATGGAGCCGGGGCGACTTGGACTGTGAAAGCCGTATGCTCCTTCAATGGAAAATCTTGGACGGCGAACATCAATCTAACCCGTGCGGGGGAATTGCTCACGTGGTCCAGTGAGCGCGGTCTCGTTCAGTATCGGCGCTGCGGTTCCTGATCGCGAGGACAGAGATGAGCAATCAACAGCTGATGGCGGAATTGGCATCGGAGTATTGGAAATTGTTGCGAGCCTTCGAACGCGCGGCGACGCTCGCCCCGGAATCCGCACGGGGCCGCCTGACCGCCCAGGCTAGGTACTCGGGCGGGCGGCTCGATTCACTAATCGACAAAGCAGGTCTGCGGCTTGCGACATTCGACGGAATGATGTTCGAAATCAATATGCCCGCGATCGCAGTAAACGCCGAAGACGTGTCGGGGTCGCAGGCACTTGTGGTTGAGCGCACGATTGAACCAACAGTCATTTCGGAGTCGACCGTGATTTTGACTGGTAAGGTGTTCCTTGCCCCGGCGTCTGACAAAGAGGGTTAGCAGATGTATCTCGGAATTGACTTGGGCACATCGAATTCCGCCGTAGTGGGCAATGATCATGGCAAACTGCGGCATTTCAAGACTGCGGAAGGCACCGACGTGCTGCCGAGCGCGATCATGATTGATCGTCGAGGAGGCATGCTTGTTGGAAAACGAGCTTACGATCAGGCCGCTTTTTCGCCAGAGAATGTTGCGCAGGGATTCAAACGTTTGATCGGCACCTCAAGTCCCATCACTTTTGCGTCCAGCGGGCGAAGCATGTCACCAGAGGAAGCAAGTTCGGAGGTGCTCAAAGCGCTCGTCGCACAAGCTCACATGATTGCAGGAGACTTCGAGATTGACGGAGCCGTTGTCACCATTCCTGCCGCCTTCAATCAAATGCAGTCAGAGGCCACAATGCGCGCGGCGGCAGCGGCTGGTCTGACAAAAGTGGCTCTGCTCCAGGAGCCAATTGCGGCGGCGCTGGCGTCGATTGCCAATTCTACAAACAAGAATGGGCAATTTCTCGTGTATGACCTTGGTGGCGGAACATTTGATATCGCGATCGTCCAGTCGGTAGCAGGCTCCGCCACGGTCATTTCACACGCCGGAATCAATATGTTGGGTGGCCGCGATTTCGATCGTGCTCTGGTTAACTCGGTCGTGCGGCCGTGGCTCTTTGAGCAGTTTGATATCCCAGAGGATTTCCAAAGAGATAAAGAGTATCAACGCTTGCTTCGAGTTGCCCAATTCCGGGCGGAATTAGCGAAGATTGCGCTTTCGAGCCAGCTATCGGACCGAATTTTCGCCGACGAGAATCAGATCGGCGCGCGGGATCGCCGGGGTCAAGAAATCTACCTCGATGTCGTGGTTACCCGAGAGCAAATGGAGGCGCTAATCAGTGAGGACATCAACCGGTCAATCGACCTTTGTCGGAAACTTCTTGCCGAGAGTGGCTACAGAAACGAAGACATTGATCGTGTCGTGTTGATAGGCGGACCGAGCCGAATGCCCATCGTCAGAGAACGTATTGGGCGCGATCTCGGGATTCGGGTTGATTTGGACACTGATCCGATGACGGCTGTTGCGTTTGGCGCTGCGATCTTCGCCGAAAGTCGCGACTGGGCTGGTGAGAATGCGACAACGAAGAACACGCGGGGAGCGAAGGTTGTAAAGGGCACAATAGACATTCGTTATGATTATCCCGCGCGGACCTCGGATAGGCTAGCACGAATCAGGATAAGGGCAGAGACGGCTCTCGAAAATCGAGCCTTGCGCATACAGGCCGACACCGAGGAGGGCTGGACCAGCGGCCAAATACCACTTGAGGGCCTGACTGAAATCAGAGAGATTCCCCTTATAAAGCAAGGCGAAAACCGCATCCGTATGACGGTTTTCGACGATCAAGGCGTGCCTCGTCCAGATGCAACTGCAGAGTTGGTAATCTTTCGCGCCGCAGCCAGCGCTACGGGCATGCCGATGACGCATGACTTGGCGGTGAAGGTGGTCACTGGGTCCTCAGGGGCTGAGCAAAACGCCCTCACCACGCTCGTTAAGAAGGGCACCCTCCTGCCCGCTCGCGGGATTGAGCACTTTCGAGCTGCGCGTGACTTGCGCGCTGGCGATGGAACGTGCCTTGACTTCGAGGTTTATGAGCAGGCTGAGGGGGTTAATGATCCCGCCTTGAACTTAGCTGTAGGCATGATACGCATTTCATCTGATCAACTAGACAAGGGAGATGTCATTCGTCGAGGCGATGAGGTCTACGTCGACTGGACGGTCGATGAAAACGGCTTGTTGAAATGTGAACTACAATTGCCGTCGATCAACAAAAGTTATAGTAGCGGAAAAATGTACATTTCCGCGATAAGCCACAAGAGCTTCGAGAACGAGGACGGTATAAGGTTTGCGACGGACTCTCTCGCAGACGCGCGGGAAGATGTGGATCATCTTGAACGTGCGCTCGGCGGCGAAGTTTCTGGCGACATGGCAAAGCTGCGCGACCGTCTTATACCAACCCTCGCTGATCAAAACCCATGCGCCCAATCTCGCAATCCGAGGGACATGATGCGCCATGGTTGCTCGACGAGTTTGTTCCATGCTTCGCAGCAGTGATCTACGATGTCGTCGTAGGATTTGAACACGCGGTTCGATAGCCAGTTGTCGCGAATGAACTGCCAGACGTTCTCGGTCGGGTTGAGTTCCGGGCATTTGGGCGGCAAGGGCATTATGGTGATGTTGACTGGCACGGCGAGCTTGTCGGTCATATGCCAGCCGGCCTGATCGACGAGCAGGAGAGCATGCGCGCCGGTAGCGACGTTCTTGGCGATTTCGGCGAGATGCAGGTTCATCGCATAGGTGTCGCACACAGGCAGGACGAGGCCCGCGCCCTTGCCTTCCTTGGGGCAAATGGCGCCGAAGATATAGGTTGAAGAGGTTCGTTGATCCTTGGGCGCGCAAGGCCGCGAGCCGCGTTTCGCCCAACGTCGCGTGATCTTGTTCTTCTGGCCGACGCGGGCTTCATCTTGAAACCAAATTTCTATCTTGTCGGGCGAGAGACCTCTTTCGCACGCGATTTCCTCCAGGCGGGTCGGGAAACTTTTTTAAAATTCTCGATCGCGCCCTCGGCCTGCGCATGATGGCGCGGCCTCGCCGAAAGCTTGCGGAGGCCCATCTTGCGCAGTTCTCGGCTCATTGTCTGCTCGGCGATGGCGATGCGAAATTCCTCGAACACCCACTGGCAAAGATCGACGATTCGCCAACGCACGACGCCATGGATTGCCGGCGTTGGACCGTCCTCGATCATTTTCATCAGCGCCGCGCGGTGCGCGTCATTGAGCTTTGGAGTCTGCCCGGGCGCCTTGCGGTCGACGAGTCCGTCGGGACCACGGGCGTTGAAGCGCAAAACCCAATCGCGGATGACCTGAAGTCCGACACCGCCGTTCTCCGCCGCCCCGCTTCGCAAGGCGCCATCGTAGATCGAAGCGAGAGCCAACAGCCGGCGCGCTTGCGGCCCGTCCTTCGCGCGCTTGGCAAGCGCCCGCAGAGCACCCGCATCATAATCCTCTCGAAGCCCAATCGCCGCCGCCATGACGAACCTCCTCGTGTTCGCCAAGCCAAATCAGATTTCAGCCGATTCGAGAATCCCCCTCATGAGTCTGCGTTAGCGAGGGCTGGTATTACTCGTCTGCGCGAGGGCTTGAAGCTATCTCATGATGCAGACACCAGACGGAGCATCAGCGAGGAAGCGCGTCTAATCCGGCAAGAGGTGGCACGGATAAAAAACAAACCGGAGTTCGTTCGATCGGCGATTCGATCTGACATCGATCAATTCGTGGAGGGTTTTGCGATCCAGGTGGCTTCGGAGGTCGATGCGAACATCAACGCACAAATCCATCGATTGGCGGGGTACGCAAGAGACGCACTGACGAAGTCCAGTCGACACGCAGTTGAAGATGCTAGGCGTTCGCTACAGGAAGCCCGTGATCTGTTGTTTGGCGAACTCGCGAAGCAACCGGGCTTCTGGCTCGCTCGTTTCGAGCACCTCGCCGAAGAACGGCATCTAGCGATCGACAAGGAACTGCATGATCGCCTGGTGTCCGAGAGCGAAGCGGCCGTGCGATGCAACGACATTGACGCTGTCCGCAATTTGTCGTTCCGGCTCGGTGAAAACATGGTCCGAGTGGGAGGCCCGGGTCATGGCGAGGCATTGGCTGGTCTCACGCGCGACTAGGGGGTCTTTTTCGGCGCGAAGTTCGATATTCTCGCGCCAAGATGGCTCCCGACACTGAGGTCAACAATCGGTTGCGTTAGCGCATCGAGCGTCTTTTCCCTCGCGTTTGCGATCATGTGAAGGTTCGGTCGGTTCGAACGCCCAACAATTCTCACAAATCGTGAGATGAGGCCAAGAGCGCTTCGGCCATGCGGATGCTGGCGATTTCGATGAGGCGGCCGTCGAGCAACACCGTGTCTTTCCCAGCCTTGGCCGCATCGGCAATCGCGTTGACGATCCGGCGCGCCTTGGTCACCTCGGCTTCTGACGGCCTGAAGACCTGATTGGCGAGTTCGATCTGCGATGGGTGAATCGCCCATTTTCCCTCGTAGCCCAGCACCGCGGCGCGCTTCGCCGCCGCGATAAAGCCATCCGCGTCTGAAAAATCCCCGAACGGACCGTCGATCGGACGCAAGCCATAGGCGCGGCAGGCAACCAACATGCGGGTCTGCGCCGCATGCCATTGATCGGCCCAGCAATAGGCCCGGTTGCCGGAGGCGTCCCTATTGGTGAGCACGCCATAATCCGCGTTGACGCCACCGATCGCCGTGGTGCGCGCGCGTGTCGAGGCGGCATAATCAGCAACGCCGAAGGACATGGCTTCTAAGCGCGCGCTCGATTGCGCGATTGCCTCGACGTTGGTCATACCGAGCGCCGTCTCGATCAAGACCTCGAAGCCAATCCGTTTTTCGCGTTTCTTCGCCGCTTCGATCTGGGTCACCAGCATGTCGACCGCATAGACATCCGCCGGAACGCCGGTCTTGGGAATCAAGATCATGTCGAGGCGAGGACAAGCCTCGACGATATCGACGACATCCCGGTACATGTAATGGGTATCGAGACCATTGATGCGGACCATCATGGTCTTCGTGCCCCAGTTGATATCGTTCAGGGCGGCAATGATATTTTTGCGGGCTTGTTCCTTGTCGTCGGGAGCGACAGCGTCCTCGACATCGAGAAAAATAATGTCTGCGGCCGACTGGGCAGCCTTTTCGAACAATCCTGGATTAGACCCCGGAACCGCGAGTTCGGAGCGATGCAGGCGCAGCGTCGAGAAACGGACGTCTTTAGCCGCTTCCTGAATTCCGTAGTAGCTTGGTTTGGCGCGCAGCGTAGCAATTTTCACAGGTTGTTGAGCCCGTGCGAGCCCGTAAACTGATGATGTTTCAGACTCGGCAAACAAGCTAATTGCGGAATGACGTCCCAGGCGCAGGCATGTCAGCTCCGAATCTAAATTTGCGGCGGCGGCAATGCAGTTGCCTAGCGCCGCGTTCCTGCGAACCAATGCATCCTCTGGATACAATCCTTTGAGAAAATTCAGTCCGTCACGAAGGAGCCGAACACCGTCGGTGTAGATTGGCACACCGCATGCCAGCGCAGCATCGAAATGCTTGCTTGCGAGTTCTGCCTCTCCTTGACGGATAAGTTGAGCACCGAGCATAATTTGTCCATCCGGTAGCTCCTCGAGTTCCGTTGCAAGCTTCTGGATCCAGGCTTGACCTTCTGGAACCCTGATCTTGTACAAGACATACCCTGCTAACATAGCTTGGTTTGGGTCAGTGATCTTCTCGGACCACACTTTCTTTAGCTGCGCTACCAATGCAGTCGAAGCGAGACGTGCGTCCTCCATTGCCCCTTGGCGGACATAAGAAGCTACAGCGTCGATGAGTCGATCACCGCAGCGGTATATTGCTTGCAGCGACTGAACTTCCCCGGTGAAGTCAAAATCGGCAGACGGAAGCAATGTCAATTTGTGGTCGATGTACGTCGGTAGCCAGACCATGAGCATCTCATATTCGGGACGCGTCACCGTTACGTGGAGTAGAGACGGCATCTGACCAGGCAGCTGCGTGGAGTAAGAGCCGCCGAACTGCGCGTACAATCTCGCTGTCCCGAGCGCTGGATCCCCAATCGATCCTGGCTCCCAACGCCTGAACGTTCCCAAAGAGAAATTGACGTCCCCATTTATGTGCATCACATTTACACGTTCATTGAGATTCCCGTCCGTCACTGGTAACGATACTGGCGTCGGGGGAGGGTTTCCAGTAGCATCCTTGACCGTCGGTTGGGTGGTGATGAGGAACCCCGCAACCGAGGCCGCATCCTGAAGGGCGGCACGCACGACCTTGGTCGGGTCGATGATGCCGAGCTTCATCAGGTCGCCGAACTGGCTGTTCTGCGCGTCGAAGCCGAAGCTATAGTCCTTCGCTTCGAGCAGCTTGCCGACCACGACCGCGCCGTCTGCGCCGGCGTTGTCGACGATCTGGCGCGCGGGGGCCTGGATCGCCTTGCGGACGATGTCGACGCCGATCTGCTGATCGGAGTTGGAGACCTTGACGCCCTCGAGCGCCGAGATCGCTCGCAGCAAGGCGACACCGCCGCCAGGCGACACGCCTTCCTCGACCGCCGCGCGGGTGGCGTTGAGCGCGTCGTAGACGCGGTCTTTCTTCTCCTTCACTTCGACTTCCGTCGCGCCGCCGACGCGGATCACCGCGACGACGCCCGCGAGCTTGGCGAGACGCTCCTGGAGCTTTTCGCGGTCGTAGTCGTCGGTCGTCTCCTCGATCTGCGCCTTGATCTGCGCGATGCGGGCCTCAATGTCCTTCTTCTCGCCGGCACCGTCGATGATCGTGGTGTTCTCCTTCTCGATGCGCACGCGCTTGGCGCGGCCGAGCATGGGAAGCGTCACGTTTTCGAGCTTGATGCCGAGATCCTCGGCGATCATCTGGCCGCTGGTGAGGATCGCGATGTCCTTGAGCATGGCCTTGCGGCGGTCGCCGATGCCCGGGGCCTTGACGGCGGCGATCTTCAGGCCGCCGCGCAGCTTGTTGACGACGAGCGTGGCGAGAGCCTCGCCCTCGATGTCCTCGGCGACGATAAGCAACGGCTTGCCGCTCTGCACGACGGCTTCGAGGATCGACAGCAACGGCTGAAGCGTCGAGAGCTTCTTCTCGTGGATGAGAATGTAAGGATCGTCGAGTTCGGCGATCATCTTCTCGGTGTCGGTGATGAAGTACGGCGAGAGATAGCCGCGGTCGAACTGCATGCCTTCGACGAAGTCGGTTTCGGTTTCGAGGCTCTTGGCCTCCTCGACCGTGATCACGCCCTCATTGCCGACCTTCTGCATCGCTTTGGCGATCTCTTCGCCGATGAAGCGATCGCCATTGGCGGAGATCGTGGCCACCTGGGCGATCTCGTCGTTCGAGATGACCTTCTTCGAATGGGTCTTGAGATCGGCGACGATGGCTTCCACGGCGATGTCGACGCCGCGCTTCAAGTCCATCGGGTTGAGGCCGGCGGCGACCGCCTTCGCACCCTCCTTGGCGATAGCGGCAGCGAGCACCGTGGCCGTCGTGGTGCCGCCGCCGGCGATGTCGTTCTGCTTGGAGGCGACTTCGCGAACGAGCTGGGCGCCGAGGTTTTCGAACTTGTCGGCAAGCTCGATCTCCTTGGCGACGGTCACGCCGTCCTTGGTGATGCGCGGGGCGCCGAAGGATTTTTCGATCACGACGTTGCGGCCCTTGGGACCGAGCGTGACCTTAACGGCGTTATTAAGGATTTCGACGCCGCGCAGGATGCGGTCGCGCGCGTCGGTGGAGAAACGGACGTCTTTGGCAGCCTGCTGAATTCCATAGTAGCTTAGTTTGGAACCCAGCGTACCCATTCTCACGGGTTGCTGAGCCGGGAACCGGGTTGTCCATTGATCAGCGTTAGCCGTAAAGTCCGGTGCTTCAATTTGACTCATTCCGCTGATATGATGATCAAATTCGACGATATCTGGCCCGTAATCTGTGCTAAACGTAAGCGTCACATCCCCAAATGTTGTGTGCTGTTCATCACGAGCCTCGGGAACGATGGCAACATCTGTGATCCAGTTTCCGGACGGTAATGCCGCTCGAATAAAGTAACGCCCGGGACCACCAACCGCCTCCGAAACTGTTTCATTCGACAAGGTTATGCATACTCGTCGGCCCTGCCCATGCTCCGGTATGATCTCTACCGGCAGAGGGATGCCCTGTAGCGATTCTGGCACCCGGACCGGCATGAACCGGATCTTATAGCGTGCAGCGGTATCGGTCATGACAGACCCGTAGTGTCTGGATCAGACGCCTGAGATTTAACCTGAAGCCGAACCCGATGAAGGGGCGGTACAGGCTTAAATTTTAAAGGTTCACACTTGAATAAGCTATCAAAGTTAGCCCCGGCCTGCCAGTCCTTCTGACTGACACTAATACACCACTCTTTCCTGAGCGGTGTGGACCGAAAGATTTCAGCTAGATCAGCCTTAACATAAAGTTTGGCGTTTTCCATCGTCGATGGCGGCGTGCAGCTGAGCTTAACGAACACTTCCAATGGATCTTGAGCTTGCGATAACTCTGCACTGAAGTTGGTGTCATCAACTCTGGCCGAAAATGAAAGCTCTTTTTTTTCACGCTCGCTGCGGCTGGAAGCTGCAGCGTCCAGAGCGATACGGAGCGAAGTGGTTGTGACAGCCAGCACATTCTCTGCCGTTGGATCCACGGCTCGCCGCTCCAAACAGTTCATCAACTCCTGCGTAAAATATGGCGGCCCATCGTGCGGACCGTAGGCCCTCCGCCCCGTACAGGAACCGCAATATCTCCAGGCGTCCCGCAAGGGAATGGCGGGTGCATTCGCCGGTCGGCACAACGGCTCACCTGGCGAGATCGCGAGGTTTTCCAGGACTGCAAGCGGTGTCTCCTGACAAACATCGAGAAAGAAGCACTGTACGCTTGGTTGTTTGTTGAACATATACTTCTGAGTCTGCTCCACCGCGATGAGGTTTGCTGCGCCTTGTGCCGTGTTGGGAAGCTGCGCATCTTCCGGCAGAAGAAGCAGTTCCGATTTCCAGATCCCATGACCAGAGAAATAAAAGAACGCCGCATTCTTTGCCAGTGTGCCGGCTCTGCGCAGCCATTTGCCGAAGGCCCCCTCGATGTTTTTGAACGTGGCTGGTTCTGTGGGGAGTGTTTGGTCCAAATTCACTGGCAGACCAAGCTGCAACGCCACATCTTTGGTGGGCCTCCACGCGCCTTGTTCCGGCGCGGGCGAAGTGATGAGGTCGACCGAGCCGAGCGGTCGGTCAGGGTGTTGGAACTTCGTCAGGATCCATTCAGTAAAGCTCCACGCGCCGAGCACTGACGTCGTCAACGCCTCGATGCCCGCCCCCCTGTAGACCCCTTTTTGAATTTCGGTCTTGTAGTCACCTACTCCGACGATAAGGGCGTGAGTACGCGCGCACCCAGCATTTGCCCTCTCAGCAAGCGCGGTCGTGGCTTCCAAAACTACCGCCAGGTACTTTTCTTCAGCCTTGATCAATTCCTCACGTGCGGCACCCCTGACGGACGCTGTTAGTTGCTTATCTTCCGACCTCGCCCTCGCCACCGCACATTGTCGCCACAACGGGGCCAACGCTCTCTCACCTGTGAAGCCTTCAACCCAAATGAGTGCCACCCGTCGTTCTCCACAAAAAGACAGTTCTTGGCTGTTGACAGTGTCAGTTCTTAATATTATGCGGCGTCCGTTCCGGTCTCAAACACTTGCTGGACCCGTTCCCGCAGCCGGCTGAAAAAGCGAGGAGTATCAAAGTATGCACCATGGGACACGAGAGGCAGGGCCTCCGTTTCGAAATGGTAGTCCAGCACTCCACCAAAAACTCCGCGCGTCCCGAACCCGAAGAAATCGGTCGGATCAAAGATGTTTAGCCATCGGTCTGCCGTCGATGGCCGGGGAACAATGGAGTTGCTGCTCTTTTTGAAAGCCTCATCAATGTTCTGTTTGTCTGCGAGACGACCGATTTCAGCGAATAGTGCGACTTGCGAACCGACTGTGACATACAGATCACATTTGAGGGGCGGCTCAAAACGAATGGTTGTCAGGATGTCATAAAGAATGATACCACCAAAGCTGTGCCCCACGAGATAGAGTTCGTCGTCATGGGGGCGCTTCGCGTCTATCGCGCGCTGTATATCGTTGACCACCCGGTTGGTGATGGCTTGGCGGTTTTCCAAATAAATAAACACGTCGCCAAAGAAACGACTAAATACCGCCGACACTTCTGGCCTCGCGACAGTCGAGAGACATAGGAAGGCCTCCCGTGCGGCGCTGGTTGCCGTAGCAGTGATAGCACCCTTCGAATTCTCGACCACCACGGTGACCGCGCGTTGGACGGAGTTGGCAGCGTTTTCAAGCCATGATTTCAAAGTGCTGCCGACGCTCAGAGACTGTATAGGCGCTACCGGGCCGACAGTGGTCGGGAGACCTGCCGACGTCGCGTGCCTCGCAACTTCGACCAGCAAGCGCTCAAGAAAAGAGTGATCATCCAGCACCGTGGCCAACCACGCCGGCTTGGAGTTCGCACTAGCGTACACCTCCGCAGCGGCGGCGAACCTTGCGGCATCGGGGATAGCATCGATCAGGCCGGTCATTAGTCCCGGTAGTGGTGCATTTGCACCTCCGGCAAAAAGCAGATCTACGGCCGCCCCTAGGGAGCGCACTTTCGCGACCGTCACGAGCGGAGCGGCTTGCAGGTTTGGACTCAAGAGCACCTCGGGCCCCAAATTCGCCGTCACAGCTTCGAATAGCGGCAAGAATCCCGGTTCGCCGACTGCTAGTTCCTGAACGCCGGACTTCGGCACGCAAGCCAAATTGCGTGCGAATTTGACCCCAAGGTCACCCCAATATGGCGCGAATACCGCAAGGCAGTCCTGGTCTTTCACACGGCTGGCAAATGCCACGTTGCGGAATTGCTCCCGTATTAGCGCCCCCCGATTATCAAAGACCGCCTGTTCCTCAGGCGTGTCGCCGCGTCGGTTATTGACGCCATGTACAAAAACCAACGGCATAGCTCTCTCCTCGACCGACCCGGCGGTAAATCCGAAAAAACAGTAATCCAGGCCCCGGTGCCGTGCAGTTGGACGGCGAAGATATTGGGCTGTGGGCCTCACCAGTCCTGAGGCGCTTGGGTTTGGTGGTCCAGGGCCGGTGTTAGCTTCCGACGGCGTTGAACCCTCCGGGTTCGTCAAACTTGCCGCCCGCAAAGCGTATTCGCTTGGCGGGATATTGCCAAGAGCCGACGACGCCGTCGGATTGGAGTTACGCTGTCACACTGACGTAATCGGTGAGACAGCAATCTACGTAAAATCAATATGTTATAAGAATGATCGATCTGCCTCAGCTGACGTTTACGGTGAGATATTCGTTGGATTACTGACGTTTTTCTGAGACAGATGACCAAGAAGGTTCATGACTGATTCTCCGCAAATCCACTTCGCCGACATGATCAATTTCTTCACTAAAATCCGCTCCGATCTCTCTGGGCAGAAACCTGCCGGCGGGGCGGTTACATGGGAAATTTCCGTCTCCAGCTCGATACTCTCTCCGTGACAGCGACTCCAATCTTGCGCCCATACTGATTCTGCAAATTGACGTTTATTTGAGACAGGAACCGATCCTGTCTCAAATAAACGTCAATAATTTCGGCCGATTTGCAGCTATCTCACTAAAAGCGTCAAGCTGACAAGAGGGGCGGGGAGGGCGGCGGCGATAACGGCGTCATCAATTATTTTATTTTATCTATAGACATTATCGGGTATTGATTGCTTCCAATCCATTATCGATCTGGCTCGGGGCATCCGTGGCGCAAACTGAAACTCATGTACCTCCGCCGCCCTCGGCCGGCCAAATCGACGTCGAGCGCGCCATCGCCGAGATCCGCGCCGGCCGCCCAGTGATTCTCAAGGATGCGGAAAGCCCGACCGTCGTATTTGGCGTGGAGTGTCTCGCGGCCGCGCCCGCCGACGCCTGGAAGGCGGTGGCCCGCGGGGACGCCCGCCTGATTCTCACAGCTCCGCGTTTGCGACAACTGGGCCTCGATCGGCGGGAGCCAGGCCTCGTCACTCTGCCGACGATCGACCTCGCCAGAATAAACGCCTTGGCGCTCGAGGTAGGCGCGCGCATCGATGCGCCCGTGGCCGCGCCTTCGCCGATCCATCTTGGCGCGCTCGAACTTCTGTGTCTGGCTCATGTGTTGCCGGCGGCCCTGGTGATTCCCTCGACTGGAGTTTCGACGACGCGCGGCTTGCTGGCCGCCGCTCTCGCCGATGTGTGCGACTACCGCGTCGCTCGCGCCAAATCCCTGAGCATCATCGGCCGCGCGCCAGTGCCGCTCGATGGCGCGCCCGACACGGAATTCGTCGTGTTTCGCGGCGGCGAGGGTCTGCGCGATCAGGTGGCGGTCATTATCGGCAAGCCCGATTACTCCGGCCCGGTGACGGTGCGGCTGCATTCGGCCTGCCTTACCGGCGACCTCTTTGGCAGTCTCAAATGCGATTGCGGCGATCAGTTGCGCCGCACCGCGCGCTTCATGGCGCAAAACGGCGGCGGCGTGCTGCTTTATATCGACCAGGAAGGACGCGGAAACGGCTTATCAAATAAAATCCGCGCTTATGAGTTGCAAGCGCGCGGCTACGACACCTATGACGCCGACGCGGTGCTGGGGTTCGACCACGACCAGCGCCGTTTCGATTTCGCCGCCGACATGTTGCAAAAACTTGGCGTCGCGCGTGTGCGGGTCATGACCAATAACCCGTTCAAGATCGCGGCGCTGGAAGACGCCGGGATCGACGTCGTTTCAGATCATCGCGTCATAGGACGCAAGACCGTTCACAACTTGCGCTATCTCGCCTCCAAGCGCGACCGCTCGGGGCATTTGCTCGAGCAGGATTTGTAGCGCCGACGCAGGTTCGTCGAGCGGGGGAAAACATCAAGCGAGGCGGCGGAGATGACGCCAACCGAGTTCATGCGAGAATGTCTGAATCTGGCCCGAAGCCGCGACATCGAGGCGCTGCTCGCACTGATCGACGACGACGCGGTGTTTCTGTTCAGCAATCAGAGCTCGCATTTCGGCAAGGACGCGATCCGAAACGCGATACGCGCCAATTTCGACGCCATCCAGAACGAAGACTACAAGATAAGCGATCTCACATGGCTTCTGACTTCCGACAAGGTCGCGGTCTGCGTCTACGAATTTGCGTGGGCCGGAGAAATTGACGGCGCGCCGGCCTCGGGCGGCGGTCGCGGCACGACGGCGATTCGCCGCGTCGCGGACGCGGGCGGCCTTCCCTGGTGCGTCGTCCACGAACATCTCAGTCGCGGCCGGTTGCGCGCCGCCGACGCCGTTGGCGAAACTTGACGCATTCTGTCGGAAATTCCCGTTCCTCCCCGATGGATTACCCAGGAACCGGGTGGCGACGGCTTCGTGGAGGCCGCCGACGTCGTCATCGCCAGCCGAGCGTGATTTCGGCGAAGACTAACGGCGAGAGAGCAACTCCTTTCTTTAAAATATAGTATCTACCCTCCCTCGCGCCGCCCTTGAGCGCGCAACCACGCTAAAACGCCCCAACAAGAAATCCGACGCTTGGCGTATAAATCTCTTTATCCCATAAACTAAATATAGTTATATGGGCTCTCGCATCGCCTGACGCCGCCGCGCGCGTTGGCGGGAAGGGGGAGAAGCCTATATGACGCCGTTGAAAAACCGTTCCAGGCGGCCGGTTCGCCCATCGCCAAAGCGCGAAACATGGGGCGTCTTCGCCGGCGCCTTGATCGTCGCGGGCGCGCTCGCCTCGCCGCTTCGCGCCGAGCCGAGCGTCTATCCGACGGGGACCACCATTTACGATCCGGCCAAGGCCTATAATTCATTCGTTCTCTTTGCTGGCGGCGAC
>Ga0181527_1001702_pt1 | contig 22064 bp, 18 predicted proteins | sample PEATcosm2014_Bin_30_FD_119762 | JGI IMG/M metagenome (GOLD analysis project Ga0181527, IMG submission 119762) | Peatland microbial communities from MTU Mesocosm Facility, Houghton, MI, USA - PEATcosm2014_Bin06_60_metaG | ecosystem: Environmental > Terrestrial > Soil > Wetlands > Peat | place...
ACCGCGATATCCGCCGAGCGGTTGAAGCGCTTTTTCGTGCAAGTGGACGCGGGATACCAGATCGTCCGCCCGATTCGCGACCGCTGTGTGTTTGCCGTTCATAACCTGGCCGCCGACCCTCCGTTTTCCCGCATGGATCTGATCAGTTGCCGGAATCTGTTGATCTATCTGGGACCCGCTTTGCAGCAACGGGTCCTCGGTACGCTGTTCTACGCATTGCAGCCCGGCGGCTGTCTGGTGCTCGGCAGCACGGAGACTCCCGGGAGCCTGGCGGAGTACTTTACTCCGCTCGATAGCCAGCACCGGATTTACACGCGGAAACCGTCGGCGGACCGGCATGGATTCGAGCTGCCCGCTCGCGTAGCCATGTTCCCGGTCTTCAAGCAGGACGAAGGTTCCCTGCCTGGCGCATCCAAGGTGCGAGAAGGCGCTCCGCTCAGCCCTCTGCAAAAGCAGGTGGATCGTTTGCTGCTGGCCGAATACGCGCCGCCTTCCGTGGTGATCGACGACAGTTTTTGCATTGTCGAGTTCCGCGGCCCGGTGGGGCCGTACCTCGCCCCGCATGCCGGCGAAGCCGATCTGGGTCTGTTCCGCATGTTGCGCGAGGATGTGGTATTGCATGTGGGCGCGGCGCTGGAAGAGGCGCGGCAAAAGAACATGGGCGTCCGGGTGGAAGGCATCCCGGTCTCCCTCGGCGGGCCGCGGACCATCGCACTGGCCGTTACACCGCTCTCCACCGCCGAGACCGGACGCCACTTCCTGATCGCCTTCGAGGACGATCCGCGAGCCGGAGCGGCCTCCACGGACGGGACCGCCAATCCGGAGGAGCCGCCCGATCCCCTGGGGCGGATTTCCCAGTTGGAAACCGAACTGACGGCCACGCGCCGGTATCTGCAATCCATCATCGAGGAACTGCGCTCGGCCAACGAGGAAGCGCAGTCTACCAATGAAGAGCTGCTGAGTTCCAACGAGGAGCTGCAGACCGCTAAGGAAGAGCTGCAAGCCTCCAACGAGGAACTGCATACGCTCAATGCGGAAATGGAGGGCCGCAACGCGGAATTGAAGATTCTGACCGACGACCTGCTCAACCTGTTGGCCAGCCTGCAAACTCCGATTCTGATGTTGGACGCATCCCTGCGCATCCGGCGCTTCACGCAAGTGTCGGAAAAGCTGCTCAACCTGATCTCCACCGATATCGGGAGGCCGGTTTCCGACCTCCAGCCCAGGATTAACTTGCCCCGGTTGGAAGAGATCATCTCGGAAGTCGTCGCCACACTCGTTCCCGACGAGCGGGAGGTGCAGGATCGCGAGGGACGGTGGTACTCCCTTCGAGTGCGGCCCTACCGCACCAGCGAGAATCGCATCGAAGGCGCCGTCCTCCAGTTGATCGACATCGATCAGTCGAAGAAGATTCTGGAGCAGGTCGGGCACGCGCGGGATTACGCGGCGGCCATCGTCGAGACGGTCCGCGAGCCTCTCATCGTGCTCGACGCGGAGTTGAGAATCGAGACGGCCAACAAGGCCTTCTTTCAAACGTTCCATACGTCGCCGGAAGAAAACCTGAAAAAGACGATTTACGAGGTGGGCGGAGGCCAGTTCGATTTCCCCAAGCTCCGCGATTTACTCGGCCGCGTGGCTCAAACCGATGCCGGCATCGAGGACGTGGAGATCGAGCGCGATTTCGAACGGATTGGCCGCAAGACCATCCTGTTGAACGCGCGCCGCATCGAGCGGGAAGAGGCCGGACTCATCCTGCTGGCGTTCGAGGACATCACCGAGCGCAAGCGCGCCGCGGAGGCCCGTTACCGCCGTTTGTTCGAAGCCGCCAAGGACGGCATCTTAATCGCGGACCGGGAGACCGGCGAAGTCACGGACGCAAACCCATTCCTCGAGGCGCTGTTCGGCTACCGGCGCGAGGAACTGGTGGGCGGGAAATGGTGGGAAACGGAACCGCTCCGCGACCTTCCCGATGTGAAATCCACGCTCGAGCGGATGCGTGCGCAGGACGTGGCGCGCTTCCCCGATCTGCTGCTGAAATCCAAGAGCCAACGCGCGGTGCATGTGGAACTGGTGGCCAACGAGTACGCGGAAGGCGATCGCCACGTAATTCAACTCAACATTCGCGACATTACCGACCGCAAGAGGTTCGAACGCCACCTCCAGCACACTCAGAAGCTGGAGAGCCTGGGCTTGCTCGCCGGGGGCATCGCGCACGATTTCAATAACTTGCTTACCGGCATCCTGGGAAACGCCAGTCTGGGTCTGACGGAGCTCCCCGACTCCGCTCCCATGCGCAGATACTTCCGGGAAATTGTGAGCGCCAGCGAACGCGCGGCCGATTTGACGCGCCAGTTGCTGGCCTACGCGGGCAAGGGCCGGTTCGTGTTGGAGCGCATCGACCTGTCGCAACTGGTCCGCGAAATCGAGCCGCTGATTCACACTTCCATCCCCAAGATGGTGGACATCCAACTGGACCTGGGAGCGGGCCTCCCATCCATCGAGGCCGATCCGGGGCAGATTCAGCAGCTCGTCATGAACCTGATCATCAATGGCGCGGAGGCCATTGGAGAGGGTAACCCGGGCGCGGTGGTGATCCGGACGGAAACTCGCGATCTGGACGCGGAGGAGATTCGAAGAGAGTTTCCCAACGATCAACTGAGTCCAGGCGCCTATGTGGGTATCGAGGTTCGCGATACCGGCTCGGGTATGGATGAGGCCACCAGGAACAAGATCTTCGATCCCTTCTTCACCACCAAGTTCCAGGGCAGGGGTTTGGGGCTGGCGGCCGTGTCCGGCATCGTGAGGGCCCAAAAGGGCGCCATACGCGTATACTCCAGCCCCGGCCAGGGGAGTTCGTTTCAGGTTCTGTTCCCGGCAGTGGCGGCCCAGGCAGCGGACCGCCGCCCCCGCATGGCGCCCGCGGAAACCCCCGCCGGCGGCACGATTCTGTTCATAGACGATGAGGAAGCGCTGCGGCGCCTGGCCCAATCGGCGCTGGAGCGCAACGGCTGGCGTGTGCTCCTGGCGGAAAATGGCGCCGAGGGCGTTCGGTTATTCGCGGAGAATCGGGACCACATCACCGTCGTGATCCTGGACATGACCATGGCCGTCATGGGTGGAGAGGAGGCTCTGGACCGCATGAAAACCATCCGCCCGAGTGTCCCGGTGATCGTCTCGACGGGCTACGGCGAACTGGAGGCCGCGCGCCATTTCGCCGGGAAAGATATGGCCGGTCTTCTGGAAAAGCCCTACACCGTGAACCAACTGATGGAAGCCATCGCGGTGGTGCTGGGGCGATCGTAATTCCGACCCGGGCGGCTCATTTTTCTCTTGACATCCATCTCGATTAGTACTAATTAATTAGTATGAGGCAGCCGAGTTCAACCCTCACCACGCAGGAACTGGAGATCATGAAGATCGTCTGGGAGCGCAACCGCGCCACCGTCCGCGACGTCTACGAGGCTTTGCTGGAGCGGCGCAAGGTGGCCTACACCACGGTCATGACCATGATGAAGATCCTGGAACAGAAGAAATACCTGAAAAAGAGCCAGGCGGACCGTGCCTACGTTTACCGGCCGGCGCAGCCCCAGCACAAGGTGATCGGCGCCATGGTCCGGGAGTTCGTCAACCGGGTGTTCAACGGCTCGGCCGAGCCGCTGCTGGTGCACCTGGTCGAGGAACACGACCTCTCGCCCGAAGAATGGGAAGAGATCGCGCGGCTGCGGAGGAAGTCATGAGCTTCAACCTGATGTGGGCCAACCTGGTGGCGTACAGCCTGCAAATCGGGCTGCTGGTGGGGCTGGCGGCGTTCGTTCCGGCGGCGCTGCGGCTGCGCCTGCCCGGCGCCCGGCTGGTCTATTGGCACGTTTTGCTGGCAGCCTGCCTGCTGCTTCCGATGGTGCGGCCCTGGAAACAGGAGGTGGCCGGCACGGTGCAGGTTTCCACCTCCGTGGCGGTCGTTGTGCCGGCACAGCCTGCGCCGCGGCGAAGCCTGCCACCGGCCAGCGAGATCGCCTTACTGCTGCTGGCGGCGGGCGCGCTGGTTCGCCTGGGCTGGCTGGCGGCGGGATTCTGGAAGCTGCGCCAATACCGGCGCCATTCCCAGCCGCTCGAACCGGCGTCTTCCTGGAGCGTGGAGGCCGACCTGCGGATTTCCGCCGACCTGGCCAGCCCCGTGACATTCGGTGCGCGAAGACCCGTGGTCCTGCTGCCCGCGCGGTTCCCGGAGTTCGACGCGCACATGCAGGAAGCCATCCTCTGCCACGAGATTCTGCACGTGCGGCGCCGCGACTGGCTTTTCACGGTGGTCGAGGAACTGGTGCGCGCGGTCTTCTGGTTCCATCCGGCCATCTGGTGGCTGTTGGGCGAGATTGGCCTGGCGCGCGAGCAGGCGGTGGATCGCCAGGTGGTCGAGATGACCAGCTCGCGCGAAGAATATGTGGATGCGCTGCTGGCGATCGCCGGCGCCCGGCCGCGGCTCGACCTGGCCCCGGCGCCGCTGTTCCTGCGCAAGCGGCACCTGAAGCAAAGAGTCGTTTCAGTTTTGAAGGAGGTTCGTATGTCGAGAACGCGTTTGATATCCGCGCTGGCCGCGGGGCTGGCAATTCTGGTAGCGGCGTGCTGGTTCGTAACCGGCGCTTTCCCACTGGCGGCAGCGCCGCAGGTGGCGAACGATGCGCCCGGCGTGACGGTGGATTTAGGCGGCGCCGGGGTCATGCACCGGACGGGTGTCGCCTATCCGGCGGCGGCGCTCAAGCAGGGGGTGCAGGGAACGGTGGTGGTGGAGGTGAAGTTGGACGCCAATGGCAACGTCAGCGACGCGCACGTGGTGAGCGGGCCGGATGAGCTGCGGAGCGTCGCGCTGCAATCGGTATTGCAATGGCATCTGATGAAGAACCTGGCGGGGAGTTCGCGGCAGGTGAGCATCTCGTTCGGCTTGCCGGATTCCGCTTCCGCACAGCCCTCCACCGCCGCGGCCGGCGTGGGCGGCGGCGTATACCGCGTCACCGGCGGCGTATACCGCGTGGGCGGCGGCGTTACGGCCCCGGCGGCCGGACAACTTAGTGCTGTCATGATGGCGGCGGCTGCGGCCGAAGGCCACCTGCCGCCTCAGTCCATCTGGGTGGGCCGCACCGTCAAGGGCATCAATGTGTATGGCCTCCCGGACCAAGTGCGTGCCGATCTGCTCGCGCAACTGCCGGTACATGAAGGCGAAACGCTCTCGGCCGACTCGCTCCAGAACGTCGCTCGGGTGGCGAACGGAATCGACGAACATTTGGCGATCCGGGTAGTCTCCGCGGGCGGCGATGGAGTGACGCTTGAGATCATGCTCCCGGGCGGCGTAGTGACAGCAACAGCGGCGGGAACCATGACGGCGACCCTGCCGGCGGTCTCCGCCGGTGACAACGCGACCCCGCCAGCGAGGATCAGGGTCGGCGGCAACGTGCAACAGACCAAGCTGGTTTCCCAGCCGCCGCCGGTGTATCCTCCGCTAGCCAAACAGGCGCGCATCCAGGGCGTCGTGAAGCTCAACGCCACCATCGCCAAGGACGGCACCGTGCAGCACCTTGAGGCGATCAGCGGGCACCCGTTGCTGATCGAGGCCGCCATGGACGCCGTGAGACAGTGGGTTTACCAGCCGACGCTCCTGAACGGCCAGCCGGTGGAGGTGCAGACAGACATCGACGTGAACTTCACGCTTTCTCAGTAGCCGCCCAGCACGTTCTGGACGAACGCCCGCTCGATGGGCCAGTATCCCAAAACGCGCCGGCCTTCAGTTCGAAAGACGCCGGAAGTCAGCACGCCACTCAGATCGGCGGGGTTGGGTTTCTGGCGCTCGCGCTCCATCGTCTCCCGCAATAGGCTAGTCGTGCGAGTAAGTTGGGATGCCAGGTCGGCCGCATCCCGCTCGTCGCGGCAGCGGATGTCCAATCGGGCCGCGAGGCCATGGCCTTCGGGGGCGAATGCCAGGGTTACGGTTTCGGCCCGCTCCATGCCGGTCGCGAACAAGCGCGTGCCGGCGGGAAGGCTGTCGCCGGATTTCAGCATGGAAGTGGGAATGGAGAGCCAGACCGGCGCGGCGGGAACTTGAACGTCCGGGCCCGAGACGGTGCTCTCCAGGCGCAGGGCGGCCGATTCGTCGGGGCTCACCGCCAGCGCCATCACGTTCGACCACAGTGGGAAGAACGAGATGCGCCGTTCCGGAGTGCTGCCGGTCATGCGGCAAAACGAGTTGACGCACGCGCCGTTCTGGCTGGCGACGTACGCGCGCAGGCTCTTCCAATCGAAGCGCCCCTTGAGCAGCAGGAACCTTCCGGTGGGGGCAAACGCGACGAGCGCCGCGTCCAGATCCTTCTTATAATCGAACTGGGTCTGGCGAACGAAACTCCGGTACTCGGGATCCTCGCCGGCCTTCGAGCCGTCCAGCAGTTGCAGAATTCCGCCGCGGCGCAATTCGCTGAAATCGATATACGCCACCAGCGCATCCTCCGCCGGCATCCGCCGGAGCAGCGCCGCCGGGGTGAGGGAGCGCGACCGGTACCACGCCACTCCCCAGACCGAGGCGCCGCAGACGGCGGCGATCCCCACGACCATCAGCCAGGCGGTAGGTTTATGGCTCACCCCAGCAGTATCACACAGCCACGCTTTCGGCGGCGCGCGCTTCCTTCCACAACCGTATGTACGGCTCAAGCCCGCACATCAATTCGCGGAAGTCTTCGAGGGCCAGGGACTGCGCTCCATCGCTGACGGCCTTCTCCGGGCAGGGATGCACCTCGATGAGCAACCCGTCCGCCCCCGCCGCCACGCCGGCGCGCGCCAGGGCCGGGACCAGGCTGCGCTTGCCGGCGGCGTGGCTCGGGTCGAGAACCACCGGCAGGTGCGTCATTTCGTTGAGCACCGGGATGGCGGAGATGTCGCAGGTGTTCCGCGTCGCGGTCTCGTAGGTTCGGATCCCCCGCTCGCAGAGAATCACGTTGGGGTTGCCGTGGGCCACTATGTATTCGGCCGACATCAGCAGTTCCTTGATGGTGGAGCTCATGCCGCGCTTCAGCAGCACCGTGCGGCCGCAGGAACCGAGCGACTTCAGCAGCGCGAAGTTCTGCATATTGCGCGCGCCCACCTGCATGCAATCGCAGTATTCGGCTACCAGGCCGACGTCCCGGTCGCTCATAATCTCGGTCACAATGCCCAGTCCGGTGGCCTGCTTGGCCTTACGCAGAAGCTTCAGGCCCTCCAATTCGAGGCCCTGAAAATCATAGGGCGACGTGCGCGGTTTGAAGGCCCCGCCGCGCAATACGCGCGCCCCCGCCGCCGCCACGCTTTCGGCCGTCCGCATGATCTGCTCTTCGCTTTCCACCGAGCAGGGTCCGGCCATCATGACGAACTCGTCGCCGCCGATCTCCACGCCGTTCACCTTGATGAGCGAGCGGCCCGGCTTGAATTCCTTGCTGACAAACTTGTACGGCGCCGAGATGCGCACGGCGCGCTCCACTCCGGGCGTGGCTTCGAGGGACTCCAGGCAGGCGGTGACGTCTCCCATGCCCACCGCCCCGATCACCACGCGCTCCTCGCCTTCGATGGAGTGGACCTTATAGCCGAATTCGCGAATGCGTTCGCAGACGTGGTCGATTTCTTGCCTGGTGGCGTGTGGCCGCATCGAAATAATCATGGTTCCTCCAAAAACAAAAAGCCCACTCTCACGAGTGGGCTGGCTGCAAAATGTTGTCTCCGCCAACGCCACTCTACCGGCTGAGCCGGTAGCTAAACGAGCTGGCGAAGCGGTACGACATCGAAATACGAGTATACACCAGAAGGGTTGTGCGATGCAAGCGAACCACAACAATCGTATGAATCTTGGAGTACCACCGGATGGCGGTGTACGTAGCGCCGGTGGTTTTCGCCGATTCCACGGACAATCACCGGCGGCAAGACCGCCGGCGCTACAAGAACGTAGCCTCCACCGGCCCCGATCGCGCGCTCTCATTCCCGGTTTTGTCGAAGGCGCTCACGGCGTAACGGTACGTCTTGCCATGCTCGACGGTGCGGTCCGAGTAGCTGGGCATTTGCGCCGGCTCGCCGATCTTCTCGAACGGACCGGCGCCGGTGGAGCGGTAGACGCGATATCCGGCCAGGTCCGGTTCGGTGTCGCCTTCCCAGGAGAGCTCGATGGAATTCGGCGCGGTGGCGGCATTGAGACCTGCCGGGACGGCGGGCGGGAAGCGATCTTCCGGGGTGATGCCGGCCTCTTCGGAAACGTCGCTTTCCGCTTCCGTATTGTTGGGGAGCTTGACCATGGCCTGGACCTGGTAGACGTAGTGCTTGCCGAACTCCGCGCTGGAATCGGTCCAGGTGGGTTGCGGCACGTTGGCCACTGGCGCGAAGCCCTCGCTGCCGGTGCGCCGGTAGATGCGAAAACTGTCGCCGCGCGCCCGCCAGGTGAGGCGCACGCCATCGGCCGTCGCCTCGGCACGCACCTCCGCCGGCCGCTCGGGAGGCGCAACCACCGGAAGATTCACGAAGTTCGACCAGCCTACGGTCTTGCCCCTGGCGCTCAAAACGCGGACCGCCAGGGTGGCTTCCTTGCCGGTCCATGCCGCCACGGGGATTTCGTAGCGAGCCACCCCGTTGCCGACGGGGCCTGCGGCAACCGGTGTGGCGCGATCGGCCCAGACCTCTTGATTAAAAGGCGGTTCCGCGGTGCCAATGCGCAGGTCCAGCTTCAGGGGCGTCTTGATTGCCACCCCCTCGGTGGTGCGGGGCGGCACCGTGAACTGGACCATGATGCGGTCACCGCGCTCGATGGCGGCAAGATCGTTGACGCGGGCCGGAATGTTGGCCAGCGGAGGCAGAGCGTCCCCGGTATAGCCGCAGCCGCCTGTCAGAAGCGCGGCTGCGGTTAGGAGCGCGGGGAAGACTCGATGCATCGCTACTGAATCACCACCGGGTACGCCGCGGAGCAAGCTTGCTGGGAGCCGGCGGTGGCGCAAACCGTCAGTTGAGTTGCGCCGGCGCCGAGATCGGCCGGTATCATCACGTTGACCTGCTGCACGCCTGTTAGGCCCGGGGCCGCGCCTGCGTACGGCGGGATCAGGTTCTTCCGGTCGGCAATCTGCACCGACACCGTGGCGCTCCCGGGAATGCCGGTGGCGAAGATCTGCAGGATGCTTCCGGCCTTGGCGGGGGTTGCGGCGGTGTTCCCGGTGTAGTCCTGGTTGAGTACGCCATTCGCAAAAATGGCGGGCCAGACGGACGCCAGCGCCACCGTTTGCGGCGCGCTGCTCGAGCCATCCACTGTCACCACCAGGGTGGCGGAGGTCTTGGATCCCAGGCTCGCTGGAACCTGGAGGTTGATCTGGGTGGCTCCGACGTAAAGCAAGGTGGCCGCGCTGCCATCGAAGGTAACCGATACCAGCTTGCCGGAAAGGTTGGCGCCCAACAGCGTACCCAGAGAACCCGGCACCAGCGGTGTCACCGCGAAAGTGGCGGCGTTCACCACCGAGTTGACCGTCACCACCGGCGCGGGCGTCGGGGTTGGCGTCGGAATTGGCGCCGCCTGCACAATCAAGGTCACGGGGATGGTGGCATTCCCCGCGAGCGGCCCGGCATCGATGACGATCCTGGCCTGATACGTGCCTGCCGCGAGGCCTTGCGCCACGGCATAGACCTGCACGCTGCGGTTGTTTTCTCCCGACGTATTATCCAAGGTCAGCCAGCCGGAGCCGGTCGTGTAGCTCACGATGGCGGTCCAGTTCATGATGCCGCCGCCCGAGTTTTGCACCGGAATGTAGCCGGGCGGGCTGGTCATGGCGCCGCCGGCGATGGCGGTGAGCTCGATGGACATGGGATCGATCGACAATTTCGGGAAGTAACTGGCCTGGCAATCGCCAATGATCGTGCAGTCGGACGCGGGTGTCACCGCGGCGAACCGTGGAACCGGCGCGCTCATCGACGCGGTCACTACCGTGGACACCGGAGCGTAAGAGATGCTCTCCTGCGTCACAGCGGCGGCAGACGCGTTGGGAACTGAAACAAACGTGGGGAACTGTGCGCTCTCCAGCACGCTGGGATTGGTGTCCACCACCTCATAGACCGCGTAACCGGCTCCGTTGGTGAGCGGCACTTCGCTCACGGAATCGAGCGGCACTGGGCCGATGCCCGAGGGCGCCGGAAGCAAATAACCGCCAGCCCCGGTGGCATCGGCGTACTGGACGCGCACCAGCAGCAATGTGCCGCTGCCGGGAACGTACTGGCCCACCGCCTGCTGCCCGCCCAGGTCGCCGGCAATCGACGGAACCAGCGCGCTCGACCCGGCCACCTTGTCCGGGATGTAGACGTGCGCGTTGGCCGGGAAGCCGGAATAGCCAACCAGGAAGCGGGTGCCGGTGTCGTCGCCGGCGGCGCGCGTCGAAAACGCGTTGGCGAAACTTTCGGTGATGCGCGTGGAGGCGAAGACGGTCCCCGCCGCGAAGAGGGCCGAGAGGCTCGTCGTGGAAGCGAGCGGCGAGCCGGTGCACGGAATATCGGTGCTATCCAAGGTAGCGAACAGGCTCGTCTGCGGGCGAGCGACCACCACTTGCGATTGGCTGATTGGAATGGAAGTGCTGCTGATACTCGCCATGACCTGCGTCAGCGCCCCAACAGCGGCGCGGATGTTCGAAATCTCGATCTTGAGGTTGCCGCTCGGCGGCACGGTGAAGCTGATGCCGTTGAAGGCGATGCTCCCGCCAGCCACCTGACCAGTACCGCTGGGCACGAAGCCGCTCCCGTAATCCACGAAGAGCACCGTATCCACGGTCTGGTTGTTGGCATCTACCCGGTTGGTGATACTGGCCGGCAAGTAGATGGTGAGGTTTCCCGACAATACGGCTCCGGGCTTCCAGCCGGAACATTGCAGGAGAATGTCGCCCATGCGTTCGGTGAGGCCTTCCGCGCGCACCTGAAGAGGCACACTGGAAACCGCGCATGAGGACTGTGTTTGAGCAAAACTGGGGCTACCCGCCAGGGCAAACACGGCCGCTAGCAAGAAGGCCCGTTTACCAATCGGAGTATGGGGTCCCATCTAATCCCATTTTATCAGATCCGCTCCGCACATCGAATATGCCGGGTTGCGACTGGTCGACGCTCTGAGTGGCATCCTCCATGATGATTTTCCACGTTTGATTGGAGGCGGTCACGGGATCCATGGGGATCTCGCGCAGATAGCCCTCCGTGACCAGGTCCTGGAGAGACTGCGGGGCCTTCTGCTTGTCGTAGGTGTAGTTGTCGATGACGGTGCGCAGGGTGAACAAATTGTTCTTGAGCACGCTCTCCTTGGCGCGCAAGATGGACCGGCTGTAAATGGGAATGGCCATCGAGATCAGAATCACGATAATCGCGATGACCACCATCAACTCGACGAACGTGAAGCCGAGAAGCCGCCGCCCGGGCACGCCCGGCCCGCCGCCGTTACCACCCCTCGGAGTATGAAGTTCCATCTGGCGCCTTTTCCGTGGTTTTGCTGTAGATATCGAAAACGTCCTGGCTGCCCCAACTGGTGGATTTGGGGTCGTCCTGATCGCTGCGCAGGCCCCAGTCGGCCTTGCCGGTGAACGGGTCGCGCGGGATGCTGCGCAGGAAGCGCATCTTCTTGCCTTCAGGCCCAGGCAGCTTCACGCCCTCCACCAACTGCTCCAGGGTTTCCGGGTAACAGTTCGCGCCCAACTTCTGGGGGCCGAGGTAGCCTTGATCGCAATTGTCCTTGAACTTGTCGATAGCCTGCCGCATTTCGCGCAGATCGAAGCGAAGCTCGCGCTCATGCTCCGCGCGCACCTTGTTGCGCGCCAGCGGGACTGCCATGGCCGTCAGGATGAGCATGATCGTAAAGGCCACGATCAACTCGATGAGCGTCAGTCCTTTCTGTCTCCGGCGCTTCATATCCCCCTACTTCACGGTGACGGTGAGTTGCGGCGTCGAAGTTGACACGATCGCCCCTTGAGCGTTTCTCACGGCAAGGTGCGGAACGGTGACGACGGTGGCGCCGCGAGCCACGGCCTGGAAGTCCAAAGTGACGAGCGTGCCCGACCCGCCCACGCCGCGTGAGCCAGGCGGACGGTTGAGTTGGATGACGGCCACGCCGGTGTCATTCAGAATGTTCTTGGTAAAGACGGGCTGCTGGCCGTCCTTGGAGAGGAAGTCGCCGAGACTCACGTTGTTGAGGCGCAGGAACTTGGGATCGAACTGGATCTCGATGGGCGCTGAGGCCACATCGTCGCCGCCTTCTACTAACAGAGAGACGGTGATGGGTCCCGACGGGCTGGCAGTCGCCTGGGAAGGCTCGAAGTAAACGCGCATGTTACCTGCCGGCGCGGGGGTGCCCCCTGGGCCCGGCGGCGCGGGGGCGCCCCCCGGACCCCGTGGCGCCAGGGCGCCTTGGATCAAAGCGGGGGTGACCCCTGGTCCCGGGAGTGCCGTGGCCAGCGGCGCAGTGGCTGGCGGCGCAGTGGCTGGCGGCGCGGTGGCCGGTGGCGCAGTGGCTGGCGGAGCCGTGGCCGGCGGCGCGGTGGCTGGTGGCGCGGTGGCCGGTGGCGCGGTGGTGCCCCCTGGACCCGATGGCGCCACAACGCCTTCCGCGCCCGGCCCGGCGACAACAACATCAGCCGGCTTAGGCGCGTAGTTCACTTTGACGCTTGTGAAGTTGCCCACCGCAATGGTGCGCAGGTTCTCCGGCGTGATCTCCGGCCGCCGTATGACGTGCGGGATCAGCACAATCATCAGCTCGTTGCGGCTGTGGTCGGTGCTCTCTCCGGTGAACAACCGCTTCAGAAGCGGAATGCTGGAAAGGCCCGGAATGCCGGTGACGGTCTTGTCTTCCTGGACATTGATGAGACCTCCCAATAGGCCAACTTCGCCTTCGCGCATCCGGATATCGTGCGAGATCTTCTTCTGGCTGATGACGGGCTGGTTGATGCCGCCCAGGTTGACGTACGAGCTGACGCTGTTGATATTCAGGTCGACGTGAATGCTGACATCGCCATTGTCATGCACGCGCGGCGTTATTTCCACGTTCACCCCGGTGTCGATGTACTGGAACTGCGTATTGACCAGCGGGTTGATGCCCACGCCGCCGATGCCCGGCTGGAAGCTGCCACTGGCGGTGGGGACGCGGTCGCCGATATTGAGCGTGGCCTTCACCCCATCCACCGAGCGGACTTGCGGAGCTTGCAGCACTTTGGTCCGCGCGTCGCTCATCGCCGCCTGCAACAGTGCGCCGGGAAGGGTAGTGGAGAAGTCCGCACTGGCCAGGTGCCCGAGGTTGGAGAGCGGGATGGAACTGCCGGTCGTGCTGGTCGAGCTGGTTGTCGTGGGGGTAACCGTAGCGGTGGCAGTGCTGGTGGTGGCTGTCGAGGTGGAACTGGTGGAACTGATCGGCACCTGTATGCTGGAGCGCGGCGTGAAGCTGATGGGAGAGTTGATTCCGGTGGAAGCTATCGCCGCGGTAATTTGCCGGCTGAAAGTCGAGCCGGCTTCGAGCACCAAAACGTCCACTACAACTTCGGCCCGTGGCTTGTCCAGATCGTTGATGATCTTCTCCACGAAGTCCATGCGGTCGGCCTCGCACTTGGCGATGATGGCGTTCTGCGCGGTGTAGGGAAACATGCGCTGGCAGTCCGACACGGCGCGCGCCGCGTTCATGATTTCCTGGAGATCGGTGTTTGCGGTGACGTTCGAGAGGTAGAAAATCCGAGCCACCTGCTCTTCGTAGTCGTGCCGCTTGTTGACGGTGTCGTTGGTGATAAAGATGGTGTTGGGCGAGAGCGCCTTCCAGTAAGACTTGGTGAGCACGGCCAGGGTGTCGAGAGCCTGGTCGATCGTCGAGTTATCGAGTTCCACCGACAATTTGTTTTTCTCGGGCGCAGGCGGTGCGTACTCCGGGTCCCACACCACGTTGATGCCGGCCAGCTTGGCGACCGTCTCGAAGAGAACCTTGACCGGTTGGCTGTTCATCTTGAGGTTGATCGGTTCGGGGTTGAGCGGCTTGAGTTCGGGGACGGGCAACATGCGGTCGATCTTGTCCTTGATCTCTTTCTTCACCTCGTCCGTCGGTGTCATGGCGCGCTCCTGGGCGGGGGCCTCTTTGCCGGTCTCTTCCACCCGTTTGCGCTCGCGCTGGATCATTTCCTCGGTGCGCCGGAGCTCCTGTACGGCAACCGCGGAGCCGGGGTTGAGCGCATAAGCCTTCTGGAATTCGAGGAGAGCCTCTCCCAGCAGGCCCTGGTTGCGGATCTTCAGCCCTTTGTCGACGTGCGCCTGAGAGGCCTGGAAGCGCGCCTTCTCCGCGGCCATCTGGTAGACCATGTCGGAGGGGTCCTCGGACAGGGCCTTTTCGTACGACTCCAGGGCGGCGTCCCACTCCTTCCTGTCTTCGCTTTTTCGGCCGGCGGCCAGATACTGGTCGCCTTTCTTGGTGCGGGCCTCCAGCAAAACCGCCGGCGCCATCAGCGCGGCAGCCAGCACGACAGCGGTTAAACGATTGAAAAAAAGCATGTTCCCGTACTTTCTCGGCCTTCTGGAAGCCCTATGCTAAGATGAAATCGAATCTCCGGTCTCGGACCATCTAAAGTCATTGACGACGCTAGGCTTTCGCGCGTTGAGACAAAAAAGCTGAGATCCAAATTGGCTGACAGAGACGCATCCCTCAAGATCCTGAGCGACAACCGGCAGGCCCGCCACAACTATTTCCTCATGGAGCGGTTCGAGGCCGGACTGGTGCTGACCGGGACGGAGGTGAAGGCCGCCAAAGACGGCAAGGTCCAACTCAAGGACGCCTATGGCGCAGTGCTCGGCAACGAGGCCTGGCTCATCAACGCCCACATCAGCCAGTACTCGCACGGCAACCGCGAGAACCACCCTCCCATCCGCAACCGCAAGCTGCTGTTGCACCGCCGCGAGATCGATAAACTTCTGGGCCAGACTCGCGAAAAGGGCCTGGCGCTGATCCCCACCAAAATGTACCTGAAAAAGGGGAAGATCAAGTGCGAGCTGGCCCTCGCGAAAGGCAAAAAGCTATACGACAAGCGCGAGGCCGAGCGGTCGCGAACCGCCGAAGCCGAGGCGCGCGCGGAAATGCGGCGGCGGGCGTAGACCGTTTTGTACATTCTGGTGTACACTTGAGGTATGCGAGACCTGAGCGTCACCGAGTTCCGCCGCCAGTGCCTAGCGCTGCTGGAGGATCTGCCCGAGGAGGGGATCGTTATCACCAAACGCGGCCAACCCGTTGCCCGTGTCGCCCCGATGCGCCCGATGCGCAAGGGCGAGCGTGTCACGCTGCCGCTGCTCCATGGGAAGGGCCGGCCTGGGCCGCTATGCCCCAATACGGAGACGCCCTACGACCTCGTATTTGATTGACATTAATGTCTGGCTCGCGCTGACCTGGGATCGGCACCCGCAACACGTCCCCGCCTCCCGGTGGTACGGCTCCATAGACGACGCCGCTCTTTTGTTTTGCCGGTTCACCATGCTCGGCCTTCTGCGCCTTCTCACGAACCAAAAGATCATGGGCGACAGCACCACCAATCTGGCCGGGGCGCTTCAACTATACGACCGGTGGGCCGAGGACCCCCGCGTAGAACTCGTGGCCGAGCCGCGGGGCGCCGAGACCCTGTTCCGGCAGGCTATCGCGCCCTTTGCCCTCCAGACCGCCACGAAAGCGGTCGCCGACTGCTACCTGATCGGATTCGCGGAGGCGGCCGACGCGCAGGTAGTTACTTTTGACCGGGCCTTGGCCGCTACCGCACGATTCCGGCAGGTCCCAGTGGCGTTGCTTGAGCCGGTCGAAATGCGGAAGCGTCGCGGACGGCCATCGGAATAACAAGCAATCTATTACGCTGGCGAGCCGGCCGCCGGCGCGGACTGTCGAATCTCCGCGCATCCCCGCCCGGTCGGCAGCATTTTGCCGGGGTTCAGCCGATTATCCGGATCGAATAGCACTTTCAACTTCCGCATCATCTCCAGCGATTCGGGCGTGAACAGCTTGGCCATCAGCTCGTTCTTTTCCATGCCGACGCCGTGCTCGCCGGTGATCGAGCCGCCCGCTTCAATGCAATACGTGAGGATCTCTTCACCGGCGGCGCGCGCCTTTTCGAGATCGCCCGGTATGCGGGGATTGAACAGAATGATGGGGTGCATGTTGCCGTCGCCGGCGTGGAAGATGTTGCTGATGGTAACACCGTGCTTGCGGGCCACCTCGCCGATGAAGTGCAGCGTGGGCGCGATCTTGGTGCGGGGCACGACGCCGTCGTTCACGTAATAGGTGGGGCTGACGCGGCCTACGGCGCCGAAGGCGTTCTTGCGGCCTTTCCACAGCAGGTCGCGCTCCTCGGCGGTGCGGGCCACGCGAAATTCGCGCGCGCCGCACAGCACGCAGGCCTCGCGGATCTGCTCCACCTGCTCCTCGACCGCCTCCTGGAGGCCCTCCAGCTCGATCAGCAGAACGGCCGCGGCATCCATGGGATAGCCCGCGTGGGTGGCCTCTTCCACCATGCGGAGCATCACGCCATCCAGCATCTCGACGGCCACCGGAGTGATGCCGCGGGCGGTGATCTCGGCGACCGTGCGCCCGGCATCCTCGTTGGATTCGTAGACGGCCAGCGCGGTCTTCACCGCCTCGGGCTTGCGCATCAGCCGCACAGTAACCTTCGTCACCAGAGCCATGGTGCCTTCCGAGCCGGTGAGCAGGCCGGTGAGATCGTAGCCGGGCAGGTCCGGCGCCTTGCCGCCGGTCTCGACCACGGTTCCATCGGGCAGCACCAGTTCCAGTCCGAGGACGTGGTTGGTGGTGACCCCGTAGGCCAGCGTGTGCGGCCCGCCGGCGTTTTCCGCCACGTTGCCGCCGATGGTGCACGCCTTCTGGCTGGAGGGATCGGGCGCATAGTAATACCCGCGGTTCTCGGCGGCCACCGTGATATCCAGGTTGACGACTCCCGGCTCGACCACCGCGCGCTCATTCTCGAGATCGACTTCCAGAATCCGGTTCATGCGCGCAAAGGCCACCAGGATGCCGCCTTCGCGCGGAATGGCCCCGCCCGAAAGCCCCGTTCCCGCGCCGCGGCCGGTGAACGGAACCTGGAATTCGCGCGCGATCTTCACGATGGCGGCGACATCTTCCGTGGACCGGGGAAACACCACCAGATCCGGCCGACGTTTTTCGACGCCGCCATCGTATTCGTAGAGCGCGAGGTCCTCAGGCTGGTCGAGATAGCCCAGCGGACCGAGCAGCGCGGCGATGCGTTCGGTACAGGCGGCGGGCAGCATGATCTCTAGTGTAGTCCTCGGCTCACAGCTTCAATCCCTTCAAATACTCCCGGAACGCCCCGCCCAGATCCCGCCTTCGCAAAGCGAATTCCACGGTGGCTTTCAGGAAACCCAGCTTGTCCCCCGCGTCGTAACGCGTGCCCTCGAAGCGATAGCCGTAAATGGGGCGCTTGCGCAGCAGGTGTTTCAAGGCGTCGGTGAGCTGGATCTCGCCTCCGGCGCCGGGTTCGATGGCTTGCAGGGAATCGAAAATCTCCGGCGTGAGCACGTAGCGCCCGATGATGGCCAGATTCGAGGGCGCTTCCGAGGCCTTGGGCTTCTCCACCAGGTCGCGTATGCGGTAGACGCGATCGCGGCCGCCGTTGTAGGCCACCGGCTCGGCGTCAATCGCGCCGTACGCGGAAATGCTCTCCGCCGGCACCTCCATCACGGCCAGCACCGGGGCGCTGAAGAAATTGTACACATCCAGAAGCTGGCGCAGGCAGGGGGTCTCGGCTTCGATCACGTCGTCGGCCAGCACCACCGCGAACGGCTCGTCGCCCACCAGTTCCCGGGCGCGCAATACCGCGTGCCCCAGCCCCAACGCTTCCTTCTGGCGCACGTACGATACGCTGATCATATCGGTAATGCCGCGGACGATGGCCAGCAGGTCCTTCTTCTTGCGCGACTCCAGCAGGTATTCCAGCTCGAAGCTCACATCGAAGTGGTCCTCGATGGCGCTCTTTCCGCGGCCCGTCACCATGATGATGTTCTGAATGCCCGAGTGGACCGCCTCCTCCACCCCGTACTGGATGATGGGCTTGTCCACAATGGGCAACATTTCTTTGGGCTGCGCCTTGGTGGCGGGAAGAAAACGCGTGCCGAGCCCGGCGGCGGGGAAAACAGCTTTTCGTACTTTAGCCGGCATCTTTTTCAGTGTAGCGCCGGCGATCTTGTCGCCGGTGGGTTTGCCCGCACCGAATAGCACCGGCGACGAGGGGGTGCCCTCTGGGCCCGGCGCTACGGAACTTCGGAATTGTTTTTCCCGGTTCGGCTGTGCTATGTATGGGATACCTGGGGAAACAACAGCCATGGCATACGTAATCGCGGAACCTTGCATTGGAACGAAGGACACTGCCTGTGTGGACGCCTGCCCGGTGGATTGCATCCATCCCAAGAAGGACGAGGCCAACTTCGCCGAAGCCGAGATGCTCTACATCGACCCGGTCGAGTGCATCGACTGCGGCGCCTGCGTTCCGGTGTGCCCCGTATCGGCGATTTTTGCCCTCGACGACCTGCCCGAGAAGTGGGCCGAGTTCACCGCCAAGAACGCCGCCTACTACGGAAAATAGGCCGCGCTGGCGGTGTCGGTCTCCCAAAGCCTGACGCACGCCACACGCACGCCCTCTTTGGTCTTCAGAGCCGTGCTTACTTCATCGTAGATGTATTTGGCCATGTTTTCGGCCGACGGATTCAGCGCGTCGAAGGGCGGGAAGTCGTTGAGCCACTGGTGATCCATGCGGTCCAGCACGGCGTGGACCACCCGCTTCAACTCCACGAAATCCACCAGCAGCCCGATGGCATCGAGTTCGGCGCCCCGCAGCGTCACCTCCGCGCGGTAATTGTGGCCGTGCACGTTTTCGCACTTGCCGCGATAATTCCGCAGGGCGTGGCCGGCGGCGAATGTCTCTTCAATGGTGACTTCAAACATCGAAAAACTTCTCCACGTCCTCCAGGCTGGTGCTGAACCGGTACTCCGGCAGGCTGTCGAAAAACACCTGGCCGTACCGCTGCTTGGTGATGCGGTGGTCCAGCAGCACCAGGACGCCGCGGTCCGACTTGCTGCGAATCAGCCGCCCGAACCCCTGCTTCAAGGCGATGGCGGCCTGCGGGATCTGGTAATCGTAGAACGGATTTCCCCCCGCATTACGGATGCTTTCGATGCGCGCGTTGACCACCGGATCGTTGGGCACCGCGAACGGCAGCTTATCTATGATAACGCAGCTCAACTGCTCGCCCGGCACGTCCACGCCCTGCCAGAAGGAGGACGTCGCGAAGAGCACCGCGTGGGGCGTCGAGCGGAACTCCTCCAGCAGCGCGGTCCTCGGCGCGGTGCCTTGCAGCAGGGTGGGATAGTCGATTTCGAATGAGACCTGTTCGTACACCGCGCGCATCTGCTGGTAGCTGGTGAAGAGCACGAAAGCCCGGCCGCGGCTGTGTTCGAGAATGCACGCCACTTCCTCACCGGCGGCTTTCGAGAATGCCGGGCTGCGCGGCTCCGGCAGGTGCTGCGGCACGTAGAGCAGCGTCTGCTTGCGGTAGTCGAAATGGCTGGGGACCACCAGGCCGCGCGCGCCCGCCAGGCCCAGCCGCTTCTCCGTGTAGACGAAGCCGCCGGCCACCGCCAGGGTGGCCGAAGTGAGAATCACCGAGTCCACCTTGTGGAAGAGCCGCTCGGACAGAATGAGCGAGACATCGATGGGGGTGGCCTGGAGAAAACAGCCGCGCCCGCGCTTTTCCACCCAGTAGACGTACCGCTCGTCCTCCTCCTCCATCACGAAGCGCAGCGCTATCCCGAGTTCCAGCGTGCGCCGCACCAGCGGCACAATCTCGTCGGGCGGATTCTGGATTACCTTGAGATGCGAGCCGATCAGATCCAGCGCCGCCAGCAGGTCCGCGTAGATCTCGCCATTCTCCTCGCGGAACCCGTCGCGGCCCTGGAAGGCCACGCGCCGCTCGGCGTCGCCGAAAAGGCCGAAGAACTGGATGGTCATCTCGTCCAGCCGATCGAGAATACGGTCCAGCTCCGGGGTGCCGAGCTTCTTGCTGCGGCCCACCGCCGCGATATCGCGCCGCAGCTCCTGTAGACGGTAGTTGCTGATGGAAACGCCGAAGTATTGGGCGGCGACGTCTTCGATGTCGTGGGCTTCGTCGAACACCACGGCGTCGTACCCCGGCAGAATTCCGCCCTCGTAGTTTTCGTCCCTGAGGGACAGGTCCGCGAAAAACAGGTGGTGATTGACGATGATGATGTCGCTCTCGGCCGCCCGCTGGTGCATCAGGGTGATGAAGCAGCGCTCGAAGTTGGGGCACTTCTGCCCCGTGCACATATCGGTGCGCGCGTCGATCTTCGCCCAGGCGGTAGAGCCTTCAGGCAGGGTCTTGATCTCGGCCCGGTCGCCCAACTCAGTGCTCTTCTCCCATTGCTGGATGATTTCGAAATCCGCCACCTCTTCCAGGCCCGAGAGCACCGGCTCTTTTCCGGCGTCGTAGATCTTCTGGCGGCAGGCGTAGTTGTTGCGGCCCTTCATGTAACAGACCTTCAGCGGCCGCGCGAAGTGCTGCTGGAGGAAGGGAACGTCCTTGAAGAAAAGCTGCTCCTGGAGGTTCTTAGTGCCCGTGGAGACCACGATGCGCTTACCGGAGAGCAGCGCCGGCACCAGGTACGCCAGCGTTTTTCCCGTGCCCGTGCCGGCTTCGACGATGAGGTGGCGCTTATCGGCGAGGGCCGCTTCCACGGCTTCGGCCATCTCCACTTGTCCGGACCGGAACTCGTAGTTGGGATGCCACTTGGAGAGCGTGCCGTGGCGCGAGAAGAACTGGCGCGCGCCGGCTATTCGGGCCTGGGTGGGCATCGGGATGATTCAATTCTACAGAATCTCCACGGCCAGCATCGAGATCGAGCCTCCGTCGATGCCTTCGATCGGAAAGGCGATTTCCTCTCCCTGCTGCCTGGTAGCCAACACGTAGAGCAGCGGCAAGTAATGATCGGGCGTCGGGATGGACAGCGCCGCGTCCGGGCCGAGCGATTCGTACTCAATCAGCGGCTGGTCGTCGCCGGCGAGCATCAAGTCCCTGGCCCGCCGCTCAAAGCGGATGGCCCAATCGTAAGGCTCCGCCATGCGCCGTCCCCACGCATACGCGTGCAGATTGTGGACCAGGTTCCCGCTGCCCACGATGAAAACGCCTTCGTCCCGTAGTGGCGCCAGCTTCCGGCCGATCTCGTAATGAAACGCCGGCGCCTGGGTCTCGTCGATGCTGAGCTGGACCACGGGGATATCCGCATCGGGATACACGTGCCGGAGCACGGACCAGGTCCCGTGATCGAGTCCCCATGAGTGATCGAGCTTCACGGGCAAAGGCGCCAGCATCGCTTGCACCCGCCGCGCCAGATCCGGATCTCCGGGAGCGGGGTATTGCACCTGGTACAGCTCTGGTGGAAAGCCGCCGAAATCGTGGATGGTCCTGGGCGCCGTACTGATGGTGAGGGCAGTTCCCGGCACATACCAGTGAGCCGAGATCGACAGGACGGCCCTGGGTTTAGGCGTCTGCTCCCCGATGCGCCGCCATCCTTGGGTATAGCTATTGTCCATCAGGGCATTCATGGGATTGCCGTGTCCCAAAAAGATCGCGGGCAGTGTCTCAGCCATCTCCTCCATGATCTCGCGATTTCGCCCGACGGGTAACCTCGCCTGCTATCATTAGATCTCATGTCCAACGCCCTTCCCACAGTGGTCATTGTGGGCAGGCCCAACGTAGGAAAGTCCACCCTTTTTAATCGCATCACGGGACAGCGGCGCGCCATCGTCGGCGACGAGCCGGGGATCACGCGCGACCGCATGCATGGGTTTGCCGAGCACCACGGCCTCCGCTTCGAGGTGATCGATACCGGTGGCATCGTGGTCCATGACCAGGAGTACATCCCGGCGCAGATCCTCCGCCAGGCCGAAGTGGCGCTCCGCCAAGCCTGTCACATCATCTTCCTGGTGGACGGCCGCGCTGAAATCACCGGCGCC
>Ga0181527_1001712_pt1 | contig 21967 bp, 12 predicted proteins | sample PEATcosm2014_Bin_30_FD_119762 | JGI IMG/M metagenome (GOLD analysis project Ga0181527, IMG submission 119762) | Peatland microbial communities from MTU Mesocosm Facility, Houghton, MI, USA - PEATcosm2014_Bin06_60_metaG | ecosystem: Environmental > Terrestrial > Soil > Wetlands > Peat | place...
CGATCGGCACGACTGCTGCCGGCTGCCCGTCGTGGAATCGCCGCAGGAACACATCGTAGTTTCCGTTCTCATAGCTGTCCCAGGCTACGTAAACATTGCCCTTGCCGTCGGCGGCGATTGCCGGGGCCCAATGATTGGCGGGTTTCTGCGTCACGGCGATCGGCTGGTCTGCGGCGGCGCCGCCCGTGAGGAAGATTTGAAAGTGTTTCCCGCGGCGACCCTGCCATGCCCACCACGGGAATCCCTTCGCGTCGGTCGTGGAGACGACGTTGATATCGGCGCCCGGGTCGGAAGTGACCCGCTGGATCGGCGACCACTGGTTCCGGCTCGGATCGTAGTTGCGGCGGTAGATGTCCCAATTGCCGCCGACCTGCTGACTCCAGGCGATCCACACGCGGCCTGCCCCGCCGACCGTCACGGTAGGCTTCCAAAGGTCCAGCAGCGGCTCGGTGACCGCCAGCGGCACGGACCACTCTTTGCCGTCGAACTTCACGAGCCGAATCTGGTCGCCGTTGCCCGTGGGAACGAATGTGCGGAAATCGCCGCGGGCGGCGGCTGCCATGTCCGGCTCGCCGGCGCGGCGGTAGGCGACATAGGCCACCCACACGGCGCCGTCACGACCGCGGGCGGCGGCCGGATAATCGTTGTCGCTGGGGGCGGCGGCGAAACGGGTTGCCGTGGGCAATCGCTGGGCAACGATCTTGCCGTCGAGGTAACTCCTGGGCGTGCCGAAAGCGACGTCCTGTAAACGGATGGCCGCCTTGCCCGCCGGCGTGTCGATCTCCAGGATCGCATCGCCCGCCGACGCCCCGTCGGCCGGCTGGAGCGTGGCGAGGATCGTGAGGGCGGCGGCCTGCTGTTTTGCCATCGGCTTGGGTTTGGGGCGCGCGGCTTGTTTCGGGCGTGGGCCGCCGGGCCGTCCTGCGTAGCCGGTCAGGTCGGCGTGGGACTGTGGAGTGCCGCCCCACGTCATTGCTTCGAGCATTCGACAGCGGATCGGATGAAACTCGCCTTCCTCGGCGCCGTCGCGGCAGGCGAGTTCCAAGGTCACCGCACTGATTTCCATGACAACCGTCGCGGCCGGCTCCACAGCATCGGCCGGCTCGGCCGTCTTCAGACCGCAGCATATCAGCGCCAAACCGAGCAGTGGCGCGATCTGCAGCCCGACGCTTGTACCGGGTATCCTCGACCAACGTGCGTTGCGTTCCAGCATGGTACTGCTCCTTGATCAGGTCTCGCAAACCGGGACTTTCTCTCTCGACCTCGACCCGGCTTTCAATTGTTGGCCCGGGCCCGATCCGGGTCAATGCTCCGACGTATTTACATGCGAGAATTGTTCGTGACGGGTCCCAATTCGATTGCTACCTTTCCGCAGGCGCCCCTGCCTCGGAGGCGCCGGTGTCGAAGACCGGCGCGCCGTAGGGGATTGGCGGCTTCAGCGTATCGGCCTTGTCGATTCGTGCAACCAGCCAACCGCCGTTCTGCCGGAGCAGGACGAACCGCTGCCGCCGGTTACGGTCGGAGAAGACCAGCTCGACATCGAGCTCGGCCCGGTCGGGCGCGGATTCGCCGACGGGGCTGACGGCGAAGCCTTTGACGCCCGCCACCGAGTCCCGCAGGTTGGCAGCGAAGGCTTCCGCACCGATCTGCGATTGCGTCGACTCGAATGAGGATCGCAGCGTCCCGGTAAGGGTCGCCAGGTAGGCCGGCGCGTCTCCGCGCTGGGCGGCCTGGAACAGCACGTTGACGGCGTCCGCGGGCGTCGCAGGCAATCGGCCTTTGCCGCGGAGCGCCACAGCCACCGCCGCCAAAACAAGCGCGAGCATTGCCGGCACCGCGATTCGCTTCGTGGACATAACGATGCGGTTATTGGTCTTCGATGACGCCCAGATCGATTTGCTTTTCGGCCTGCTCGTCGAGCACGATCTTCTTCAATCTGGGCAGTATTTCCTCGAGCGTTTCCAGGATCAGTCGCCGGACGGTCACTTCGCGCCCGGAACCGAGCTGGGCCACCATGCGATCGAAGCGATCGGCCTCTCCGCGCGCCCTTTCGACCGTTTCCGCGGCGGTACCCTCGGCTTCCAGACGAATCCGCTGGGCTTCACCGCGGGCGCTGGGAAGCAGGGCGGCGGCGAAGCCTTGGGCCTCGTTGACGGCCCGCTGCCGGTCCTCGCGGGCGGAAATCACGTCGCGAAACGCCTCGTCGACCTCCTGAGGGGGCCGCACGGTTTCCAGGGTCATCGAGTTGATCTGCACGCCGAGCCCTCGGCCCTCGCCTTCCCATCGAGCCAGCCGTTCTTTCATGGCCGCCAGCACCCGCTGCTGAATATCGAGCCGGCCGAGCGTGAGGATATCGTCGACATCGCGGGAAGCGATCGCCGCCGATAGTTCGGCCGTGGCGAGGTCCTCGATCAGCAGCGGCACGTCGGCCGCGCGGATCAGATAAGCCTTCGCATCGAGGATGTCGTACTGCACGATGGCCGAGATCGCGATAAGGTTGCGATCGCCTGCAAGGCATTCCGCACGCCGCGGCTCGACGGCTCGTCCCAGATTGCGATCGTCCAGGCTCAAGCCAATCCCAACCCGCTTCTGCTCGTACACTTTCAGCCTGCTCACACGATCGATTGGCCAGGGCAGGCCGCAATGGATGCCCGGCAGGCTCGGCTCGGCGAGGATTCTGCCGCAGCGCCACACGATGGCCCGTTGGTTGGGCTGCACGACATAAATGCCCGTCGCGGCCCAAGCGGCCAGGGCCGCGAGCAGCCAGGGCCAAAGGTCTGGCTGCCACGCGGGCCGCGCGCGACCGTGCGAATGCTCGTGGTCGTGATCGTCATCCGGCGTAGCTCGACGATGCATCATGGGCTGTTCCTAGGGCTCAGGCGAGCCGCGGCTGGCCGGCTTCGCGGCGGCGTGCGGATCGCCGGACCCCGCGCCGTGCGACAGGTACTTCAAGAGTTCCGAATCACCCGACAGGAGAATGGTCGTCTTCTCGTCGAAAATCTTCTTGTAGGCATCCAGGGTGCGCAGCAGCTCGAAAAAGCGGGGGTCTTTCTGGTGCGCCTCGCTGTAGGTCCGCGTGGCCTGCGCCTCGGCCTTGCCGCGGACGATTTCCGCTTCGGCATACGCCTCGGCCAGCATGACCGTCTTCTGTTTGTCGGCCGAGGCCCGAATCTTCATCGCCTCTTCGTTGCCTTCCGAGCGGTAGCGCTGGGCGATGCGGGCACGCTCCTTGCGCATGCGATCGAAAACGCTGTCGCGGACCTGGTCGGGCAGGCCGATCCGCTTGATCTTCACGTCGACCAGCACGATGCCGTACTTGTCCCGCGCGTCGTCGGTGCACTGCTGTGCGACGCCCTCAACCAGGCTCTCTAACTGGTGCTTACTCGCATCGACCGACACGAGGCTTTCCAGCGGACTGCGACTGACGGCGGCAGCCAGCTTCGACCATACCATGTCGTGGATCCGCGCGGATGCCCCCGCCAGGTCGTTCACGGTCTCGAGGAACCGCTGCGGATCGTCTACGCTCCAGCAAACGAACACGTCGAGATCGATGTTCTTCTTCTCACTGGTGAGGAACTCGGCCGGGCGCGGATTGTAAACCTGCAGCCGCCGATCGATCGCCAACGACGATTGATAGGGCTGCTTGAAATAGAGCCCGGCTTCGCTCAAGATCCGCAGCGGCCGGCCGAACTGCGTGACGATGACAAACTGGGTCTCGTCGACGAACAACAGGCAGCGCCAGGCGAGAGCCAGGACGATGCATAACAACGCAAAGAAAAGCGGCTTCTTCACGGCGTCTTGCTTCCTTTGAGTTCCCGGCCGTCGCTGGACGAGTCGAGGACGGCCGGCGGTAGATTGGCGGGCAAATCGAGTCCCTTGCGTCCGAGGTACAAGACGCGCCGGCCGCCGTGCGAGGCGTCGACGATCACTTTCCGTTTACCGGCCAGGGCGATTTCCATCGTTTGCAGGTACAGTCGCAGGCCGACGACGTCGGGCGCCGCCGCATAGGCCGCGGCAACTTCCAGAAACCGCGCCGCGGCGGCTGTGGCACGCTGCGTGCGATCGGCGGCAAATCCCTCTGCTGCACGCATCTGCTCGGCCGCCTGCCCGCGGGCCGTGGCCTCGGTCTGATACCGGTACGCCTGGGCCTCGTTGATGCGGGCTTCCTTTTCCTCCATGGCGATGGAAACGTCACGAAAGGCCGGCACGACTTCCAGCGGCGGATGGATATCGCCGAAGCACACCTGCTCGACTTGCAGGCCCACGGCGCAGCGGTCCAAGGCTTCGTTCGCCCGGCGGACGACTGCGGCGGCGATTTCCTGCCGGGCGTTCTCCAGCAGGTCGTCCGCCTCGCGCCGGGCCATCTCCGCGCGGAACGCGAACTCGCTTTCGGCACGTACCAGCGCATCCCACCTGCCGGCCAGATCCGCCTCGGCGACTCCCAGCCTGAAGAGGGCGGCCTCCGCATCGGCGACCCGGTAGTGCACCACCAGGTTCACGTCGAGCAGGTTCTCGTCGCCGGTCCAGACATAGGATTCCTCGGGTACGGGCAGGTATCGGCCGCCACGATGCTGGACGTTCCATTCGTAGGCCGGCGGTTCGGGCGATTCGCCGGGTATGCTGCGGAAGCCGACTTCCACGCGATGCGTCTCGCTGGGCCGGATCACATAATGCCAGGCCAGCGGATACGGCAAGCGGTAGTGCAGCCCGGGTTGCTCCAGCGGCAAGACCCGCTTGCCGAACCGTTGGACCGCGCCCAGCTCGCCGACGCCGATCGTGTGCAGCCCGCCGGCCAGATAGGCGACCAGAGCGACCGCCGCGGCGGCGGCGGCGATGCGCCAGCGGAGCCGCTTGATGCCGTGCCACCAATCGCCGAGCCGGCGCCGCCAGGCATGATGGTCCACCAGCAGCCGGAGCGAATTCAGCACCACCGCCAGCGAGCTGACCTGGTGCACGACCGCGGCGGTCACCGGCGAAATCCATCCGCTCGATGCGGCCGCAACGGAAACCAGATTGAAGACGATCGCAAACACGATGAGGTTCTGGCGGATCGTCCGCAACACCCGCTGACCGCAGGCCACGGCTTCGGCCAGTTTCCGCAAGTCGTCGCCCACGAGCACCAGGCCGGCCGACTCGACGGTTACGTCGCTGCCGATGTCGGCCAGCGCAACGCCCACGTCGGAGGCCACCAGCGCGGGTGCATCGTTGATGCCGTCGCCGACCATCGCCAGCGGAGCGAGAGTTTTTCGGAAGTCGGCGATCCACTGGGCCTTTTCCTGCGGCAGGAGCCCGAAATGAAACTCGGCGATCGACAGCTCCCCGGCAACCGCCCGGGCCGCCGCTTCCTGGTCGCCCGTGAGCATAACGATCTGTCCGATGCCAAGCTGCCGCAAGTCGTGGATCAGGGCGTGAGCCGTTTGCCGGATCGCGTCGCGAATGCCGACGGCGGCGACCACTTCGTCGCCCACGGCCACCAGGGCGAGCGTATGCCCGTCGCGACGCATGTCTTCGATACGCGTGCCCAGGTCGTCGGGGATCCGCACGCCGGCCGACTCCATCGCGCGCGGATTTCCCACCCGCACGGCCTGGGAATCGACCGTGGCCGTCGCTCCCAAACCGGGCTGCGACAGAAAACCCTCGGCCGGCGGAATATCGATTCGCAACTGCCGTGCATACCCGACCAGCAGCCGGGCGACCGGGTGCTCGGAATGTTGCTCGACGGCCGCCGCGAGCCGCAGCGCGGCCGCCTCGGAAAAGCGTGAAACGGTCTCGATGCGCTCGATGCGAAGCTGGGCCAGGGTGAGCGTGCCCGTCTTGTCGAAAACCACGGCCTTCAGCCGGCCGAGGTTTTCCAGGACGGCGCCCCCCTTCACGAGGATTCCACGGCGGACCAGGAAGCCGATCCCCGCAGCAACCGCCGTCGGCGTGGCGAGCACCAAGGCGCACGGACAGGCCACGACCAGCACCGCAACGCTCCGCGATACGTCGCGGGTGACGCAGAACGTAATTGCCGCAGCCACGAGGACCAAAGGGACGAAATAGCCGGCGTACCGGTCGGCCAGCCGTTCCACCGGGGCTTTCGCTGCTTCGGCGTGCTCGACCAGGTGAATGATCCGCTCCAACGTCGTGTCATGGCCGAGACGCGCGACGGCAAGTTCCAACGCGCCGTTGGTATTCAGCGTGCCGGCAAAGACCTCGTCGCCGATCCCTTTTTCGGCCGGCAGCGACTCGCCGGTGATCGGACTCTGATCGATCCACGACGTGCCGCTGAGGACGTGCCCGTCGACCGGGATCCGGTCGCCGGGCCGCACGATGACGACGTCATCGGGCCGAATGTCCGCGACATGCACTTCTTGTTCGTGGTCTCCGCGGCGGACCCGGGCCGTATGGGGCCGAAGTTCCAGCAAGCCGGCGATGCCCGAGCGAGTGCGGCCGATCGCAAAGTCTTCCAGTGACTCGCCGACGAGCATGATGAAAATGACCTCGGCCGCGATCAGGAACCACGACGGATCGGCGCTGCGCCATCCGACCCACAGGGCGGCCATCGCCGCGAGGCTGACGGCCAGGTCCGCGGTAATCTTGCGGCGCAGCAGGCCGCTGACGGCGCCCGAGTACGTGGGGAACCCGCCGATCAGCGCCAGCAGTATGGCGAGATCGCAATCGTAAATGGATCGCACGGCGCCGGTCACATAGGCGATGAGGCCCGCCCCCACGGCCAGCGTGAGCAGCAACTGACGGTGGTGCGAATCTCGAAAGAGACCGAGCATCGCGGGAGGGCTCGTGCGGAAGCCTGGAAAGGAAAACGACTGTGGTAACCGTTCTTCGCTCGCTTCCTCATTGGCAGCGGTTTCACAATCTTATTCGCGAGGCCGAGAATTGACAACGGCCTCGAAAACGCAGCCGTTCTCGGGCAACCCCTCGCTTTCGCGGCTGGAGCCGGTTCGACAACACCACTCGGCCCGCGAAAAAGTGAGCCAGAACCCGGCTCTATGGTGCAGATCCGGGCCAAGGCGTTTTCCGAGGAGGGACTGCGGTGGGACTCTCAGCATATATGGTGCGCACTACACCGCAAAAATGAAAACCCCGGGAGGACGCTAGTTGGGCGTTACGGTAGGGGAGGTAGGGGGGGCCTGCCCGGTAGGTGTACCGGGGAGGTGGCCCCCCTAGCGTCGCCTCGGGGGGCTAGCCCGCAGATTTCATCCCTCCGCGGACGTGAAACCGTGGCACCGCGGCGCAAGATACCGGGGCGGACGCCGCGATCTCTACCTGCCTTCGAGTTTCCTGGCGACTTCGCCGGCCAGGGAGTAGAGCTTCTCGCCTTGCTCTTGCCAGCCGGACTGCACGTACCACAGATGGCCGCAAATGATGGGCCAGTCCCAGGCGTGCGGGTCGTCGAACTCGAGGCTGGGCCCGACCTGCAGGCGGGCCACAGTCCTCCAGAAGGCCTTCTGGCGCTCGACCAGGAGGGCCTCGCCTTGCTTGGCCAAGTCGTCGCCGACCTTGGCGGCGAGGGCCTTGTCGATGAGGGCCTGCTCGATGGCGACGCGGGCCTCGCACTCCTGGAGCCCCTCGCGGAGGGCCTCGTAGCGGACGGTGGCCACGGCGCCTTCGGGGCCCGGCGCGAGCGCGGCCGAATCGCAGTTGAGGTAGCCCCAGTTGGAACCGGGGAAGCGCTCCCACGCGCGGGCGAAGCGATTGCCCTTGGCGTCCTTGACCACGCGCCAGGTGTCGGCGCCCAGCCGGCCGATGCCGCGCATGTTGCCGAAGATCGCCTGCTCGGCCATGTTGCGCCAACGGCTCGTAGGGTAACCGTCCAGCGCATAACGCTCGAAGAGCGTCTCCAGTCGCGGGAGGTTCCACCCGTAGCGGCTCTCGAGGTAGTCGAACCGATAGCCGAATAAGCTCGCCTGGTATCCGTAGTGAGCCAGGCCATCGTAGAGGCTGGGCCAGGTGTAGTGGCCGGCGTTCACCCACGGCAGGTTGCCGCTGGTTTCCTTGAGGAACTCGACCTGCTCCTTGTAGGCCCAGTTGTCGCTACTCATACCGAGCATGACGGCCTTCTCCAGGCCGCGCTTCCGTATCCGGTCCTTGAGCTGGTCGAAGAGTGGCTTCCACTGGGCCTTGGCGTTGGGGTCGAAGTAATCGAGCAGGGCCACGTTCTGCGTCTTGCCCGTGGCGCGGTCCAGGACGGTCACCAGCGGCGGGGCATGCCTCCGGTCGCGGTACATGCCCACGCGGCCTCCTGTGCCGCCCATGTACCAATCCCAGACGTTGCAGACGAGCACCTGGGGCTTGCCCATGTGCTTGTCGGCCAGGTCGAGGTACTTGTCCAGGATCGAGAAGTCGTACTCGTACGTCCCATCGCTTTTCTTGACCCAGCGGACCATCGACTCGTCGTTGCCGGCGTTGGACTGGGCAATGAGCGGGCAGTAGAGCACATGGCTGCCGACTGCGCCGACATAGTCCATCGAGCGGGCGATAAGCTCCCAGTGCTTAGGGCTCCAGAGAGGGACTTTGTACTCCAGGGAAAGGGTGTCGGGCGACTGGATCAGTTCCACCCAGGTGCGGCGTTGCTGCGGATCGGGAATGGTCCAGTCGAGCACTTTGACGGTCACGGCGACGGGCGTGGGCTTGAGCCCCTCGGCGCTGAGCGTCACCTGGCCGGCGTAGGCGCCGGGCTGGGCGTCCTTGGGCACCTTCACCGTCACCCAGATCGGGACGACCGCGCCGAAGACCGGCGCCGGCGCGCCGGCGACCTTGAGGCAGCGATCGTTGATGGCCTTGCTATAGACGGGAATCTCTTTGGGCGCGGTCTCGGAGAGTTCCAGGAACGGCGTGGGGACAGCGGGGTACGGCAGCGCCTCGTTGCAGGCGGGGCTGGTGATGATGACGTTGCCCCCGGGCATGGCGTAGCGGACCTGAACGTCGGCGGCGGGGATGCTCCCACCTTCGCCCTTGAGGTCGCCGGCCGTTGCGGCCAGGCCGCGAATCGGCTTGTCGCTGCCGAGAACCACCTTGCCGGAATACGCCCCGTTGCGCGCCGCCGCGAGGCGGATGGGGCACAGCGGCCCCGCCTCGCCCTGATCCAGGTCGTAGTCGATGGCCAACGGGTTGCTGTTCCACAACTCGAATCCCGCCGCTCGCGACGCGCCGGGTACGAGGCCGTCCGCCCCCGCGGCCGTGAGCTGCGCACGCTTGATCTCGCAGGTGTTCCAGCTCAGGTCCTCGATCTTCGACCTGTTGTGGTTGTCGAGGATGGCCATCTGCTCGTCCACGACCTTGTGGTACGGCGCTCGGACCAGTTCGACGGCCACCACGTTGAGGCCCGCCTGAATCGCCTTGGCCGGAACGGCGACGGAGAGCTTCCGCACGCGACCCTGGATTCGCTTGAGCACGTCGGGAGGGATCTTGGTCCGCTGCGTGGCCGCGTCGCCGCGCACACCGATGAGCTTGCCGTCCGCGTCGACGAAGGCGTCGAGGGGGTACTCTTCGGCCATCGCCGCTCCGGCGGCCAGGTGCTCGCGGGCGATCTCCTGCCCGTTGACGTAGACGATCGCCCCTCCGTGATAGTCCACCGAGATCGTCAAGCCTTTCACCTTCGCCGGGTCGGTGACGGTGAACTTGCCGCGGAGGCAGAGCCTCTGCAGGTACGGGCTGCGGATCGCCCGCACGGCGGTGCCGCGGAGCCAGTCGCTGTCCGCGAAGTTAGCGTCCTTCCAGTTGGCCGGGGCGGCAGCCGTCGCGGGGGCGATGACCTCGCGGTATGGCTTGCGGATGCCGTCCGCCCAGTCGAGCTTGCCGCGGTCATCGTAGTGGGGGACCGCCCGAAGGTTCCCGTCGGCCAGCATCAGCGGCCCGCGCAGGACGTGGTACATCCGCCAGGTGCTCGTCGTGTCCAGGACGACCGTGTCGCCGGTCGGAGCACTGGTCGCCTGGGCGCGCGACGTGGAACACCACGCCGCCTGAAACACGACAGCCAGAGTGATTACAGCGAGACAATTCCGGTTGCGCATTCTGTACTCCTCAATAATGCCTGTGCCTGATAGGAAATTGGATTGCTTCGCACAGGACTGATTGTAACCAGGGAGAACTAGTGCACCAGGGCGCGGATTTCCTCCGGAGCCAGCGAGCGGTTGATGATCCGGAAGTCATCGATGCGGCCCGCGAAGTAGTCGCCGGGCTGCCCGACCGCGCGGCCGTCGTGCAACAAGGTGTCGCCGCAGCGCCCGAGGTTGATGTCGCCGGGATGTGCACCCAGCAGCGGCGCCTTGCCTTCCGCAATTTTCCGGCCATCCAGGTACAACTCCACCGCCGGCTCGGGATCGTCGGCCTTTGCGGCGCGCAAGACAACAGCCGCGTGGTGCCAGCGGTCGCGGTCCACGCCCTTGCCCGGCAGCCACACGCCCTTGCCTGCGTTCCACACACCGGCGTAGAGCAGCTCGCCGTCCAGATACAGGTTGATCCCCGATCCCGGGCCTCCTTCCTCATAGAGAATCTGTGGCTGGTTTTTCGGCTTGTCCTTCGCTGGCGGCGTCGCGGGCTTGCCCGTACTGCCGGCCCGGAACCAGAGTGCGATGGTCCGATTGCGGTACGCGGTGCCGGAGTTGATGTCCGGGCTTCCGGCGATTTCGACGCGGTCGTGCTTTCCGTCCAGTTCCAGCACGGTGCCGCGCTGGGTATCGTTGGCCCACGTGCCGCCGACCAGGAAGCCGATGTTGCCCGCCCCCGAGGCGTCGGGAATGAAATGATACTCGATCTTGTCCCAGGTCGACAGCCAGTGCCAGCTCTTCATGCCTTTCGCCAAGGCGCCCTTCATCAGCAGCCGGCAGACGAGGTTCTCTTGCCGCTGCATGCCCACGAAGACCGGCACTTGCCGGCGGACCACTTCCGTGCCGCCCGTGGAGCCGGTCGCGCTCAGCAGGTATTGTCCCGCTTTGGCGTAGCGGTGCGTGACCCGGTCCCCCGTGCCCCGTGCGCCGTCGCCGAACTCCCATTGCCCCGGGCCGATCGCGCCGGCAGGACCGTACTTCTCCGTAACCTCGAAGGAACCCTCGGCCCCGACATCGAGAAAGCGGGGCGCCTCCAGCCGGAAGGACGCCGGGCCGCCTCGGACCACCGTCCGGACCTGCTTGTCGTTCTCGTTCACATGGTAGAACGAGCCCGATTGCGGCACGTCGACCGTGATGGCTCCGTAGCCGGGCACGGTGATCCGGACGCCCGGGCGGGCCCGACGCGGCGCGTTGGCCAGCACCAGCCACTCGCGGTTCGGCGCCGAGCCGAGGACCAGGGCCAGCGCAAACACGGGAATCTCCGTCTGACTGGCGGGCGGCCGGGCGTTGTCGAACTCCTCGGACCGCAGCTCCTTGGGAGTCAGGCTGGTTTCCAGCAGGAACCAGCGGTCCAGGTCCTTGTACTCCGGCGGGATATCGAACTGGTACGGATGCTTGCGGCCATGATTGGCGACCAGGGTCCCCTTGCGCCAAAACTTCTGCAGAAGCTGGTTGTCGTAGATGCGGTCCACGGCCCTCACGATCGGCTCAAAATAGGGCCCCGCGTACTCAACGGTCTCCAGCCAGCCGCGGAATTCGCGGACCGAGCGCGCCCGGGTCAGCCATAGGCCGAACTGCACGAACCCCTCGTAGCGCTGGGGGGTGAACGGCTGTCCCTGCCGCGCGTAGAACATCCGCTTGTCATTCGTCTGCCCCGGCTGGTCGCCGTCCCAGGTCGACAGCTCGAACCAGAACTCGGGCCGGGCCCGGTACACTTCCTCGAGCGCGAAGACCCAGTTCATCGACTCCACCTGCGGACTCCAGAGCGTGTAGTCGGTCAGCGGCATCCAGTTGTGCAGATAGTACGACGGCGAGCCGCCGTCCCAGCACAAAGGGAACGGATCGAGCCGGCCGGCAGTGATCAGCGAATATTCCTTCCAACCCGACCAACGCCCGAAATGCACCGGCGGGAAGGCCTCGTAGCCGATGAAGCGGACGTTCTTCTTCCACTGCGGACTCACCAGCCCGGCGCGCATGCTCTCCAGCAGGGCCCCATAGCGCTCGATCCAGCCGTCGCCGACGACTTTCCGCTTGAAGTCGTCGGGCCGGCCCCGGCCGTACTTGTCCAGGTAACGCCGCGACTGTTCCACCTCGCTCCACGTCAGCTTGCCGTGCTCGTTGTTGGAAATCAACAGCACCAGGGGCGGATCCGGATACCAGGCCTGGATGCGTTTCATGAAGGCGTTGTCGGTCCAGCGCCGCCCCGCCTCACGCCACGGCTCGACCGGCCCGAACGGACAGACCCGCGGCTGCACTTTCCCGTCCAGGCCGACCACATTGGGGTTCTTGTCCGCGCGCAGCTCCAGGAAGGCCTTGTCGTAAGTCAGCTCGCTTTCCCACTGGGTTGCCAGGAAGGACAACGGGAGCCGCAAACGGGCCAGCTCCTTGACGACCGGCTCGTACGCCTTGATCTGGCTATCGATGTACTGCTGCCGGCGCGGGTCGTCCGGCTTGAAGTTCGCGTCAATCGACCGGTCCGTGGGCGGCCAACCAAGCCCGGGCAAAAGGTGGTGTCCCTGGCGGATCAGTTGCAGTTGGTACTCCGGCGTGAATCCTTCATTGTATGCCCCGCCGGTGTTCCAGTGGGCAGCCAGCGGCAGAGGCCGTCCGGCATTGCCCTGGTTGGAGCGGGTGGCCTCCTGCCGGATCTCCGCCACGGTCCGCAGCAGAACCTGGTCCTGCCCCCACGTCCGCCGCGGCGAAAGGCTGAGGGCACTCAGGATCGTCATTCCGATGACCACCAGCCGTTGGGTGATGTTGCCCATGGACGTTTTCTCCTGGTTTGCTGAGGTGATTCGGTCAGAATCGGGGATCAATGGCGCGGCAACTCGCTCATTTCCAGACGCACGACCCAGACGGTGTTGGTGTCAGCCGACTCTTTCGGAATTAGCTGCCAGCCGTGCGGAACACGATCATAGATGAGCAAGGCCGTCCGCTCGTCGAGCATGACCAGTTCCGTGTACGCCGACGTCTGCTCCGGGCGAAGGATCGGATCAATACGCTCGTCGCCATCAGCGTGGCGTGTCTGGTAGCGCAGCCTCGGCTGATGTGCCTTCACCTTGCAGTCCGCCGCCCGGACCCCGGGCCGATTGACAAGAGGAACTTCACGGGGCGCGGCGCTACCAGCGCGGCGAGCTGTTTCACGTCGAAGCGTTCCAACAGGCCGAAACAGAAGAGCTCGGGCGCCTGCGCGTACGTCCAATTGGCTTCGAGGATTTCCTTGAGACTGCCCAAGGAGCCTTGCAACTGGACCTCGTCGATCGCGCGCTCCTCGAGACTGGCGGCCACCAGGGCCGCAATGCTCGAGCGCGGGCCGGAGGACACGAGCGCAAGGGGTTCTTTGTACCGCTCCCTCGCCCAGCGAGCGATCGCGGCGAGTTGGCTGGCCTGAATGCCCAGCGGCCGCTCGCCTACCGACGCCACCAAGAGCAAGAAACGTTCTCGAAACGACGGTTGGTCGAGGGCCGATTCGCCGAGGTTCAGCGGATCGACGGCCAGCACGCGATAGCCGCCGGCCAGGAGCCGCAAGACTTCGCTCGACGCGGACCCGCGGCCGCCGTCCGCCGTGAAGATCGCCGTCTGCTTGGGCTCACCCCGGCTGAGCTCGACAGCCGGAACGGTCCACGCGCCACCCAGTGGAAACTTCCAGAACGTGGCGTTCAAGTCGCCGCGGGTCTGGCTGCCCGCCTCGATGGCCTGCAGCGGATAATCCGCGGCCCGCACGAGACGGCCGAGCGCTGCGCGGCGCTCCCGCCGCCACGCCTTGGCACGGTCCGGCTCGACAGGCAAGACGGCGTCGCGGGGTAAATCCCGGGCCAAGGCGCGGGCCAGCGTGTTGAAGTCCTCGTTCCTGCCCAGCGGCACTTTCAACTCCTCGAAGCTCTTGACCTCCTTGTCCGAGGGGATCTCCTGTGGGTCGAAGCCCTTGTCGCCCGGATAGAAGAAGTCGCCAACCATCCGGTAGAACGCCTGGCGGTTGTCGAGGTCGAAGTTGTGCGTGCCCGGCTCCTGGTTGACGTGCTCACGGAGGCTGGACTCTTTGTGGTACAGCCGGAAGATGGGTCGGGCCGCGCTGGTGAGCGGCTCCAGCGCATAACCGGACTCGAAACAACAATCGTCCTTCGCATTGTACGTCAACAGCGTCGGTCGCGGAGCCCGCATTGCCGTCAAGTGGGTGTAATCGGCCAGCGTGGCCAGGTCGCACGGCGCCTGTTCGGAATCACCCAAGTCCTTCAGATGCAGCGTGCGGGTGCGGGCGCTCGAATAGCCGGCCACGGGATTGGCCAGTGCGACCCGCGGGTCCAGCGCGCCGATCAGGATGGTTTGCCAACCGCCGCCGGAGAGGCCGGCGACGGCGACGCGGCTCGAATCGGCGTGGTCGAGGCTCCCGAGCACGTCCAGGCCGCGTTCCAGCGCCAGGTAGAAGGGGGCCAGGCCGCTGGTACCGCACAGATCGAGCTGATTCATGCACCCGTGCTGGAAGCCGGGCGCGTCGAGCTGGCCCATGCCGATCCACTCGACGTTCAGGGCCAGCATTCCGCGCTTGGCCAGGTTGATGCAGCGGACCTGTTTGTAGGGGACGGCCTTGCCCGGCTGGCCCACGTGGCCGTTGACGTTCATGACGACGGGCACGCGTCCGGCGAGCTTTTCCGGCTCGTACAAGAGGGCCGGGATGAACATGCCCGGCAGGGCTTCGTAGCGGAGCTTCTTAATGCGGTAGCCGGGGCCGCCGGGAATGGTCTCCAACCACTCGACGCGGCCGGGTGTCTTACGCCACGCGGCGGCCTGGCCGTGGAACACGACCCGGTCGAGCACGCCCTGGCGGAGTCCCTTGGCCGCGGCCTCCCACTCGGCGGTCGAGCTGTACGTGCCCACGCGCGGCACCCGCGCTTCGCAGAAGCGTTGGATCTCGGCCAAGGGCAAAACGGGTCCGACGATCGAGTGCCGCAGCAAGGGGCCGATCTCGGCCAGCAGATCGGCCACCCGGTCGGGCGTCATCCGGCCGGCCACCTTTTCGCCCCCGGCCATCCGGTCGGCATACTCGGCGATCGACATGGTCTTGCGATCCACAAGCGCCGGCATCCACTCCTGGACGCCGTAGAGCACGCCAGCGGGCCCGCCGCCGCGGATCGTCGCGGCGGCCCGGCCGCTTTGAATCGAGAAGCCCTCCGGATGGCCCAGCGAAGGATCGACTCGTAGGGTGACCTGTGCGGCGGCCGGGACGTCGGCCAATCGCTGCCGCGCATATTCTATCCGCGCGTCCTCGCCGCCCTTGCCCGGTACCGCAAAGGCAAGGACCAGGCCCGGCAACAGGCCCACGAGCGCTAGCCGGCATGTCGATTCCCGCGAGAGCATGGGAGCTTCTCCGCGTCGGTACTCGCGAGCACTGCAAAAGAAGGCGGAATCTTGCACGGACACCTGTCCCTACCAATAACATCGTACTCGCTGGCCGTCAAGGAGTTGCGAGATTTGATGCCCGGCCTGCTGGGGGGTAGAATCGCCGTATTGCGGCAACTTAAGGAGCCAAGCCATGATCGTGAAGCACTGTCGGCCTCGACGGACGGGACAACTTGCGGGTTGCACCTTCCTGGCAGGGATGGTCCTCGGTGGTGTGTTCCAGCCGCTGCCGGCAGCCCAGCGGGCACAGGCCGGCGCCGTGCCCGCCGCCAAGACGCCGGAAACTCTCCAGAAATGGTGGCTCAAGCCAAACCTGCGCGTCGCCACCTATGAATTCCTGGAACGTGGGCACTTGGGGCGGGACCTCTCCGTTGACGAGATCATGGCCTGGGTCCAAAGACTGGGGGGCTGCGACCTGTTGTTGATAAAAGGCTTCCATTACTGGCAAGGCAAGTTCGACGACAGCAGTTGGGGCTACCCTCGCTTCCGGGACAAGATCGCGGCCTTGACGCCGCGGCTGCACCGCGCGGGCATCAAGGCCGGGGTCTTCGGGTTCACCCAGCGAGAAAAATCCTACCGCGGCGGGCCAGACCATGAGCGGATCCTGGGCGTCTGGAAAGAGTATGTGGACGCGGGCGTCGACATCCTGTTCGTGGATGAGGAGAGCGGCCGGAGCGGTCTGGATATCCCCGCCGCCTGCCTGGACCATTGCGACCAGTTGCGCGCGACGTTCAAGTTGCCGGTCGGCATTTTTCTTTACGGGCGGGCTTCCGAGGCGGGCGATGTCGGCAAAATCGCTGTACACGCAGACGTGGTCGGCGAAATGGGCTATAACCTGTACTTGGAAGCCCGCGGAGATTACGGCCTCGCCGAGCTGACCAGGGCCTGGTCCGCCGCGGTCAAGAGCGCGCAGAAGGAAGGCGCCGCCTATTGGACGGGGGCCATGCTACCCGCAGAGAAGCAAGGTCCGGGCACGCCGTTCTGGCGCGAGCGGTTCGGCAGGCGGGGATTGGGCGACTATTTCCGTGACTACACCCAGGCGGCGCTTCACAACGGCGCCACGGGGGTGTATTTTCATAGCATCTGCCGGATGGCGCAGCTCCCGCCGCGCGAGCAAGCGGACGCTATTTCGGGCATTACAAACCCGAAGGGAAACGAAAGATGATGGCCGGACTGCTGACCGCGGCGCGTTTTCCGACCTCGGCCACGTCGTCGAAAGGTAATTCAGGAGCGATTAGAGATGATTCTCCATTCATGGAAAACATGGGGGCTGGCCTGTATTGCGCTGGTCGTTCCGGTCGACCCAAGCGCATCTGCGCGCGAGATTCATGTGGCAAAGACAGGAAGCAATGCCAACTCGGGTAGCCCGGAAAGCCCGTACCTGACGATCGGCAAGGCGGCGGAAGCGGCTCAACCGGGCGATACGGTAACCGTTCACAGCGGAACGTATCGCGAATGGGTGAAGCCCCTTCGTGGCGGCAGGGACGAAAACAGCCGCATTACCTACCGGGCCGCGGCGGGCGAAGACGTGCTGATCAAGGGCTCCGAGCGAATCGCGTCTTGGGTTGACCAGGGAGGCGGAGCCTGGATGGTGCAACTGCCGCCGCGCTTCTTCGGCGATTACAACCCCTATGCGCTGAATCTCTCCGGCGGCTGGCTCCATTACGGCGCGTGGCTGCACCGTGGCGATGTTTACCTGGACGGCCAGGCATTTTACGAGAAGAAGACCCTGGAGGAAGTGAAACGGCAGGCGCACACGTGGTGTTGCCGGACAAGCCAAGACGGCACCACGATCTGGGCGCACTTCGGCGGAGTGAATCCCAACGCGCAACTCGCCGAAATCAATGTCCGCGAAAGCGTCTTCATGCCGGCGCAGAGCGGACTGAGCTACATCACGGTGGCCGGCTTTCACATCCTGCACTCTGCCGAGAATTGGCAGCCCCCCGGCCTCGAAGTGCAGATGGGCGCGATCGGCCCGCGCATGGGCAAGTCGTGGATCATCGAGAATTGCACCGTCACGAATGCGCGCTGCGTGGGCATCGTTCTCGGTCAGGCGGTCGGCGTGGATCCCAGCGACATCGACGCCTTCGGCGCCCACGTCGTGCGCAACAACGTAATCCGCCGGTGCGGCCAAGCGGGCATCGCCGGCCAGAAGGGAGCGACACGTTGCCTCATCGCGGGCAACCTCATCGAAGACACCAATTATCGCAAGGAGTTCGGCGGGTGGGAAACAGCCGCCGTCAAGTTCCACGAATCGGTCGACGCGGTGATCCGCGGCAACCTGATTCGCGGCGTCTATCACCAGGGATATGGGGCGTTCGGCATCTGGATGGACTGGGCCAACCAGGGGACCCGCATCACGGGCAACATCATTTACAACACGCAAGCGGCCAACATCTTCCTGGAGATGGACCACGGCCCGATCCTAGTCGACAACAACGTGCTGATCGGACAAGGCGTCCGGAGTAATTCGGAAGGCAGCGTGTTTGCACACAATCTGTTGGTGGACTGCAAGTTTGAGATGGTCTCGGACACCGGCCGCGCGTCGCAGTATTACCAGCCCCATACCAGAAAAGTGGTTGGCCGCAAACACGGCATCCCGGCGGACGACAAGTGGTTCCATAACATTTTCGTTCGTCGGGGCCTGGAGGGTGTCGCGCAGGCCGCCGGCTACGCGTCGGATTACAATCTTTTCCTGGAAGGGGCCAAGAAGAGTTCTTTCGCCGATGAACACAGTATCGTCGATCCCCGCGGGGCTGCGTTCCGCCGAGAAGATAGTCCCCTGGGCGTTTCCATCAGGTTCCGTGTCAATCAAGCCCCATTCGGCGTGAAGGGACCGTGGGTGGATCGCGCGCTGGTCGGAGTTGTTCCGACCGCGGGGCAGACCATCGAAGATTGCCGCGGGCAGCCTCTTCGCGTGGATACCGACATTCTCGGAGAAGATCGCGCCAGCCCGATCGCCGGGCCGCTTGCGGACCTCAAGCCCGGCGAGAACACGCTGAAGTGGTCGACGCGGGTGCAGTGATCCAACGAGAATCGCCGGGGCGGACAAAGGCACCTTCCCCCTCGTAGCGCTATGGCGAGCCGCCTGAAGCGGGCTCCTTCCATCGGTTCGGTCCTTGGAATGCTCGTGCTGCGCACCACGACATCTCCGCGGTGGCCGATGACGGCAAGTGGTCGACGATCGACTGCCTTCGCGCCCACACTTCGTTGTTTCCTTTTCTTTTGGACGTCCATCATGATGTCGGGCACGACCAGATCGGGAGCGAAAGAAGCGAGCCTCGCTAGCGCCTGTTCAGCACTGCTTGCCTCGGCCACCCGGTAGCCGTCCTGCAGCAGGCGTCTCAGGTATCGCAGCATCGCGTCGTCGTCGTCGACGATCAAGATTCTCTTGGAGCTGCGTCGCATAACCCATCTCCCGTAAAGACGGCCACTTCCAAGCGCACGCGCTCGTCGAGGGCCCGGAACTCGTTGGCCAGGCGGCGGACATCTCCGTGTTGCTGGGGGACTCGTTCGAGTTGGCCCTCCAGTTCGTCCGCCAACGGCTGATACTCAGCCGCAACGCGTGGCGGCAGTATCGCGATTCGCGACCGCAACCTGCCGAGGCGCGTTTTCCACCGCCATTTGGCGAGTCGCCCTTTTTTCAGCATGACGATCTCCACTGGCATCATCAGGACGTGTGGCAGGCTGCCAACCTGGCTTACCACGCAAGTGTTGGTGTTCTGGCGGGCAGTCAAACAAAAAAAGGCACAACTGAGGTCCCCCCTCGCATGGGGCGACGTCAGTTGTGCCTTCAGCCAGCAGGTCTCGGTCCTACCCACCAAGGCGGCCCGCGCACTTCTCGCGGGTCGGTTCCTCGGCGGCCACGGGCCGCGAGAAACTCCGTATCTAATCCTAGCACACAGTTCGCAGCGCGATGGGAAGCCCTAGCTGATTCCCAAGACGTGTTGGAGATTGGTGCGCAAGTCAGCCAGGGCCTTCGACTTAAATGCGGTCTTCGTCTTCTTGAGCACCTCGATCGCCTCCAGGATCGCGTGGCGCTGGGCCGCATGCCCCGGGCAATCGAGCAACTCGCAGAGATTACCCCCGGCTCGTTCCCGGGCGGGTCCGGCCGACAGAACCAGCAACTCCCATAAACTCGCAGCCAGGATGCGACAGGCCGCAACAACGATGTCGTCGCTTGCGGGGTTGCGGGGAAACGGCCTCGATTTGGCGGTCTCCAAGTCGGCCGCCACCGAGCGGAGAAGATCCGCGACGGCCGACAACCTGTGCCGCACATGCGAGTGCTCCGCGGCCTTGCGGACGTGGCCTAAGAATCGTTCAACATCGACCGGCTTAGTCAGGTAGGCCGCTGCCGATAACTCCAGGACGCGGACCATAGTCTCTAGGGAGGGGGTGCTCGTCACCAAGATGACGGGCATGTAGCTGTCCAGGTCCCGGGCCTCCCGTACGACCCGCAGATCCGGATTGCCGGGCATGTCAGTGTCGGCAACCAGCACGTCAAACCGAGTGCGTTGAAGGCTCTCGACGGCTTCGTCAGCGCCTTTGACGGATTCGCAGTGGTAATCCTCCCGCTCGAGCAGCAGGCAGGTGGACTCCCGGAAAGCGTCGTCATGGTCGGCGATCAGGATTGAGCCGGCAGTCACGATGCCACCCACACTTTGCGGGAATCTTGGCGGGCCCCGCGTACCGCGATCGGCGGCAGCGACGGGTCTCTGCTCAATAATTGCAGTTTGCGGCAAAAAGCGCGCGTGGCCGCGGCAAAATTCCACTTGCCGGCCTGCAGCGTCAATTCAGCAGCGTGCCGCATCTCTCCAGCAAATCGCCGGTCTGTTCGGCGGAGCACGAGGCGTAGCGCTCGGCGAAGCACCGCGCCGCAGCGGTGTACGCATCCGAGCCGAGCATCGTAGACAGCACGGGAGCGAAGCGGTGCGCCTCTGCGATGCTCACCGTGATGCCTGCCCCGAGCTGTGCCACCTTGAGGCTCGTCAATGCCTGTTCGAGATACAGCGGCACTTCCAGCACCGGCTTGCCCGCCAGCAATGTCGCCACGGTCGCGCCGTGGGTGCCGTTGAGAATCGCCAGGTCGCACTGCCGCCCGACCTCGGTCAAATTGAGCGGTTCTCGCTCGAATCGGAGCGAGCGGCACGCGTACCGCCGCTGGATGTCTTCGGAAATGCCGTCGCCGTAGATGACGGTCGGCGTCGCCGCGCCTCGCAAGGCTTCGAGCAGGTGGGGCAGGGCTGGAAAAGCCTTCAGATAGCCGAATACTCGTTTGCCGGCCACGTCGGGCCAGGAAGGCGACTTGCCCTCGGCATTCGGCCACGCCCCCCAGTAATGGACCTTGTCGCGCGGCCCGTAGGCGTCCAGGTCGCGAAACGTCGTCAGGAAGTTCTCCTCCACGTCGCGATACAGATGTGCGAGTCGCTCGAGTTGCGGACGCCCCAGACTTGCGAGCACGCGGTTCGCGTTGCCGCACACGCAGTCTTCTTCATGCCTCAGTCGCCCGGGTTCCGCCGGCATCCAGGGACGGAGGTCCGGCAGCGGGTACACGTCGGGCGGGCAAAAGAAGCCGGGCCCCAGCAAAGCCTTGTGCGCCGGGAGGCCGCGGGCCGCCAACAACGCGGTCGGGCTGTGGTCGAACATCACGAGGTCCGGCCTGATACAGCGATACAGATTGCCCCACGCTTCAGTCAGGGCGTGCAGCTCCGCCGGGTCGTTGAAGCCGCTGTTGTGCAGGATATGCGCGAAGGTCCGCGGCGGATCGATCCATTCCCCCGCCGGCCGCGTGCGCACGGGCGCCTGGTACAAGTCGATCTCCGTGCCCAAGACCTGACGCGCCCGGGACAGGTCGCGCAACGCAGCCGCCACGCGGTGGCCGCGCTCCCGCAGCCAGCGGGCCACGGGGGCCATGGTCGCCAGATGGCCGAGCCCGCCGCCTAGCTCCCAGGTGAATAACACGGTTGCCATTGAAAGGACCCTCACATTTCCGGAAGTCGATGCCGCGCCAATCGGCGGGAACCTACGCGATTTCGTACCAATCCACGTTGGACTGTGCTCCCTGGGAATCGTAGCACCAAGCGGTCGCCGTGCCCGATCCCAGGTTGGGAAAGTCCGCGGTCAGCGAGAACAGCCCATTGGCGTCGACCGTCGTTTGGACGGAGTAGGGCGCCAGGACGCCGCCGAAGTACACGGTGAGGCCTGCCACCGGCTCGTCGGGATCGGTCACCTGGCCGCTGAACGTCCACATGTCGCCATAGCCCTGAACCGCCCCAAAATCCGAGACCACGGGTGGGGCATTGACGTGTACTGCGAAACTGGTCTGGACCGACAGGCCGCCGCTGTCGGTGGCCTGCACGGTGATCGCGGCCCCGCCGTAGGCGTTGGCGGCGAAGTCGAGCACGAGCCCCCCATAGCCATTGGCCGCCACCGAGCTGAACAGCGCGGGGTTGCTATCATTGACGACCGCGTAGCTCAGGCCCCCGTAGCCCCCGTAGCCGTCGTTGGGCTGGTAGAACGCG
>Ga0181527_1001714_pt1 | contig 21956 bp, 21 predicted proteins | sample PEATcosm2014_Bin_30_FD_119762 | JGI IMG/M metagenome (GOLD analysis project Ga0181527, IMG submission 119762) | Peatland microbial communities from MTU Mesocosm Facility, Houghton, MI, USA - PEATcosm2014_Bin06_60_metaG | ecosystem: Environmental > Terrestrial > Soil > Wetlands > Peat | place...
AGGAGGAGGGTCCGTGGGGAGGGCTGAGCCCTTGCCGCGGGTCCTGTGCAAGGGCGAGGGCCTTCCCCGCGAACGAAGCAGCGCGGGGAACAGTGGAGCCATTATTCCGCGCTGCGTAGTAACGGCGCGGAGGCCGGATGTGTGCGGGAAGGGATCTCGGGGAGCGAGACTCCCACCAAATGCAAAAGTGGGGGCCTCGGAGGGAAGCGTATCGAAGGTGTTGCTGGGTGTCAACCGCAATAACCGGAAAGACGTTGGGCGCCAGACGGGCTGTCCGGTTCGAGTCCTGCGTGGCTCCCCACCAAAGGCAAATCTGGGCACTGCGAGCAGAGAGTTTCGCTGGCGTGAGGACCAACGACAAAGTGTAGCGGCCGGCGGGGGAGATCCCGAAGCACCAGGCTGCCCAGCGGCGGAGCAAACCGTCTGGGAAGCAGGACTGAGAAAGGAGCCGTACCAACTGCGAGGGACCCAGTCACGGGCCTCGCTGGCTCTACATGAGATGACCCTGAGTGGCTCCACATGGGCGACCGTTGACACGGGACTGGCTGCTCGCCTCGTCGTGGATCCCTAGCGTTCAGGGATTATCACCTTCACACGGCCGACCACTCCGCTTACCAGGCGCACTTTTATCCCGTGAGGGTGAGTGGCCGAATTGGTGAGAATCTCGTGAACGGTTCCTTCTGTCAGTTTCCCGGAACGCTGATCCTGTTTCTGCGCGACCTGCACCCGGGTTCCCGGTTTGATGTCAGCTCGTTTTCTCCCGTCCATCGTAATTCTCTGAGCCAGTTGGTCGAGCGCCCTCGCAGCCTAACGCCAGCCATCAGGCCCGCCATTCGGCGTCCCCTGCATGGCATGCTTGGACCCTCTGTCTTTCTGAAGTTCCAGTATCAGGGATCAAACTCCATCAGGAACTGTGGTCTTCTCGCACTTGAATCCTGCTTCCTGTTACGGGATACGTTTCTGTTGCTTGTCCTGCTTCCTTTTTGCTATTTGGTCCCGTCTTTGTATCATCTGTTTCTGACTCTTGTTCTTATCCTTCTTGCCGCCCTTGTCTCCCATTGCGTGCCTCCTCTGCTGTTGTCAATCATCTTCTCACCGTGAGGGGCCCTGCCGCGTCGCCGCCGCTGGCCCACGCGTTGGGTTGTCCCGGGACCGGGAATGACTCTATCGATGGTCTTCGCGGGTGTCAAGCGACAATGCCCCCGTCTCGCGAACCTCGCCGTTCAGTAAAGGTGTTGATTGTGATCTGCCGTCGGATGATAAATAATACGGCGCGTTGCAGCCTTCGTCTCCTTGTTGCTTCCTCCCGGTCGCCAAGCCGTTCCACAGCCACCCGGAGCCCCCACAGGCGTGTGCCGAGATTCCGAGCGGATTGGGCATCGGGCCGCGAGCGGCCCCCTTATGGTACGCGCTTCTTCACCACGTTCCCGATCGAGAACCGGAGGCGGCTTCCGACGCACTCAGGCCCCTGGAGCCCAAAGGATGTCGGGTACCTCTTTTCGCGGAACCAATGCCTGGCGCTTACCCAGGCAAGTTGTTTTCAGAATCACCCGGTCCCCCATCACTTCCGAGTTTCGTATGGTGTCCCCGGAATTCCGGCTGACAGCGCGACGTGAACCGAGTCCTTTTTTATTGATAACCTTCATAACCTCCCTACGTAGTATGTCTCACGTGAAGCGGGCAACGCAGGACAGACTCCCGCAGCATGAACCCCTTCTGGCAAAAGTGGCAGCTTCCAAAAGGGGCTTCTCTTCTGTAGAACCGAGGTCACGAGAAGCGCCAGCTCACCGTGCCTCTAACAGAAGGAGAAGCCCCATGCCAAGTATCCGGTCAAACGCAAGCCGAATCAAGCGGTTTCGCGAACTGAAGGCCTCCCTGCGGACGTGTCGCGAGCGGCTCCTCGTCGGGACCGACATCGCGAAGGCGCAGCACGTGGCCCAGATTCGGCTGGCCCACACGCACATCCTCGATGGGGCGCTGAGCATCCCGAAACCCAAGCGGGTTTCGAGGGGTTCTGGGGCCAGTTGACCCAGCGGTGCACCGAGACCGGGCTCGCCGAGATCGTTTGCGCCGTGGAGCCGACGGGGACCTACCACGAGGCCTTGGCCCAGTTCCTGGAGGCCCACGGCGTGGATGTGGTCTTGGTCTCAAACCACGTGGCCGCCCTGAACCGCCGGACGTTGGACGGGACCTGGGGGAAGAGTGATCCCAAAGATGCCCACAACCTCTGTGATCTCCTGGAGCGGGGGCACGTGCTCTTCTACTCGCGCCCGGACGCACCCATCCCGGCGCTCCGGCGCCTCGTACGGCTGCTCCGGCAGGCGCGGACGGACCGGGCCGCGAGCAAGGTCCGGTTCCGCAATACGCTCCTCCCGGCCCTGGGGCCGGCCGGCGAGCCCCTGCCGTCCGCCCTCGTCGCCGCCCTCCCGGGGCTCCTGCAGCGGCTCTGCCCCGCGTCCCCGGCGGCGCCCGGCCGGGGCCGCGGCCGTCCGCGCGGAGAGCGCGCCACGCGGGAGGAGGCCGTCCCCAGTCCTGCCCTGCCCCCCGCGCTCGCCTTCGAACTCACCGATCTGGCGGCGGGCCTCATCGCGGTGCAGGCGCGGGTCGCAACGATCGAGGCCGAGTTGGTCCGAGTCGCCCGGCCGCTCCCGGCCTACCCCTGGCTCCGCAGCATCCCCCGGGGTGGGCCTGACGGTGGCGGCGATCCTCCTCGCGGAGCTCGGGGACATCGCCTGGTACACGCGCTTCAGCCAACTCCGGAGGCTCGCGGGGCTGGATATCATCTGGGTGGCGACGGGCCAGTGGATCGGGACGGCGCGGATCTCCAAGTGCGGCCGCCCGCTCCTCCGGTGGGCGCTCTTTCAAGCCGCGCTGGGGGCCGCGCGCACGGCGCGGTGGCGGACGCGGCGGGAGGCGATGCTCGCGAAGCGGCAGGGCGATCGCTACGCCTTCCTGAAGGCGAATACCGAGCTGGCGGCGAAGCTCCTCCGCATTGTCTGGGGGGTCTGGCGGAGTGGGCGGCTCTACGAGCCGGCGTGGGTCAGCGCGCCCGCGGCCCGGCCGGCGACCGCCCCTCTCGCGGCGCGCGTCGGCCGCCCCGGGGCCCCACCACCCGGTCAGGGGCGACCGCCGATCGACGACCCTAGCGACCGCCAGGCTGGTCGGTCCTCGGGCAGGCGGGCCTTGCACCGCAGAACTGGGACAAGCGGGAGGGCGTGACGGGCGTCCGCCCTCTGGGAGGAGTCGGCGATAACCACCCGTGGCCGGAGAGGCAGCGCGAGCACCCTACGTGGAGGCCCGCTCAGGGACCTCGAGGGGGACACAGGCGCGCCTCTCCCGCTTCTTGAGCCCGGACAAGGCCGGTTGAGCGCGTCCGGCAGCGACGCCGCTGAATAGCACCACTACGATGGGGCGGGAAGCATTCCAAGGAGAGGCGCTCTCCGACACGGGGACAGGCAACCATCGCAGGACGCTTCGGCGTCACTCACGGGAGGGCTTTCCCTTGACACCGAAAAAACGGCCGGGTCCCCTTTTATTCAGAAGCGCTCCAGCGGATTGGTGAGTTGCGCCTCCTTGTGGCGCTTGATGTTCCGGCGGATCGGGTCGAGGGTCACACGGCTCCCCACCGTCCGGATCGCAGGCGGAGCTGGGCGGCCGGGCCCCCTTCCGCCCGGGCCCCTGCTGCGCCGCCCTTCACGGCCCGTAGATGAGCCGGGGCAGCCAGAGGGCCAAACTGGGAAAGAAGATCATGATCATTACGCCGGCCTCCAGGATGATTATGAAGGGCCAGATCCGCCGGTACATCTGCTCCAGGGGCACGCCGGTGGCCGCCGAGACGATCGAAACGTTCAGTCCCACCGGCGGCGAGATAAGGGCTACCTCGATGTTGAAGATCAGGAAGAGGCCGTATTGCACGAGACCGATTCCTAGGGACTGGGCGATGGGTGCCAGCATGGGCGTGGTCATCACATTGAGAGCGACGCCCTCCATGAAACACCCCAGGAAGTAGAGGATCGCCGTGACGCCCAGCATGAACTGCCACGGTGCCAAATCCGCGGCCCTGATGAGTGCAACGGCGCGCGCCGTGAAGCCGGAGACCGTGAGGCTCTTGGCGAAGACGGTGGCGCCGGCGATGATGAGGAAGATGGCGGCAGATGTCCTGACCGTCTTGGCCAGGACGCGCGGGATATCCCGGAGGTGGAGCGACCGGTAAATGAAGAGAGCCACCAGCAATGAGGCGAGGGCGCTCATGGTGCTCACCTCGGTGGGCATGAACTTCCCGGTGTAGAACCCCCACAGGACCAAGAACAGGATCCCGAAGATCGGCAGGAGCCGCAGGCTATAGCTCCGCCGCTCGGCCCAGGTATACTTCCGCTCGTCCAGGCCGATCCCCTGCCGCCTCGCCACCCACGCGACATACGTCATTAGGATGAGGCCGAAGAGAATGCCTGGGGTGAGGCCCCCGAAGGCGAGCGCGCCGATGGAGGTATCCGTGAGGGACCCGTAGATCAGCATGGCAATGCTTGGGGGGACCATGATGGCCAGCGTGCCGGAGGACGCGACCAGGCAGGCGGAGAACTCTCGCCGGAAGCCCTGTGCGCTCATCCCCGCGGTGCCGATCTTGGAAAAGGCGGCCGCATCCGCCGCACTCGAGCCCGAGATCCCGCCGAAGATCATGGTCCCAGCCACCGTCACGCTGCCCAGGCCACCCGGCAGCCGGCCCAGCCACGCCCGCAGCCCTTCGAAGAGCAGGGTGATCAGTCCACCCGCTTCGAGTAAGTCGGCAGTCAAGATGAAAAAAGGGATGGCCAGCAGGGTGTAATGCTTGGGGGCGTCCAGGAAGATGCGGACGACGCTGAGGAAATGCACCTCGCCGGCCATCCAGGACGTGAAGAGGCCCGACAGGAGCAGGCCGAATCCGATGGGGACGCGCAGGGCAATGAGCGGGAAGAGGATGGCAAACGGGTAGAAGTCGTGTATCAGCATGATGCCAACCTCTCAGGCTCTCTCGCCAGCGGTAGGAAGGGTCAAACCCTGGAGCATCCCGGCTCAGTGCCGCACCGTCAGCCACCCGAAATGCAGCGCCCACAGGAAGATGGCGGCGGTACCCAGGCCCGTCGGGATCGCCACAGGCAGATCGAAGATCTCGGGAATCGTCAGATGAATCGCCATGGCCTGGCGGGTCACCATGACCCCCCTGGACGCGAGAAACAGGCAGAGCACTCCCAAGAACGTGCTCACCCCCCTCCGCACGAGAGCCTCTGCGCGAGGCGGAAATCGGTCTACCACGAAGTCCACCCGAATATGACCATCGGCGGCTATGACGGCTCCTGCCCCGAAGAGGGAACCGAGGGCCACAAGCTCCAGGGGAAGCTGAAGGACCCACTCGCCAGTAGTCACCAGGAGGGCACGGGTGACGATGGTGTAGAGTGAGATGGCCAGGCTTCCGATGATGAGAAGGGCTGCGACCGCCAATTCAGCGTAGCCCATCCAGAGCGCGACGAGGTCGCCGCGCTTCACCCAGTCCCGCATCCGCTGTCCACCTCCGCCCCTCTCGTGGTCCGGCCCCCCTTGGCTCACAGAAGACCAGCAAGCAGGTCACCGTATTCCTTCTTCCACTCCTGCATCAGGGGCTGGATCGCCGCCCGGAAGGCTCCCAGGTCCGCGGCCGAGGGCTCGTAAAACTCGCCCCCCTTGGCTGACTTCACCGTCTGCACGAGTTCGGCATAGTTGGCCCAGATGTCCTTGTCAAACTCCGCCGTGGCCTCGTCCGCCAGACGCCGGATGAGCTGTTGGTCTTGCGCGGGGAGATGCTCCCACCACCCCTTGTTCGCCACCCACACGTATACGGATCGGCTGGGCGAGAGCGTCACCTTGGGGGCGACCTCGTAGAGCTTCTGACTCGCGAAGCTATTGAATGTGGTGTAGATGGCGTCGGACACACCCTGCTGGAGGGCAGTGTAAGTTTCCTCGATGGGAATATTCACCGTGGACGCGCCGAGCGAATTCCATGCTCGGGACAGCAACTCGTGGCCCGAGGACCGGATCTTGACTTCCCGGTAGTCCGCCGGGGTCTTGAGCAGGCCTCTGCGGCTGCCGATGATCATGGGGCCCTCGTCCCAAAGCCCGAGGAGCACCATGCCCCGGGCCTCCAGATCCCGTGCGAGCAGCTTCTGCTTTTCCTGTAAGAACCGGTGGAAGCTCTCCGGGTCCTTGAAGAGGAAGGGAATATCGAGGGCCTTGATGGCCTTGCTGAAGGTGATGAAATGGTCCTGAGGCTCGTTGGCCATTTCCACGTCGCCCACGGCAGCGGCCCCCACGGCCTCTCGAGCCCCGTAGAGTTGGGCCCCTGGATAGATCGTAATTTTGAAGCGGCCCTGGGTCTCCCGCTCAAGGCGCTCCGCGAACTTTTCCAGTGCAAGCACCCTGGGGTGCTTCGGCCCCATTGCCTGGGGGAACCGGATGTGGATGGTCTCCGCCCAGGCGATGCCCGCCAGCCCCAAGAGCAGTCCGGCGACTGCCCCGCTGGCGAGCAGGTGCCAGTACCCTGTCTGTGTCTTCCGGTTGAGCATCGTCACACCCTCCTTTCGTCGCGTGAGCCCGAGGCGGCCGATTCGCGGTCGAAGCGAACTCGCTCATAACTGCGAATGGCCGCACGACCAGTGTAAGGCGAAAGCGCTAGAAGCTAAGAAGAGCTTGGGGGCAAAGTCAAGGAGTTTTTTTCGGTATGACAGAGAAAATCGGTAGCCTATCCGGTTGGCCTCTGCAGGCAAGAGCCCGCGCGCGGCTGGCGGCCCCGGGGACGCCGATGCACTTCAAGGAAACGCTAGCCGGTGCGGCGGTCCGGGAAGAAGATCTTGCGCGGCACGTACACGTATCCATCCATGATCCGCCGGGCCGTCCCGGCGATGGCGGATCGGGTCAGCTCGAACTCGCCCGACGGTTTCCTGGAGACGGCGACGATGAACTCCCAGACGCCCGACGGGTGCCCCACGCGGACGACGCCGGCCACTTTCGCCCGCGGGCCCGTCACCGCGTGCACGACCGTGCCCGGGATCAGCGCGGCGGCGCTGACGCAGATTCCCCCCGTCACTGCATAGGCCTTGTGCATGACCGCCAGGGCTTTGGTCCTGGCAAGCAGGTCGCACTGGGCCGCCGCGATCCGCTCCCCGGTGATGGTCTCGTAGTCCTGCGGGGATGCCACGAAAGCGACCTTCGGCACCGCCGGGCTCACCCGCTCCGGGGCCGGCGCCAAGTTCATCATGACCGCCGCCTTCACCCGGATCTCCTCCATGACGGCGAGGATCTGTGGGTTGGTGATCGTGTCCTTCGGCAGCTCGCGTCCCGTGAGGCCGATGTCCACCGCGCGCACGAACACGGCGGGATTGGCGGCGTCGACCAGGCTGACCGTCAGGATGCGCCCGTCGTTCAACCGCAGCGTATCAACGACGTTCCCGGTGGGCAGGAGCTTCCCGGTCTTCGAGCCGCCGGAGTTCACGAAGTTCAGGACGATCTTGGCGCCGGTGCCGGGAACGCCGTGGATGGCGAAGTCTCCCTCCGTGACCGCCTTGCCGTCTTTCACCGGAACATCCGCCTCGATGATTCTCTGCGTGTTGGTATTGAAGATGCGCACCCGCGTGACCGGCTCGGTGACGGGAACAAGCCCTTCGTCCACGGCAAAGGGTCCGACCCCCTGGGAGATGTTCCCGCAGTTGCCTTCGTAATCAACCACGGCCTGGTCAATTCCGACATAGCCGACCGTGTAATCGATGTCGGCGTCCTCGCGCCGGGAGGGGGCGATGATGGCAACCTTGCTCGTCAGGGGATCCGCGCCTCCCAGGCCGTTGATCTGTCGGGGATCCGGACTCCCGAAGATGCTCAGGATGATCCGGTCCCGCAGGTCGGGGTCCTCCGGCAATTCACTGGCGAGCAGAAACACGCCCTTGCTGGTCCCGCCGCGAATGATGGCCGCCCGGATCCGTTCATGCTCACGCATCCACCGCGCCTCGCGATATGATGCTGCCTGTTTGGAAACCGCCCCCGTCCTTCGGCCCGCGTCCGGTCCGATTCTCCTCGCTCCCGGGGAATCTCCACAGGGGCGAAAGACGACTTGCGCAGAAGCGATAACAAGAAGCGGCTCACGGTGAAATGATATCACCTCGCGCCCAGGACTGGAAGACTTTCCGCAGCAAGGAACCAAGCGGTAATCCCGCTGGCGACTCCTCCTGCCTGAGTCCTCGTGGGGACCGCCGATTTCCTCGAGCGCCTGCTGGCCCAGGCGATCCCACAAGGGGCGATCGCCTCCTCAAAGAAGTCCAGCGGGGCGAGCAGCTGGCTGACGAGGAACGCGTGGTGGGCCCGAAACGCCCCCGCCAAGGCCAGGCGCAAGACGGGCAGCTTGGTTCGCAGACGGCCCCGGGCCAGCTCCGCGAGGACTTGGGGATCCGTGGTCCCCGCCACCAAAGCCTCCAGCATGGCGCGGGTGGACACGCCGAGGAGGGTGCTTGCCACTGCGCCCAACTTGACGCCGGCGTCCTCCAGCACCTTGTGGAGCCGGTTGGCCAGCCGGGCGCGGTCCTGGATGAGGCTCTTCCGATAGCGCGTGAGATCCCGGAACTCCCGGATGGGGGCGGGTGGGACGAAGCTCCCCCGCACCAGCCCGTGTTCCAGCAGCTGGGCCAGGCACGCGCAGTCCGCCACGTCCGTCTTTTGCCCCGGGACGTTCTTCATATGGGCGGCGTTCACTAGCAGGCAGGTGAAGTCGGCCTCGAGAACATAGAAGACTGGGTTCCAGTAGACCCCGGTGCTCTCCATCGCGACGTGCGTGACCCCGTGCGCGGCCAGCCAGTCTCGCAGAGCCAGGAGGTCGGGCGTCGTGGTGCCGAAGGTCTGCACGTGGGGGACCCGTCGCCCTTTGGGTCCCGGGACGCGGACACAGGCGGCGACGGTCGCCTTGTGGACATCCAGCCCGCAACAGCGCTCAATCAATTGCTCCATGGGGCACCTCCTCAGGGCCGTCCGGAGGAGGTCCTAAGTAACGAGTCTGCTCGACGGGCTCGCAGCCCAGTGCGGGATGCCGGAAGCTCCAGCGTCAAACTGTTTAGCGGCCTCAGGGGACACGACATGGTCGACGTCAGCCAGACGCACCCGCCGGAAGCATAGCTGATTTTCATGCGGCGCGGGTGAGCAAGCGCGCCCATGGGCAACTGTTTACTTGACAAGTGCCAAGTGATTGCTGACACCTCGATGTGCCAACTGATTGCCGACACCGACTGACATGTTGGAAACGACGGGGCCGCTCACCGAAGCGGATAGGGCAGCTCGGCGACCAGATCCGCCCCGAGCATCACGCGCAGCCGCTGCTGGGCCACATCGACGGTGGCGACGACGTACGCGTACTCGGCCTCGGGGGGAAGGGGGAACCGCTCGCCGAAGACATCGAGGCGTCGGTTGCTCCGGATGAACCGCACGAGGTGGTAACAGCCCGTCTCGGGCTTGGACAGGGGCACGCGAGGGGCAACCTCGCTCGTCGGGAATCGGAGCGGTTGCCCCACCCGCTGCAGGGCCGTGAGCGGCGTTTGGCCGCCGAGCTTGGTGTACCGGTACCGGCTGTTGTGTTGCTGCTCGAAGGCGAGATGAGCCGGCCGGAGCGCCGCGGCCTCGGGCACGTCGGTCCGCGCGAGGAACTTGGAGCGATAGTGGGCGTTGAACTTCTCCACCACGCCGTTGCGCCAGGGCTCCCGGAGCGGGATGAACCACGGCTCGATCCCCTGGCCCAGGCACAGGCGGATCAGGAGCCCCATGCCGCGGGGGTGGGCCGGACTCCCGTAGAAGACCATCTCGTTGTCCACCTGGACGTGCGCCGGGAGCCCCAGGCGGTGCCAGGTGGCCCAGAGCGCGTCCACCGTGGCCTGGCCGCCCGACTCGCGACCGGCTCCAGGGCACAGCGCGCTGGCGCCAGATCGACGGTGTTCAAGCTCCAGAAGCGGATGGGCCCCCGGAGGTAGCAGGGCCCGACGTAGTCCACCTGGTGGACTTGGTTGACGGTGTGCGCCACCAGCGCCGGATACGGCGTTCCTTTGGGCGTGTAGCGCCCGGTGCGCCGATGGGTCAACCCCTCGCGGGCCAGGATCCGGTTGATGGTCCGGACCGACGGGAGCGGGGCGACGCTCAACTCCTCCAGTTCCCAGCGGATGTTCTGCGCGCCGCAGAGCAAGCCGTGGCTGTACAGGGACAGCCGGACGAGGGAGACCGCTTCCACGACCTCGGCGGGGGTGAGCCAGGCCAAGTGGACCGGCCGATGCGACCGATCCTGCACCCAGGCGGGATCCCCGGTGCGGGCTCGGGTGAGCCACGTGTAGACCCAGTCCCGCGAGCGGCCCAGGGCCGCCGCCACTGTGGCGACCGGGCCGCCCGCTTCGACGCGCGCCACTGCCCATCGGCGTTCGTCCTCGGGATGCCGTTTCATCGGAGCCTCCTTTCGTGAGGCTCCATGATGGCAGGCTACCCACCTGCCGAAAGGCATTCCGTGGCGTTGACACGACTGTCAGCAATCTCATGGCACTTTTCGGTGTCAGCAATCACTTGGCACTTGTGAGGTAAGGACAAACATGAAGTCCCCGGGGAAACGGGGAACTCAATTGGAGAATGCGGAATGGGGAATGCGGAATTTTGCGGCGCAGACCGCCGCAACTTGAAATCGCAGATTGCGATCTCAACTTTGCGAACTCTTCACGGGAGAGCTGGAACATGGCCGGGCCGGCATTCCGCCCATCGACGCTGCCCTGCACACCCTGCGGCTCCCTCGCCGAGCAGCCCCCTGTCTGGTCCTGCAATCGTGCATTTGAAATGCTACTTACAGAGGAAGCAGTGCCGGTAGTCCCTCTTTGCGCTCTCTCCCCTTCTCGCTCTTGAGCCCAACCGTATCACGAAATAGGTTGCACTTGTGTACACAGTACGGTACACTTATGAAGCCATGTAGCCTCGCAAAAGGAAGGAGAAAACCCCGATGAAGTTCGTGACGATCCGGGAGTTGCGGAGCAAGACTGCCACCATCCGGAAGGACCTCGACCAGGAGCGGGAGATCGTCCTCACGGCCAATGGCCGGCCGTTCGCGGTAGTGACCCCTGTCGAGCCGGACTCCGTCGAGGAAGAGCTTCAGGCCATCCGCCGCGCTCGGGCCAAGGTCGCCGTGGAGCGGATTCGATCCCAGGCCAAGGCGAAAGGCCTGGACCGGCTGACCACGGACGAGATCGACGCCATCGTTGCCGAAGCGCGACGCGCGCGACGGGGCAGCCGGTGAGGGTCATCCTCGACACGAACGTCCTCGTCGCCGGACTGCTGAACCCGCCAGGACCATGCGGGCGCCTGGTTGATCTCGTGCTGGACGGCGTCGCACGCGTGTGCGTGGACCGGCGAATACTCCAGGAGTATGAGGAGGTTCTCCGGCGTCCCCGGTTCTCCTTCTCCCCTGCGACGGTCGCCGAGGTCCTTGACTATCTGCGGCTCTCAGCAGACCCCGTCGCCGCTCTTCCGCTCGCGGCGAATCTGCCCGATCCGGATGACCTCCCCTTCCTCGAAGTCGCCGCGGCGGCAGAGGCCGTGCTCGTCACGGGGAACCTGCGCCGTTACCCAAAGAAGGCTGCGGGTCATGTAGCGGTCGTGACCCCCGCAGGGTGTCTGAACCTGTTGCGAGGATCAAAGACAGGTACCGGACACCTCTAGCTCCGCAATTCTCCGAGATACACCATATCCGGTTCCGAGTTCGGTGAGCACGTAAGCTGGGCAGCGTCGGCCACCCCAACTTGAGGTCACAAATTGTGATCTCAAGTTATCGAACTCATCCGCTGTGAGTTGGAACATGAAGTCAGGCGGAAACCGCTCTGCATTCCGCTTGAGACTCTGAACCAGCACCTTTGTCGGGACGCCGTAGAGTTCTGCAAGATCCACATCGAGCATGACCTTCTCGCCGCGAATGAGCAAGATGGCTTGTTCGATGCGTTTGGTAGGTATCGCGCTTGCAGCCAAAACTCGTTTCGTCCTAGATGCCATACCCGAGCTCCTTCAGGTTCTCGCGGATCTACTAACTTTGGGGATATTGCAACTTTATTAATCTTTCCGTCTCCCGCGCCGGCCGGGGCGTGCACGGATCAGGATCAGAGCTGGCCGAAGAAGGCGAGGTACTCGGCCTTGAGGACGCGCTCCAAGAGGAGGAGCAGGATCGCCCCGGGGACCATGAGAACCAGGGCCGTCACCGAGGCGATCTGAAGCTCGTAGCCGATGCTGGCCGTGTACATGTACACCGGGAGCGTCGTGATGAAGGGGGCGCCGACCAGGAGCGTGCCCGTGAACTCGTCCATGGAATACAGGAATACCAGCAGCGCGCTGGCGAAGACCCCTGGCACCGCCAGGGGAAGACTGATGCTGACGAACGTCCGCGTGAGGGACGCCCCCAGGTTCATGGCCGCCTCTTCCAGGTGGCCGGGGATGGAGCGAAACACGGCCGTCATGGTCCACACGGCGAACACCAGCGCGCCCACCAGGTGGATCACCACCACGCCCGGCATCGTCCCGGCCAGGCCGAAGCGGTAAAACTCCCGCGTGGCAGTTGCAAACACGGGGAGCTGGGGAAAGGCCTGGGGGAGGAGAAACGCGAGCAGCACCAGGGTGCGTCCCGGAAAGTGGAAGCGGGCCAGGGCGTACCCCAGCGGCACCGAGAACAGGAGGGCCAGGACCGTCACGATCACGGCGATGAGGACGCCTCGCTGCAACGGAACCAGAAAGTCACCGGTGAGCATGCGGGACCAGTACTTGAGCCCCGCCACCTGCGGCAGGCTGCTGGGCCAATTCCAGCGCTCCGCCAGCGACCAGATGACCAGGCTGGACAGCGGCCCCAGGATCACGAAAAACGCGGCGGCCAGCGCCATGGTTCGCCCGGCTAGTCCCGCCAGGCTGCGCCGGACCGGTTTGCGAGGCTGTCTCCGTGTCCCGGGATGTCCGGTGGACATATCGTCGCCCCCGGAGGCACCCCTCCGGATGCTGGGCCGCGACGGCACGCGGGCAGTGCCCGCATGGGGCGGTCTTGCTCCGGCGTCGCCACCCCCACCCGGCCTTTCGGCCGGGTACCCGCGGGGTGCGCCGCGCCGTGGAAGGAAACTCAACCGTGTACCCGCAGCTTTAATTGCCACGGCGACCGGACCCGCCGCCCACCGCACGGCCCAGCGCTTCGGGATGCCCCCGGGGGCTTCCGCGCCCGCTGGGAATGTCGAACGCCACGGACTAGCGGGTGAGATTCCGGACATAGACCAGGGCCGCTCCCGAGGCCAGCAGGTACGACACGACGCCCAAGGCGCTGGCCGTGCCGTAGTCGCCGTGCTGGCCGAACCGATAGTACACGTCGATCATCAGCATCTGTGGGCCGCTCCCCCGCCCCATCATCAAGGGGATCGAGAACGACGCCAGCATCGAGGCGAAGACCAGGATGCAGGCCACCGCAATGGAAGGAGCGGCCATGGGAACCAGGATGTCCTTCGTCTGGCGCAGGATGCCGGCCCCGAAGTTCCGGGCCGCCTCCAGATAGGTCTCGTCCACGGCCCGGAACGCCCCGAGGAACAGCAGGGCCGCCAGGGCCAGGTGCTTCCAGGCGAGGGCCAGGGCTAACCCCACCCAGGAAGACGACAGGGACGGCGGCTGATCCGGGTTGAGGATCCCGAGGGGGAGGAGGAGCCCGTTCAGCGTCCCGTGGGGCGCCAGGAATACCCGCATGGCGTGGCCGACGACCACGAACGGGACGAAGAGCGGAACCTTCAGCAGGAACTCCACCGGCGCGAACGCCCGAACCCTGAGATACCCGCACAGCGGCACGCCGACCACCAGGGTGAATCCGAGGCCGGCCAACGCCACGCCCAGCGTGAAGGCGACATCCTGCCGGTAGAGGCGGTACACCAGCGCGTAGTTCGCCAGAGACGCGACGCCCTCGCGGACGAAGCTCGTTCCCACCGAGGCGGCGAATGGATACAGAAAGGCAAAGCCCAAAACCGCGAGGGCGGGCACGCACAGCAGGACCCATAGCAGGCGCTCCCAACCCCCGAGGCCATGGGTCCCGCCCCTGGATGCCATTAGCCGGTCAACCTCTTGTATGCGAGTTGTGAAAAGTCGCCCCGCTCATCGTGGGCAGAGCGGGACCATTTGAAAACCGACAACCGACAACCGGCCAACTCATGTCGAAAGATGGCCGGTTGTCAGTCGTCGCTATTTCATTGGAAACCGCGCACGCTCTCAGCGCACGATCTCTTCGTAGGCCAGCAGGATGGCGTTGAAGTAGTCGCCGATCGGCATCTGCCGCGAGTACTTCGCCAGATCGTCGGGCGTCACGTCCTTGAACAGCAGCTCCTTGGCCTTGGCGGACAGGAGCGGGAGGACCCGCGCGGGGTCCACCCCCGGGTACCACCCGAATCGCTCCACGATCACCCTGGCCTGCACCTCGGGCTGGGAGACATAGTCGATGTACCGCGCCGCCCAGTCCCGGTTGGCCGCCTCGCGGGGAACAACCATGTAGATCGGGTAGATGGGCAACCCCGGGCTGATCAGGACCGGCGTGATGGCGAGATCCATCCGCCCGTCGTTCTTCCAGGCCACGAGCTGATCGATCCAGACGGCGCCCATCCAGATCTCGCCGCGGTTCAGGGCGTCCAGCGTGCCGGCGTTGCCCGAGGTGATGACTACGTTGTTATTGAAGTCCCGCAGCTCCTCCAGCGCCTTCCGCCACAAAGGCTCCTTGCCCTTGTCGAACGGGCCCTGGGTGAAGGCCTGGTACTGCCCGGTCTTCCAGTAGACCCAGCCCACGGTGAAGCCCTGGCCGCTCACCCCGCCCTTGATCCCGTTGTAGCCGAACTTCTTCGGGTTGGCGCTCACCCAGGATACGAGTTCTTCGAAGCTCTTGGGAGGCTTGCTGACATACTTGGGGTTGTACGCGATGGCGATCTGGTTGTGGAACATGGGCACGACGTAGCCATCCACCTCGACGCCGAAGGCCCGCTTGGTCTCGGGGCCCGTGATGAGCCTGGCGGCCTGGATGCCCGGGACGTACTTGTACAGGAGGCCTTCGTTGACCATCTGGGACGCCATGATCATGCTGACCAGGGACACGTCGATGTCCCAGTTCTTCCGCCCGGCGTCCTGCTGGGCCTTGATCTTGGTGTAGATCGCCCGGCTGGCCGCCTCGCCGGTCCCCGTCCCGACCACGTTGAAATCCACGTTCGGATTCTTCTCTTTGAACCCCGGGGTCAGGAGGGTCTTGTGCACGTCCACCACGTTGACGTCCGCCCCGATGGCCACGTTGAGGGTGACCCGCTCCCCCGCCCACGCCGACGCGGAGAGCGCCATTGCCACGAGCAGAACCAAGCCGCCCACCCACGACTTCAACCTCATGACGCACCTCCTTGGACAATCACGCCACAGGGCGCCACCGCCGAGGATTTCACGCCGTCGGCGCGACGCGTGCCACATTCTCAGCCGTACACCTGAACTTTCTCGGCGGGAAGCACCAGCCGGACCGGGCCGGCCGGCCGCTGCTCCGGGCTGTCGGCCATCACCACTACATCACCCAGCCGGATGTAGTGCCGGTAATGGGCGCCGAGAAACAGGCTCTCTTCGAGGACTCCGTTCAGGGCTACCGTGCCCGCGCGGGGCGGGGCCGATGGCTCTTGCATCTGGATGTCCGAGGCGCGGAAGATGACCGCGACCCTCCCCCGGGCCGCCCCCGCGTACGGGATGGCTTGACCTGCTACAACGAGCTTTCCGTCGGCGGCCTCGCCCTCCAGTTGGTTGCTGACTCCGAGGAACTCTGCAACAAAGGCGGTCGTGGGTTTCAGGTAGATCTCCTGGGGCGTGCCCGTCTGGACGATCGTCCCCTGGTCCATCAAGACTACCGTGTCCGCCAGGGCCAGGGCTTCTTCCTGGTCGTGGGTCACGTAAATGGCGGTGATCCCCACCTGCTTCTGCAGCCGACGGAGCTCCCCGCGGAGCCGCTGGCGCACCTTGGCATCCAGGTTCGAGAGAGGCTCGTCCATGAGGAGCACCTTGGGCTCCACGACCAGGGCGCGCGCCAGGGCGACCCGTTGCTGCTGCCCGCCGCTCAACGCAGAGGGCTTGCGCGACTCCACGTCGGCCAGGTTCCCGATCTCGACCAGCGCCAGGACCTTCAGCACCCGCCGCCGGATCTCGGTTGCCGGCACTTTCTGCAGGCGCAGGCCGTAGGCCACGTTCTCGAAGATAGTCATGTGAGGCCAGAGGGCGTAGTTCTGGAAGACCATGGCGGTCCCGCGCCGCTGCGGGGGCAGGCCTGTCACCTCCTCGCCGTCGAAGAGGATGCGCCCCGCGTCCACCTCGATGAAGCCGGCGATGCTTCTGAGGAGCGTGGTCTTGCCGCACCCGCTGGGGCCCAGGATGGCGGTGAGCCTTCCGCTCTTGAAACCGAGGCACACTCCCTTCAGGGCCTCGACCTCCCCGTACGTCTTGCGGACGTTTTCGACCTGGACTTCGACCATGGCACCTCGCCTAGCTCATGGCTCGTGGCTGATGGCTCATGGTCCCTGCTACCTGCCATGAGCGATGAGCCATGAGCCATCGTGTCAGATGCGCCCGAACATCGAGAGATACTCCGACTTCATGTAGCGTTCCAGCAAAACCAGCAGCACGATCCCCGGCACCATCAGTATGAGCGCGCTGATCGAGGCAACCTGCAGCTCGTATCCCACCGAGGTCCGGTACATGAAAACCGGCAAGGTCAGGATGAACGGGCTGCCGACGAGGAGTGTCCCGGTGAACTCGTCCAGCGAGTACAGGAATACCAGGAGCGTGCTGGCGAAAATGCCGGGGGTGGCCAGGGGGAGCGCCACGGAGAAAAAGCTCTTGAGCCGGGAGGCCCCCAGGTTGATGGCCGCCTCTTCCAGCGTCTCCGGGACCGACTTGAAGACCGCCGTCATGGTCCAGACGGCGAAGACCAACGCTCCCACCATGTGGATCAGGACGACCCCCCAGAACTTCCCCCCCTGGTTGACCCGGTACAGCAGGGTCGTGGAATTCACGAACACGGGCAACTGGGGGAAGGCCTGGGGCAGCAGGAAGATCATGAGGATCACCGGCTTGAAGGGAATCGGAGTGCGTGCCAGGAGGTACGCCAGGGGTACCGTGATCACGAGCGTCAGGACCGTCACCACCACTGCGATCAGGAAGCCGTCCTTCAGCGCCCGCAGCATGTCTCCCTGGAGGACCTTGGACCAGTAGAACAGGCCGACCTGCTGCGGGAACAGGTGAGGCCAGTACCACTTCTCCGCAAAGGACCAGATGACCAGGCTAGACAGCGGTCCGAAAATGATGGCCGCCGCCAACACGCTCCCCGCCATCCGAAGCGTCCACCGACCCATCAGGACACCATTGCGAGTTTCGAAATTCGAATTTCGAATTGCGGCTTGCGGATCTTCACATCCGACATTCGAAATTCGACATTCGAAATTGTCATCACGTTTCCTTCTGCGTGATGGTCCGCAGGTAGTAGCCGGCCACAGCCATGGCCATCAGATACGACACCACCCCCAGTGCGTTGGCCGTCCCGTAGTCCCCCTGATAGTTGATGCGGTAGTACACGTCGATCATCACCATCTGCGGCGGCTCGCCACTGCCGATCATCAAGGGGACGGAAAAAGAGGCCAGCATGGAGGTGAACATGAAAGCGCTGGCCACGGCCAGCGAGGCCGCCGACATGGGCAGCAGGATGTCCTTGATCTGCCGGAAGCTGGACGCCCCGAAGTTTCGCGCCGCCTCCAGGTACGTCTCGTCCACGGACCGGTAGGCCCCCAGCACAAGGAGAACCGCCAACGCCAGGTTCTTCCAGATCAGGGAGACCGCGATGCCCATCCATCCAAAGGCGATTGAGGGCGGATCGTTGATGTTGATTATGCCGATCTGGCTGAGGACGGCATTCAGCGTTCCCTTCGGAGCCAGGAGGACCCGCATGGCGTGCCCGACCACCACGAAGGGAATGAACAGCGGAATCTTGAACAGGAATTCGACCGGCCGGTTGATATGAATCCGCAGGTAGCCGCAGAGGAACACGGCGACGCCCAGGACCGCCACCAGGCTGAACAACGCGATCCAGAGGGTGTAGAGGACGTCGTAGCGGTAGAGACGCCAGACCAGGTAATAATTCCGGAGGGTCCAGTGGTCCTGGCGCAGGAGGCTGAGGTGCGCGGACGAGAGGAACGGAATGAAGAAGAGCCAGATGACAATGGCCAGCGGCGGAAGCGCGATGACTAGGGCGGCAATGCGCAGCGAAGGTCGCATAATGATGGGGCGAGGGAGCCCAGCCCCCTCGCCCCCTTTCCGTGGTCTCGGTTATCTCAGTTCTCTTCGTAAGCGGTCAGCAGGTCCTTGAAGTACTCCTGCTGTGGGAAGACCAAGCCGTATTTTTCCAGGACATCCGACGGCAAATCCCGGAAGATCATTTCCTTGGCTTTGGCCGACGCCTCGGCAAACACGTACTTGGCATCAATGCCGGGCAGCCAGCCCATCCGTTCCACGATGACCTTCGCCTGCTGCTCCGGCGAGGTGATGAACTCCACAAATCTCTTGGCCATCTCGTAGTTGGCGGCCTTCTTCGTCACGACCAGGTACATCGGCTGGCCGGGCAGGCCGGGCGCGATCAGCTTCATCTTGATCTTGGGGTCCATGCGGCCCTCGTTCTTCATGTTGATCAGCATGTCCACCCAGACGGGCCCCATGGCAATCTCGCCCCGGTTCAACTTGTCCAGGGTGTCGTTGTTCCCCGTGGTCATGGTGACCGGCAGGCCCTTCAACTCTTTGAACGCCGCGGGCCAGGCCCCCTCCGCCCCCTGCTCATAGGATCCTTTGGCGTACTGGTCGTACTTCCCCGACTTCCAGTAGGCCCAGCCGGTGACGAAGCCGGTGCCGCTCATGCCGCCCTTGACCCCGTTGTAGCCGAACTTCCGGGGGTTCGCCTTGATCCACGTCACCAGCTCTTCAAACGTGCTCGGCGGACTCTTCACCATGTCCGGGTTGTACGCCAGGACCACCTGGCTCTGGAACATGGGCATGACGTAGCCTTCCACGTTGAAGCCCAAGGAGTTCCGGCCGTTCGCGGCCGTCATCATCTTGTAGGTGCTGATCTCCAGGGCGTACTTGGCCAGGAGGTCGTTCTGGATCATTTCCGGCATGATGCTCTGGTGGACGATGGCCACGTCGATGTCGTACTTGGCGACGTTGGCATCCTTCTCACTCTTCAGCTTCTGGAAGATGACCCGGCTCCCGGGGTCGCCCGGCCCGCTGCCGACCGCGTTGATCTCCACGTTCGGAAACTTCTGCGAGAACGCCGGGCCGAAGACGTTCTTCTGCAGCTCATGCATGTTGGTGTCGCCGGCCGTGACGACGTTCAAGACGATCTTCTCGCCCGCCGACGCAGGGCCGGCCAGCCCCCACATCAGGATTGCCAATACCCCTCCCCCCAAAAGCATCCACGATCTGAGATGGGTTCGAACGGCTTTCATGGGTGCGCTCCCTCCTACGTCCCTGTTCGTTGGATTTCGGCTCGGGTCCCTCTCCTGCAGGGCCGGTCGTCAGGCCGCGGACGGCGGGGACATTCGCCACGAGGACGACTCTTTCACGTGTTTGTGACGCGTTGACGACACCACGGTGACAGGACACTCCTTGACTACCCGATCTCGCCGGAACTCTATCCCCGCCTGCCTTTGAGTGTCAATACCTTTCCCCAAAGGACGACTCGACCCGGGGTGAAAAAGTGAGCAAAGACTGCCGGGTGCGCCCATTGCATGGGCACGCTCTCGCCCGCGTCCCCCGAGCCTCGGAGCACCAGATGCGATAACCCCCGATGATGCTTGCGCCCGGGGCGCCCGGAGCCGATGATACCACCATGGCACAGAAGCTGCTTTCTCCTTAATGCGCATGCCCAGGATGTGTTTTCTCGGGGAGGGCTTGGTGTCCTCATTTCCGTTTCGGTCTGTGGTGCAGGATGGTCTCGACAGCCGCCTCTGATCCCGCATCCCCCGGCACACCAGACACCAGAGCTGTGTCGAACGGGAGCGAGCGCCAGCTGCCAAACCGCCGCGTTCTGGAACTTTCCACCCTGTACGAAATCAGCAAGATCCTGGGATCCTCCCTGGACCTGGAGCGGAGCCTGACCGGCATCCTGCGGATCCTGAATTCATTCATGGGGATGCGGAAAGGCACGATCCTCCTCTACGACGCCCAGACCAAAGAGCTGTGCATCCGCCTCGCTCTCGGCATGACCCCCGAGGAGATCGCCCGGGGGAAATACCAGGTGGGCGAGGGGATCCTGGGCAAGGTCATGCAGCACGGCCTGCCCATGGTGATCCCCGACATCGGGCAGGAGCCAGAGTTCGTGGATCGGACCCGGTCGCGCGGAGATCTCACTCAGCCCGTCGGTTTCATCGCCGTCCCCATCAAGGTCAGCGGGGAGACCCTGGGTGTCCTGAGCGTGGATCGCCTGTTCGCGGAAGAGGTCTCATTCGAGGAGGACGTCCGCGTCCTAACCATTGTGGCCTCCCTGATCGGGCAGGCCGTCAACCTCCAGCAGCATGTGATGCGCGAGCGCGAGGGTCTTCTCGAGCAAACCCGGAGCCTCCAGCAGGCGTTGCGCACGCGCTATCGGTTGGACAACATCGTGGGGCAAAGCAAGTGGATGCGCGAGATCTACGAGGCGGTGGAGCAGGTGTCCCAGACGCGGGCCACAGTCCTCATCCGGGGGGGAAGCGGCACCGGAAAAGAGCTCATCGCCCGCGCCATCCACTTCAATTCGCCCCGTGCCGCCGGCGTTTTCGTGAGACTCAATTGCGCTGCCCTGCCCCAGAGCCTGCTGGAGAGCGAGCTGTTCGGTCACGAGAAGGGGGCATTCACCGGGGCCATCGCCGCCAAGAAGGGACGCTTCGAACTCGCGGACGGGGGGAGCCTATTTCTGGACGAGATCGGCGACATGCCCATGCCCGTCCAGGTGAAGCTCCTGCGCGTGCTGCAGGAGCGCTGTTTCGAGCGCGTCGGCGGCACCCGAACCATCACGGTGGACGTAAGGATCATCGCTGCGACCCACAAGGATCTGGAGGCGGCGATCACCCGCGGCGAATTCCGCGAGGATCTCTACTACCGGCTGAACGTGGTCCCCATCCTGCTCCCTCCACTCCGCGAGCGGAGGGAGGACATCCCGCTCTTGATCGAGCACTTCCTGGCCAAGCACAACCGGGAGAATAACCGGAAGGTGCGGATCACCGGCCGGGTCCTGCAGACCATGCTGAACTATGACTGGCCGGGAAACGTCCGCGAGCTGGAGAATTGCGTCGAGCGCATGGTCATCATGACGCGCCGACGATTGGTGCTTCCCGAGGATCTTCCCCTCCCCGTCGAGACAGCTTCCGACGAGCCGGAGGAAGCGCAACGACGGCCGGCCCCGGCGCGCGGGCGCGCCCCCGTCAACGGACCGGCGGCGGCCAGCTTTTCCAACCTCCGGGACCTGGAGCGGCAGCAAGTCATCCAGGCGCTGGCCCAGGCCAACGGCGTCCAGGCGAGGGCCGCAGCCCTCCTCGGGATTACGCCCCGCCAGCTTGGCTACCGGATACGAAAGTACGGTATCGTCCGGGCATTCAGGATGGCAAACGAGGCGCGCGCCCTGGAGGTGTAATCGTTTCGATCCTTCTGCCCTTCTGTTAACCTTCCCCGTTCTCCACCCTGAAGCCTTCACTCATCATGAAAATGCCGACCTCCTGCCCGATGCAGCAGGATCTGCTGCCGGCGGTGGCCCCAGGGAGTTGGACAGCAAACCAGGCGCGGTAAGTGAAGCTCTGCTCGAGTCACGTTACGCCGCCTCAAGCTGAGGCCGCAAGGCAAAGTAAACCATATCCGGGGTCTGCCCG
>Ga0181527_1001715_pt1 | contig 21953 bp, 18 predicted proteins | sample PEATcosm2014_Bin_30_FD_119762 | JGI IMG/M metagenome (GOLD analysis project Ga0181527, IMG submission 119762) | Peatland microbial communities from MTU Mesocosm Facility, Houghton, MI, USA - PEATcosm2014_Bin06_60_metaG | ecosystem: Environmental > Terrestrial > Soil > Wetlands > Peat | place...
ACAAGCATCTAAAAAAGTAGCTCCTAAAGTTGCCCCTAAAAAACAGCAACCACCAAAAAGGCAACAGCCGGCTAAGAAACAGCAAGGTAAGGTTTTAAGCGATAGCGAAAAAGCATTGCTTGCAAAGGCTCAATGGCTTGCAGGGTTAGTGAAGAAGGATCTTTCCAATAAATCGGTTGTGGTAAATTTTGAATGTGTTGATGCAGAAAATGTGGCTGGGTTCGGTGCAGCATATGCACAGATAAATTATACAGGCCCGAATAAAATTGTTTTTGGTGCGAAGGTAAAGGATTTTCCCCTGTATAAGCAGCCTTTTTATATATTGCATGAATTAGCCCATGTATATGATCCGGTTCTAAGGAATAATGGAGGTATTATGCAATCATTTGATGATTACCCACACCTTAAGAAATATATAAAAGCCTACAATAATAAGATTAAAAGTATGATCCCTTGCGAATGGCATGCGGATTGGCAAGCGATTCAATGGATGAAAAAATATACGCCAGAAAGAGCGCAAGAATTGCGTGATTACTATAATTCTTTTGTTGCTGCCGGAATACAGTATAGTCACTTTCCACAGTATGCACCTTATGAACTTATGGCTCAATGGCTTTCGTAAAATATGAATTTAAAAGAAGTAAAAGAAACTCCTCATTTAGGGGAATTAACAAGGGAATTGTTATGAATACATTTTTAAGAAATGCATTGGTTATATGCACATTAGTAGCGGGAACTATGTCAATGGTGAATGCCGCAAAAAAACAGCCACAACGTCGTGCTGTAGCGATGGCAAAAAAGGGCGCGCAATTGAAACGCAAGCATGCGTTATACACCGGCAGAACATACCGTGGCTGTCAGCGAGAGGCTAATAGACCAAAAAGATCTTCTGCTCAAAAAGAGTGCACCACAAAAGGTTGCAATCAAAAGAAATAAGCGATTTGTTTGAACATATTAAAAATATTTATGTGAGATTATTATGAACACGATAAAAAATCGTTATATCGCGATCCTTATGGGATCAATCATGGCAACAGGGTTGCAGGGCATGTCGCCTGAAGCGACGCCAAAGCATCTTGAATGCATAACATCTCATTTCGATACACAGACTGCAACTATGTATCGAAATAATGCGATCGCATTGCGTGATATGGTTTTTGATAAGTATAAACGCGGGGTGTTATCAAGTGTTGGTGGTCTTCACGCGGAAGTAGAATCTATAGCATTTGAAATGCTAGATAAGAAAAATCCCAATATATATATTAATTATCCCTCGGATGATGCTGTAAAAAGTGAATGCAACGATGAGGAACGGCAGAAAAAGCTTATAGCTTTTCATAAAGCGGTTCGCCGTTGGGATGCGCAGAGATCTATTAATTTCGGGTGTTTAGCCCTTACAACGATAATCGATAATGAGATTGACCCTATGGGAAAAAATCCTGATATATATGTAAGTAGTTCTTGTGTAAGTAAGCTATGTGCCATCGAGTTTAGTCATGTTATTTTGCATGAGTTAGCGCATGCATTGGATGCAAATCAAAGAAAGCCTGCGCATGAGAAAGATTATTCATGGCTTGAGGAAGATGTAAAAGATTATCCAGTTGAACGGGTAGATCGTGAGGGGGTAGATCGTGAGGAATGGCATGCAGAAAAGCAGTCGATAGCATGGTTGAAAGAATATAGACCAGATGACGTGCAGGAATTAAAAAAATTCTATGAAGATAAGGTGGTGCGTGGTGAAATGAGGTCTTGTTCGCCAGCGTATCCGCCCTATTCAGTCCTAGCTGCATGGCTGCGCGATCCAAAAGTATAATTTCAAAAAATGAGAAAAACTAAAAAGGGCCCCGATTTGTTCGAGGCCCTTTTTAGTTTTTCACCATTAATGTTCTATAATGAAGGCGCCTACGGCATAATGATCCGATTGATTGTTGTAATTTGGTAATGGGTTATTAATGTCAGGCTTTGTTTCACTAAATCCAAGAGTAGGTTGAATGCATGAAAATTGATCTTTTCTGACAATTAAATAATCTTCCTCGTCAACAGCAAATTTGCCTATTTTAGCATGTTGAGCAGACACCATTCGCTTTTTTATAGTGGTTGGTCCTACCGATGTGCCAACAAGATTTAGTTTTTCCAGAAGATCCCTAAACATCTGAACATCATTTATTGTTTTAGTGTTTGCATCTATACCAATGATGAGTTTTATTTCTTCATTCTTCAGCAGTGATAGTTCACCTAGTTTTTTTACAATTTCCCTAATTTGGTATCTTCCATCTTCAGATTTGGTTGAATGTCCATGTCCAGCGGCTAACAGGAACAGTTGATTTGTAGATTTCTGTCTTGCGAGGACTAATGTTAAGCGACCTTCCGTATATCCGTCATAGTTATCAACGGGAACTATTTCATAATCCGGCTGCCAAAAATCAGATCTCAGAAAAATTAGTGTGCCATCTTTGAAATTTTGTTTATCAATTGGTAGGAAAAGTTGGTTTTCTAATAGTGCCAGAGGAACATACTTATCGCTTTCTTGTGTAAATAACACTTTTGAATCAGCTTCAATTAATCTTGTCTTTAAGATTTGTGCTCGTGCTATCGGGTTGCCGAGTGTACGAGTAAATGTGCTTTTTACTTGATTTACCTGCTCAATGAGCCCGGGGTGTTGTGAGATGAGGTTAAGATTTAGAGATTGATAAAGCCAATAAAAAAAGACTTGGCCTGCAGGGGTACAAAATACATATAATTCTTGATTGCTCGTTGCATCATTAAAAAAGTTTTTTAAGAAATTTGTATCTAAATTATCTATTGCCTTTCGGAGTGATTCTTCCGATTTTGTGAGATTGAATACCTCATGGGTAAAAACGGCATTCATGAGATTTTCTTGTAATGAGATGCTGTTTTTTCCTTGTAATTTTTCAGAAGATCCCAAAATTGGCATATTGAAATCGGAGTTTCCTCTAGCAGCATTATCTCTTAGAATTTTATCTAATGCTAAAAGATTAGGAGGGTTATTTCTTAAAAAATTGAATACATTTTGGTCTCCATATTTGATGACAAAATGCAGGATGTCAACTAAATTTTTTTGACTAAAACCAGATATAGTTTTTTGTTTACTCATTAAGAGTTCAATTAACGATGGCGTGACTAATTCTGATAAGGTTGGACCATGATTCAGGTCTTCTTGAATCGCCTTTGTCACGAGAGTATTTTGATAACTTATTATATCTTGCTGGGTGCCTTCGTTGCTCATGAGTTGTTCGACTTGAATGTTGGTAAGATTTTTTGCAAGTGCAGCTTTCGACACTACCAAATCAAAAACTTGTTGTCGTATATGATTGATTTCAGGTCCGTAATCTCCATCAAATTCAAAAGGATCATCAAATATACCCAATATGTTAGCGGTATGTACTACGAAGCCAAGGGGTTGATTTGAAGTAATAGAAGACTGATCTAAGCTTGATTCTCGAAATCCTTCCAGAGAAAAGGATACTGTAGAGCTGATAAATATCATTAGGGGGTATAATTTACTGTTCATGTATTCCACGCAATAATTTTTTAACTACACAATGGAGATCGATATTGATCTCATTGTAAGATCTGAATAGATTTGAAGAGATAGATATTAAAAGGGCCTCAATTCTCCGCGCATCGGAAGAGTTGAGGCCCCTTTTTGTTTAGTTCATTCGTGCTTTTTTATTTGGTTTCCAGCGCTTGAGCAACTCTTCAAAAAGAAGTTGTTGCGCATTTGCATTGGGATTTTTACTCATTTTGGTAGTGGCTTTTTCCAAACTTGAACGCACTGTTGCTGTATCGCAGACGGTTGAATCAATATGCTCCAGTGCGGGCATAAGATTTTTCTCGTGTGCTTTAAGCATCGCCTGTTCATTGATGGTTTCAGTCAGAAGTTCTTCAAGAAGACCAAAGAAATCAACAATCGAATCTTGCATTTCTTCAGCGACATGCATATCTGCATCGGTGTAATGTATGCGTTCTCGCAGCCCGGCAGCAAGCGCTTTGCCCACAAGTTGTTTAAGCTCATGGGAGCCATGCTCCACGATCCACTCTAAAAGATGTAACAGTTCATATGAGATCACGAACTGATTGTTAATCGGTTTCATCATGTCGTCTTTCATAGTGCATCCCTTCCATTCATAGTGAACCTTACATTAATACCCGTCCGACTGAGGGCATTATTTTGCAGCTTTGCACGTTTCATAATCAAATTAAAATAGTTTTGGTTAGTTCGTGGTTCGATCCGCGCGTGCCGCGCTACTCACCATGAACGGTATAATTCATTAACTTCCATTGGTTACTTTTAAATGGGGTAAATTCCGCTCATCCAGAGTAGCGCGCCCTTCGTTTAACTCAGGAGTGCGTATCGAAGGATTATTCTTCATCGTATTCAATATCCCAGTTGTCAGCATCGATGATCTCAGGATCTTCTTGTTTGGGATGAGGTATAATGCTGCTGAGTTGTTCGTTGACCTGTGAGTTACTCTTGAGCGTCATTAATTTTTTCATCGTGCTACGGGCTTCTACTTTCGATATTTCAGCCTGTTGGCTTAGTTCATCATGCGTCTCATCAAACACCTTATTCATATCTTTTTGCATCTTTTTTATCTGTTTTTTAAGCTTGAGAATCATCTCAACGCCAGCCAAATTGATGCCTAATTTATGGGTCAGATAAATGATTTCTTCCAACCGATTCACATCTTCTTCAGAAAAGAGGCGCGTATTGCCTTCAGATCGCTTAGGAGTTATAAGTCCTTCTTTTTCATAGAGGCGAATTGTTTGTTGATGAACAGAGAACATTTCAGCTACCGCAGATATCGAAAAAAAGCCTTTTTTTCTTTGCATAACAGCCATACTAATTACCGATTAATAACATTATTTCACTACTCTACCTTTATAGATTCTACCACAGGATGAAAGATAAATCATGTAGTTTGTGTTATAGAATCATAAAAAGGCTTTTGGAGCCAAAAATATTGTAGCCACCTATCTTCAGGTAATTGCCAAGATAATTGTTACTATATGTAAACTTACAGGGTTGAAAGTGAAGCTTTTACTGGTATAAGTTGACAAAATGGTCATTTTTTTACCACTATTGTACCCAAAGCTATGCTGGTCGGATTCAGGTTTTTCATCGGGACCGAATGACATAGCAGTGAGGAGATACGAACAATACCACTCTAAAAGGAGAGTCTTATGAAAACAGCAATATTTCCCGTTAATCTCGTTCTTTCTACGGTGGTAGCGCTTTTGAGTGTTCTACCGTGCTCTCTAGAGGGTTTTTTGGGCCCCCAAACCCTTGTTTTGCCCCGCTCGCAAAGCGTCAATGCTGCGCGAGATTTAGTGGGTTGGCAGCAGCAACTGCATCGCCCGAGTGATGGCAACAATTACTGGGTATTTGCCTTTACTCCTGAATATACCCATACCTTTGATAGCCGACATATTACTGAACAGCTTTTTGGGACCTGTCATTTTAACGTCACCGGTAGTGCCGTTCCTAATCGTAAATCATATGATTTACTTGCCGACTATTTTGCGCTTCCTCGTGATTTTGAGAGTGAACTTTGTGTACATCCTTTTATTTCTCAATTTATTGCTGATTTTAACTTTTATGTGGGCCTTGATCGCATATGTGATGGGCTCTTTTTCTTGATCCATTTTCCGGTGGTGCATACCAAATGGGATATTCAATTTGGTGAGAAGATATGGGTTCCGGGGACGGCTTTTGATCCGGCCGGTTATTTTAGTGCGGAGCGGATTGAGCGTAAAAATCTTTTACGCAATATGCGAGAGTATTTGTTAGGAACCCGTCCGGTTGGTGATATGGAAGAGCCGTTGGCGTATCAAAAAGTATTTGGATTAACAGGACGCGATGAAGCAAATCGTCTTGCAGAAGTTCAGTTTGCACTCGGATATGATTTTGCACGAAGCGATGCATATCATTTTGGTATCGAGGCTCGTGCATATGCTCCTGCGGGCAATCGGCCCAATGCGCTTTATTTATTTGATGCAATTGTAGGTAATGGTCATCACTGGGAATTAGGAGCTGGGCTAACGAGTCATTATCGCATTTGGGATGATGGGTGCCATGCAATTTTGGTATACCTTGATGCCAATATTACTCATTTATTTTCAGCGGGATCAAAACGTGCTTTTAATTTAAAAAATAGATGTCGCGGCAGTCGATACATGCTGCTTGAAGAAATTGCTCCCGGTTCGCTCAATTTATTTGCGGATGGTGAACCAGCAACAGATCAATATGTAGGGCGTTTATTGCCGGCAGTGAATGTTACCACTGCATGCGTTGACACGTATTTTAATGTGCAAGCTGATATTGCGTTAAAATTGGCATTCTGTCGCAACAATTTTTGTTTCGATCTAGGATATAACTTCTGGGGTCGTTCGCATGAAAAGATTGACTGCCCTCCTTTCTTGCCACCCAATCGATATGCGTTAAAAGGAGATGCGCAAGTGTATGGATTTAGTGGGCAGAGCTCTTATTATGGATATAGCTCTTATTTAGATGCGATACCGTTGAGTGCGACACAGAACGAGGCGACTATTTTTGCAGGGCAAGGTGCGGGAAATTTTGTTCCAGGTATGGAATTTGCCAATGAAAATGCGGATAACAAGGCGTACGCATTTGGGCCTATAAGTGGTGATATTTTGGTGCAATTAGATGATGGTGATTCGGCGGCTCTTTATATTCCACAAGAGCCGGTTTACACTTCGCAGCCATCGATCTTTTTAACCGATGATGATATTGATGTTGAGTCTGGCTTGGTACCAACATCAATCACGAATAAAATGTTTATGCATTTCGGATACACCTGGTATTCAACGGTATGCAATCCATTTCTTGGCGCTGGTTGCGAGATTGAATGGGCAGATGGATATCGCCATCGCGGCGGCATTGCGCAGTGGGGTATCTGGTGGAAGTTGGGATTAGCATATTAAGAAAAGCGTTCAATCACGCCATAGCGCTTGCGCGACGGCGGATGGTGGAAGTTGGGATTAGCATATTAAGGAAGAACATACATTTTAAGAGCGTCGGTGAATGAGGTAGAGAATCATGAAGCAAGCATCAGTAATTATACAGAGCTTAATGTGCGCAGCGCTCGTATGCAATGCGCAGATAGAAGCATTTAATCTTGGAAAAACAATGTATGTGCCGCGCTCACAAAGTGTGAATGCGGCGCGTGAATTAGTGGGTTGGTATGAAGGCATTAATCGGTATGATGTGGGAGATTATTATGGGAGTTTTTCAGCAACTCCTGAATTTACGCGTACCTTTCAATCTCGTCATATCGCCCGATATTTTTTTGGAACTGATGTATTAAAATTCAGCGGCAGTCGCGTGCCAGATCGTTCGCCGGAAGATATTTTGGCCGATTATTTTGGATTACCAACCGATTATAAAAGCACTGTCTTGGTAACACCATGTGCAGAAAATGCGTTGCTCGATTTCGATTGGTATTGCGGTCTTGATGCATGGTATCCCGGGTTATATTTTCGTATCCATGCACCATTGGTCTATACCATATGGGGCTTGCACCTGGAAGAGTACCAGAAGTTTTCTGGCATGAATAATTATCCTGCGGGTTACATGGGGCCTGAACTGATTGAACGGAGTGCAATGAATTGCACGGTATTGCAATCATTGGCAGGCGGCGTATCATTTGGCGATTATCAAGGATTGCGTTACGGAAAAGTTGGATGCGATAAACATGCATTTGGCTTATCGGAGATTCAACTTGCATTCGGTTGGAATATGGTAAATTCAGATCACTATCATTTTGGCATTAATGCGCGTGGTTCAATTCCAACGGGAACGCGTCCAAATGGCACCTATATATTCGAGCCGATTATTGGCAATGGCCATCACGGAGAACTTGGTATTGGTTTTACCGGCCATGCAATGACGCTCTATTGCAATGATGAATGGATGATCGGTATTTATGGTGATGCGAATTTAACCCATTTATTTTCCACACGTCAGCGTCGCTCATTTGATTTTTTAAAGCACGGTTCTGGAAGTCGATACATCTTAATGGAATCAATGATTACTCCCGCAGAGGAAGGTTTCACGGTTAATGGGATTCAGGCGCAATATCAATATGGGGGCGAGATTATACCAGCAATTAATAAATCAACCCTTGATTGTTGGGTCAGTATTCCGGTGCAGCTGGATTTAGCAGGCATGCTTGTTTGGGAACATAATAATATTAATGTTGAGGTCGGATACAATTTATGGATGCGTACGGGAGAAAAATTGCAGAGTCGCGATTGTTTTCCGAATGATCGGTTTGCATTCAAGGGTGATGCGCAAGTATATGGATTTCTTCCGGAGTATAATACACCCATTCCTTTAAATGCCACGCAAAGTTACCCAGCGGCTGGCGGTGTAAGCCCACGCGTTTCACTTGAGGCTGGACAGGGCAAAGGCAGCGCTTCGCAAATTTTTGCAAATACCAATGCAGATAACGCAGGAAATGCTGCATTTAAGGGTACTCAATTAAATCAATCGTATGCTCCTGATGGCATTATTGATACCGGTTTGGAAGATGCTGATATTACGCACGTGGAAGGATCTAATCCGCCGGTATTATTGAATGATAGCTCAATTGAGGATCTTTCAGCACTGTGTGGCTCAGCGAGCACGAATAAATTTTTCATGCATGTGGGTTACACGTTTGTGGATTGTAGACGCTCTAAGCCCTACATAGGACTTGGGGGAGAAATTGAATTGGATGGCGCATCAACGCGCAATGCAGTAAACAGTTTTTCTCAATGGGGAATATGGTTAAAGGGTGGCGTGTCATATTGAGTGCGTGATTAAAAAGAGAAAGCGCAGCGAGAGGATAATGTCCTTTCATTGCGCTTTCTCTTTTTGATTTTGGTTCGTTTTACGCTTTTTTCAAGATAGATTTGCCTGGTTTAGCGGGAACAATTCTTTTGTTCACATCAGATTCAGGTAGATGTGGGTAATAAAGAGGAGCTGTAGATTCATAGTGAAAAGTAGTTTTGGCAATTGCTGTCTTCGCTTTATTTTTATACACAATATCTTTATACACAATATCTTTTGTGTACCAAGAAGGTTCAGTTTGTTTACTATCATTGATTACTGTATTCGCCCTAGATGATTGATGGGCGTTATGTCTTTCATTATATATTTGGGCAATTTGAAGCAAGTTTACGTTATGATTATGAATTTCTTGATCTTGCCGATCATGCGTGATTGACATAAAGACAGCATCAGGAGTTGGTGAAATATTCTTTTCTTCTTCGATCTGTCCGTTATTATTATTTTCGGTGCTACTTGTTCTATTGAGTAGATACACACCGGTGCCGATTGCGCATACAGTTATTACTGGATGCTGACGCATTTTTTCATAGATCCAGCTCAATGGGCCGGCTTGTAGCAGGGGTGATGATGCAAGTAGGAAAGAGAGAGTAATTGTTTTTATATTCATTGTAACCTCATTTGTTATTTGGCAATTCATGTTTTCTATTAGAATACCAAAATCAAGGATGGATGTAAAAGGCCCGCTGTAGGAGCTTCTCTGCAGGTTAAGGGCGGCCATTGCGGGAATCCCGGGGCTTTTGGCTTATTTCTGGGCGGTTATCTATTTGCCTGAATAACCTGCAGCAGGTAGTCTGTGCCGGGTTTGAGGGTGCGTTGTTGAGTTGCGTAATCAACCGCATAAATGCCATAATGCTTATCATAACTGCCCCATTCATAGTTATCGAGTAGCGCCCAATGAATGTAGCTGCGGATATCATAACCATCTTTAATAGCGCGTGATATTGCATATAGATAACGCTCTGCTTGTTGGCGCCGCATATCGTTATCATCGGTACCGATACCATTTTCAGTGATGTAGATTGGAATATTAAGTGGTTGAGCGATATTTTCATGAATTTCTTGTATCGCGCGGTACATACCTTCTGGATAGAGCGTGTAGGTTGGATTTTGAGTGTGGTATTCTTCAGGATGTTTGTATGGGCTGAAATTTTTCATATATGCATGTGAGTAATAATTAAGCGCGATGAAATCGAGTGATTGCGGAGCTTTTGAATTTTCATGATACACATATGCCAAGCCTGGTATATACAATTTAAATACGCCGGTCGTGCAGAATGTATAGATCACGCTATTGGTAATATAGTTACCGATACGAGCGGCCAGATGATCCAACGGATTGTAGGAGTTCCACGGTTCGAGCTGATAAATATTTTTAGAAAAGCTGATTTGTGCGGATGGATTTATTGCTTTTAATGCTTGATATACCTGTACATGGCCTTCAAGAATATTTTTAAGCACTTCAGCCATAAGCTGCATATTCTTTTTTCCCGGAGGCACTGTGCCATTGAGGTATCCTTTCGTTGCATATGCGCTTGGTGAGGTGAAGGTAATCCAAATAAATACATAAGGGTGCATGCGCTCAAATACTTTTTGGCAGTATGCTACATAATGATGTAAATTTTCAACTTTTTCAAAACCGCCTTTATCCATAAACCATAGAGGATCGGTATAGTGGTGTAACGTGAGAACTGGCTTGATACCTTGCTTTACTAATTCTTGGCAGACATCCACATAATGCTGTAATGCTTGCTCATCATACATGCCCTCTATCGGTTCGATTTTGCTCCATTCAAGAGAAAATTTGAATGCGGTTGAGCCAGTTTGTTTTAAAAGCGCGATATCTTCCTTGTAGCGATTCCAGTGATCGCAGGCATCGCCACAGGGGGTGACTGCATGGGGTGTGCCATCAGGAAAGGTTTCTTTTTCCCATCGATACCAGGTTGCGTTGGTTGCATGACCTTCAATTTGATATGCAGAACTGCTAAATCCCCAGATAAAATCCTGAGGGAATGCAAGATCTTGAGTATTGATGGTACTCCAATCCCAGTGTAAGCGAGAAAGGGGGGCGGCAATTATAGTCTGCGTTATACAGAGTAAGAGTATGATAGTGCGGGTATGTTTCATGGGTTCACCTTAACGTTTTGATTTCTGTGAAACAGGAATGCATTCAGTATAATGGTTGGAGATGGGGCGGTCAAAGGAAGCTGTCATTGAAATTTTCTTGCATTATGGATGGCGAATGCCGTATGGTGTGGAGCGAAGGCGCAGAGGGGGAGGCGGACATGAAGACAACATATATTTTCATGCTAGGTATGGCAGGTAGTACATGGCCAAGCGTATTCAATGCTATGAATATTGACGGAGCTTCACCACAAAAATCTTCTAAGCGGACTCTTATAATGCGCCTCGTGCATGGGCGACTGAGTCTGCGTAGTTGTTCTTCGGGGAATGATGGCGATTCTATTTCTCATACTTATCAACGCGATAGTCAACTCAATGATGATTCTCCTTCACTTTCTATGGGGTCTTCTTCCTCTCACAGTTCTTCTTCCTCTCACGGGTCTTCTGCTTTTGATATGGTGCACAATGACGATGAGGCTCGCCCTGAGGGCAAAATTAAGAGTTTAGCAAAATCAGCACGCTCCGCATTACGGAGTTCTTCTTCTTCCATTTCTTTTCGTCGTGGCGCTCAGAGTGCCCACTCAAGCAATAATCCAGTGAGTTCTTTGCACTCACTCCAGAGCGTATCCAGTAATGGAAGCCTTGGCATGAGTGACTGGGAATTGATTGGAAAAGCTTCTGATGAAGAACCGATAGATGAAGCAAAAAGATCACTCATAGACGTGTTGTGCAAATCTGACATATTTAAGGATGAAGATGGAGATTTTTCTTCTTTTCATAGAATTATTGGCGAAAGTGAAGACGTATATACGATACTCGAGCTTGCGGAATCTATGAGGGAATTTGTCTGGTCGCATATATGGCGTACTGAGCCTAATTTTGTAGCTGCATATGAAGATGGATTGCGAGGCAATTTTTCAGCAGTTGCTCATTTTGATCCGAGAGGTATGTATGGTCGGCTTGGCTATTCGGATGAAAAGGGCATTGAGATGTCGAGTGCAGCATTGAATGAGGATATCAATGGTCGTATCGAGAAAGAAACTGATGCTGAAGTTCGGTGGTTTTTGCGTCAATGTGGTCACGTATTGCGCAATGATGCAACCAAAAAAGCGTATGATTTATACATACAGGGTCATATAGAAACGCTTCAGTGTGATGAGCAGCAGGCTTTTGCATTGCATGATGCTTTTTCTAAGATCATCAATGCAAAAGCAAAACTTGATGAATCGAGAAATGTTTCTAAAAAAAATTTCAATTCGGCTGTCGATAATAATGAATGAGGCGATTCCATAGTCCCTTTATCCGCCATCCCTCGACACGATTTTCATCCCTCGACACGTTCTGGATGCGAAGCATCCAGAACACTCGGGACGGATCGGGAATAGGGATTTTCTTTATTGAATACCTCGGCTTTCGCCGAGGTTAAATTGCATACGTCTTACACGTTAAAGCGAATATCAAGAAGATCGCCATCTCGCACGATATAATCTTGACCTTCGCGTCTAATCTTTCCCAAATCCTTCAATTTTGATTCGCTGCCAGCTTGAAAAAGATCTTGAGCATTAAATACTTCAGCGCAGATAAAGCCTCGTTCTAAATCGGAATGAATTTCACCGGCTGCTTTACGCACGGTCATGCCGCCTCGAATAGGCCATGCATGCGCTTCTTTCGGACCGCAGGTAAAGAAGGTAATCATGCCAAGATGTTTGTACGTGCTGCGAATGATAGAATCAAGCGATCGCTCTTTGAGACCCACAAGGCCCATCATTTCATCGGCATCTTCACGAGAAAGTTGTGCAAGTTCGCCTTCAAGCTTGGCGCATACCGGAATAACGCGATCGGCACCAAATTCTTTCACGAGCGTTTGATAGTGAGGATTTTTTTTAAGCTCTTCAGGATCAACTTCATGTTCAGCAATATTGGCGATGATTAATGCATTTTTAGTGGCAAGTAAGGGAACCGTTTCAATATTAGGCGACTCTGCAAGAAGTTTTTTTGCCTTGGCAACATCTTCCTGATTGAGCGCCGTCATAAGATTATTCAGCAATTCTTGTTCTTGTTCGAGTTCTCTTTTTTCGAGCGGTTTTTGCTGTGAAGCCTTGATTGATTTAGCCACTTTTTCCAGACGCTTTTCTACGGATTCAATATCCTTCAGAAGGAGTTCAGAAACAATAATGCGGTAATCTTCAAGAGGATCGATCGTGTCGCCCGAGTGTAGAATATCAGGATCTTCAAAACAGCGCAGGACGTGTAGAATTAAATCGACTTCTCGAATATGGCTCAGAAATTGATTGCCAAGACCTTCCCCTGATGCAGCACCTTTTACGAGTCCGGCAATGTCCACAAATGTGACGGTCGCAGGTATTTTTTTCTGAGAACCATATATTTTGGCCAGTGCATCAAGACGTTCATCAGGGAGCTCGGTGATAGCAACGTGCGGATCTATGGTGCAAAAAGGATAGTTTTCAGCAGGGACGGATGATTTGGTTAACGCGTTGAATAAGGTTGATTTACCAACATTAGGAAGGCCAACAAGGCCAGCTTTTATGCCCATGGGTTATAGTCTCATTTATAGGGGGATTATGCAGATATTTAGATTTTACAGTATAAAAAATCATATTCTTAGTGTGCGATAAAACAGTCCAGAATGCAATGGGGGAAAAGGTTTCTTAGGAAATACGCATGAGAATGTTGCATTGGGTAAAGAAGGTATGGTACATCAAAAAGAGTATGTAAACAGTATTTCTTTTTAACCGCAAAATAGGAGCGCGTTATGGAAAATCTATCAGCAATGCATTTAATAGGTAAAGCCGCTTGGTTAATAACTGCATTAGCATCAATACATGTTGGGGCATTCGCAGTATTCAGATTTAATGTATTCAGCTACTTGCCAGAATCAATGGGCTTTCTTTTCATACCAATCCATGTTTTATACCTGGTGGCCGGGATTTATAGCCTTGTAATGCTTTTCATGCATTGCCGTTGCTGCGAAGAGTAATATTCTTCCTCCAGATCGAACAATCGCTATTAAAATGCGCAAAACCATTGATTTTACGCATTTTAGTATGCTAACTTGAAATTGTAATTATAAAAAAAGCTTTAAAATAAGGAGATTATATGAAAAAGCTTTTAATCCCAACCCTATTGTTGTCATTGGTAGCTACTGATTCATTTGGTATGTTGGCAACTAAAGAACAAGTAAAAAAAGGACACAGAAAAGCGATGAGTGCTATCACTACAGCGCAAACCAATGTGAATGAATTGCAAAATACTATAGACCAACTTACACAAACTATAGACCAACTTACACAACAGGTAAATGCAAACGTTGAGGCCATACAGGGTTTACAACAACAAGTTACAGCATTGACCCAGGAATTGAACGCTATGCAAGTAGCTCCAGCAGCACCAGCAGCAGCACCAACAACAAGGACAGCAACTACCCCAAAAAGAGGCGGGGCGTGGAAGTAATAGTTCCAGGTACATAAATGTTACTTGGTTCTCGATGAGTTAAAAAAGTACGGGCAAGAGTACATTCTTGCCCGTACTTTTTTTATTGATTTAGGTAAAGCAAATATGCTAGTTTGAAATTAATAGATAGTTTGAAAGGCTTTTAAAACAAGGAGTTTAGATGAAAAAGCTTTTAATCGTGGTCTTAATATCGGTTGTAGCGCAGAATGTTTCTGCGAAACAAACGGAAAAACAGGCTGAAAAGGTTGCAGAGAAAGCAGGATTTAAAGAAAATAAACAAACAGTGATCGCAGCAGAGGGGCCGCTCAAGGGTAAAACAAAAGCTGAGAAAACACAGGAAAAGGCAGATATAAAGACTGGGAGACAACAAGTAGTTATAAATTCAAAACAGCAAGTGGAAGCACGATGGGGGAAAGCTGCTACGGAGGGTGGATTGAACCCTTTGAAAGGTAAGTACGCTAAAAGGGATGAAAAAGACATCGGGGTAGCCGTTGGTACCACTGTAGGAACGGCTACGGTTCAAGCCTCACAGCAAAAAGCGCAACAAGCTGCACAACAACAACAAGCTAACCAGCCGGCAACGTTGGACCAATTGAATGCGGTACAAACTCAGATAACCACCCTTGCTACTCAAGTTGCTCAGTTGACTACCATGATTCAACAATTGCAGACAGCTCAGGCTACTGCAGCAGCTGCTGCACCGGTAGCTGCAACTCCTGCAACTACAACTACAACAACTCCCGCTAAAACTCCTGCTAAAGCTTCCGCTAAGAGCACAAAGGGAGGAGCTTGGAAGTAATGCCAAGGTAAACTAGAATTAGATCGAGGGCAGGCGAATAAAAAGCCTGCTCTTTGTTTTGAAACTATAGACTTTATCCCCGGTTTTTTATCATAAAAATAGATAAAAGATCGATAGGTTTAAGGAGTTTTATTATCTGCAAAAAGTCCTTTAGATCGCTTAATGCAACTTAAAAAGCCATAATTCTTGTTTTCAGATCGCTAGTTATGCTAAATTGAAATTAAAATAGTATGATGCAGTACGTTAAAAAAGGATAGTTGTATGAAAAGCTTAATAAAATTGCTGTTGGTGGCGGGAATAGTGTTTTTACAGACATGTTCGATGATTGCAAAGGAAGAGAGTAAAAAGCAAGCTCAAAAGACGGCAGGTCATCAAGCAAAAAAAGAAGTAAAGCAGTCAGCAAAAGAAACAGCGAAGCAAAACGTTGAGAATGAAAATGCGGGAAAAAATATTTCGAAAAAGAAAGAGAAGCAGGAAGAAAAAAAAGCTGAAAAGAAGGCGGTAAAATCGACGACGACCAAGGAAGGGGAAGTTTCCGCAGCGGTACTGGCGAAATCAACTATCACCGGAAAAGAACAGAAAAGTGTTGCGATAGCAGCGGGTAAGACGGCAGGAGTAGCTACGGTTCAAGCCATACAGCAAAAAGCACAAGAAGCTGCACAGCAACAACAAGCTAATCAGCCGGTAACGACGGACCAATTGACCGCAGTACAAACTCAGATAACCACTCTTGCTGCTCAAGTTGCTCAGTTGACTACCATTATTCAACAATTACAGACAGTTCAGACCCCAGCTCCTGCACCGGTAGCTGTAACTCCTGCAACTACAACTACAACAACTCCTGCTAAAACTCCCGCTAAAACTCCCGCTAAGAGCGCAAAGGGAGGAGCTTGGAAGTAATGCCAAGGTAAACTAGAATTAGATCGAGGGCAGGCGAATAAAAAGCCTGCTCTTTGTTTTGAAACTATAGACTTTATCCCCGGGATTTTATCATAAAAATAGATAAAAGATCGATAGGCCTAAGGAGTTTTATTATCTGCAAAAAGTCCTTCAGATCGCTTAATGCAACTTAAAAAGCCATAATTCTTGTTTTCAGATCGCTAATTATGCTAAATTGAAATTAAAAGAGTATGATGCAGTACGTTAAAAAAGGATAGTTGCATGAAAAACTTAATAAAATTGCTGTTGGTGGCGGGAATAGTGTTTTTACAGACATGTTCGGTGATTGCAAAGGAAGAGAGTAAAAAGCAAGCTCAAAAGACGGCAGGTCATCAAGCAAAAAAAGAAGTAAAGCAGGAAGCGAAAGAAGCAGCGAAGCAAAACGTTGAGAACGAAAATGCGGGAAAAAATATTTCGAAAAAGAAAGAGAAGAAAGAAGAAAAAAAAGCTGAAAAGCAGGCGGTGAAATCGAAGACGACCAAGGAAGAGGAAGTTGCCGCAGCGGTACAGGCGAAATCAACTATCACTGGAAAAGAAAAGAAAAGTGTTGCAAAAGCAGCGGGTAAGACGGCAGGGCAGGCAACAGTTGCTGCTGCACAAAATCCTGCACCGAGTAGTGGCACGGGAGGTCCAGGCCCGAGTGGTACATCGAGTGGTACAACAACGAGTGATCTTATGACATTACAGTCCTCATTTAATAGTCAAATGATGACCTTGCAGTCAAGCATCAATAATACTATGAATGCAATGCAATCAACGATAAATCAGCAAGGTGCGCAAGTAACATCCTTGCAAAATACCGTGACACAGCTTCAGTCGCAGGTGACTCAACAAGGTACGCAGATAACCACATTGCAGCAGGCTATACAGGCAATTAAGACAGCGCAACAACAACCGGTACCTTCGCCGAGAACAACGGGATCTGCGCCAAGAATCCCGGGAAGTACGGCGTCTTCGTTCGGTAGTTTTACCCCAATACCAAAACCAGGATCAACGCCGATTGGTGGATTCTAGGTCTTCGTACACACCTGCATAAGAATTTGATTTCGAGTTACATTGAAGAGGAAATTATTGCCTAAATAATTTCCTCTTCAACCTTTATATAAATGATACTCGGAGGATGTAATTAAATTTTTTTTGATTTTCTCATGCTGAGAATGTTACTGTTTTTCCTGTGTGATCATACTATTAAAAAAAGGGAAAATCATGAGAAAACAATATGTTCAAATACTATTTAGTATTTTATTGATCGCGCAGCCTATGTTCGCGGCTGAGCTGAGCATCCTTGAATGGAAGGTCGGTGCGGGTGAGAATGTAGATGCGATGTTGTTACCAAATAAAAAAGGTTTGGAGCAGCTTCCTGCAATATCGAATGCTATTTTGGCTAACGACAATGCCAAAGTTCAGAGCATGATTAATCTTCAAGCGCTTTCGGTGAGCAAGAAAGCGCTCGTCAACGATATTGGATCCAGTCCTTATAAAGTTGCTCCGCTCCATTATGCAGCAGCGAAGGGAAATGTTGCATGCATCCAAACGTTGCTTGCAGCGGGTGCAAATTCCAATGCGCAAGATGCATCAGGGTGTACGCCGTTGATGTGGGCGATAGCAAAAGAGCAAGAAAAAGCGGTTACCGCATTGCTTGCAGCTTCAGATCTCACCGTGCGCGATAATTTAGGGCGCACCGTTTTGCACTGGGCGGTGAGTAAGTCGAATTCAAATATTACCACTCAATTACTGTCAAAAGGATTATCAGTACGTGCGAAAGATTCTCAGGGGAACACGCCGCTTCATTATGCAATGAGTATTAAATATAGATTCAGCAAAGCTGAAGTTCAGACTGATCCTGGCGCTGCTATGAGTGGGAAATTCATGCAAGCATTGGCGATTGCTGCAGCAGGTGCGCCGTTAACAGCTCAAGCGACGACCATTATGAATAAAACAGTCAATGCAGGTATCGCAACACCTGTTGCGGCGGTGGCGAATTATGCGGGAGATAAATCAGGAGCAACCATTTATACCAGCGCTGGAGGAACCAGTGTTCAATCAATAAATCTTCCAGCTGTGGATACGGCGACTCCGCTTACGAGTGCTACGTCCACACCATCAAGTAGTGCAGGGCAAGGAATTTCCATAACACCACCACCATCAACGACTGGTACGCAATCTACTCAAACATCATCAACGGGTGGAACACAAGATAATCTAAGTCAGTCAATGGCCAATTTCTATTTAGCGCTTTCTAAAATGAGTGAGGCGCAGTTTACTCAATTTCAAAATGAACTCAATAACATGAGTATATCCCCAACAGGCGAGCTTATAGTATCACCCACTACCCCTTCTCTCGCGCAAGTAACATCGGGCGGCAATGGTGCCAAAAAAGCAGAAAAACCTGTAGCAGCATCTACGACGAAGTCCAATATTGCACAGGGCGGTGCAGTTGCGCTGGTTGATGGCGTATTACTTGCGGGTATAACTAAGATGGTAAAAGAAGAAGTCTTGGCAGAAATGAAAAAAGGCGTTATGAATGCGGTTAAAAAACAACTAACGGATGGAATGAATGCAGCAAGAGATGCATTAAGAACTGAGGCTACGAATGCTTCTTCCGCCGCTGCTGCCATCACGGAGCAAGAGCCTGCTAAGCCGGGAATAATATCGACGGCTTTATCAAACGTAGCAACAAGAGTCTGGAATGAAGTTCTTCCTAAAGAATTAACAGTACCAGCAGAAGAAGCGTACCAATTTCTGCGGGAACCAATTAAGGATGCGATGAAATTGGCCGGAGAACAAGTGATACCGGGTACTGAAACCACTTTTGGTGCAGCCGGTACCACGGTGAGTCAAGTGCTGGGAACTACGGTTGGAGATGTGACCGGTATTGGTGTCGAAGCAGTCGCTGCATCCGCTGAAGCAGCTGCATTGGGAACAGAAGTCGGATTTGCTACATCATTAGCTGCATCGTTTTCTACACTACCGGTTATTGATGTAATCGTCGTACTTTCAGTTGCAATTCAACTTGCGGTAACGTATGGCATTCAAGCGCAGAAAAAAACTGATTTAAGAGATAGACGTAAAGAAATTGAAAAAAAGCGCGGCGATATCATTGCTGTTTTATTTCGCCATGATACAAGCACGGTAACTAATAATAAGAATCCAGTAATTTCAGATTATCCATCGTATGCAACACCCAATAATCAAGGCCGCTTACCATCACATTTTGCAGCACTTTCGGGTAATTCTGGTCCTCAAGAAGAGCTTAACTCGCTGATGAAAAATACTGATTTATTGGCGTTGGTGGATTATGCGGGATATACGCCTCTTATGTATGCCATTATGCATGGGCGTGAAGATGTTATTGCGCCATCAGGAGGATCTAATGTGCTCTTGATGCAAGGGTTGACCACCAATAAGCATGCGATGGGTACATCGATCGGGATTGGCAGCTTTGTAAATCCAACCAATATTACGCCACTCAAAACATCGCTCATGTTTGGTGCAGGTAAAACATTTGATAGAGTGTTTAATATAGTGCACACGAGTGATATTTACACAGATATTGAAGGAAAAACAATTTTGCATTATGCGGCGCTGCATGGTAATAAGATTGAGCAGGTATATAACGCATATGCGCATATACCGTGGTATACATGCTTGGTAAATTCAGCGAGTATGCAAAGTGGCGCATATCGCAAGATGGATCCGAAAGAAAATCCACTCGTGACGGCCCAAGATATGTATGGCGCAACGCCAATCCATTATGCTGCAGCAACAGCCGCCAAAGGATTGAAGTTTTTATTACAAAAAGCAGGTAAAATCGATCTTACCTCATTGAAAGATAAAAATGGCATGACGCCATTGCATTATGCAGCAATGTGCGGAAGATCGGAAAGTATTAAAGAGCTGATGAATCACGTTGATAAAGATAAACAAAAGGAATTTGGTGCTATTGCATCCAATGCGCAAAATGATACGTATGGTAATCCGATTATTCCGGCGCTTGCAGGTAAAACAGCAATACAGCTTGCAGCGCATGCTGGTTTCCCCGCAGTGGTTACGCTTCTTGCGCATTTGACGGGTGAAACTAAAAAGACGGTTGGGAAAGAGACAATGACTGCGTTGCACGAAGAGGCAAAGCAAGCAAAGCACGCAAATATTGCAACGAAAAAGTATCAAACAAAGGTTGCTCCGAAGGCAACAGGGCGCATAACCAAATGGCAGACGCAAGCGGAGAAGCAACAAGTAATAGCATTAGATCCATTAATCCAGGGTGCAAAAGATGATCGACCAAATGTTGTTACCATGACGCTTCAACAGGGGCATGATGTGATGGTGCAAGAACCGAAAACGGGGCGCACGGCATTGATGTATGCAGTAGGAGGAGGTCATAAAAAAATGGTGCAGGATATTCTTGCGGCAGCAACGACGCAAGGTAAAAAAGATGCGCTTATTGCAGTAACCGATGCGCAGGGTGCTACCGTGATTAATTACACCAAAAATAATGCTATTTTAAACATGCTTGGAACATCAAAGGCGGGTATGCAAAATGTTCCGGTTGAAAAATTGAACAAAAAGAAAAAGATGTAGCATAGATTTTGTTTCCGAAAAAAACATACCCATGTGAGAAAATCACGTGGGTATGTTTTTTTTTAGAAATTTTTTTTTTTTTTTGATTTTTCAAGAATGAGGCTGTTAGGATAGTTTCTATATCTATTAATGTGCGAATAATATTAAAAAAGAGGGTGTGGGATGAAGCAATATGGTAATAAAAAGGGGAGATTTATGAAGAAACAATATTTTGGAATAGTATTCAGTATTTCATTGATAGCGCAGCCGATGATGGCCGCGCATATGAGCGTGATCGAATGGAAGGGAACGCCGCAGCAATCCATGGGTGATCTTTTATTACCCAACCGTAAGGGATTTGCAAAAATTACTCAATTATCCCAAAACATTGTGAAGGGCGATACTGCAGGAGCTCAAAAGCTGATTAATGCGCAGGCAAATAATCAATCGAGAGCAAGTTTCGTGAATAGTTATGGTAGCGATCCTTATAAAGTAACGCCATTGCACTATGCAGCGGGCAAGGGTAACGACAATCTTATTAATATGTTACTCACCGCGGGCGCGAATCCTAATGCGCAGGATTCATCGCAATGTACGCCACTCATGTGGGCGATATCAAATGGGAAAGATAAAGCAGCTACGCTTTTGGCGAGTAAAACTGATCTTACCATTCGTGATAATCTTGGACGCACTGCATTGCACTGGGCCGCAGCTAAAGTGAATCAAGCAGTCGCAACAACACTCCTTTCGCAAGGCGCAGCGGTCAGAGCAAAAGATAATCAAGGCAATACTCCCTTGCACTATGCAGTGAGTGTGAAATATAGATTTGGCAAACATGATCCGCAAGATGATTCTGGCGCAGCGATGAGTGGTAAATTTGTGCAAGCAGCAACAATCGCAACAGCGGGAATGCAACCAACGCAACAAAACCAAGCAATTATGAATAAGGCGATTAATTTAGGTATTGCAACGCCAGTGGCGGGAGTTGCTTCCTTTGCGGGCGGTAAAGGATCGGGCGTTGTTATACTGACGCCGAATGCGCAAGGCACGGGCGTCAATGCAATCGGTATGCCGGTTTCAGATACCGCGAATCCAACGCCGATCAGTCCTGATGTGGCGACCATCGTCAATTCGAGTCAAGCATCGCCAACTCAAGTGCTGCAAGCAGCAGGTGGAGCGAGTGCACGG
>Ga0181527_1001724_pt1 | contig 21897 bp, 27 predicted proteins | sample PEATcosm2014_Bin_30_FD_119762 | JGI IMG/M metagenome (GOLD analysis project Ga0181527, IMG submission 119762) | Peatland microbial communities from MTU Mesocosm Facility, Houghton, MI, USA - PEATcosm2014_Bin06_60_metaG | ecosystem: Environmental > Terrestrial > Soil > Wetlands > Peat | place...
CACGCCCCTGTAGCTCGGTATCACCAGGTCGAGGGCTGATTGATGGCCTTCCATCACGTCGTGCCCCTTCAGGTCCACCGAGTCGGGCATGGGCACGGTGACCACGTTGGCGTTGATGGCGTAGAAGACGGCTTCGGGATGGTTGGTCAACGCGCTCGCGAGGGCGGCGTTGACCGCGTCCTCGCCGGCAGTGTCCATAGCGGCGACATCCAGACCCGGCAACTCCACGGCAGTGGCATCGAGGTGTGCGGCTCCGTTGCCGGTCGCGTTCTCGATGGCCTGGTCAGCGGCTGTGTCCTTAGCTGCCGGGCTCTTCGCTGCCGCGGTATTTCGCGTTTCGGTGTAGGTCCCCCTCATGAGAAGAGACATCGGCCACTGTGGCGGCCACGTTTAGTGTTTTTAACCAGGCCACGCAGCGTCGTGAGAATGGGCATCCTGACCGCTAGAGCACTCGATCGCACCGTTGAGAAGGAATTTCCTCGGCTCTGGTTCCTCTCGACGACGTGTCGGCCGTCTGCGCTCCTAGCGCTGACAGGTCGGAGCGATCACCGGCGGCTGGATCTCCTCTGAGGACTACCTCTCCGCTATGGCCAAGGTGATCTTGATCTGTGGTCGCCAGGGCACAGACGCACGCCGGATGGTTCGGAGGTTCTGGTCTTCCAGCATCCGATCGAGAAGTACGGGCGAGTTGAACCGGCCTTCGCTGGGCCGTCGTGCCAAGAGCCACCCGAGCCATCGTGCGGCAGCGATGTCAGTCAGGACGAAGAGGCCACCGCCACGGAGCACTCGACGAATCTCGTGGAGGCCCTGCTGCTGATCCGCCCAGTGGTGGAAGCTGAGGGTCGTCAGGACGAGATCGAAATGGGCGTCGGGGAACGGGAGCTTCTCGACGGAGCCGTTCACGAAGTCGATGCATTTTCCATCTACCCGTGCCGCCCGAGCTTGTCTCACCATTCCAGGAGCGGGGTCCACCCCGACGAGCTCGGCGTCCGGGAACCGCTGGACCATGCGGCGGAGGAGTTGACCAGTCCCGCATCCCACATCGAGAACCGCTTCGACGGACTGGGCGTCGATGGCGGCTTCGCTGATCGTCGCTCCCTGCACTGGTCCGAAGAACACTCGCTGTAGAATCGACCGGTCATAGTGCGACGACCAGCGATCGAAGTGGGCGACGTCTCGGTCCTCTGCCATCCCCGTCAGTGTGGGGGCCGCCAACGTGCGTTGCAAGGTCCGCCGGACCCGAACCACGCCGGTACCGTGGCCGGGATCACGCTCCCATCCGGGATGTGCCTGCGCCTATGCCCTGCAGCAACCCACCCTGCAAAGACGGGCTCTGGAGGGATACCGAGCACTTGGGCCTAGTCGGGTTCCCGAGCTGGCCGCACCTACTCAGCCATCAAGAACAGCAGCTCAAACCTAAACTCGATCCATGCAAGGTTCCGTGACCGTTCATATGGATGCAACACCGGAACGGGTGTGGTCGCTGGTGAGCGACATCACCAACACCGGAAAGTTCAGTCCCGAGACGTTCGAGGCCGAGTGGTTGGGTGGGGCCACGGGACCAGCGGTTGGAGCGCGCTTCCGTGGCCACGTTCGCCGGAACGGGAAGCGATGGCTCGTCTATTGGACGAAGTGCACAATCACCAAATGTGAGCCAGGACGTGACTTCGCGTTTGGAGTAGACGGTCCCAGCGGGAAGCCCATCGTCAAATGGAGCTACCACTTCGAGCCCAGCGGTGACGGGACCGACGCAACAGAGTCATTCGAAATGGGCGACTTCTTCGTGAACCGTCTCTATGAGAAGCTCGCTGAGAAAGCCCGTACTCGAACCAACCTGAACAACATGCAGGCCACGCTGGACCGCATAAAGGCGGTCGCCGAGTCAACGAAGGAGAACGGATAGCTTCGTCCCGGAGGGCACATCGTCGACCACGCTAGAAGTGCCTGATCGCGTACTGTCCGAATATTTGATAGCTGGGTTGAGCAGGGGCTTCCCCCGCATTCACGAGTACGAGCTCGCTGCACGAGGGCGCGTCGAATATTCGAACCGTACGCCTTCGTCCACTGGCCTCAGTGCCTACGATGACAACGTGGCTGACCGCTCATCACCGCTCGCAAGGCTCCGTCCATACAACCTCGTTGCTGGGTGCCTCCACCTGGCCCAAGCAGTGGCAATCGTGGTGTTGGCCAACAGCTTCTCACTGCCCGTTCGGGCCACCTACATGACAGGCCCTCCTGGACCCACGGTGGGCCACCACTCGCTCACCTTGTTCAATCTCAGCTTCGCCTGGACGATAGCTACATTTTTCGCGCTTTCAGCTTTGGCGCATTTCAGCGTGGCCGGGCCCGGTTGGGACTCGTACCAAGCTCAGCTTCTCAAGTGTCGCAACCCCTATCGCTGGCTCGAGTACTCGCTGAGCGCTTCGATCATGATCGTGCTCATCGCCATGCTTGTCGGCATCAACGACATCGCGGCCCTGGTGGCCTTGGTTGGCGTGAACGCCTCGATGATTGGGTTTGGCTGGATGCAGGAACGCTACGAGACACCAGGAACAGGTCTCGGCCCCTTTTGGATTGGCTGCATCGCTGGCATCGTCCCGTGGATCGCCATCGCGATCTATCTGATCGGCCCAGGTGCCGACCAGCACCCGCCAGGCTTCGTCTACGGAATCTTCATCTCGCTCTTTGTCTTCTTCAACTGCTTCGCCATCAACCAGTGGTTGCAGTACAAGAAGCTGGGGAAATGGAAAGACTACCTGGTAGGTGAGCGGGCATACGTCACCTTGTCCCTCATCGCCAAGAGCCTCTTGGCATGGCAAATCTTTGCCTCGACCCTGGCCTCGCGTGCAGCGCACTGATCGATTGTGAGTCTGCGGGGCCCACCCCAAGAACGCCCTGACGCGACCACCACCGAAGTGCCGCTTGGAGATGTTCGCGACTTCCGACCTTACGGCCTTGACCGGATGCTGATTATTCGCCGCCGCCAACTGGAGATGGTGCTGACCGTTCTCACCCAGCGCTACAACAGCCATTGGTCGCACCGCCCCCTCGACCAAGCACCACCCCTTTCGATGGCACCAGCAAGCCACCAACCTTGCACCGCGCTCTTGTATGTGATCACACTCGACAGCCGAACATAAGCTGTATGGTTTCCTCAAACACTGAGATGCTAGGTAGGACGAGGGGACGCGATGACCGAGGTGAAGATCCCCACAGCACCATTCGAGCTACCGGGCTACTTGGCTACGCCGTCAGGCCACGGGCCATGGCCGGGGGTTGTCGTCATCCACGACGCCCTAGGAATGAGCAACGACCTGAAGAACCAGGCCAACTGGCTAGCTGGCGAAGGTTATTTGGCCGCGGCGCCTGACTTGTTCTATTGGGGCAACAAAATGACCTGTCTGCGTTCCATCTTCCGCGATCTGCGAGCTCGACAAGGCCGAGCGTTCAACGACGTGGAGGCAGTTCGTGCGTGGCTAGCTGGGCGGAATGACTGCACCGGAAAGATCGGGGTCATCGGTTACTGCATGGGCGGCGGATTCGCGCTCTTGCTCGCCCCTGGCCACAGATTTTCGGCAGCGAGCGTCAACTATGGACAGGTCCCAAAGGACGCCAGCAGTTTCCTGACCGGAGCCTGTCCGATCGTCGGAAGCTTTGGCGCCAAGGACCGAACGCTACGGGGTGCAGCAGACCGACTGGAACGGGCACTGACGGTGGTAGACGTGGACCACGACGTGAAGGAATATCCCGATGCCGGGCACTCGTTTCTCAACGACCACGACAACGCCCTCTTTGCAGTGATGGGGAAGATGATCGGGGGCGGCTACGACGAGCTCTCGGCTCGAGACGCCCGTCGACGGATCGTCTCATTCTTCAACACTCACCTCAAGTCGCAAGGGACGAAACCAACCGAGAATGCCGGTGAGGATGGGTGACAACGGCACCGAGAAGTCGTTTCCCTACCCATTAGTGGGGCGCTGCGGGATCAGGTGGCTGCCACTTCACAGTCTCGGTGCCGGCTACCGGGCGACGTGAACGTATCCCAATAAGCCGGGGGCTCAACGCTCGCAGGAATACGACCTGCCTCCGGGTCTGGGACTCGCCGCAAAGGCGTCAATGGTTCAAGAGTCAGCTCGCTACCCTGCCTTGGAATCTCGGCAGGTGGAGCAGACAGCTCGGCTCTGTGAGACCGGGCAATCCCTGCGAGCCATCGGCATCCAGATCTTCGAGGGTCTTGCCACCAGGCCCGCCTGTCTCCCGTCATCTAGCTCATGAGACCGACAGAGTGATAATTCATCGGTATCGACCCACCCCGTCGCCGGAGCCACAGTGCAGTCAACAGACCGTCGACAACGATTCGAAAGTGACCCGTTCCATGCTAAGTGAGTTGCGTATCAACCTTGAGTTCTTGCTAAGCGACTGGCTGAAGACCGACGAGCTGCTCCAACGGCCCCGTTTCGCAGATCATTCCTGGGAGTCGATCACCGATCTCTTGCGCGCCGCCGAGCGCATTGCCGCGGATAAGTTCGAGCCCTACAACCGGCTCATCGACACCGAGGTGCCGCGCTTCGACGGCGAACACGTGATCCTGCCTAAGGCGACCCATGACGCCTGGGACAGCCTGGTCGAGTTCGGAATAATTCCGGCGTCTCAGGACTATGAGAACGGGGGGATGCAGCTGCCCCAGATCGCTGAGTTCGCCGTCCACACCCTCTTTGCTGCCTCTGCGGTCGCAATGTCCCCCGACGTCCTGACAGAGTCGAATGCCTCGCTGCTCGTGGCGTACGGAACCGACATGCAGAAGAAGATCTTCGCCACCAGTGAGTTCGAAGGACGCTGGGCAGGCACGATGGCCTTGTCCGAGCCACAAGCCGGCTCATCACTGGCCGACATCACGACCAAGGCGCTCCCTGACGGTGACGACTTCGAGCGAGATGCGTTTGGGCCGAGATACCGTCTCACCGGCAACAAGATGTGGATCAGCGCCGCCGAACACGACCTGACCGAGAACATCATCCACCTCGTCCTGGCAAAGACACCAAACCCGGACGGCACAATTGATCCGGGTACGCATGGAATTTCGTTGTTCATCGTTCCGAAGGTCCTCGTTGACCTCGACGGCAAGCTAACCGAGCACAACGATGTGGCACTGATCGGCCTGAACCACAAGATCGGTTTTCGAGGAATCCCGAACACCTCACTCAGCTTCGGCGACGGCAGCTATCAGCCGCTGGGCAAGAGCGGAGCCGTCGGTTACCTCGTCGGGCAGACCGGACAAGGTCTGCGGCAAATGTTTCACATGATGAACGCCGCCCGGATAAGGGTCGGCCTAGGCGCTGCAGCTCTTGGATACGCCGGATACGCCGCGTCCCTCGACTACGCCCGTACTCGCACCCAGGGCCGGCCGATGACGCTCGAGGGCAGGGATGCGAGCAAACCGCAGGTGCCGATCATCGAACACGCGGATGTCAAACGGATGCTGCTCGTGCAGAAGGCTTACAGCGAGGGGGCAATCGCGCTTTGCCTCTACTGCGCCCGGTTGCTCGACGATCAGAAGACCGGCGGAGCCGACGCGGTACGGAAGGCTTCTATCCTCCTGGACACGCTCACCCCCATCGTCAAGAGCTGGCCGAGCGAATGGTGTCTGGAAGCGAACAATATTGCGATCCAGGTACTAGGCGGAGTCGGTTACACCCCCGATTTCCCCGTTGAACAGTTCTGGCGCGACAACCGGCTGAACATGATTCACGAGGGAACGCACGGGATCCAGGCACTTGACCTGCTCGGGCGCAAGGTCGTCATGCATGAGGGTGAAGGCCTCACATTGCTCGAGCACGAGATCGCTGGAACGATCGAGCGCGCCCGGGAGCGCTCTGAGCTCACAGGCTACTGCGATCAGTTGAGTGTCGCTGTACAAAAGGTCCGGGAAGCGACCGCCGGGGCGTGGAGTACAGGCAACCGCGAAGAAGCGCTCGCTAACGCGACGCCGTATATGCAGGGCTTCGGGCATGTCGTTCTTGCGTGGATATGGCTCGACATCGTCGCGGCGATAATGCCGACTGACAGTCCGATCGCCGAGGGCAAACGGGCGGCGATGAAGTACTTCTTCGCCTATGAGCTCCCCAAGATCGACGCGTGGCTTGGCGTCGCCCGCGATCGGGTGCCGGTATGTACCGACATGCAGGACAGCTGGTTCTAGCTCAAACACGGCTGGTAACTAGCGGGAGGGAACCTCCCCTCCCGTTCTCGCAGAACCGTACGTGACGGTCTTGCGGCACGTTCGCGATGACGACGACTACTGTGCCGGATGATTGCGTTCGACCGCTATGGCAGGGCCACTGGGCAACGCTCACGCTCCCGGAGAGGCCGTGGGGATCCCTGCGTCCGACGCGGCATGCAGCAAGCGCTCATCGTAGACGACGATGCCTGAGAGGTCAGGCCCCAGGCTTGTCGCTGCCGCCAGATGCAATGCGTCAAGTGGCCGCAGGGCCGCAGGCTCCATCCGGCCTGCCCTGTCGAAGGTGTCCGCGTCGATCCGCACCACGTCGCTCTCGGAGAGCAGCCGCTCGGTGCGGGCGAGCGCGCGTCCACCGGCTCGCAGCGCCGCTCGGCGAAGCTCGGTGCGATGTAGGTCCGAGACGATCCACCGCTTGCGCGCCAGCCACCGCCGCAGTGCGGGGGTTTCGGCCTCGGGCCGTACGAGCTTGGCCACCGCAGAGGTATCCAGGTACCAGATCGCCATGTCAGCGCTCTTGAGCGCGTAGCGTAGCCAGTGCCTCCGAAACGGAGGAGCCCTCGTCGGGTGGGAGGTCTGCGTCCAGATCCCGGAGCACCTCACCAAGCGAGCGACCGGAACCAGGGGCGATGCGACCCTCGGCGACAAGCGATGCGTAGCCTCCAGGTTCTTGCAACGGGATCATTCTGGCGATCGGCCTCCCGCGGTCGGTCACGACGACGGCCTCGCCGGCACGCACTCGCGCCAACCAGCGACTCGCGTCTCTTCTCAGCTCTCGTACCCCTATCGTCGTCATGTGCGACATGGTAGCACATTGGTCAAGAAGAGTGGCGACGGTCCAAGTTCACCGCAAGCTTCGACGCCGTGCTCGCCTCGGTCGGCAGGGACGCTCACCCGTCAAAGGTGCCAGCAAGAACCACCCGGCTCGTTGTGCGGCTAGCGAGGGAGAACCCGACCTGGGGATATCGCAGGGTTCATGGAGAACTCGTGCAGATTGGCATCCCCCTCGCTCCCTCCAGCGTCTGGGCCATCCTCACACGACTCGCCCGGTCAGCACGGCAACCCTCAGCGTGAGCGGAAGCTGGCGATGCGCTGCTCGGTGTCGGCGATCTCGAAACGGGTGCGCGCCTCCATGGCGAGGCCCCCCACGAGGGTCTCGTCGAGGGACTCCCGATACAGCTGCTTGTATGCCGCCAGCGAACCGGCGCTGTTGGCAGCGACCAGGCGGGCGACGTCTTCTACCGCCGCGTCCAAATCGGACAACGGGACCGAGAGGTTCGCCAGACCCCAGTCGGATGCCTCCCGTCCGGTGAACACCCGACCGGTGTATGAGAGCTCGCGAGCCTTGGTAATGCCAACGGCCCGCCAGAGGCGGGCACTCATGCCCCACGTCGGGCGAAGCCCCCATTTGGCGTGGGTGTCCCCCAACTTGGCATCGTCAGCCACCACGATGAGATCGCAGGCTAAAGCGAGCTCGAGGGCGCCAGCGAAGCATGCGCCGTTGATCTTGGCGATCGTGATCTTGGCCATCGTGGCCAGTTGGTGCGTCGCCTCACGAGCAGGCAGGTCGAGAACATCGCCGACGCAGCCCCCATCGAGTCGACGCTCTCCGAGCGCCTTGAGGTCGACGCCGGCACTGAACGCTCTCCCGGCTCCGGTGAGCACCACGACGTCGACGTCGTCGGCGCTGGCCAACTGAGCCAGGGCCCGGTTCAGCTCGGTCAACATGTCCCCCGTGATGGCGTTCAGCCGGGCGGGGCGGTTGAGCGTGACCGTAGCTATCCCCGAGCCGACGTCTGTCAGGACCGGCGGTTCGGCGCGCGACACGCCAACATTGTAGATGGGTCCGGTGCACTGGGCCCGGGGCGGCAGGGTTCTGGGAATCGTCTTCTGCTTCGTGACAAGGCGGGCGCGAACCAGCTAGCGGCGGTGTGGCAGTGGCTGTCTCAACATCTCCAGGTTGGCAATGGCGAGGCGCAAAGAACTCTAGAGCTGCCATGGCCGCGACAGAACCTCTCTCGCCTGATCGCAATGGTGTTGTGGCCCGAGGCTGGGGGCGGCCACCCTCACATGAAGTCCAGGTGGAGGTGTCGGATGAGATTCTCGGCACTGTGACACACGGTTCGGATGAGGTATTCGCCATCTGCAAGCCGAGAGGAGCCAGAGCCGAGAAAGTCCCTGCTCAACGGCACAATCGAACATTCGCGCTGTAGCGGTCCTCGGCTCCAAAGGCGAGTTCATACTCGGGATCACGACCGTCTAAGTCGCGTCAAAGTAATCTTGTGTGCGTTGATCGCGGCGAGTAAGGGATCGCGAAGGTCGTGACGGACCAACCACACGATGCCAAGCGACTGCCGGACGGACCCGACGCCACTATCGACTACCAGGCGCTCGTGGCGAGTTCAGCGGATGTGAATGTTGTCGCGACAGCCGAAGGCGTCTACCGGTACGTCTCTCCCGGTTGCCGCTACCTCTTCGGCTGGGAACGGAGCGAGCTCGAGGGCCGCATAGAAGACGACTTTGTCCATCCAGACGATATTAATTTGATCCAAGCTGCTCGCGTCGAGCTGCGCGAGCCCGAGTTCGTCACAACGACCTGCCGCATCCTCTGCCGCGACGGATCATACCGGTGGACCGAAATAACTTCACGCCTCGTCAGCGTCAACGGCTCGTCCTTGGTTGTATCAAGTATGCGCGACATCACCGCGCGTCAACACCATGAAGCGGTCCTGGAACTCCAAGCCCGCACTGATCCCCTGACTGGGGTCGCCAACCGGACCGTATTGATGGATAGGTTGCACCAGGGATTGCGTCGCATGGGGCGAGCCCGCGGTGGACTCGCCTTGATATACCTGGATCTCGACCGATTCAAGGTCATCAACGACTCACTCGGACATCGCATCGGCGACCAGCTCTTGATGGACGTAGCGAGACGACTCATGCGTTACCTCCGTCCATCTGACACTCTTGCCCGTCTGGGTGGCGACGAGTTCGTCATCGTGGCGGAAGCGATGTCCAGCGAACAGTCGGCGATCGAATTGGCCAACCGGATCATCGATGCCGGTCACGAGACGTTTCAGGTCGGCGACGAAGAGTTCCAGTGCACGCTAAGTGCCGGGATCGCATGGACCGCCGATGCCGAGCGCGACGCCGAGGAACTCCTCCGAGAAGCAGATCTCGCACTCTACAGAGCGAAGGACCGAGGTCGCGACAGGGCTGAGGTCTTTGACGAGGACTTGCGAACCACGGCCGCTAGCCGGTTGGTCACCGAGCGAATGTTGCGTCGCGCGATGGACGAAAAGCGCGTCGTCGTTGAGTATCAGCCAATCATGGATCTGCGAAGCAGCCGACTTGTTGGGGTCGAGGCGCTTGTACGCATTCGCGATCCCGAAGTGGGGCTAGTGCTCCCTGCTTCGTTTCTCGACGTGGCCGAAGAGACCGGCCTACTGATTGAGATCGACGACCTAGTGCTGACAGACGCAGTAAAGCAGGCCCGCGCCTGGCACACACGGTTTGCCGGCACCGAGTTCTCCGAAGTGGCCATCAACATCACCGCCCGCCACCTGGCTGACGCCCAGTTTGCCCAAGCGGTAGTCGACAGGCTCGACGCCGCTGGGATCCCCCACCACAACCTGCAGATAGAACTCACTGAGCGGACGCTGATTGAGGCCTCCAATTCGGCGATGGCCAGCCTGCGCGCCCTGCGCAATGCCGCCCTGCAGGTGGGACTTGATGATTTCGGCACCGGTTATTCGTCGCTTGCCTACCTACGCCAGTTTCCTCTCGATTTCGTCAAGATCGACCGGCACTTCATCCAAGATCTGGACCGCCACCCTGATGAGAAGGCGATTGTGGCTGCCATCATAGGTCTGTGCCACGCGCTTGAGTTGATAGTCATCGCCGAGGGCGTCGAGACACGAAGTCAACTTCGTATTCTCAAGGACCTCGAATGTGACCGCGCCCAAGGCTTCCTCTTCGCCCCGTCCTCAAGGCCCGACATGATCAGCAATCTCATCACGCGATGACTAGATGCGGAGCCGTAAACACTGAAGGGCGCATGAACCCGGTCTCAACGAAACCCTCTGGAGCCGTTTGATCGCGTAGTTCTGGCCCTGGCAAGTTGAACGGCGAGCCGTCGTCTGAGTGAAAGCTATTTCGAGACGGACCGGTATTCGGTGCGGCGCTCTGTTCCCGGCTGTCAGTATAACAACATGTGAAGCGAGTCACCACCTACGTTTGATAACCGACAAGGCCGTTTCCCATTGTGCAGGCTCGAACTTGAGTGGAGGAATGATGAGCGGGATACAAATAATTAAGCCCGGCGGTTCCAGCGCCACGACGAACGCCGAGCGGCTCTCGCTGTTCCAGCGCATCGCCGACAAGGTGAGCTACGGAATGGGCACGCCGACGAACATCGGGATCTGGATCCTGATCGTGGTCGGGTGGACGTTGCTATTCGCGTTGCACATCGTCAAGGCGAACGCCACGTTCTTACCGGGGTGGTTCGTCGGTACGGCCTTCAACTTCCCCCTCAACCTCGTCACCACCGTCGCCGAGCTCTACATCGGCTTTCTTGTCGGGGCTTCCTCAAATCGCTCCGAACGCAACCTCGAGGCGACCCTCGGACGCATCAGCGCCCAGGAGCAGAAGATTGACACGGTGGAACTCAGGCTGTCCAAAGCCTTGAAGCAGAACACAGATCTCACCACAGAGATCCATGAGCTGACCAAACTGATTCATCAGACCGTCTGCCTTGGCGGGGGAACGGGGAAGCCCTAAGTACCAGGGAACAGATCTCCGTGATCTGGTCCACGATCAGGCATTCCGACCGACGATGAGCCCGTCGACAGCCTCTTTGTCAAAATGGGAGTGTGATGCCCACTCTCACTCGATCCATCCGAGCGGTCGCCGTCGCCATGATTCTGGGTGTGACTGCGACGGGCTGCAGCACCTCCGAGACATCCGCTCCGACGACACGGCCGACAACCAGCGCACGGACACCGACGACAACCACCCTCGCCACACCTGGGGCGCCGCAGCCGAACGCCGAGAACGCCGCCTCCGCCCTTGTCTCGAGTTGGGCCTCGGGGAACAAGACCAAAGCGCTCTCGGTGGCGACCTCTCAAGCCGTCGCCACCCTCTTCGCCGTCCCTTACACCAGCGGGCTTGTGATCGACCGGGGCTGCACCTCGGCGTTCCCGCCCATCGTTTGCACCTACGGGCCGCCAGGGGGTGGCCCGCCCAACGCCCCGATCTACCAGCTTTACGTGTCACAGACGCCCGAAGGCTGGTACGTGAGCTCGGTTCAGATCGAGAGCTGAACCGACAGGCGTGACACCGAATCCGGTGTGTCGCCATGGCAACTCGCCGGATTCTTGCGGACACGGAATACGAACAAGTTCTCTCCGTCAAAGTACTCGGTGAACCAATAGCACCGAATACCGATCGGAGCGGCTAGGGACAGATCCTGTGGTGTTGAAGACGAGCGCGTCAGACGGGTAAGTGCTGCGCTGCTCGCGCGAGGCTCGGCAACAGAATGTGAGCGATTCACCTGCTGCCGCTAGTTCTTTCCGCCTCCGTCCGTCCACGTCGTAGCACTGGCGTCGAAGTCCGTACTGTCGATCGATATAACACATAGCAATAGCCCTGCTGGGTCTTGCAGTACTACCCAATCATCGACGCGATCGACCACGTGTCCGCCGAGTGCCTCCAGCCTGCGCACTTCAGCCTCCACGTCATCGGCTTCGATATCCAGGTGGATGCGAGCTGGGCCAGCGATTCTCTCGAACGTCAGTCGGACACCCTCTTCGGCCGGCATGAGCGTGAGATCCGGGTCGGCCTCTGAAGGGGAACGGCTTGGCGTACGCCCCAGTGCATCGGCCCAGAAGTGGACGGATGGGGAGAAGGCTGGCTCGGGAACGTCGATCATGATCGCTCGGAGACGACTGCGGTGCACCGATCCAGGCTATCGACAACGACACGCCGCTCGGGCGAGTCTCGAGGATGGCATCGTAGGACCGACAGGCGTCGAACGACTCATCAACCCGAGACGCCGATCCACACCTGCATATTGCGGCGCCATAGCGGCCGCCTGCTCGATCAGGCGAACAGGTGGACTTCGAACTCTCGCGCCGAATCGAGCATCTCGCGGATAGTGACAATGTTCCTGTGGTGGAACTTCGCGTTCATCATCTTCGTAGCCAGCGGCCCCATCCCCGACAGCGCGATGACTCTCCAGCTGCGATAGCTTGCGATGGTGACGCAGCTCGAACTTCTGCGGCGACTGTGGTGCGCCGCCGAAGCGAGAGGAGTAGCGGCAGGCCGCTGAGCAGCACAAGCAGGATGCCGGGCACCACGAAGAACCACGTGAACAGGCGGAAATTGGGCAGGCTGTCGATCTTCGCGTAGTTACTCACGTTGGCCTGCATCGTGTTTATGAGCGGCTTGTAGTAATCGAGCCCCGGCGGAACATTCTGGAAGACGGGGACCAACTGCGGAAAGCTCCCGAGTAGGCTGGCTGTCGCCGGGAAGCCGGTCGCTAGGAACTGCTGGACCTGGGTCGGCGTCATGTGCAGTTGTGTGGCAAGCGCCGCGATCAGCTCCGGCACCTCGCCAGCGGCCTGCGCCCCCCCGACAGCCACCGTCCGCAGCTTCACGAACGTGCCGTAGTAGTAGTTGGCCGACGTGCGCACGCTGGCTGGCTGGAAGATAGGGCGGGCGGCGTTCCGTATGGTCTGCCCTGCGCTCGCCTTGCTCGGCAGGGACATCGCGAAAGGCGCCACAATCAGAGCAATGCCTATGCCAAGTACAGGCCAGTGGAAGATTCGGGTGCTCGACTTCATAACCTCATTCCTGGTTTGATTTGCTCGAAAGCGCGTTCACATCACGCCTCGACCGCCTATCGCTCGCCTCGCGGGTTCGCGAACGTGCCGCGCCAACACGGTAGCGTCGGACAGCGCATAAGTAATGCCGATCTGCTTGGATCGGTCGAGTCCAGTTCCGTCAGGTGAACGCCCTGGATCGGCAGACCGGAGTAATACGGTGCGGGCAAACGCCATCCGAGGCAACCCTGCGGGATGAAGTACCCAGCATCACAGCCTGGCCATGATCGCGGTAACGCCGCTGTTGGAAGGTTGTCCGCTGCCGGAGACACGTCAACGAACCTGCATACTCACGCATGACAACATCGTGGACATGCGTCGAATCTTCATCGCTGTCGAGGTGCCCTACCCCTGACGACGCGTTCTTCGCAACTTCAAGGGCCACGCGTACGAGCGCGCAGCGTAAGGGGGCATCCCGTTCTCGGACTGTACGGGTCTTAAAGGGTACGATCACGGCATGCGAGTCGCAGCTGTTCAGCTCAACGTAGCGCTCGCAGACGTCCCGGCCAACCTTGCCGTGTGCGAGTCGCTAGCTCGAGACGCGGCGCGCGCGGGTGCGCAAGCGGTCGCGCTGCCCGAGTTCTTCACGACTGGCGCCGCGTTTGTTCCTGAGCTCGCAGACGCCGCGCTGGCTCCTGACGGCGTGGCGACCGACATGCTGTTGCGAGTAAGCCGCGACGAGCGTGTCCTTATAGGCGGGTCATTTCTATGCCGGGACGCCGACGGAGAGGTCCGCAACGCGTTCCTCCTCGCCGGACCGGATGGGCTGCTCGGACGTCACGACAAGGACCTGCCGACGATGTGGGAAAACGCGCTCTACGTGGGTGGGAACGATGACGGGGTGATCGAAGCAGGTGACCTGACCGTTGGCGCGGCGGTCTGCTGGGAACTCATGCGCAGCGGGACGGCCCGTCGTTTGCGCGGGCGTGTTGATCTTGTGATGGGCGGCTCCAACTGGTGGAGCATCCCACAGTGGCCGCCGACCGCATACACCCGACGGGCCGAGGCGGCGAATGCTGCCACTGCTGCACGCGCCCCCACCGTATTCGGACGCTACGTCGGCGCACCGGTAGCGCATGCGGCGATCACGGGCGCGTTTTCGTGCCCTATGCCCGAGCTACCAGCAGTCACCTACCACGGCCATTTCGAGGGCGGTGCGCAGATCGCCGATGCGCACGGCCGGGTATTGGCCCGCCGTGAAGGCTCCGAGGGCTCGGGTTACGTAATCGCCGACGTCGAAGCGCAACGCATGGAGCCGCGCGAGCAGGTGCCCGACCGGTTTTGGCTGCACCGTCGTGGCGTGGTGGCGGCCATCACTTGGAACACCGAGCGCCTGCTGGGCCGACGCTGGTACGCACGACATGTACACGGTCGCCCGCCGCTCACGCTCGACCGTTGCCGCGAATCTCATCCAGGTCCCTGATAAGGGAATTCTCGGGTGAGGGCAATCGTCTCAAATTGACTATTCGTCGGTCCGCTTAAGTTCAGCCAAGTCCGCCTGAGGACTCCGAGGCGGCGCGTCAATCTCTTTGTGCCCGTCGGTAGGTCTGGTATCGCGCTTAAGCGATATCAGGCGGGCGCACGATTGCTCGACCGAGATCCAGGGCGTGATGTAGCCGGCACTTGCGGACGGCTTGAGCTTCCGTCGGCCATGATGTGCAGATGGGCAATGGCATCGAGGCGACGAGCGCCGGAAGCTCTGTCGTTGGAGTAACAAGGCTAAGGACCACCTAACGACAGGGGTAGCCGGTCAGCCAATCGACGGTTTGACCAGCACAGATGTTGTCGTTTCGACAACGCCGTGGAGGTGATCGCGATGTTTTCGAACCCCTCGCCGACGCTGCAAACCGTATTTGACCTGGTCATTTGAAAGCGAGTGGCTCGAGGTAGAGTCCGGCGGCCCGTAGCAACGAGCATGATTCGGCCAAGTGGCTCACCCCCAACAACAGGCACGCGATCCTTGGCTGTTCAACCGGCCCTGGGGCAGGTCAGTCCACCCGGTGATCGACGTCCTCGTCGAGACCGGGTTCTCCGTGAAGCGCTGCTGTGCGGTCCTAGGGGTCACGAGCCAGGGCTACTACGCCTATCGGACCCGTCCCATGTCGCCGACCAAGATGCGCAGGGAATGGCTCACGGCGCTCATCCGAGAGATCCACGCCGACTCCCGAGGCACTTATGGCTCGCGACGGGTGCACGCGGAGCTCACCAAGGGCCGCGGCGTTCACGTCAGCCTAAACCTGGTGACGATCCTCATGCACGACACCAGAGTTGCGGGGTTACCCGGCCCTGGCAAGGTCAAGCGCATCAAGGGCACGCCGACCGCTGACGACCTGGTCGAGCGGAGATTCGCCCGGTCGGAGCTCGACGAGCTCTGGGTCACTGACATCACCGAACACCGGACAAGGGAGGGCAAGGTCTACTGCTGTGCTGTGATGGACACCTGCAGCCGGCGGATCATCGGTTGGTCCATCGATTCCGTGCAGGACGCGCAGCTCGTGGTCAACGCCCTCGACATGGCGATCAAGCAGAGAACGACCAAAGGGGGGTCGATTGTCCACGCCGACCACGGCGTCCAGTTCACCTCTTGGGCTTTCGCCGACAAGGTTCGCCAGGCCGGCCTCATGCCGTCGTTCGGCTCCATCGGCGATGCCTTCGATAACGCCATGATGGAATCCTTCTGGTCGACGATGCAGATCGAGCTTCTGGACCGACGCCGTTGGAAGACCCGCGTGGAGCTCTCGACCGCCATCTTCGAGTACATCGAGGTCTTCTACAATCGGCGGCGTCGGCACTCACGCCTCGACTACCTGTCCCCGATCGAGTTCGAGCACACGTTGTTGCAACAGCAGACTGCCTGATTTCAACACCGGAAAGGGCAACGAAATCTGGGGCAGGTCAAGCTGACAACCAAAACTGGGGCAGATCCGCGTCAACCAAACCTGGGGGAGACCTCACCGGCCTAATCCAATGAGCTCAATGGTGCAATTCACCGACCGCGTATACCATCACGTCACGGAGAGGAGACGGGATTAAGTGAAGGTGACCTTTGCCGGCTCTGGCGACGCGTTCGGCAGCGGTGGCCGGTTTCAAGCCTGCATCCTGCTCCAGGACGATGCCCGTCCGCCAATGTTGCTGGACTGTGGCGCGACGAGCCTCGTCGCACTGAAACGCCAGCGGATCAACCCCTCCGAGATCGCGGCCGTATTCGTTACACATCTATTCGTCGATCACTTTGGGGGCGTGCCCCACCTGATTCTGGATGGCCAGTTCAGCCGTCGCACACAGCCCCTCGTGATCGCCGGGCCCATCGGCACCGAAACACGTCTAATGCAGGCTATGGAGGTGATGTTTCCGGGCTCGTCAACCGCCACTCGACGGTTCGCTGTGAACGTCGTCGAATTGTCGGGCGATACCCAGCCAGTCAGCGTCGACGACGTGGTGGTTCGGGCCTGGGAGGTCAATCCCGAGATGGAGGGAGGCCCGTTTCTGGCGTTGCGGGTCACATTCGGCGATAGAACCGTTGCCTACACGGGGGACACCGCGTGGACCGATGCAATTGCAGAAGTCGCAGACAAGGCCGACCTTCTCATTGCCGAGTCCTACTTTTGGGACAAGCCAGTGCCCTTTCACCTTCGCTACGCCGATGTCGTCACGCATCGCGACAAACTCACGGCCGCTCGTATCGTCCTCACCCACATGTCCAGCGAGATGCTGAGTCACGTTGAAGAAGCAGACTTTGAGGTCGCGCACGACGGCCTCACTCTGGAACTTTGATGGGCGTTTGAGCACTTGTGCCGACAGCCAGGTGCCCAATGAAGTAGGCGGGCGTCCTGGCGGGATCTCGACGAGTTCGGATCCGCTCAGCGCGCCACGAACGATCGAAACGCCGGACTCACCGCTGAGCAGGCACTACTCGCGAAATCTGTCACAGGGGTCAGTGAAGGTAACGACACGTTACTCCAACCCCCCTGGAAGGGCCGCTGACCTGCGGAAACTCCTCGCGGGCACCTCTGTTCGGCAGAGTAAAATCCCCGAAACGCGGCCTCTGAGGCAATATCAGCGTCGCCTTCACCCAAACGAACTCCGCCACTTGGTAGCCGACTATGTTTCAGGTGTCGAGGTCATGGAACTCGCCAGGCGCTACCGCATCGCCCGGGGGACCGTCGTCGAGCACATGCGCCGGCAGGGCGTCCCACGGCGCCATCCTCGGCTCAGCTCTGACGACATCCGCAGGGTTGCTGGCTTGTATCAGGCCGGAGATTCCCTATCCACTGTCGGCAAAGCATTCGGTGTGGATCCGGGAACAGTGCGTCGGGCGTTGACCGAGCTTGGCGTTCCTGTACGCGACTGTCATGGCCGCGACGGAACCTCTCTCGCCTGATCGAAATGGCGTTGTAGCCCGAGGCGCGGGACGACCACCCTGTCACATAAAGTCCAGGTAGAGGTGTTGGATGGGACTCTCGGCACCCACAGGGCGGTTTTGTGAGTACGTCTTGACAGCTAAATCCTGAAATCCATCAATTGCTGACCGGACCCCGTTCAGCCGCAAACCTTCGGGTCCATTGCCCGAAGGCGTCTCCTCCGTTCGTCCAACTTTGAAGCTCCATGGACGCGTTGGTCCGCCCGGCGCGTGCACCTCATCGGGTGACGGCGTCGGTCCGATGCGGCAGAACCCAGCCCGGGCGCGGGAAGTGGCAGGTATATCCGTTCAGGTAGCGCTCCAGGTAATCCTGGTGCTCGGGCTCTGCCTCCCAAAATGGCCCTGCGGGTGTGACCTCTGTGACGACTTTGCCGGGCCACAGTCCGGACACTTCGACGTCCGCGATGGTGTCCTCGGCGACTCGACACTGCTCGTCGTCGAGGTAGAAGATAGCCGACCGGTAGCTCGTACCGATGTCGTTGCCTTGGCGGTTGCGCGTTGTCGGGTCATGAATTTGGAAGAAGAATTCGAGCAGTTCACGGTAAGAGGTTTCCGCTGGATCGAAGATGATCTCGATCGCCTCGGCGTGGGTGCCGTGGTTCCGATACGTGGCGTTCGCCAAGTCGCCCCCGGTGTATCCAACCCGAGTCGAGACCACGCCTGGGCGCTTGCGGATCAGGTCTTGTATCCCCCAGAAGCACCCTCCGGCCAGGATCGCCTTGTGCGTCGTGCCGCTCACTGGACCGCTCCTTCCTCGCTCACAGCTCCGTCGAAGAGCTCCTCGTATTCACCGTATCCCTCGGCCTCGAGATCCTCGTAAGGGACAAACCGCAGTGCAGCCGAATTGATGCAGTAGCGCAGACCGCCCTCTTCGGTGGGCCCGTCGGCGAAGACATGTCCGAGGTGACTGTCCCCACGGGTCGAGCGCACCTCGGTCCTGAGCATCCCGTGGCTGCGATCTTCGTTCTCGACGACGTTGGCTCTTTTGAGCGGCGCCGTGAAGCTCGGCCAGCCGCATCCACTGTCGAACTTCTTCGTGGAAGCAAACAAGGGTTCGCCCGAGACGACATCGACATAGATGCCTGCCTCTTTGTGGTCCCAGAACTCGTTGTCGAATGCCGGCTCGGTGGCGCTCTGCTGGGTGACCTCATACTGCCTGGGGGTCAGCTGCGAAATCCTCTTTGGCTCCTTGCGGTAGCGGTTTGTCATGTCAACTCCTTCGCCATCCGTGGCGTTCAAAGCTTCCCCCCTCTTACGTCGGTGTGCTCGCCGCGCTCTGGCGCAGGTAGCGGATCATGCCGATCACGTCTTCGGGCACGAGGCGCCCGATGGCGCCACTGGAGTACACGGAGACCACGACCCGGCCGGTCGGGTCGAGCACGAACCCGGTGGACTGGAGGAAGGTCGGATCATCGTTGACGAACGCACCGGTCGCCTCGGCGACTGCCTTGGCGTTGGCGCTGTGTCCGACGGGGAATTCGAGACCGTGCTTGGCCATCAACTCCCGAGTCGTGGTTTCATCATCGACCGACAGCGCTACGACACGAGCGTCAACCTCAGCAAGGCTGTTGGCGGCCCGCTGGAAGACCCGCAGTTGGGCGTTGCAGTACGGGCACCACGACCCCCGGTAGAACAGGACTACTCCGAAGTGACCGGCGAGGGCGTCCGGAAGCTGGATGGCCGCGCCTTCGGTTGGCGTCACGACGAGCGCGGGGAACTTATCGCCTGGGTTCAGAACGGTCATGGGGTCTCCTTATCGACTGGCGGATGGATGGGCTTTCGTGAGGCTCGACCTGATCCTGAACTTCTACCGGTGTCAGCTCAACGACCGGACGCTAGCGGCGGCACCCGAGATACCCGAGAGTGCCGCCACTAGCGTGGGACTAGCTAGAAGGCGACGATGCCTTCACCACCGACTGCATCGGCCACGTTCACGGACCCGATCTCGGTGAGGGTCCCGCCAGAGTGGACCTGGAACTCGTCGACGATCCCGTTCCCCCCGGTCTGGACGTAGAGGAACTGCCCATTGGCCGAGGCCGAGGCGTCAACCGTTCCGGGGTCGGTGGCTGTCGGCGGCGCGAGGAGGGTGAGATTGCCATTGGGGGCCGCTTGATATCCGCTCACCGACGCGCTCCCGGCGTTGGAGGTATAGAGGTACCCCTGCGCCGGAGCAACCCAGCACGTCGCCGCCTGGCCGGTCCCCACTGAGTCGATGAGGGTCACGGTCCCGTCCCGGTTGAGTGTGAAAGTGGACAGGGAGTTGTTCCCGGCGTTGGCGACAGCGAGGTGCCCCGCCGAGTCGAAGGTGATGGCGAAGGGGACGGTGCCCGATTCAGCATTCACCACCGGCGAGTGCGACAGCAGCCCGAAGAACCCAACGCTGAAGACGTCGATGTCACTGCCGTTGGCCTTGGTCGTCACGATCAGCTTGGAACCGTCGGGCGAGAAGGCGACCTGTCCGGGGGTGTTGACGAACTGTGGCGATGCCGAGGGGTTGAGTCCCAGGGCTCGGTTCGATCCTGGGAGTGGGAACAGGTGGCCGAAGAAGGCCACATAGCCCTGGACCGACCCGCCGTTCTCGGCGTTGAGGACGTAGACGAGGTTGCCGTGTACCGCGACGCTCACGGGGAACGTTCCACCGGAGTTCACCACCTGGCGCAAGATGAGCTGGTCGTCTCGCACCGAGAAGACCGACACGGTGTTGCTGCCAGCGTTCACCGCGTAGAGCAGGGCGTTGCTTTGGTCGTAGGTGAGAGAGCCCTGTGAGGCCAGGTGGTCCACCACTGATCCGCTGAGCACCCCGCCCAATCCGCCAGTGTTGTATGTGTTCGCCAGGGTCAGGTTGCCGTTGTCGGCACGGTTGTAGGCAACGACCTGGTTCCCGGCGGTGTTGTCGGTCTGGACGAATACGACGTGATTGACGCCGCCGAAATGGGCGTTGGGTGGCGCGGCCGCGCCAGCTGCTCCAGCGAGGGCAGTAGCCACAGCAGTGGCCACGACCGCGGCCAGACCAAGACGGATAAGGGCTTTCATGGATGTGATCCTCCTGTCAGGGGAATGGATGTACACCTTGTAGTCCTCTGCGGCCCTGGAACCGTTACAGAGCCTCTCGTCCGAGAGGGCGAACTGGGGCCGTAGCTCGCATCTTCTGTAACGCTTCCCTGGTTGACGAGGACAGAAAGCAGTATGAACAGGCGCGACATAAGATCAGCCGATCCCAAGGACAAAGAGAACATCTGGGCTGGGCGACACTGTCACGAACCCTTTGAGTCCTACGCTGCGAACCGTGAAGATGGACGTCGAGCTGCTCAGCCGGTTGCGCAACGGTGACGAGGAGGCGTTCGTGATGCTGGTGGGTCGCTACCAACAGCGCATGTTGCGCCTGGCCCGTTCCTTTGTCCCCAGCCAGGCAGTGGCCGAAGAGGCCGTCCAGGACACGTGGCTGGGAGTGGTTCGTGGCATCGAGCGGTTCGAGGGCCGCTCTTCATTCAAGACGTGGCTGTTTCAAATCCTCGTCAACCGAGCGCGCTCAGCCGGTTCTCGCGAGCATCCCAATGCGCCAATCGAGTCGCTTCATGCAGTCGACCCGGCCCGCTTCGACGCCCAGGGCCAATGGGCTGATCCCCTTGAACCGTGGCCGGAGGAGAGCGACGACCGTCTAGAAGCCGCTACCTGGTTGCCGATCCTCAAGTCTGCCCTCGACGACCTGCCCTCCCGTCAGCGCCAAGTCGTCATGCTGCGTGACGTCGAGGGGCTCTCCAATGACGAGGTATGCGGTGTGCTCGGAATAAGTGGCGGTAATCAAAGGCTCCTGTTGCACCGTGGCCGTACCCGTTTGCGCGAGATCCTCGAAGCTGAGTTGAAGAAGGGCTGACTGATGGTGCTGCTTCGACGAAAAGACATCGTGTGCCAGCAGGCAGTAGAGCTCGTCACCGACTACCTCGAAGGGGCACTTTCACGTCACGATCGACGCCGCCTCGAAACCCATCTTCGGGCGTGCCCCAACTGTGCTGCTTACTTGGAGCAGATCAAGATAACCATCGAGTTGACCGGCACGATCGAACCCGACGACCTGACCCCAGAAGCGAGATCGGACCTCATCGATGTGTACCGGCGCTGGCGTTCCGAATAGCACCCAGATCCGTCGGACTTCGGTCACAAATGAATAGCGGTAGAGAGAGGAGCAGCGCGGTGATTGACGTACGTGACGAGACGACAGGATCAGCGTATTCAGATGGGGTGAACCGCACTGGGTTCTGTAGAGACTCCGCTTCTTGGTTTCACGCTGCCGGGTTGGCCGCGTCCTGTTGACGGTAGTAGGTGTCCTCGAACTCTGCAGGCGGGATCATCCCGCAGGCCGA